>CEQE01148742.1_pt1 | contig 29206 bp, 23 predicted proteins | sample 356201 | NCBI WGS metagenome assembly CEQE01 (sample SAMEA2619970, study PRJEB7988) | marine metagenome | biome: marine biome (ENVO:00000447); feature: mesopelagic zone (ENVO:00000213) & marine oxygen minimum zone (ENVO:01000065); material: "saline water (ENVO:00002010), including plankton...
ACGTCCGCCATAATCTCCACCACCGGCTGTAGTATACTCATTCCAAATAACGTACGGATACTCAAGGCCGCCCACAGCGCTGGGATATCGCCCTGTAGGAGGGTCACCCCATGGTAAATTGACATTCAGGTTTGAATAAACACTCCAGTCTTCACCATCGGATGAATAGGCAGAACCAATATAGCCGGATGAATATCCTTCGGTAGAGGGTCCAAGCCATTGGCGATAACCTAATACAAATCCATTATCCGGGTGCCAATATATCGGATTGGTCATGGGAAGTATCATACCATAGCCATTTACAGAAGAATCAACGAGAGCTGTGGTTATGGTAATGTCACGGCTGACAGTAGAGGGGACTGCATTGGCAGCTTTTACTATTTCAGATTGACCCTCTGATACCTGTGTTAAGTCTGGGATTGGTTCAATTCCAAATTTATACGCTCCTGGAAGTGGAACTCTATTATTATCACTATTTCGGGTGACATCGGCAGCATGTGAAACAGAAAGACAAAATGCTGTCAAAATCAAAATAGTTGAGAATGAATGAATTAAACGTTTCATAGCAATACTCTCCTTATTATTATTGATATCAAATATTATTTTTTGTTACCTAGGAGTTTAAATCCTAAACTCGATAATTTAACTTTTAAAAATGCCGCTGATTATAGGTATAATGTTTAAATAAGTCAAGTTTTGAAAATATACTTTTTTAATACCTTTTTTATGTTTGCCAAATAACCAATGAATATTCATTAAATAATAACCGGGATGAACTCAATTTTTCATTTAATCGAAAATCCGAACTTCTGGTTGTCCATTTCCGTTGATCCAACCTCTGTACATCCCTTCAGAGTTAAACAGTAGAGCTGTATTACAATCTTTGTCAATAACGATTACACCTCCTTCTCCACCTAATTCTGCCAGTTTCTTGTTAATAACATAATCACTGGCTTGGGTTACGGACATACCGTTATAAGCCATCAATGCAGAAATGTGATAAGCAATTGAGAGGCGGATAAAGTATTCACCGGTCCCCGTACCAGAAACAGCGCAGGTAGTGTTATCAGCATAAGTACCTGCGCCAATGATGGCTGAGTCCCCAACCCTGCCAATACATTTATTTGAAGTACCTCCGGAAGAAGTGGCAGCGGCGAGGTTTCCATCTTTGTCACGGGCTACGGCACCAACGGTACCAAACTTTTCCTCAGCACTTTTTTTCTCCTCTTTCCTTTTTAAATAAAGATTCCACCGTCTCTCAGTGTGAAAATAATCAGGTGAAACAAATTCAACATTCATTTTCTTAGAAAATTCTTCTGCCCCTTCACCCATTAAGAGTACATGTTTTGATTTCTCCATTACAAGCCGTGCGGCTTTTATGGGATTTTTAATTCGTTTTACTACCGCCAGTGCGCCGGCATTCAGTGTTGCGCCATCCATGATGGTAGCATCCAATTCATTGGTGCCATTACTAGAAAAAACCGACCCTTTTCCCGCGTTAAACAAGGGTGAGTTCTCGAGTAAAACTACCGCGTGTTCCGTAGAATCGAGACTTGATCCGCCCGAAACAAGGATTTTAAAACTTTCATCCAAAACATATTTAAGTGCTGAATGGTACTCATCCCTCAATTCGGGTGTCATATCAATTACCGACATTGTTCCTGCTCCGCCGTGGATAGCAAGTCCGAGTTTATCTTTCATTAACGCAGTCTCAATGTTTTAAAAATTCCTGTATTAATTCATAAATTTCATCTCTCTGGTCCAAAACAAGTAATAACAGAAAGTCACCTTTTTGACTCCACGCCAATGCATTTTCGACACCTTTTGCCATTTCACTTACAATTGAAATATTTTCTTCAGCCGTACCATTCTCTACAAAATATTTTTTTATCAGATTAGGAACTTCCTCCCGCTCTCTCCCACGGAGGTATTTTGGTATTTCTGCTGCAATAATTTTATCGGGATTAAGATATGAGGCAGCTGTCACTAATTTTTCAATATCGACATTACTCCTATCACCAGCTTGTCCCAACAAAATCAATCTTCGTGTTGCCGGGATCTGTTTTACCATTTCAACAATTGCTCTCAAACCGTGAGGATTATGGGCAAAATCGAGCATAATCTTTATTCCGTTTGATTCAATCAAATTTGCTCTGCATGGATTATTTTCATAGGATGATCCAAAATTTATTAACCCTTTTTGAATTGCCTCTCTTTTTATTCCTATTCCCTTTGCTAAAGCGATAGCACCAAGACAATTTTCTACGTTATGTTTCGCGGCACCATTTAAAGTTACAGGAACTTCTGTGACTTTTGTTATTACTTCGGAATTTCCTTCTGAATAAAAAACAAAATTTCCATTTTTTACGCAGCACAGTTCCCCTGTTTTATATAATTCATCTTTAGCTATATTTTCTTCCGGTGAACTAAACCAAATAATTTTGCCATCATAATTCTCCGCTTCTCTTTTAAGCAATTCATCATTTGCATTAAGTACGAGAGGTGCGTTATACCTTAACGTTTTTCTCACAACAAACTTTGTTAGGGCCATTTCTTCAACGGAATTAATTCCATAATCCCCCAAATGGTCGTCAGCTACATTGGTAATGATGGCGGCAGAAGCATTCACATCAACCACGCCTCTTCGAAGGATACCACCCCGGGCAACTTCCAGAATCGCCGTATTGATTTCCTTTGTCCGTAAAATTTCTCTGGCGCCTTCCGATCCTGAGTAATCGCCTTCTTTCACTGTTTCACTATTAATTCTAACTCCATCGGTTGACGTTGTCCCGGTGAAATATCCGGCTTCACCGAAAATACTTTCAAGGAGACGAACAGTAGTGGTTTTTCCGTTCGTTCCCGTCACTAAGATCACCGGAATATCATTTACTTTATTCCAATTTATTTCGTCTAAAGGTGGTATTTCATTCCCAGGAAAAGTTAATGAGCCGTTTCCCATTCCAACTGAAACAAAATCGTCATCAACAAGAAACTGGACTGAGTGTTTTTCGGCTTCTTTTTTTACTTCCAAAATTTGTGGATTCACTTCATTTGAAATAATTTCCTTCAAACGTGATACAGCCGTACTCAGCGGTTCACTTACACTTCCGTTCAAATCTGCAACTGCACGATTCCACGCTTCTTCATTCACCTCTGTTGCAGAATATAAAGCATCAACGGGAGCTGAAATATAAAGACTCGCACCATCCACGTATTTTCTAAATTGCGATATCGGTGGTTTCCAGTCAACACCATTCAGTAGCGCATTGGCATGGCGCTGCCAGGATTGTATTAATTCATCCTGATTAAAATCAGAAACAGATACCTCCAGCATGGCTCCGGGAAAGTCTGAAATCAGGCACGGACCTGTAATCCGGCGGGAATCAATGATTTTCATAATTAACCAACGATATTAAAACAGATCGATTAATCAGATTCTTCTTTAGCGAGACGCACACCCCGTTCATCTCTGATAACATTTTCACCGTCTTTCTGAGAAAAATATTCCAAAACTTCTTTAGAGAAAGTTTCTTGGTCAGAATTTTCAACAGTTGATTTTTCACCACCTTCAGGTTTGAAATGAATAATCTGTTTCCAGCATCTGGTTATATTATCGCCAAAAATGAGTAATAAATCATTTTCTTTAGCAAAGTGCAGTGCTTTTTCTATTGCTTCATCTTCATCCGGAATAACATCGATAGCTTTTTCCTTTACACCGGAGGATATAAGAACATCTTTCATCATTTTAGGAACTTCATCATTTCCCCGTTTCCGCCGGTTGTCATCAGCCCTACATATAAAATAATCAAAATGTTCCGCGGCAATTTCAGCAATAGATTTAATATCTTCATCGCGCCTGTCTCCAGGGGCTGAAATAACACAAATTTTCATTCCTTGTGGTTCAAGCTGTCTCACTACATCGCACATCATTTTTACCGCATCCGGATTGTGCGCATAATCCAGAATTACTTTAAACGGATGATCATCAAAAACGTTCATTCTGCCTGGAGTCTGGAAAAATGTAGAATCAAATGTTCTGAGACCGTGGCGTACATCTTCAAGTGATTTTCCCAATCCGTATGAAATTGCAGCTGCAAACATGCTGTTTTGTACATTATGCATTGCCTTGCCTTCAAGGGTTGAAGGGATGAGGTGAGTCCATAAAAGAGGAATTTGGGTCGCATTTTCGTAGAGAGTTATCATGTCACCGTTGATTCCTTTTTCCAGAACAACAGCAAGTCCCCCTTCCTGGATATGTTCTTTTACAAGGGAATGATTGGGATTTACAGTAACATAACAAATACGACTTGCTTTGGTGTGGTCTGCCATCTTAAGACAGTTGATATCATCTGCATTCAGGACTGCAACATCGGTGGCAACTTCAACAACGACACGCTTGACTTCAGCTAATTCTTCCACGCTTTCAATACCACCAATACCAAGATGATCGGCGCTTATATTCAGGCAGGCACCTACATTACACCTTCCGTATCCCATTCCGCTTCTGATCAATCCGCCGCGAGCCGTTTCCATTACAGCCATGTCCACATCCGGATCTCTCAATACCATTTGTGCTGATTTCGGTCCTGTCATATCCCCTTTCACTGAAAGTCGTCCGTCAATGTAAACTCCATCGGTGCTCGTAAATCCGACGATATGCCCTGCTGTTTTTAGAATATGCGCTACCATTCGTGTTGTGGTTGTTTTACCGTTTGTCCCTGTAACGGAAGCAATTGGTATCCGTGTTGGTGTCCCCAGTGGAAAAAGCATGTCCATTACATGCCCGGCAACATCTCTGGATTCACCTTCACTGGGTGCAACATGCATCCTAAACCCAGGACCTGCATTCACTTCCACGATTGCGCCTCCGATGGTTTTGTAGGATTGCGTAATGTCATCTGTTAAAAAGTCCACGCCACCAATATCAAGTCCCACAGCTTTTACCGCACGTTCAGCCATCTCCTTATTGTCGGGATGGACAACATCTGTCATATCAATAGCGGTTCCCCCGGTAGAAAGATTTGCTGTGCGTCTTAGATAGAGAATTTCACCTTTTTTAAGGACAGATTCGAGAGCCAAATTGTTTTCTTTTAAAATTCGGTCTGCTTGCCCATCGATATGGATTTTTGTAAGCACTTTTTCATGACCGATCCCTCTGTTGGAGTCACTGTTGACCATGTCCACCAATTCTTGAATTGTATGTACATCATCGCCTATCACATGTCCCGGTACACGCTTTGCCACTGCTGCAAGTTTATTATCTATAACCAGCATTCGATGATCCATTCCGGTAACATATTTCTCTACCAGAATAGTTCGGGTGCTTCCGTGTTGTCTGGCTTTATCAAAAGCAATCTTTATTTCATTATCTGTAGTCAGGTTTATTGAAATCCCCCTACCATGATTGGCATTCAACGGTTTTAACACAACAGGATATCCAATATGCCTTGCCGCACTTATTGCCCTTTCAGGAGAGCGTGCCATTCTTTGTTTTGGAACAGGCAGACCCAAATCTCCAAGAATTGTGTTTGTCAATTCTTTGTCACTGGCAATATCCACTCCGATATTGCTCGTGTTTACTGTTACGGTTGCCTGAATCCGTTTTTGATATTTTCCGTGACCAAACTGTACAAGAGAATATTCATTCAGCCGAATAAAGGGGATTTCCCGATCTCTTCCGGCATTTACAAGTGACGCAGTACTGGGACCAAATTCGAACCGTTGGGCAAAACGAATAAAATCATCCCGACTTTCTGCGAAATTGAATTCAGGATCAACTCCATCAATTTGGGATTTCAGTTTTCCCGGCAGGAGATCAATAATTAAAGCCATGCCTAACCGACCAGCTTCAAGACCCACATCCCGCTGTTTGTATTCATAAACCAAATTATACTGACCCTTCTCACCAACGGACCGTGTTTTTCCAAATGTGACGTCAGAACCTGCCACGTTCTGAAGTTCAAGTGTTACATGTTCAGAAACATGCCCCAGCCATGTACCTTCACCTTCTTTTAACCGTCGCGTAAATCCACCTTTTTCCCTGTAAGAACACCCGTGCTCATGTAATCCGGGAAGCCGATCCAGCAATTCATTAATAAAATTATCCCCTAATTTGCCTGTTGGCCATACTTCCAATATTCCTAAATCTATCACATGACGGATTACAGGAAAATGAGCATACTTGTTTGGACCTATATAAACATTAGTCTTCAGTATTTTCATTATGGATATTATTCCTTCGGAAATGCTTCTTTACTTATAAGATTAAATCTTGATCCTGCTGCCAGCACGTGGAGCTTTAATCCGATGAGTGTTACAGCAGCACCGTTTTTTACTGATGCAATGGTTGACTCTTTTAATTCACTTGCATCTACAACAGTAACTACTCCGCTGCCAACGACTTCAAATTCACCTTCGGGATTGATAAAGGCAGCAGTATCTTCATCAATTCCCAATCCTGTCAGAAAAGGGTTAAAAGACAATGCTGAAAAAAGTCGTCCGTAACGGTCTCTTTGTGAAAAATGTTGATCAATAATAACGCTGTTCGTTAACCCAAGTCCCGGGCTGATAGTCACTCCGCCCATGGTTGGTGTACCGCCGCTTTCACCGCCGGAGATCATATGTTCCGCCATAATAGCCGCACCTGCGGAAGTCCCCGCAACATGAACACCATCAGCATTTAATTTCCGAATTGCTTTGGCTATTGGAGTCCCTCCAATAATTGTTGAGAGACGAACCTGGTTTCCACCCGTAATAAAAATTCCAGTGGACCTTTCCAACTCAGAAAGATTATCATCCCTATTGCAGTCTTCCCTAGATTCAATATTCAATAATGAAATCTTCTCTACGCCGAGTAATTCGAATAGTGACGGATAAGGTTTTACTGTTTCATCTACCATAGATGCGGTTGGCACAATGGCAATTTTTGCATTCTCTCCGCCGCAAAATTCAATAAACCTCCTGAGAATATGCGAGACCGGGCTTTTCTCCTCAGCTCCTCCAATGGGGATTATATACCCTCTTCCTTTATTTGGATTTCCTTTAGATGGTGCCATTTAAATATTTTTTACCTCTTTTCAATAAAATGATGTTTTTTTAAGCCGATAAGGTCCTAGTTATTTTCAATCACCTCCCCGACTTTTACTCTAAATCAGATTTTTATAAAAAAACTCGACAATTTTTAAATAATAAAAATTCTTTGAGGAACTATCTTAACAAAAAGTGGCTATTAACGCTTCGATAAAAAATTATCTATTATTCCGTACTTTTTAGAGTCTTCGGCGGTCATGAAAAAATCTCTATCAGTATCCTTTTCAATTTTCTTTAAATTCTGACCTGTATTTTTTGCGAGTATTTTATTAAGACGTTCTTTCATGGCAAGAATTTCCTGAGCATGAATTTGAATATCACTTGCCGCTCCCTGGGTTCCTCCCCATGGCTGGTGAATCATAATTCTTGCATTTGGTAATGCAAATCTCTTCTTTTTTGTTCCAGCAGATAAAAGTACAGCACCCATACTCGCTGCCTGTCCCATGCATATGGTACTCACTTCCGGGTTGATATAATTCATGGTATCCAAAATTCCGAGCCCCGCTGTAACGCTTCCACCGGGCGTATTAATATAAAGAGAAATATCCTTTTCCGCATTTTCCGCTTCTAAAAATAAAAGTTGAGCAATCACCAGACTTGCTACATTGTCATCAATGGGCATGCCGAGAAAAACAATGCGTTCCTTTAACAGCCGGGAATAAATATCATAGGCACGTTCTACTCTCCCGGATTGTTCTACTACCATCGGAATGACTTGAGATTTTATTGTCATATTTTACCCTTCTACGTTTTTCATAGTTCGCTGTTTTCTGATATCCTTGGTATATACCTTCTGTTCCGTAATTTTAGCAACTCCTTTAAGAAATTCAAAAAGTTTTTTAGTCAACATGGACTCTCTCAGGTCTTCCCTGTTGCTCGGTTTCTTGTAAAACCGTAAAATTTCCTGCTTCCGGTCTTCTTCGGAATGATTCACAAATTCTTCAACTTTTCTGTCAAGTTCGGTGCCTTCAATTTTCAAGTCTTCTTTTTTGATCAGTTCCTTTCTAATCAGGAACCATTTAATATTTTTAACCGCCGAAGGTCTCACAGCATCCTTGAATTTTTCTTCATCAAACTCTTCACCGTTTCTGCTGATGGCGTCATCAACCATCCGGTTTATGTAATTATCCACCATGGAGGACGGGACTTCCAGCGGTGTGGATTGGATAAAATAATCAATTACCGCTTCATTAAGCTGGTCTTCGGAATCTTTTTTTAGATTTGATTCAGTGGATCCCATTATTTTTTTCCTGAAATCTTCCTCATTATCCGTATTGGGGAATATTTTATTCATAAAATCTTTATCGAGTTCAGGCAGTATTTCTTCGTGGACATTTTTAACAGTAATGCTGTAGTTCCGAATTTGATTACTGTCAGGATTTGAAATGGTAATTTTGGCTTCATCTCCTGATTTTAATCCTGTTAATTTGGTAAGATTATCGCCTCCAAAAAGCCCCTCTCCCACTTTGATATATTTATCCTCCACTTTTTTACCGATGATTGGTAAACCCGACTCATCCAATTCCTGCATATCACCCAGTAGTAAATGACCATCCTCCGATCCTGACTCCACTGTTTTTAATTCTGCAAACTGCTGGCGGATTTCCTTGATGTAAATGTTCACATCCTCTTCATCTGGAATATAAACATTTTTCTTCACCTTCATTTTTTTTTGATATTTGGGCAGTTCAACAGGCGGTTCTACTTCAAACAGCGCAGTAAACGACAAGTCGCCTCCATAACTGAAATCCAGTTTCTGGATTTTTGCCTGATTGATAGGAATCTGTTCCTTTTCATCCAACGCCTGAAGGTAATATTTATTGACTGATTCCTCAGCAAAATCTGCTTCAATCTGGGGAAGATACATTTTTACAACTTGATCTCTTGGTACTTTCCCTTTCCGGAAACCTGGGATTTGGACTTTTCCACTAACCTTTCTCAATGTCTTTTCAAAATGACCTTCCAGTTCAGACCATGGAACCTGCACCTGCATTTCAAAAGTAAATGAATTTTTATTTGTTATATCTATTCGCATATGATTAGAAAATTGGGGTGGAATTTAAATGTTTTTTGGTGGTTCACAAACAGATTAGATGATTGATTTATCATAATCATCAATCTCACTCCCACCCCTATACAATACACAAATACCAAGCATCATGAAAAGATGAAACAAATCATTATGATTAAAAATTGAGAATGAAATTCCACTTTGTAATATCAATCCGCCAATCAGGAATATACATAAACTCCTGAGGATCATTCTAACACCATAAGATGGTTGTCGAATCAATTGATTCCCTATTATTATGAATGAGAAGATAATTGGGGGGATGGAGAATTGGAAAAGTGGAGAGGTGGAGAAGTGTTGTGTTGTTTTACCTATAAATACGAAGAGTGCTACGATAGGAATCCACTTAATTACGCTGAATGTTCGATAGGAAACAGATATCGCTATAATAAACAGCAAAAGAAAAAATACGGTAACTCCGGCAGAAGCCATTGTGAGTGTCCATATCGTTTCAACCAAAGTTTCTGTAAATGAATACCGGAAGGTATGAAAAAGTCCGCCTAAAACAGAACTGATAATCAACAAAAAGAAGAAACAGGAAAGATGAAAATGAGAAACCTGAAAAGTTTTCCAGTACTGTTCGGTCAGCCGAACACCACAATAAAGAGATAAAAGGCATAGCAAAAAATCTGTTATTGCAGTGACCGGTTCAGCCATATAAATCCAAATTATTTTGCCGGTTTTTTCTCACCACAGTAAATGCACTCCACTCCTAATTGCACATGAAATCCGCAGGAAGGGCAGTCCCATTCTTCAAGGTCCTTGCTGTTTTCATTATCCTCGGGTGAGGAGGTTTTTAATGCTGCAAGAAAAACAAGACCGATGCCAAGAAAAAAAACAAATGAAATCACCCACAAAAAATATACCATACTTTCCCTTAATTCCAGATGATTGGAATTTCCTCTCCGCATGAACAGTGCCGATCATCAATATCAACATTCAATACAGAATGCCAGCTTCGTTCAATAAGCGGTTTATGACATTCTGGGCAAAACGTAGTCTGCCCGTCATCGTCAAACACATTCCCTACATAAACATATTTTACTCCTTTATCCATGGCAATTGATCTGGCTTCTACCAGTGTTTCTTTAGGTGTTTTGGGTGTATCCATCATCTTAAAATCGGGATGAAACGCCGTGAAGTGAAGTGGAACACTGTCTCCCACATGATCTAAAATCCAATCTGTCATCTGCTCAATTTCAGTCATGCTGTCGTTCTGGGCGGGAATGACAAGATTGGTGATTTCCACCCAAACATCCGTTTTGTTGCACAGCCAGTCAATGGTATCAAGCACCTCTTTGAGATGAGAAAATGTCAGTTTGTGATAAAATGTTTCTGTAAATGCCTTGAGGTCAACATTGACTGCATCAATGTAGGGATACACATCTTTCCTTGCTTCCGGAGTAATATATCCCGCTGTTACCATAACATTTTTTAATCCCTCTTTTGTTGCCGCTTTCGCAACATCAATTACAAATTCAGCAAAGATGGTTGGATCGTTATAAGTGTAAGCGATGCTCGGGCATCCTTTGTCTTTGGCCAGTTTTACAATCTGTTCAGGAGTTACTTCAAGTGAATTCAAATCATCGAGCTTCGCTTTTGATATATCCCAGTTCTGGCAGAACTTGCAACCGAGATTGCATCCGGCAGTACCGAAACTTAAGACAGGTGTTCCCGGAAAAAAATGATTCAACGGTTTTTTCTCGATGGGATCCACAGCAAATCCGGTGGGTCTTCCGTAACCCTTCTGGTACAGTTTCCCACCTTTATTCTTTCGAATGAAACAAAATCCCGGCTGACCATCACCGATCTTACAAAACCGGGGACACAGGGTACAAAGTACCTTGTTATTCTCAAGGGTCTCCCACCATTTTGCAATTACTTCCATAGCACAAATTTACGACTTTTTTACTGAAATTGGATAGATTAAGGTTATTCAAACACCCCATATTAAAATGCCTGTCAGAACCACTCAAACAGGCATTTTGTATTCAATGGTCAAAAAAACTTACTGCTTCAGCCGATAGACAATTCCTTCAATACACTGCTTAAATTTTGTTAATTGAGTTGACGTGGTGAACAATTCGCCAATATCTTCCAAAATGTCAGAGGGATAGTTCGCCACATCAAAATCCATGAGAAAGTTAGATTCCAATTTAATCAGATAATCTTTTAAGACCGGTTTGGGAAGATTTTTCTGCCTCATGGCATTGATATGGAATTTTATTTTTCCACGGGAAGTTAACAGGTAAAGGGAAATGAGACCGAAATCAGAATTGGTTCGAAAACTGACTGTTCCATAATCGCTCCCTCTTCCCCATGCAACCTCATCAGCGTTTTCTTCAGCAAAATCACAGAGAGTTTCACTGATTTTTAATACTTCCTGGGGTGCGTTTTTATGAAGATCTTCTATGAATTTTTCTTTAGTCCACTGCAAGTTTGTGCCTCATGAATAATCGTTGAATTACCATCATGTGAAGACAGAATTTAAGACATTCCAAGGCAAGATGGAATGATCAAATTAGGTATAGGGTACTTATTTAATCAGATACCCAAAATCATATCAATCAACAGCAGAATATCACTGATGTCAAGAGCCAAATCACCGTTTATATCGGACCGCCAGAATTCCTGGCCATTCTGGAAAATATCCCCTAAAAATGCATCTATGATGATAACAATATCAAATATATCAATAAAACTGTCACTATTGATGTCCCCCAGCGTTCCCAATGGAATGCCATGATTGTACCATGTAGCTCCGATGTCTGTGACAGAGTTATCAGGATCATACTCATAATCGGGGTCACCTTTATCAATTGCAGGACTCCAGTATTGAAGTTGGAAATTCCCCATGTCAGGATCAACAAACAAGGGATCCTCATCCCACACTGTACTCTCGGAATAACCTCCTATAATTGAATAATTAGCTGCTAAAGGAGTATTGGTGGAAACATCTGCGTAAGCAGAATCGTGACAGTGGTTGTTGATGATAATAGAATTTGTGATGAATGGGTTTGCACCAAATACAACACTTATACCTCCCCCCCTATAACCAGCGTAATTTTCAATGATGGTATTATGATCAAGGACAGGACTGGAATTCCAAGCCATAGCGATTCCACCTCCCGTTTTATTAACTGAATTATGATGGATTAGATTGTATTTAAATTCTGCTAATAGAGAAGTTGTTAAATACAGGCCACCACCACGACTTACACCACTATTAAAAGGATAGACGTTGTGATGAATATGGTTATAATTTATTTTGGGACTTGATTCAAACACATAAATTCCACATCCTTGAGCCCCTGCATGAGCCAAGGTATTATAGCGGATTGTACAGTGCTCAACCGTTATATCACTCACCCAAATCAATATCCCTCCACCTGTGTTATCACTACCCGGTAATGAACCTGTTGCATATTCAATTCTGCAATAACTTAAGATACTGTTTGCATTTGAAAATCTGAATCTTATACCGTGCCACCTGCTTTCTTCCGCAGAATAATGACGGGTGAATATGATGGAATCTTCTACAGTTCCAACCGCTTTGAGTGTTGCGTTGGTATCCACTTTAATTTTATAAAATCCTGTAAATCTTAATTCACAACCAGGTTCAATGGTCAGTGTTTCATCTTTCGGAACTGTAATCTGTCCGCTGATAACATAAGGACTGTTTTCTGCTTCCATGATTCCCCATAATTCAGTATCACCCTCAACATAAGTGGTATCACACCATAAGGTTGAAAACAAACAAAAAATAAGGCAGAGTAAATTCCATTTCATAAGTTCATTTCAGTAATACCATTTTCCTGGTTAATTGATATTCAGACGTAACAAGTTGGTAAAAGTAAATACCCGATGAAAGTTGTTTATTATTTTGGTCTGAGTGGGTATTCCAGTTTACAGCATATTGCCCTGTATCCATCCATTTATCTATCAATGTTTCCACCAGTTGACCTGTTACCGTATAAACCTTTAATGTTACATGAGAAGTTGTTTTGTTGGTAAAGTGAATAGTGGTCACTGGATTAAATGGATTGGGATAATTCTGAACCAGTGTCACTGTTTCAGGCATAAACTCATTTTCTATCTCTGAAATTGCTCTTGCCATCCCGTCTTCATCAACAATGGTGTAATCCAGAAGTGAATCAGCAGAATTAGCCAACTCCACTGAAATAAATTCACCCTCATCTGAATCGCCGGAACCTCTACCCAGAGAACCGCTTGGTTTCATGACTACTTTTACTATTTCTCCTGAACCGGGACTCACAAACTGACCTTGAGTACCCACAAGCACAAATGAAAGAAAGGTACTGTCTTCAGGAATATTTACCGTTAAATCAAGGGGTTCTGTTCTGTCACTTTTTGATACAGTATTCACTTTATAACCCACAGGCAGGTTGACCTTTAGCTTCAATGCCCTTACGAATGCCTCATTGAGCATAGTTAAAATGAGTTCTGAAGTTTCTTCTCCATAGTTGTTTTCTGTTTGTATCACCAATTCTTTTGATATGAGGATATCATTTTCAGAGGAAATATCATTAAATGATGTACCTAAAATTATTTCAATCAGAAATACAACATCTAAAATATTTAACACACCATCACTATTTACGTCTGAAGCTAAAAACTCATAATAGGTTGGTTCATTTATCTCAAGAATAAATCCAATTAAGAGAATAATATCCTCAACTGAAACGAAACCATCGTAATTAACATCACCCATTAACCATTGATAATGAAAAAGTGCACCCATATCTGTGATTGTTCCATCAGGGTCAAGTTCTGAGTAAGGATCACCTGCGTCAATACATTCTGATTCATCAGACAAATGATAATCCTGGTTTTCTGGATCAACAAACAGTGGATCAACATTTAAATTCCCTGAGCCCCAGTTAACAATATCGTTATCACCCTTCACAATACCGGGTTCACTCCCTTGTAAATCGCTGTAAGAAATAGATAATAGATTTGGTATACCTTCAGAAAAAATGTCAATTTCAGGTTGTGTATCTCCCCAAATTATTGAATTTTGGATATTTATTATAGTCTGCCTAAGACATCTTATTGAACTGTTATTGGATGAATAATTTTGCGATATTGTGACATGTTCTAACAACACCTGTACTCCAATTTGACCTGTGCCAGTAGTTAACAAAGCACTCCCCATTCCAGAAGTGTTGTTATTATTGATAGAAGTTCGTGTAAAAAATGCTGTAACAATATCTTTACAATAAATCCCTCCTCCTCCTAATGTGGAATTATTATCCATAATAACACAGTTATTAAAATATTTATTTTTAGATCGAATAAGACTTAAGCCACCACCAAATAATTCTGCTTCATTATTAATTATTCTCATATTATTTAATTCAGTATATACATCTGAATGATTAAAGTTAATTCCCCCACCGTAACTATTTGAATGTCCATTTTTTATTGTAAAACCTTCTATAATAATCGAATCATTAGTATTGATAAAATCAAATAGTAGAACACTAAAACCATTTAACCTTCCATCAATTATACAATTGTCGGGTCCATTTTGGCTTTTTAATACAAAAGATAGGGATCTATCAATTACAATGTTTTCATAATAAATCCCATCACTTACAATAATGACATCCTCATCTTCAATACCATCCACAGCATCTTGAATAGTTCGAAAATCAAAAGGTACTTTATATTCGGTAGCTGAAATCGGGAATGTTAGAATGAATAGAAAAACCATAGAATACGTCCATATCTTCATTAAATAACCTCCTTTTTTTCAATTAAACGAAAGTTAAAACACTACTGATGTAATATCAAGAAGTTATAATATTCTTCTTCAACATACTCTTGTTCGCACCTATCAATAGCTTCTTTGACTAACACATCAAAATCTAAATGAGATTCATTCTCTAATACATCGCCCAATTTTGCTTTCGTCGCCGGGTGTTTCGGGACAAACAACGAGCAGCAATCTTCGTCGGGGCGGATGGAAATTTCGTAGGTTCCAATTTGTTTTGCAGTATCCACAATGTTTTGTTTATCAAATCCCACAAGAGGTCGGAGGACAGGCATTTCCAATCCATTTTCTATGACGCCCATGTTCTCCAAAGTTTGGGATGCAACCTGTCCGATGGATTCGCCGGTGATGATAGCTTTTGCCCGAACCTTTTTTGCAATGGTTTCAGCAATTCTGAACATAAATCTCCTGTACAGTACCACCCTCAAACGCTCATTTGAATTGGCCATTATTTCTTTTTGGATTGAAGCGAAGGGTACAATCCACAATCTTGAGCGAATCTGGTACTTGTTCAGAATTTGAATATTTTCCCGGACCTTTTCAATGGATTCACGGCTGGTGTAAGGAACTGAGTGAAAATGAATATAATCTAATTTTACACCTCTCTTCATGGCAAAATAGGAAGCCACGGGCGAATCAATTCCGCCTGAAATCATGGAGAGTCCTTTTCCACTGCTGCCCACCGGCAGCCCTCTTAAACCCTCGATTCTTTCAACGGACAAATATGCAGACCCTCTCACCAAATCTATTATACAGTTAACATCAGGATTTTTCAGTTTCACTTTTTTGGACAAATTATCCACAATGAATGCACCTACTGTTTCATTGATTTTTTGAGATGACATGGGAAATTGACGATCAGATTTCCGGGCGGTAATCCTGAAAGTTTCAAATGATAATTCCTTCAGCCATGCAAGTGCTAGTTCGTTTATTTTATCAATGTGCGGTTTTGTGCGAATTGATGGAAGGCAATAGGCAATGCCCGGGACATTTTTGATAACACCTGTGATTTCTTGATGGGAATTTTTTCCTTTATCTGAAAGGGTAATGAGGATCCTGTCATGTAGTCTTCTAATAGAAGAATAGGATCCAGGGAAGGTAATTTTTAACGATTCTTTTAGGTTGGATCGAAGCTTATTCTCGAAAAATATCCGATTTTTTCCTTTTGTGCCGATTTCCGCATAATGGCACAGAATATACTCAGGAATCATCTTCCGGCAAGTTCAGCGCCTAAAAATCCACCGTAGAACATGGTCATCACTCCAATACCGGCTATACCGAGAAATAAATATAACATGGGCTTTTCAGGGAGCTCTGATTTGTTTTTTAACCGCCAGATTAATAGACCTGCAAAAATAAGTGAAGAAAAAATTTGCAGGGACCCATGCGTTTCAAAGAGGGGGAAAGGATCACTCATATGACCGTGAACAGTATCGGCAAAAAATCCTGTAATGATGGTAAAAACAGAAGAGAGAATACCAAATACCAGACACCACCAGCCGGCATTTAACAAAGATTCATTTTTAAAAAAGGTCCCAAGATAATCACACAATACGCTAACAGAAAGCAGGGTAATGGGGAAATGAATCAACAGTGGATGCAGTTCTTCTAATTCATAGATAAACATAATACGGTTACTTTTCCCTTCCCATATTCTTCATGACAGCGCCGGAAAGTTTAATGACACTTTTCCTCGGTACGAACCGTTGAATAAATGACATTGTCCAATTTTGTTTTCCATGGACAACCGATGGTACTCGCCCCAGATTTTTAAGCGCAGTTCTGACCACAGCTGGCGACTTTGCAATACTCATGCCGGAACCCCCGGAAATACTGGCAACTTCCTGAAATTCAGTTTCTGTATACCCCGGGCACAACGCCAAAACATCAATTCCTTTTTTTCTGTATTCGCACCACAGTGCTTCACCAAGCAGAAGATTGAATCCTTTTGTGGCACCGTACACACTGAAAAAAGGCGTCGCCTGAAAGGCGGCTGTGGATGCAACAAAAATTATTCCTCCTTTACCTCTCTCCACCATCTGAGGTATTAGTTTGTGTGCCAGTTCAACCGGAGCTAAACAATTGAGTTTTACCATATTCGCTTGGCGTTTTTCATCTTGAGCACCAAAATATCCAACGAGACCAAATCCTGCATTGTTCACAAGCATACCTACTTCCAGATCACTCACAGAATCAGCAACCTCGTCTACTGCATTTTCCAAAGTCAAATCTACCGGGATGACTTTTGTCTGCACATTGTAGTCATTCATTATTTCATCTGCCACCTCATTCAGCCGATCTTTTCTTCTGGCAACCAGTACGATATCCATCCCCTTTTGAGCAAGCTGCCGTGCGAAATCGGCGCCCAGTCCGGAAGAAGCTCCCGTGACCACTACCCATTGACCATACCGGTTTTTCCAGTTTCCCATAACTTTATCTAACTACCAATACAGGTAGATTTATTTTTCTTAAAGTTTTGATCGGTTTACTCCCCATAAAAAATGTTTTCAGCGGTGCCTGCATGGAAGCTCCCATGACGAGAATATGATCATCACCTGCATAATCGATGAAGGAATTGACTGGATCTCCAGTCACAAAATGCTGATCAAATTCAATTTTCTGAGTTTTTAAATATCTTCCGGCTGAATTTGCTGCTCTTTTGTATCCTTGTCCGAATTTTTTGGTTTTTGAAACAGTAAGAATATCAACAAACATACCCTGGTTCTTTGCAATTGCGGCACCGAAGCGTACAGCAGATCGTGTATTCCCCGAATCATCAACACACAATAATAATTTATATTTTTTCTTCGGATCCATATTTTTAACCACAAGAATTGAGGATGGCAAATACTGAAGAAGATCATGGGCCATCCTCCTTTTTTTACTACCTCCAATGATAGTTAAGTTATATTCATCGGTATCACATTCATTTTTTAATTCATTGATGATTTCACCTTCCCTTAACACCAGATCAACTTTCTCCCCGTAACTCCCATGAAGAACCATCCTGAAACGGTCTCCTTCCTGAACAATATTCTCAGGATTAAATCCATTTTTTTCAGATGATTCGAGGTACCCGGACTTCACTAAATAATGAAATGCCCATTCAAGCACATCAATTCCCGGGTGATATAACTGCCACTTCGCCATTGAATCCAAGGCAAGGTTAACCCTTCCTTCATACAACTCCTTCGGTTTATCGCCTACATACACAATACACAGTTGTGCATTAAATGCTTTTGCAATCCGAATCCCGATGTTAAGAGTTGGGCCGGAATACTCTTTACTGCCAATGGCTAATAAAAACTTCATGCCTGAATTAACATCCATTTTTCTTTTCAAGTCAATACTTTCAAATCAACAAAGGCCAGATAAAGGTTGAGAAAAAAAGCAGCACAATCATGGACATAATAAACATTTTCCATCCTGCCTTGAGATAGTCGCGGGAAGTGATTATGCCGGTGGAATGTATTATCATGCAGGTTGGTGAAGCTACTATTGTTAAATAAGCGAATGCGGAGGCAATGGAGGTAGCAATTCCCATAATTACCGGATTCCCACCCATGTCAAGAACAATGGGGCCCAGCACGGCAACAGTGGCTGCATTACTCAATAGGTTTGTTAAAATCCCCGTGAGAAAAACCGAAACAAACCACCGCACTACTCCGGCATTTTGAAATACAACCTGCAATGAATCGAGCGCCTGCTCAGCGACCCAAAAAGCAGCTCCGGTTTCCTTCATTTGAATACCCAATGAAATGGCAGCACCAAACAGGAGTATTACACCCCAGTTGGTATTGCGGTTAATTTCTTTCCACTCAATTAAACCAAAAGAAAGATAAAGGAATACACCGGTCAGTGCGACAATTCCGAGACCGATGACAGGACTCAGAAAAACCCATCCCAAAAAGACAAGACTAAATACAACAATAGCCATGATTTGTTTTCCATCTAAGTCGCCTGTTTTTGCAACTTCTACCTTAAGTTTTCGTACAGCAGAATCCATTATTTTCTGGTCTGGAGTAAATGTGAACCAAAGAATTATCATTGCTAATGGTATTTCGACTAACAACATAGGATAAGCAAATTTCATCCATTCCAGATAAGATATATTCCCAAGCCCAAATTCCGACATGTATCCTATCATAATGACATTTCGTCCGCCACCTGAAGGAGTACCGATGGATCCCATGGCACAGCCGTAAGCAATTGAAAACAGCAGCAGAGTGGATAAACGGGTCGCCTTTGTTGTGTCCAGTCCTGCATTACGAATCAGAGACAGAGCAACAGGAAGCATCATGGCTGCTACCGTATGTTCTCCAATAAATGATGACAGAATTGCTGAAAATGCTACAAATCCAAGTACAATTCTCCAGGTCTTATTTCCTGTAATGTTTATTATCCAAATCGCCAGTCTTTTATCCAAACCCTGATGTACAATGGATACTGCAAGCATCAGCGATCCCATGATGAAAAACACCGCATCACTCATGAAAGATGATGCCACTCCGTTAGGTGTGTCCACACCAAGAATGACTTCCATGATTAAAATCAGGATTGCAACAGCCGGTAGTGGAATAGATTCACTGATTATTAAAATGAGTGCAGTGATAACAATGATTAAGGTACGGTGCCCGTAAGGAGATAATCCATCGGGAGACGGCAAATAAAAAAGGAAAATACTCAGACCAAAAGAAAAGATGAACCACTTTTTTCGAGTGATCCAGAATATGAGATTCGCTGTCAATTCAAACCTATATGATTAATTGAGGGGAAAGTTATAAGGATTAACCAAGATCAACGGTTAAAAACATGTTTGTTTATCCGAAACTGTCCAATTTTTTAATTCTACGTTCGTGTCTCCCTCCTTCAAATTCCGTATTAAGCCACAAATGTAAAAGCTTTTTTACTTCCTCTTCTTCCACAAATCTTGCACCTATGGATAAAACATTTGAATTGTTGTGTTCTCTGGATAGTTTAACAATGTTGTCATGAACCCCATAAAATACCACGGCTCTCACACCGGGGACTCTGTTTGCTGCCATGGCTTCCCCCTGACCTGAACCGCCAATAATGATTCCTCTGCTGGATTTATCTGCCGCAACCGCTTCTGCCGCAGGAAAAATGAAATCGGGATAATCATCTTCAGAATCATACCAGAATGCACCTTTATCAACAATATTATAATCTTCCTCTTCCAGAAAATTTTTAACAAATTCCTTCAATTCAAACCCCGCATGGTCTGTCCCCAAATAGATAGTAGAAATATTTTGATTACTCATTTATACCTCCACTCAATTGTTTAAACTGTTTGATTGTTGAAATCGGATCATCGGATTTAAAAATGGCTGACCCGGCAACAAGAATATCTGCACCTTTTTCGGCAATTTCTTTTGCATTAAAAAGTTTTACACCGCCATCAACCGAAATTTCGACTTTGTGATTTGGCTTGGTTCCATCGATGCTTTTTCTCACATCCACCACTCTATCCAGTATTTCCGGGATAAAACCCTGTCCTCCAAATCCAGGATCAACAGACATTACAAGAATTAAATCCACTTCGGTCAGATATTCTGTGATCATAGCCAAAGGAGTGCCGGGACGAAGAGTAATTCCTGCTTTCACATTGTTGTCTTTAATCAGGCGGATAATTTCTGCCGGATCACTGCACGCTTCAACGTGAACGGTGATAAAATCGGCGCCTGCATCAGCGAAATGGGGAATGTAGTTTTCCGGATTTTCGATCATTAAATGGACATCAAATGGAAGGTCTGTCAATTTTCGAATATCTTTAACTATCGGCGGACCGAACGTCAGATTCGGGACAAAATGCCCATCCATGATATCAATATGAATTTGATGAGCCCCTCCCAATTCACACGTTTCGATTGCATTCGACAAATTCGAAAAATCTGCTGAAAGAATTGACGGCGCAATTTTAACCATTTTTCAAAAACCACATATTCAATTGAATGGCCAAAAAATAGGAATAAATATGACACCTAAAATGATAAAAAATAAACTCAACGGTGCGCCGGCTCTTACAAAATCACTGAATCTGTATCCCCCCGGACTGTAAACCATGAGATTCGTTTGATAACCCATAGGCGTCATGAAGCAGGTTGAAGCACCATAACAAACCGCAAATATAAATGGTTTATAATTAACACCCATTTGGTGTGCAACTGCAAATGCAATAGGCACAAGAACAATGGCAGCAGAATTGTTGGAAATAATTGATGTCATGAAAACAGCAGTTATATAAATCAGCACCAAAGCTGCATAGGGTACCATGTTTGGCTCCACTTTATCAGCCAAGTTTACAATCATTGAACCAATTAAATTAGAGGTTCCAGTCCGCTCCACCACAATTCCAATGGGAATGAATGCCGCAATCATAATGATAACCGACCAATTAATAGAGTTGTAGAGTTCATGGGCATTTATTACTCTTAATAATAAAAGGAGAACAACTCCAAACAGAGATGCTTCAAGTATATCAACAATACCAAATGATGCGCTAATCATGATAAGTGGTATGAGCGCTATAATTACCCACCAAAATTTAGTTTTGTGAATTGTAATATCGTATTCCTGAAGAATGGCAATGTCGGGATTGTTATTTAACATTCCCAGTTTTGATTTGGGTACAAAAATTAACAGTGTATCAGCAAAGTGCAGTACGATTCTGGCAATTTTCTCCCGAAGCATTTTTCCTTCTCTACGTATGGCAAGGACAAACCCGCCGAACTTTTTCCTGAAATCCACATCATTCAAATTCATACCGATTAATGATGAACCGGGTGAAACAAGCCCTTCAACAATAACACTATCATCGCCTGTTAATTCTGCTGAATTCAACTTAACATCAGTGAGAAGGAGTACTTTTTCCTCTTCCCTGAATTTGATGAAATTATCCAGAGTACCCCGTGCTAAAAGGACATCTCCCTCTTTTAATTCCAATGAACTCACATTTTTATCGAACCTCACATGATCCCGAATAACGGACAGGATGGTGATATCGTACTTATGACTGATATCTCTGTCGATACATGTAGATCCAATCATGGACGATGCTTCGCCAATTTTAAATTCCGTGAGATATGAGGACATATGGTAACTTTTCATTAACGAAGAAATTCCAATCCTCGAAGGAAGAATTTTTTGTACCACAAATAAATTATACAAAGTACCTGCAACCAAGAATATAAAACCTATACCTATAAACTCAAACATACCCAGCGGTTCATACCCCTTATTCTCAACCATGGAGCTCACGAGCAGATTTGTGGATGTACCAATAAGTGTTAGAGTTCCGCCATAAATTGCGGCATAAGAAAGAGGGATTAAGATTTTAGAAGGTGAAATCCTGAATTTTTTGGCTAGTTGAATTGCCAGTGGTATGAAAATGGCAACGGTAGCAGTATTGTTAATAAATCCGGATATTATACTGGCAGTCAATAAAAACAGTCCGAATGCAAGCCATTTTTTTGCTCCTCCAAGTTTACTTAACTTATCTGCAAAAAAGCTTAGAAACCCTGTCTTTACCAATGCCTGACTTAATACAAACATAGCGGCAACAGTCAGCACTGCTTTGTTACTAAAACCGATAATGGCTTCTTCAATATCGAGAAAACCGAGAAGTAACAATAGTGCCAATAACCCCAATGCAGTAACATCGATTGTGAAAATCTCGAATACAAAAAATACAAGAGCAACTGCAAGGATGCTGAGAAAAATGATGATTTCGACTGTCATGTTAAATTGGGATTATTTTATTCTTCTTAATGTTCATAGAACCATTAGACCGGAACTTCGTCAATCTGTTCGGGAGGAAGATAATCTTTTGCATATTCATCATAAACTTTTTCCTTCATAAAAATATCAAACAAGTCCGGGTCAATATGGTAGTCATTCCTCATAAATGACATGATTCTTATTGTTTCTGATAATGTCTTTCCCTTTTTGTAAGGTCTGTCCTTTGCTGTGAGCGCTTCAAAAATATCAGCGATTGCAACAATCCTCGGTTGTACCGGAAGTTCTTTAATATTTAATCCTTTCGGATATCCTGTACCATCAAGTTTTTCATGATGTGCACCCGCATAGTGAGGAACATTTTTCAGTTTCTTGGGCCACGGAAGCCGTTCCAGCATATTAATTGTTACGATGGTATGATTATTAATGATGGTTCTTTCCTCAGGGGTGAGCGTCCCCCGGGAAAGAGACAGATTATAGACTTCATCTTCTGTTAGGAATTTTCCTGTTTCGCCCTTTGTTTTTAATTTATAATCAGCAATTTCCCTGATTCGTTCCTTCTTCTCAGGAGACAAAAATTCTCCGCCTATATTTGCAACCTCTATGAATTCCCTGTCATCTTCAAACTGTTTTATTTTCCCCAAATGAGATTTCCGGAGTTTTTTTAATTCATCTTGATTTCCTTCCTTTTCCAATTTCAACTGTCTCTTTAAAAATTTGATTTCTTCGTCTCTTTTAAGGAGTTCAAATCGCTGTACTACCACATCTATTCCATCCATAATTTTTTCCAGTTTGGTAGATTTATCAACAACATGCACGGGAGTTGCAACTTTACCGGTATCATGAAGCCACGCAGAGACCATTAACTCTTTCATGGAATCTTCATCAAAATAGGTGTCGGCATAAGGACCTTTTTTTGTTTTATTGACTGCTTTCGCAATCATTTCAGTAATTACGGGGATTCTCTGGCAGTGACCGCCGGTATATTTCGATTTTGCATCAATGGCCGCAGCTAAGGTTTCAACGAATGATTGAAACAATTCCTCCAGTTGCTGGATCAATTGATTATTTGTAATGGCAACCGCTGCCTGACTGCAGAGAGATTCAACCAACCTTTGTTTCTTTTCAGAAAAAGGAATCAGCTCCCCTGTTTGGGAATCTTGTGCGTTGATTAACTGAATGACACCTATGATTTCATCTAAATGATTTTTCAACGGTACAGTTAAAAATGACTTGGAGCGGTAATCATTCTTTTCGTCGAACGCTTTCGTCCCTGAAAAATCAAATCCCTCAGCTTCGTAAGCGTCCTCAATATTGACCGTTTCTCCTTTCAAGGCAGTGTAAGCAGCGATCATGTTATAATTTGGCTCGCCTGTTTCCTGGTTGTACAGTTTGATGGGGTAAATAAATTCCGGTACAGGATTGTTTGAAGTACCACCAACTCTGAAATTTTTTGATTTCGTCTGCATAATTTCAAATTTCAATCGTGTATCTTCGTCAATCACCATATAGAGTGTCCCTCCATCGGAATTGGTGATTCCCATTGCTTCTTCAATAATCATTTCAAGAACTGTGGGCATATCCTTTTCTTTTGACAGAGCAACACCTATATCAGACATTCTGTTCATATGAAATTCCAGATGATCGATGTATTTTAAAACATCTTGATCTGCTTTTGACAGAATTTCTGCAATCTGATTATCGCTGAATGTCGGGTGTTCAGTCTTTGACGATTTGGATGATGCATTCATAGAATCTTACCTCCGTATGATTGAACGTTAAATTTTCACCTTTTTTCTGTAAATCAAATATCCTTTTGCCAATGCAAGTTCTGCATTTAAGATTGCCGCGCCTGCCGCGCCTCTGACTGTGTTATGACTCAGCACAATAAACCGATAATCCAGGACAGGACATTCCCTGAGTCGTCCAACGGAAACAGCCATTCCATTTTCTAAATCACGGTGCAATTTTGGCTGTGGGAAATTTTCCTCTTCAAAATAATGAATCGGCGATTTGGGTGCAAAAGGTAAATCTAAATCTTGTGGTTCACTTTTAAATGATGTCCAACAATCAATAATTTCAGATTTTGATGGGACAGTTTTAAGCTTTACTGATACACATTCTAAATGACCGTCCGTAACACCCACTCTGTTACACTGAGCGCTGATGGGAAAGTCCGGCTCAGTAATTTGACCATTTTCAACATTCCCAAAAATTTTCAGTGGTTCTGTCTCCACTTTATCTTCCTCTCCGCCAATAAACGGTATCACATTATCGTTGGTGTCAAGGCTTGCAGCTCCCGGAAAACCAGCCCCGGAAAGTGCCTGCATGGTAACCACATTCACTGCTTCAAGCCCGAATGAATCATACAACGGCTTCAGTGCCATAACCAATCCAATGGTGGAGCAATTGGGATTTGTAATAATAGCGCCGTCGTATTTTTGATATGCCAGCAAATCCAGATGATCAGGATTGATTTCCGGTACCATAAGCGGCACATCCGAATCCATTCTGTGGTTTTTTGCATTGGAGATAGCCACATGTCCCGCTTCTGCCATTTCACTTTCCACTTCTCCCGCGACTGAGGAATCCAACGCGGAAAAGACAAGTTCTTCTGCAAATTGCGGTTCGCACGGATTAACAATCATATTTCCAATTCTTTCCGGCAATGACGTTTTCATTTGCCAGTGTGCCGCTTCCGAATACGGTTTCCCCTGAGATTTTTCAGACGCTCCCAAAGATGAAATTTCAAACCAAGTGTGATTTGCGAGTAACTCAATAAATTTCTGCCCTACACTTCCTGTGGCACCGAGGATCGTTACCGGAATTTTGTTTTTCATGTTATTCGCCATTTGGATTGTTACTTTGCCGTTGACAAAATATCGTTAAAAACCGCTTGTGCCGTTACTGCCGGACCGGCGCCGGGTCCTCGGATAACAAGCGGACTTTCTGAATAACGTCTTGTGTAAAATGCAAAAATATTTTCTGTTCCCTCAAGGTGGTAAAATGGGTGATTTGATTCGACTGTTTTGATTTTAGCACTTGCCCTTCCATTTTCCATTACTCCAATATACCGCAGAACTTTTCCTTCTTCATCAGCTTTTTTGTGCAAATTCTCATAATGGGAATCCATTTTTTCCATATTGTCAAAAAAAGTCTCGATGGAGTCACTTTCCCTGCACTCATTTGAAATAAGGGACTCCACTTTAACGTCCTCCGGGCTTAATTCAAATCCAGATTCCCTTCCGAGAATCACCAGTTTTCTGACAACATCTTCACCTTCCAAATCAACTCGTGGGTCCGGTTCTGTGTATCCTTTGTCTCTCGCGTCTTTTATAATTTCGCTGAATGAAAAGTCCTCAGAAAGTGAATTGAAAATATAGCTCAACGTCCCAGACAACACAGCTTCAACTTTATGAATCTCATCACCACTATCCAGTAAATCTCTAACCGTTTTTAGTATGGGAAGTCCTGCACCCACAGTCGCCTCATATCCGTAGATAACTGAATTTACGGCAGCAATTTTTTGCAGAGATTGGTAAATATTAAAATCACTTGAATTGGCTATTTTATTAGGCGTTACGACAGATACACCTGCACCCAGCATTTGTTCATAAACTGCTGGTAGTTCACTGTCAGCGGTACAGTCAACGAACACTTTGTTCTGAAGCTGCATATCAATCGTTTGATCTTTAAATAACCGTAAATCGAAAGGTTTATCGGATTCATCGAGGTATGTTTTAAAACTATTTATCTCTATTCCATCTTTTTTGAAAATCATTTTTTTACTGTTCGCCAATCCAGCAACATTAATTTGAATTCCATATTTCCCCTGTAATACTGCCTTTTGACTCTCAATTTGGTCCAAAAGCGTAGACCCCACATTTCCAGTGCCTATCATAAATAGATTAATCTCTATAAAATGAGTATCAAAAAAGGCATTGTGGATTGAATTCAGCGCAGCCACTTCATCATCACTTTTAACTACGATTGAGATATTCAACTCCGATGACCCCTGTGCAATGGCAGCTACATTTACGCCGGAATTCCCCAATGCACTGAAAATCTTTCCGGCGATGCCGTGCGTGTGTCTCATATTTTCACCCACAACGGCAAGGACAGTGTACTCCCTTTCAACAACCACTTCATCAACCAAATGCGTCTTCATTTCAAGCGCAAATTCATTGTTGATTGCAGAAACGGATTTTTCCCCTTCTCCGCGCCGGACAGCAAAACAGATGGAATGTTCTGATGATGCCTGTGTAATGAGAATAACATTCACGCCATGATGCGCCAGAGTGCCGAATAATCGACCAGCAACTCCGGGAACACCGACCATTCCACTGCCTTCCACTCGAATGAGAACCACATGGGGTATGGATGAAATTCCCGTGATTATTCGGGAGGGAGATGTTTTGATACTGATTTCAGTTCCACTCTCATCAGGTTTGAAGGTATTCCGAATGTGAATAGGAATCTCGTTTTCCACTGCCGGCTGAATGGTGGGAGGATAAATCACCTTTGCACCAAAATGGGACATTTCCATGGCTTCTTCGTAGCTCATTAAATTTAACGTGCGTGCAGTTTTAACTTTTTCGGGATCGGCTGTCATAACACCATCAACATCTGTCCAGATTTCAATTTTGGATACTTTAAGAATGACCCCCAGAATGGAAGCCGTAAAATCGGAACCACCTCTTCCCAGTGTTGTGGTTTTTCCTTTTTCATCGGCGCCGATAAATCCGGTGATTATTTGTAATGAATCCTGATTCCCAAAATAATTTTTCACATTACTCTGGGTTTCATTCATCAAAACTTTCGCTGAGCCATATGAATCGTCCGTTACAATGACTTCCCTCGCATCTAAAAATTCCACACTCTCATTTTCGGGAAAACAATGGCTCAAAATGAACGCTGAACACAATTCTCCGAAACATAAAATTTTATCCAATGTTTTGGGCGTGAGCTGATTTATTTTGAAAACTCCGTCCAAAATATCTTCAAGTTCTCTGCACCATGACTCTATTTGATTTAGAACAATTTCACACCTTTTTTTATCAACCACTGATTTGACTGCGTCAATGTGCTTTTCTCTGAACTCTGCCAAAAGTGATTGGTATTTTTTGTCGGCTGATTCTGCTCTTTCACCCATTTGGATCAAATGATCTGTCGTACCACCAAATGCAGATACAACCACTGCTGTCACAATCATTCCATCATTCGGATTACATATAATATTAACTGCTTGTTGTAATCGTTCAGGAGTACTGAGGGAAGTCCCGCCGAATTTGAGGATTTTGGTTTTTGTTTTGTCAGATACCATGAATATCGATTGATTTACTTCCTGAAATTTGTGGGAAAGCAGGAGAGTAATCAATAGAAAGTTGTTCGATTTGGGATTACGGATTTTTGATTTCGGATATTTTAACACATAGAGTTTATTTCTAAGCCGCAGATCAACAAAGATAACCACTTATTTTTATTTTAAAATTTTGCTCGAAGAGTCCTATGGACACTTTGAATTTTGAATTATTAGTTGAAATCCACCCCCTCTTCCAAGGGATCCTGCGGAAAATCTCCCCCCTGCCTGACGGCAGGCAGGCGTCAAAGGGGAGAAAATTTAAGTTAAATTCCTCAATTATTTCTTCGAGTCTCTTTGTCTCCGTGGTTCAAAAATGGAACTCAAACAACCTTTCAAACGTAAACCGTGAAAATTGGAGACAAGCTCCAATACCCTTTAAAGGAGGGAATGCCAAAAACGGCATTCCCTTTTTTATTAACCAAAACGAAAGGAAACAGTCATGAAAAAAAGTTACGAAAAAATCGTCCTCGCATCCATCACCGCTGCCATAGCCATTGCATTGACAATTGGAATCCACAGCAAATCAGGCGATAAAAAAACTGCTGAATTTGAAACTGTCATACCCAGCTCAGCAGTTGAAAAGGAACTCACCACACTTACAGCAACCCCGGAACCGGAAATTTCCAATGATTTGACTGAAACAGTTTCTGATTTCGATTACAGTGAAGTAACAATCCCAGAATACAACAGACAGGGTGAAGTAGGATTCACCTTTTCGGAAGCGTTTAAGGATGCCAGGGAAAAACTCGGACCCAGAAAAGTTTTCGTCTGGAATGGAACTGAATATACAACCGATATGGCGGAAGACGTTTTACCTGAAGTTGATACGGTTGATCTCGCTGTTGAAGAAGCTGTAGAATCTGAAACTGACGAAACCGATGTTATTGATGATGGTTCACCTGAATTTCTTCTCGGCACATCAACATTAACGGACATTACCGGCGGGAGCCAAACCACTGATGATGAAAATGATTGAAGGAGACAAAGACTCCCGACTTAAGGATTAAATCATTGACAATGACTCCACAATGATAATTGTAATGTTCACTAATTCATTTTAAACCAAATAGTCATATCACCCTCCCTGTAACCAGTCAGATGTTATGGGACAAAAAGAGCTAAAAAGCTAAGG
>CEQE01014099.1_pt1 | contig 29110 bp, 21 predicted proteins | sample 356201 | NCBI WGS metagenome assembly CEQE01 (sample SAMEA2619970, study PRJEB7988) | marine metagenome | biome: marine biome (ENVO:00000447); feature: mesopelagic zone (ENVO:00000213) & marine oxygen minimum zone (ENVO:01000065); material: "saline water (ENVO:00002010), including plankton...
TCATAAGACTCTTTAAGACTTTTTGCCATTTTTTCAAATGTTCGGGATAGCTCGCCTATTTCATCGTTTGATTCCAAAGCCTCTTTTGAGATTTTAGCATCAAAATCTTCATTGGCGAGTTTATGGGAAAACTCTGTCAACTGCCACAAAGGGTTGGTAATTCGTCTGGAGCTAAAAACTACAAGCAGGCTGCCAACAATTACAAATAAGAGGGTGATGCTCACCAATTTGGCCAACAAATTTTTTAGTTGTTCATTCATCCTGAGGCGGGAATCGGAAATTTCCTTTTCAAGAGCCGTTAGAGAAAAGCCGAGCCGTAAAGCGCCCCACGCGGAATCTCCTATAAAAACAGGCGTAATAGATTCTAAAAATTTAGTATCATTATCTGTGTACTCATTGAAAGCAAAAACTCTTTGCTTCAGAGCAAATTTATCCGCCGGTGAATTTAATTTGGTTCCCAGCATGTTTGGGTTTTGAGTATAAATATGCGCCTCACCTGACAAGTCCATCAATATTGCATAAACAAGATCTTTTTCTTCATTTACAGATTTTTCAATTGTCTGAGTAATGCCAAAGAAATCAAAGGCTGCGATAGCGTTTTCCGCGAACCTTGCAAGGTTATCCGAAAGAGTTTTTCCGCGGATTTTCATGGAGCTTTTCATTAGCTCTATTCTTCGGTTAAGTTCTTCTTTAAAAAAAGCTTTCTGAGAAGAATAATGAAAAAACGTCATTGTTGTTAACAGGGCAAGAATTAACCCAATCATGATAATTAACAGCTTGTGCCGGATGCTGGTTTTGTTTTGATTATTCATTTTCTAATAATCCTGTTAATGCTGCCTAATGCGGCTCTGTTTACTTCAAGCTTATACTCATTGGCTTTTCCGAGGTTGAGTGTAATATGGCTTCCGGCCGGATTTTGAACCTTATTTGTTAATTTGCGGCCCTCTAAAATATCAACGGCAATACCGGCTGCCTGCCGGCCAATGGTCACGCTGTCATCTGAAACAGTGAGCATTGCTCCGCTGCTTATAAAAGCATCGCTGTATGCAAAAACGGGTTTTTTTGCGTTTTCAAAATAAGAAAATATCCCTGGTATTGATTTGCGAGTGATAACAAGCGGGTCGGGAATCAACCATAAAGAATCTACCGTTGACACCAGGTTTTGAACTGTTTTTTCTATAGAATCGAATTTATGAAATTCTGTTCCTTCGAGATCAACACCCAATGAAGCCGCTGTTTGTTTCGCCTTTATAAACCATTCTTTATTATATTTAGGGCTATATATAACTCCAATACGCCTAATAGACGGGAAAATGAATCTAAACAGCGTTATTTGCATTTCAACGGAAACCTTTGCCGCAATGCCATTTGCTTTTTCTGGCAGTTTAAACTTCTCCCAGTTAATTGCTGAGGAAAAGACAAATGGAATTTTCGGGAAATCCATACATATGGTATCCATAGCTTTAGAGCCTATGCAATAGAGTAAATCCGGTCTCTTCTTTTTGATCATTTTTCGAATACTTGTGATTTTCTTTTTGGATAATACTCCTATTTCCACCACTTCAGGATCAAATGGAATTGATTCGACAAACCCTTTCGCAGCGTCATTATATTTTGATATGGATTTATCTGAAATAACAACCATCACTTTAGACAAAGGACTATCATAAGCCAGATCAAGCTTCAGCAGAGTGCAGGTGCAGGTAATGACCAGAATAGTAAAAAGTTTTTTCATTTATTAAGCCTTTCCATTATATCTGGAGGAATGCTGGCCCATTTGTCTATTGATAAAGTTGCTAAATTTTCCTTGCCGATGTTAGAAATGCTCATTGCTTTTAGTATTGTTATTAATTTGTTGATACTTTCTTTATCTGCTCCCCGGCTTTTCGATGAGACGATTGGCAAAAGGATTTCATTACTGGTTAAAAGGTTGGTTAATTTTTCTTTTAGTTTTGGGTTTATTTGTTCAATCTGCTTCAAGCTTGCTTCCGTGGCAATTGCAGCCTGCGCAACGCCAAAACCAACGGACATCAATGCGTCAATATCTTTCGGAACACTTAAAATCCTGATACCGGCTAATATGACATCTTTATCTTTATCAACCATTTCATTCAGCAGGCTTAGCGTGTATTCTTTAGTGCCCGAGGAGGCAATAGTTTTATTCGCCAGATCATCCAGCTTGGAAAAAGGCTTTCTGGCCAATAACACTTTTTTAAAAGTGAATTTCCCTTCTCTTTGAGCTATGAGAAGTGGGTTGAGGGGAATCTTTTTGGTTAATGAACTGAAATGCCAGCTTGAGAGAATGAACAGGGAGGAAGCGTCTATTTTTTCAGCAGTCTTTTCAAATATTTTTTTTTTGTTAAAAGGCTGGAATTTATAATTACCGTAAAAGGAAAGGTATTCATCAAACAATGCTTTCAAGGAAGCGAAATTGTTAATATTGGTTTCGGGGTTATAGAAATAGACCATTCTGCTAATTCCGTTACTTGCGAAAATAGGAAAGACAATCATTCCGGCAAGCAGGAAAAAAAGTAAAGAAAAAACTACCTTTTTTTGAATGCGCTTAAAAAAAGCCACAACACACTCTAACGGAATTTAAAATTACAAATTGTAAAGTTTTAAGCGGCAGCCTGGGAGATGTCAGCAAATATAACCAAAATAAATGTTAGGTCAAAATTTATAAAGAAGTTTCAATCGATAGTCGATGCCGTCCTGCTCTATAACATCCTGAGTATGCACTCCCGCTGTGCCTGGATCGCTATAAGTTGCATTAAAGAGATTATAGATGCTGCCTGATACTTCCAGACCGCTTACCAGACTCTCACTAAAAATTGTCAGGTCAGTAACAAAATAACCGCTCTCTTCATTGCCGCCCTCAGTTTTACGCTTTCCTGTGTAACGACCTTCTATACCAGCAAATATTTTTTCCTGCATAAATGGAACACTAAGTTTATATTTAAATAAATGCCGTGGTGAATTCTTAAGTATTTCACCAGTAGTTTCATCTTCTGTTTCCTGAAATGAGTAACTGATCTTTCCCATTATGCCCTTTTCCCATTTTCCACTCAGTTCCATTTCTATTCCTTTTGCTTCGACTTCATCTATATTTTTAAACACCGCCAGGCCGTCCGCAGGATCTACTCGTTGTGAAATAAGATCTTTAATATTGTATAAAAAGCCGGACATGGTTCCCCTGAGATTTTCTCCTAATTCCTGTTCTAATACTAGTTCATAAGTTTTAATAGTTTCGGGCCCCAGTTCCGGATTTGCCTTTTGAGATTCCCCATCATCCTCATAATAAAATTCGAATGCGTTAGGAGAACGGAATGCCTGGCCGAAGAGAAATTTTACAACTGTTGCATTAAAGGGGTTGTATATCAGAGAGGCCCTGGGGTTAGTGGTACTGCCGAAAGTACTATAATGATCGTATCGAACACCGGCATTCAGGGTTAAATTCTCTAAAATATCGAATTCATCTTGAAGATAAATAGCCAAAACTTCCGAGCTTTCTTTTGCATCCAAGAAAAGCTCTGAAGAGCCTACATCTCCATTTGTTTGGTCTTGATTAAAAAAATCCTCATATTCTACACCCGCGATAATTTTATGGCGCTCAAAAAAAGTTTTGGTTAGTTTCAGCTCCGAACCCCACGATTGACCTAAAGCATAATCCTGATTCAGTCCTTCCTCAAAAGGGTAATCGGCGTCAAACTGATATCGATCATAAAAGATTCGCGCGTCCAAATCGAGTTGTTTGCCAAACTCATGAGCATATTTCATTTCTACATAAGTCTGCTTTTCAACTGTTTTAAGGCGAGAGTCGTTAAATACCGTTTCATAGGCAGCTGTCGGTACATTCTTTGTTCTGTCTAAATGAGCGCTGGAAAAGGTGAAATCATGAAAAGATATTTTCGTGAAAAATCTGTAATTTTTATCGGCATCCGCGTTTTCTGCTATACCATTATTGGTATCCGATGAGTTAAATTCTTTATAGAATAATTTCTCTTGCCCCTGGCTATCTAAAAGAGAACCGGAAACAAGTATCCCCCCACTATTTTTAAACTGATGGCTGTAAGACATCCTTCCCCTGAAGGTATTCTACCTGCCATATTCACCTGCTACTTCGACGCCTTTTAAATCCTCCCATGATTTGGTGATAACGTTTATAACACCCAAAAAAGCGCTTGTACCATAAAGGGAGGAACTCGAGCCCCGAATGACTTCCACCCTGTCAATATTGTCTATATTTAAAATAGACGCTGAACCAATGTTTGCTGCGCCGTAGATAGAATCGTTAACCCCGTGTCCGTCAATTAAAAGCAAAATTCTTGAATTAAAATCGCCTGGCAAGTTAAAACCTCTTGTTCCCAGGTGATTCCAGTTCCGTTCGTAACTGACAAAGAAACCTCTTATGCTTCTTAACATTTCGGCTAAAGTGCGAAAACCGAATTTCTTAATTTCATCTGCAGTAATAATGGTAACCGATGAGGGGGCTTCGGAAACTTTCTGTTCATACTTGGATGCTCCCCATACAAAAGTTTCTGCCTGGAGCCATTTCAATTCATCTTCAATGGAAGCAGTTGTTTCCAGGCCGGTTCCTGCAGTGTCGGAAAGTTCCTGGGAAAAGGTATAAGAGGCAAGAGAAAAAAATAATAACGCAAAGGAAAAAACGATTCTATGCAGAGTTTTAAGTAAGGTCATAGCAAAACCAGCGTGTTTACATTGAAATTATGCTCAACTTTTCTGCAAGGAGCTTTAATAATAATTCTAACCCAATTGGAGTATATCAGCTTGATATTGCACAGCGCAATGATAAATTATTTAAGGAACCTCTGATTAACTTGTCATTTCGAGTAAAACGAGAAATCTTTCTCTTGGTGATGGCAATACAATCAATTACTTCTCAGATTTTCCACTGCGTTCGAAATGACATAAACGGACTTAATCAGAGATTCCTTAACTTAATGTTTATGCTATGGACCTTTCTATTTTAAAATTTTGGTGAAATCTACGGGTCTCAATAGTGAATCTAAAGACATACCGTTTTTGATTACCTGCATAATCCCTACAGCATGCACATAATCCCTTGCTTTAAAGAATTTATCTTTCCTGAAAGGTAAGTTTTCTAACTTGTTCTTCATCAGGTTTCTATCCTCAACAGCAATGACCGGGATTCCTTGCTCAATGCATGCCAGCACTGGCAAACCAAGACAACCAGCAGGTATAATCACACAGGATACGTCTTCAACATTAAGTCCCAAATCATAATCAACGATTTTTGGACTTTTGAATAAACCTTTCAAAATACAGTGAACTTCTTTAGTAGTATACGATTCAGCGGCTTTCCTGGGATCTAAAACTCCTAACTGAGGACTGAAATCTTTTTGCAACGGTGCGTGAGCGCATGGCTTGTTGAACTTTTTAACCAAAGTATGTGTCAACATGGCTTCTATACCGCCGATGGGATTGGCTATCAGGTCGGAAGGCTTGCACTTCTTCGGATTATAATAATCCCAATAATAATCCGTTTCCTCATCTATTAATGTTGATAAAGCAAAAGCATCGTAATTCGACTCAAATTCGGCAACTATATTGAACAACCTCTCAAGATAATGAAGTGTTCCAATAGCTCTACCGGATTTTGATTTGCTAATTTTCAAATGGGGAAGGTCGGACATTTCGTGCACTTCACAATTAATTCCCAATGAAACCCTTGCGGTAGATACGGCATTTATAATTTCATCATTAAAAAACCGTGGTGCGGAATCCACCAGCATCAACAACCGGTTGGATCTGACCGGCTGCAAACCAATCTGTCCCATGATTAATCGTGTAAGTGTACTTCCCTCGACATACAAAGTGTTGTCCGTCATTTCGTTGTAATCAGCCCCATTAACTACGTTTGGGTGTGTTATTAATGTATCACAAGACGACGCTACCAGTCTTGCTACCGCGTTTCCATCACCGCAATGACCTCCGACATCACAGCCTATTCCGGTCGGAATTATCAAAACAGCGGTAAATTGGTCCACATTTTCCTTTTTCCTTTCTTGGAGTTCAAAAATATCGCTTTTATTTCCCCAGTGATATCCCTCAAGTTTGACCAGGTCTATTTCGGTTTCATACTGGTCTTCAGTTGACTTGACAGAAACAAATCTAACCGGAAGATTTTCATTTTCAAAAAATCTTTTGCTTAGCGAACAAAAGTTCAAATCTCCTTTTTTAATACTTGATAACTCTGTAAAAACTTTCATATTCTCCACTCGAACGGTTTTACGTCACGAAATAGAATTCAAGTAATCGGAATAGCCGTATTTACGAATGAGTATATTCTTACCTTTACTCTTCAAATAAATATTCGGCTTTTTGATCCCATTAAAAAAACTATTTTTAACCATACTATAATCGCCAACTTTTAGGAAAACGACTTTTTCTCCAATCTTGAGAGGTTTTTTGAATTTGTAGGTCCCAAACACATCTCCAGCCAGGCAAGTCAAACCACCTACAGCATACTCATAACCTTTTTCATTCTCGTACCCGGCATCTCCTTTAGACATAGCTCCTTTAATCTCAGCGTTTCCATAATAAGATAAAAAATCCGGCATGTGAGCATCAGATGAAGTATCTAAAACAGCAATTTTCTTCTCATTGATAGCAATGTCTACAACAGTAGAAACTAAACTAAAAGGGGAACCGACTATTGCGCAACCTGGTTCTAATATCACACGCACATTGTAGAAAGCCTGAAAACAGTTTATGGAATCACAAAACCGGTCCACAGGATAATCCTTATTTGTGAATGAAATACCTCCGCCCAAGCTTACCCACTTTATATTTGGTAACTTCAGAATATCATCGAATTTACTTTTACTTTTTTCCAGGACGGAGGAAAACAGTCTAAAATCATTGTTCTCACAATGAATATGAAACATAACACCGTCCACTTTTTTGAGTTCTTCTTTTTCTAAATACTTCTTCTTTACACCCAACCTAGAAAACTTTCTACAGGGGTCTGCTAACCCTCCATATTCTTCGGAGCAATACATCCCGGACACCTCGGGATTCAGTCTTAAACCGCAATCCAATCCTTGGTTTTTAATGTCTTTCCGGTATTTCTTCAACTGGGACATTGAGTTAAAAACAATATGCGTGGACTGTTGAAGTATCCCACCGAAATCTTGGTTTGAAAAAGCCGGTGAATAAGTAACAATATATTTTTTTTTCTTTTTAAACAAGGCACGAGCATGAATTGCCTCGTATTCAGCGCTACATACAACGCCATCCACATTTTTAAAAATTTTTTTTAGCAATGGTTCTAATGCAAAACATTTGGTAGCAAACAAAATTTTACAACCAGTTTTTTGCTTAACATAATCTACTATCCCCAGGTTTCTAATCAATTCCTTTTCATCGCAAATAAAATATGGTGTTTCAATCATTTTTCTTCAGGGGAGTAATTTAAGAATTCTAACCATATACTGCTTATCTTCCAGTCTGGTTGAATTTCTTTTGCCTGCTCTAATGCCAAATCTTCAGAAATAAGGTTGTCTTTTTTTTAATTCAAATATATTATTTTTTTATCTTCCAATTGTGTTGACCTACCAAGCTCTATTAATTATAAAAGGCTCTAGACTATAACAGGGGTTTATTTGTTTTCAATCTTACAAGCATAACAATCCCAGCCAAAATGAGTGGAATGCTCAGTATTTGTCCCATATTTATTGGCATACTGGCTTCAAATCCGGATTGATTTTCCTTCAGAAATTCTACAAAAAACCTGAAAGTAAAGACGTTGACGAAAAATGTACCTATTAAAAGACCGGGCGTTATTTTATTGCGCTTGATAAGATATATTTTAATGAGCATGATAAATATTATTAAATACGCAGAGGCTTCATATAATTGAGTGGGATGCCGAGGTATCATATCCACCCGCGTAAAAATAAATGCCCATGCAATAGAAGCAGGTTTTCCTACTATCTCTGAGTTAAAAAGATTGCCGAGCCTTATAAAGAACCCACCGAGAGCAACAACTATTGCCATACGGTCCAATAACCATAGATATTCCTGATCGGGTTTTCTCCTCGCGTAAATGTATAATGCAAAAAAGATCCCTATGGCGCCTCCGTGACTTGCAAGCCCCCCTTCCCAAACTTTCAGAATTCTAACAGGGCTGCTGAAATAGTATACCGGGTCGTAAAAAATGCAATGCCCTAATCGAGCCCCTAATAAAGTGCCGATAATCATGTAAAACAGTAATTCGTCAAGATCCTTTTCTGGCTTATTTTCCTGTTTGAAAACCCACTGGATAATTAAAAACCCGATAAAAAAAGAAGAAGCAAATAACAATCCATACCACCTTACCGCAAAAGGACCAATACTGAATATCTCCGGACTCACATCCCAAATTATCATTCTATTATCTTTTTTTTAAAACGTTATTTATTTAAATGACAGTACATTCTAAAATCAAAGTTTTCCAACAGGCAACCTCGAGCCAGCAAAAAAATTCATTTGAAAATATAGTATACCAATGACTTAAAGTATAGAAAATGTAATTCAGAACTTCAATTAATTTGATTTTTAGATATCAAATAATATAAAATTACAGGTTATACTATTATTCAGCAAAATCTTCTTTTTTCAGGACTATACAGTGTAATCAGGTGTTTGTATGTCTAATGGAAAATTGATCTGGATGGATGGCAAGCTTTCCCGGTGGAAAGATGCCAATATCCATATAATGACCCATACCCTTCATTACGGATTTGGGGTATTTGAAGGGATTCGTTGTTACAAAACAAAGAAAGGGTCGGCAATTTTCCGTTTGAAAGAACATGTATCAAGACTTTTTGATTCTGCGAAAATCATAGGAATTGAAATTCCTTTTACTCAAAAAAAGACAAGAGATTCTATAATTGAGGTTGTTAAAAAGAATAAATTTAAAGAATGTTATATACGGCCCATTGCATATACTGGAGATGATAAAAGGGGTTTAAATTATCTCGGCAGCACTATTCACCTTTCAATAGCTGCCTGGCCCTGGGGAGCGTACCTAGGTAAAGAAGGTCTGAATAAAGGAATACGGGTAAAGGTATCCTCTTTTACTCGTCATCATCATAATATAACCATGACGAAGGCCAAAGTTTGCGGAGCATACATTAACTCTATCATGGCGAAAACGGAATCATTCAAGGACGGCTATGATGAAGCAATTATGCTTGACGTAAATGGAAATGTTGCAGAAGGATCTGGGGAGAACATATTCATGGTTAAAAACGGAATAATAAAAACACCTCCGCTTGTATCTGTTTTAGATGGAATTACCAGGAATTCAATTATAGAATTAGCTGTAGAAAAAAAAATTGAGGTGCGAGAAGAATTTTTTTCCAGGGATATGTTATATACCGCGGATGAAGTATTTTTTACAGGCACAGCCGCGGAAGTTACACCTATTCGAGAAATAGATAACAGACCAGTGGGGACCGGTAAACCCGGCTCTCTAACTAAAATGCTTCAAAAAGCCTATTTCAACACGGTTCTCGGAAATAATAAAAAATACCGCAAATGGTTAACTTATATATGAAATCAGCAGTCAACTTTAAGGGATCAGGGATCAGAAAGATAAAAAAGTAATTCCGTAAAACCAAACGTTAGATAATCGATTACAGAAATTGAACTGTTTTTTTTGTTTACTTATTTTTAAGCTGTAAACTGACAGCTACAAACTGAAAGCAAAATTTAAAGGGGTTTTAGTTATGCCAATTTATGAATATGAGTGTCAAAAATGTGATTCTACTCTGGAAGCGTTTCAAAAAATAAACGATCCGCCTTTAAAAAAGTGCGACAATGATGGGTGTAATGGCAAATTGCGTCGTCTTATGTCAAATTCTTCTTTTGTCTTAAAAGGTTCGGGGTGGTATGTGACTGATTATCCATCTGAAGCGAGAAAAAAAGGAATGGAGAGCGAAAAGAAAACCACAGTATCTAAAAAAGACAGCGGTAAAAAAGCATCCGGAGACAAGGCATCGGGAAATGGAAAAAAAACATCTACTTCCAAACCTGCTAAAAACAAAAAAGTTTCTACAAATTAAATCATTGCGCGGTAAGTTGCCGCAACCACAATTGAAGCTCCCCGTAACAGAGCTTCAGTGTAGAGTATGTTTTTATTTTAAGTTCACTCGCTAACCCCGCAGCAAGCTGCGAGGAATGCGCTCGCTAAACACTTTCAGTATGGAAAACCGAATTGGGCGGTTTCCGCAGGAAAGCCGCCCAAAGGGTTGAGGCCATGGAAGGCAGAGCTAAGCTCAGCTTTGCCGAAATCACAATCAATCTTCCAGAAAGGCATAATGACACCAAAAGATTTTTTTAGTGGCTTTGTGTCTAAAAATCAATTCGTTGAAAAAAGAAAAATTATATGAAAATATTTTTTCCAGCCTGAATGACGGGGTAATGGTTGTTTCCGGCAACATGGAAATAATCTTTATGAACCTTGCTCTCGAACATATATTCAACATTTCTGCATCCCATTATATAAATAAATCGTTTCTGGACTTCTCCGGGCAAAATACGCACTTAAATGATATAATTCAAAAAACACTCCAAACCGGCCAAACCATTTTTGATTTCGAGTATAATTTTTTTGATAAATCTTCTAAACTTTTTCCTGTTGACATTACAGTTTTACCTTTGCAGGAAGCATATGACGCTGTAATAGGCGTTGTAATAGTAGTCAGGGATTTACGCCGCGTAAAAGAATTAAAAGAAAGAATGCGCTACCAGGAAGGGCTGGCTAACATGGAAACCATGGCATCAGGAATGGCCCATGAAATAAAGAATCCCCTGGGAGGCATCAGGGGTGCAGCTCAGTTATTATTGATGGAGCTGGAAAAAAGGGAGCTTAAGGAATATCTCAACGTCATAATTAAAGAAGTAGATAGAATTAACCGTATTGTCGAAAACGTTCTTGGCTTTACTAAACCTAAAAAAGCAAAATTCAAATCTGTAAATATCCATAAAATTATTGAAGAGATTTTATTATTACAAAAAGAATCTCCTCTCATGAAAAAAATTGAAATCAAACAAGAGTATGATCCAAGCCTGCCATTTGTAGATGCAGATGAAAATAAATTAAAACAGGTTTTTTTAAATCTCATTCAAAACAGCCTTGAGGCAATGAAAAACCAAGGGACGTTAACATTATCCACAAAACTTGACGCAGATTTTCAAATCCTGACAAAAAAAAATAGAGTTCCTACAAGAATGCTTGTGGTTGAGATAAAGGATACCGGTAAAGGGGTTCCTGACGAAATAATAGAGAAACTGTTAACTCCTTTTTTCACTACAAAGAGTAAGGGTACGGGACTGGGTCTTTTTATTTCTCACAAAATCATTGAAGAACATGGGGGCAGGCTTAAGATTGTTAAAAATAAGGATAAAGGATTTATTGCAAAGGTTTTTATACCTCTAAAAAGAGCATAAATTATTATCCTGAATATCTAAACATCAAGCTCTAAGAAATCTTCAAATTGAAGTCCCCCGCAGCACACAGGCTGTGTCGCAATGTCATTCTGAGGTGTCAGCCGAAGAATCTCTTTTTTTAACTGGTTGATTCTATTAGATTCTTCACTTCGTTCAGAATGACAAATATGCGTTTTTTTGTATTATGACAGAGTCTGACAGCTGAGAGGAATGCGCTTGTTAAATACTTTCAATTTTGCTTTGCTTGCTCACTATAATTCCAACAAACTAAAACGAGTTTTTTTCCACTCTCCCTGTTTCTGCTTTCTTTCTTTTTGTTTTTTGTTATCATTGACAAGTTACTTCTGTTTACCAGGTATGAAATGACTGATAGCATTAAAATATTAATAGTAGATGATGACGAAAGCATCCGATGGGTACTGGATAAGGGCCTGAAAAAAAAAGGATATCGTGTGGACCTTGCTAAAAACGGCCAAGAAGCAATTAAAAAGATTGAAAGACAGGACGACTATTTCATTGTATTTCTTGATATTTTTATGCCGGACATGAATGGTTTGGATGTTCTCCAGAAAATCAAAAAAATTCAGCCCAACCTTTTTATTATTATTATGACCGCACAGGCCACGATGAAAAACACCATTGAGGCAATGCAAAAGGGAGCCTATGATTACATAACTAAGCCTTTTGACCTGGAAGAAATTTACATGCTTTTAGAAAAAGTTTCAAAAGAAAATAATCAGCGTAAAAGAATCAGCATCCTGGAAAGCGAGTTAAAAGAACGTTTTGAGATGGGAGAAATAGTAGGTAAAAGCAAAGCCATGCAGAAGATTTTTAAAATAATAGGCAAGGCCGCTTCTTTAGATGTTAATATTCTAATACAAGGCGAAAGCGGTACAGGTAAAGAGCTTGTAGCAAGGGCCTTGCATCATAATTCGAACCGTGTAACCCACCCCTTTATCACAATTAATTGCGCTGCCATTCCAAAAGATCTGTTGGAAAGTGAACTTTTTGGACACGAAAAAGGGGCTTTTACAGGGGCTGTTGAACAGAAAAAAGGGCAATTTGAATTAGCAAATAATGGGACTTTATTCCTCGATGAAATTGGTGATATGGCCCTGCGGCTTCAGGCAAAAATTCTGCGAGTGCTACAGGATAAAGAATTTTACCCTGTTGGAGCGAAAACATCCCTAAAATCAGAAGCCCGGATTATAGCTGCTACCAATCGGAATTTAGAAGAAGCTATTGAAAACAAGCAGTTCAGGGAAGATCTTTATCATCGGTTGAATGTCATTCCCATTATAATGCCGCCGCTGCGCGAGCATAAAGAGGATATCCCTCTGTTGGCTAAATATTTTGTCAAAAAAGCAGAACAGGAATTTAACCATGGTAAAATATATATTTCTTCTGAAGTGTTAAAGCTTCTGCAAGACCACGAGTGGAAGGGCAATATTCGGGAACTGGAAAATACTATTAAAAGGGCTGTTATCTTAAGTTCTGGAGGTACCATACAACCTGAGCATCTTCACTCCCATCTTTCCAAAAAGCTATTGGATTCAGAACTCGAGGGAATAAGCAAGGTAGTACAATTTCAAAAAGAATTGTATAATATCTTTAAGAATATCTCGGGTTGGGAAAATGGACACATTTATAATGATGCGATTAAGTCTGTTGAAAAGGCATTGTTTCAAAATATTTTGGAAAAGACCGGTTGGAACCAGTCACAGGCGGCAAGTGTTCTTGGTATTAACAGAAATACTCTTCGAAGGAAAATTGAAGAACATAAACTAAAGAAAGATGCCTCAAAAGAAAATAACTAAAAAAACGATGAAAAAGCAGAGCTCTGTCATGAAATCTTTGCTAATAGGTTCTTTGTCCCTGTTTCTGATTTGTCTGATTATTGCGATCATAGGAACGGCAGGCATATTTTATCAGTTCTCCGAAGGTTTACCGGATATCAAGGAATTAAAAAACTACAAGCCCAGTTTAACTACAAAAGTTTATTCCGATACCAACGAATTGATCGATGAGTTTTATATTGAATACCGAGTTCTTGTCCCTCTTTCAAAAGTTCCAAAAATTTTAATAAAGGCATCGATTGCCGTAGAAGACAGTCGTTTCTTTGATCACCACGGAATAGATTTGTTTGGCATTTTAAGAGCTTTTATAAAGAACGTCAAGGCCGGCAGAATTGTAGAAGGAGGAAGCACTATCACCCAGCAGGTAGCCAAAACAATGTTTTTGACTTCTCAAAGAACAATTAAGCGAAAAATAAAAGAAGTCATCCTCGCGCTAAGAATTGAGAGGCTTTTTTCAAAAGATGAAATCCTTGAAATATATTTTAACCAGATATATTACGGTCACGGAGCGTACGGGGTTGAAGCTGCAGCCGGAACATACTTTGGAAAACATGTAGAACAGATTACATTAGCTGAAGCTGCTTTTATTGCAGGCCTTCCGCGAGCTCCTGTCTATTATTCCCCGTACAAATATATGGAGAAAGCCTGGAAAAGAAGGGCATATGCGTTAAACAGGATGGTGCGGGAAGGGTTTATTTCAGCAGAAAGAGCAAGAAAAGCGGCAAACTCAGAGTTTAAACTGGCAGACCGGCACAAGAAAAATAAAAGTGCTTCACAATACTTTGTGGAGTATATTCGCCAGTACATTCAAAAGAAATACGGCAGTACTAACCTATACAGAAATGGGTTGAATATATATACGACTTTAAATATCGAAGATCAAGAAATTGCACACCAGGCTTTATTAAAGGGGCTAAGAAAATCTGATAAACGTTATGGGTATCGGGGTCCCATAGGGAAAATAGAAATTGATATTGATGGTTCTCTGAATTCAATGGATAACGCCATGTTGAACTTGCAAAGTCCAGATAGTGCAAATAAGAATATTTATCAGCCTGGAGAAATTTTCAAAGGAGTGGTAACTAAAATTAATAAAAAATCCGTTGATGTAAATTTAGGCACTGAAACAGGGACCATTGATTTGAAAAATATGAAATGGGCGAGAGTGCCGGATACTAATGTAGATGGAAAATGGATAAAAATTAAAAACCCGCGTGAGGCCATTGACAAAGGAGATATTATCGAAGTAAAAATATTGCCTCATGAAATACTCAAGTTGCAAGATAGATTAAAATTAGCCCTGGAGCAGGAACCATTAGTTCAGGGGGCACTGGTTAGTATAGATGTGGCTACAGGGCATATTAAAAGCATGGTAGGGGGTAGAAACTTTTCAGAAAGTGAATTTAACAGGGCTACGCAGGCATTCCGGCAGCCCGGTTCCGCATTTAAACCCATTATCTACTCGGCCGCAATGGAAAAAGGATTTACCCCTGCAACTATAATTGTCGATTCACCGGTTATTTATGCTGACGATAATAAATTTGACAATACGTGGAAGCCGATTAATTTTGAACAAAAATTTTATGGACCTACCACATTAAGAAACGCCATTACCCATTCCCGAAATGTTGTAACCATAAAAATTCTGCAGAAAATTGGAATAAAAAATTTAGTGGATTTTATACGGCGTATTGGCATAAATAGCCCGATAAACGAAGACCTTTCCCTTGCCCTCGGATCTTCCGGTGTTACCCCTTTGGACTTAACCAACGCATATTCAGTATTCGCCCGCGGTGGAATAAGAATTCCTCCTTCCGCAATCAGGTATATAACAGATAGAAACGGGAATCTTCTTGAAGAAAGCAATCCTGTTTCTGAAAGAGTTGTATCTGAAGAGATTGCCTATCTCGTCACAAACCTGTTAAAAAATGTAGTCAACCATGGTACGGGAAAAAAAGTAAAAACTATTGGCCGGCCGGTTGCGGGGAAAACAGGAACCACCAATAATTATGTGGACGCATGGTTTTTAGGCTTTAACCCGGAGAGAGTGACTGGTGTTTGGGTTGGTATGGACGATTACGCCCCTCTCGGAAAATATGAAACAGGTTCCAGAACTGCCAGCCCCATATGGCTCGATTATATGAAAAATGTCCTTAAAGATACTCCAATTACCGATTTTAAAGTTCCTTCCGGTGTACTCTTTGCAAAGATAGATCCCAAAACCGGTCTGCTTGCTCCAGCCGGACAGAAAAATTACATCTTTGAAAGCTTTATTGAAGGAACAGAGCCGAAAAAATATTCTACAGACAAACAAGAAGAGAGAGGTGATTTCTTTACTAAAGATCTGACAGTAAAAGTGGAATAAGTTTCTTCCAGAGAAGCTATAATGACCGAACCCCACCAAGTCCCATTATTGTTCTATATCCTAGCGTTGTTGTCCATGGTGTGCATGGTATACAACCTCCGCCGTTTTTTTCTTTTTCGAATTGGCAATAAAGAAACCGAAAGACCTCTGGATTTTTTTTCTGGGATAACTAATGCTCTCACATTTGGCATCGGACAACGGAAAATTATAAGTTCCGTTTTTATGTATGCTGCGATCATGCACTTTCTGCTGGCATGGGGTTTTATCGAACTATTATTTGCGACAACGGTAGACTTCTTTTCGGCTCGCGCATGGTTTTCTGACTATCTCCCTGAATTTGATACTCCATGGTTTGCCGCCATCAATGACCTGGGGGGAGTAATGCTCTTTGGAGGTCTGGTCATGGCAATATATCGTCGGCATGGTAATAAGCCAGAACCATTGCCGCAAAATTTTTTTAAAGGTAGAAAAAATCTTTTAGGTGATACAGGAATACTTCTTTTACTTATCATGCTCGTTCTGCAAGGTTTTTTTACCGAGGCATCTCGTTTGGCTGTTGAACGACCATTAACTGCTAATTGGTCCTGGATTGGATATCCAATTTCCAAATGGATGCCGGTATCGGCATGGGAAATGCTGCAACCCGGACTGTGGTGGTTCCATGCCGTCACGGCGCTTATCTTTATTTCAATTCTTCCGCTTACAAAATTGTTCCACAGCTTGGCAACGCTTATTAATCTTGCTTTAACCAATCGGAAATACTTAGGACAGCTTAGACCAATGCATATTACCCGGTTGATGGAAAATCCGGATACAAAGGAGGAAGACTTGACTTTCGGCGCCAGCAAAGTTGAAGACTTTACCTGGAAACAATTGCTGGATAGTATTGCCTGCACTGAATGTGCACGCTGCACTACTGTATGCCCCGCCTACATTACAAAAAAACCGTTATCTCCAATGAAAATCATTACTGACATTCGACATGACTTGTATTCAAAGGCATTAGGAAGTAATAACCATGAAGGACTAATAGGGGGCAGGATTGACATTATGGAACTTTGGTCCTGCACTACCTGTGGAGCCTGTTTGGAGGAGTGCCCGGTGTTGATTGATACTGTTCCAACCATTACAGATATGCGCCGTCATCTGGTATTATCTGAAGGAAAACCGCCTGCCCAGGCTAATTTTAGCCTGGATAAAACCAAAAGTAACGGTAATCCGTGGGGATTTCCTCAAAGTGAGCGAATCAAATGGGCAACAGATGCAGAAATTAACTTGCCCATAATGGCAGATAAAGAAAATACATGCATTCTTTATTGGGTGGGCTGTGCCGGTTCCTTTGATCCGAAAAACCAAAAGGTTTCCCGTGCAATGGTTAAAATTTTTGAATCCGCAGGCATCGATTTTGCCGCTTTAGGCAATGAAGAAATGTGTACAGGAGATTCAGCACGTCGCTTGGGAGAGGAATACCTTTTTGAAACCATGGCGCTTAAAAACATTGAAACCTTGAATCAATATAATTTTGAAACAATTGTGACAGCTTGCCCGCATTGCTTTCATACTCTGAAAAACGAATATCCACAATTTGGAGGGAATTATCATGTTAAGCATCATTCCCAGTTTATTAATGAATTAATCAGTTCCGAAAAACTTAGTTCCAAAAAATATAAGAAACAAAAAGTAGCGTATCATGATTCCTGTTATCTTGGCAGAATCAATGGAGAATATGATGCTCCTAGACGTATCATTCAAAAAATACTGGATGAAGAGGGAAAACTTGTGGAGATGCAGCGCAATAAAAAAGAGAGCTTTTGCTGTGGCGCAGGCGGAGGTAATATGTGGCATGAGATTGATAAAGGAGAACGAATCAATCTCAACAGACTCCAGGAAGCCGTAGATTCCGGAGTTGACACTGTGGCTACTGCATGCCCCTTCTGTATGATCATGATAGATGATGCTATGAAATTGAAAGGCAAAGAAGAATCTATGGAGGTCTTGGATATAGCTGAAATAGTGGCCCAGGGATTGAGCTAAGGATTTGATTATCGTAAACTTTGAAAACTGCCTTGAATGCGGCTCATGTCAGGTGGCCAACCGTGATTAGGTGGTATGAGACAATCCCCGCGGCGGCACAGGGGTTATTTAAAAGTACGAGAAATCCAGAACATCCTATAAAGAACTTAAATTCAGAGTTTATATCCTTTCAGTGTCTCATAAGCATTCTTTTTAGGACAACTAAAAAGAAAATTTACATATTGAAAAATAAGTTTTTTTTCATGTATAATGCCATTAGGCAATTGAAATAGTTGCCATTAATTTGATTTCCTCTGTTAGCATAATCTAAAAGGTCGAAAATCGAGAGGTATATCCATAATTAGGAGGATGCATCATGAAGGAATCTCCATATCTTGAAGGGCAAGACCAGATTATCGCGCGCATCAAAACCCTGCCAATTTTTCAACAATATGGCGATGAGAAGCTAAAAGGGTTACTCCGTCTTAGCAAAATACGGCAGTACAAATCTAATGAGGTCATTCTCGAGGAAGGATCAGATGAAAAGTGGATATATTTTTTATTATCAGGAAGCGTACAGGTAGAAAAGGATGGAAACGTAGTAGCAACGCTGGAAAAAAGTGGAGACATTTTTGGCGAGATGGGGTTCCTTGATGAAAAACCAAGGTCTTCTACCATTAGGGCCACTTCAAATGCCAGTTGTTTAGGTGTGGATGTGTCTTATTTGCTTCGCCTTCAGGAAGAGGGCCATGATTCTTTTCACGCCGCAATATACAAGGTGTTCGCCGAGATATTGGCCTATCGTCTCCGTGAAACTACGAGAAAATTTGTCAATTTGAAAAAGGAGTTTGACCGTGTAAAAATAATCTCAGGACGTCTATAACTTTTTTGGAAATAAACCTGTCCTCTATTTTTACTTGATGATATTCCTCTTTTTATTCCAGCCAATTACTTAAAACAAAACACGCCCAGATTTTAGACCAGTGGAGTCTGTTGTCAAAATAATCTTTTAAAAGTCTTTCTCTATAGGCTGAATTAAAGATATGTGATTTGCTAAGCTTTCCAACAACAATGTCCTTAAGTTCTTTTCTTAGCCACAGATCAAAAGGAAAAGTAAAACCCATCTTGGGACGGAAAATGATCTCCTCCGGCAACTTCTTATTCAAGGCTTTGATTAACAGCATTTTAGGTATATCCTTTTTAGCTTTATATTTCACTGAAATTTTTGCTAATAATTCCACCAAAATATGATCTGCAAAAGGCACTCTTACCTCTAAAGAATGGGCCATACTGAAAACATCCGTATCCCGCAAGAGTTGATTGCACATGTAAGAGCTGATTTCAAGCAGACTGACCTGGTTGAATTTGCTGTTTGCTTTAGAACAATCTGGTAGAAAAGAACATAGTTCCATTCCTTCCAAAGCTTCTTTTGCAAAATCCGGATGAAGCAATTTTTGAATTTGTTCCTCTGTAAAAACGCCTCTGTAATTTAAATAAACATCAGGAATTGATGGAGCTGATGAGAGCGTAGAGCAAAGCTTTGCCATTAGCGATCTGTTGGAATTTTTTAAAATCAAGCGTACTGTTCTCCTCCCAAAAGGAACCCATGCGAAAACCTTTAGAAAGTCGTACAATTTAGGTATTTGTGTAAAAGAAGGATATCCCCCAAATATTTCATCTCCCCCCACTCCGGACATTGCCACTTTAAGGCCAGCCTGAGCTGTGGCCCAGGAAACAAAATATGTATTTACTCCATCAATGGTTGGTTGATCCATGCTGCCTAAGATTTTATCCAGGTGCTCTATCATGTTTTTCCCATTGACTTCGATTTCAACGTGCTCTGTTTCAAATCTCCGGGCTGCCAGATTGGCGTATTTTGCTTCATCGTAAGGTGTATCAGGAAAGACGACTGATACGGTTTTTATGGGCTTGTGTTCTGCTTCACGCATGAGGGCCGCAACGGCAGTTGAATCAATTCCTCCGCTTAAAAACGCACCTACCGGCACATCGCTTGTGAGGTGGTATTTTATAGTTTCACTAAGGCAGGATCGAACTCTCTCAACAGCGTCCTCTTCGGAGATATTTAATAAGGATCTATCTGAAAAGGCATTCGTAAGATCATAATAACGTTTTTTTATGAGACCCTCTTTATTAATCGTCAGGAAGTGCCCTGCTTCAAGCGCGTATATTTCTTTAAATATTGTTTTAGGAGCGGGAATAGAACCATAAAGAAGGAAAAGCCCCGCTGACTGAGAATCTATTTTTTTTAAAACAGGGTTGGATTTTAAAATAGCTTTTATCTCAGAGGCAAAAATTATCGTATCGTCATTGTGGAAATAATATATGGGTTTAATTCCAAGACGATCACGCGCAATTATAAGGCGCAATTTTTTTGTGTCATAGATTGCAAAAGCGAACATGCCGCGAAGTTTTTCCAGCAATACCTCGATCCCCCACTCTTCGTAGGCGTGTACTATTGTCTCTGTGTCAGAATTTGACTTAAAGGTGTGGCCTGAGCCCTTTAATCGCTTACGCAACTCCGGGTGGTTATATATCTCCCCATTGTAAGTTATCCATAGTGTCCCGTCCTCGTTGCACATGGGTTGATGTCCGGCAGACGAAGGATCAATTATAGAAAGTCTTTTATGAGCTAACCCAGCTGTTTTTATCTTGTTAATATATACTCCTGCATCATCCGGTCCACGATGAGATAAAGCGTTTCCCATTCCGATAAGAACGTTTTCTGAAATAGGGGCATTATTAAAATTTATTATTCCGGTAACACCACACATATAGTTTTATATCTCAAATTATGACTTGGGATCACTACTGCTGAACTTTTCCGGATAATCGGTGACAATACCCCATGGCCGATAAGAAACTATTTTCTTCCAGAGCCTTTTGCTGTTCACTGTCCACACAATCAATGGAATCCCTGAATTACGGATAATTTGTAAATTACGTTTTGTTAATAATTTATAATTTAGAGCAAGACAATCAAATTTAATTTTAGTATTTTTTAAAAGGGTATTAAATTTTGTTTTGGAATTAAGTATTATTCCTACACTATAAGAGGGATATTTTTTTTTCACATAAGATGCAATGTCCTGTTCAAATGACATGATCAGACACTTTTTTTTAAATTTCTCTTTTTTTATAAGGGAAATTACTTTATCCACCAGTATTTTATCCCACCCTGGGCGATAAAGAGATCTTGATGTCTTTATTTCAAGATAAAATTGGATATCATCGGGCACACTTTTAAAAACGTCCTTTAAACGTGCAAGACGAAATATTTCTTTCTTTTTTTTAATTTGCAGTTGAGATAGTTCTTCCCAGGTCTTCTCCGAAATATTTTGATTGATTCCGGTTATTTTGGAAAGGTTTTCATTATGGGAAAGGATAACCTCTTTGTCTTTACTTAATCGCAAGTCTATCTCAATCATTCTTGCACCGGATAAAATCCCATATGAAATAGCTTCCAGCGTATTCTCCTGAAAAGGCGCGGCGCTTCCCCTATGGCCTATGATTTGAACCGATTGTGTGTTAACAGAAACCATATATTAGAATGGATATTTTTTCGGGGAGTAGATAGGATAAAGGGAGTAAAGTCTTACGTATAGAATATCCTGCTCACCCTTTCTTTCCCTGTTTGAATTGGCTTTTAATTATTTCCATTAACTGAATTGCGTCATTACGGGTGGGGTCAAAAACTAATATTTTTTCTAAATTTTCTTTAACCTCATTTATTTTTCCTAATTTAAACTGGATACCGGCAAGGCTAAAAAGCATATTTAAATTAGCAGGATGGAGGGAAAGGTATTCTTTGAAATATTTTTCAGCAACTTCAAAGCTGCCAAGCTCGTAAACTGCTTCAGTTAAACTTGTGAGGGCCTGCATGTTTTCAATATTAATATCCAGCGCATCACAATACCTTTGAAGCCCTTTTCTCTTTTCTCCCTTATTCCATAAACAGATTCCCTCCCCGTAAATTGCTATATCATTTGATGAATCTTGCGTTATTGCTTTTAGAAAATAATCAGAAGCTGCGTCCAGGTTCCCCTTTTGAATTTCCAAAAAACCCAGACCTGTTCGGGACTTTGATGAATTTGGATACAGCCTCTCTGCCTTTTTATAATGTTTTTCAGATTCTTCAATCTGGTTTGTAACGAGCATGCACGCTCCGAGTTTTAAAAGAAGTTCCTCGTTTTCAGGAAATTTCCTCTCAGCATCTTTATACATCTCAATAGCTTTTTCTATATTTTCATTTTGTAATTGAGACGCCTTGTCGAGTAAATCCTGCAGTTCTTTATTGATTGCAGGTTGCTCTGCATGAATTTCGGTAGAAGCCGTTGAATCTCGAACAAAATTTTTAACAGTATCGTCAATGGTGGTTTCCCATTTTTCTACAAATTTCTCCAGGCTAAAATGTTCTTTTACAGTCTCGCGTCCATTTTTTCCTATTCGCTTAGCTTCTTCCCTGTTTTCAAGTAGAAATGCGATTTTTTCTCTGAGGTACTGAATGTCATCAGAAATAAAACCGTTTTCACCATTCACTATAGGAGATGTGTCATTTCCTGTAGAAACCACCGGCATACCTGTAGCCATGGCTTCCAGCATCGAAAGGTTATAACCGTCTTCATATTGATTAACGTTAGTATTTAAAAATAACCGATGGCTTACATAATTAGACTTTAATTCCTCCCAGTTTTTTGATACTTGTGATTCAGGAATAGTTGGGTTTTCCCCCATCAGTGTATTAGGGATATCTTCTAATATCTTCTCTTGAACGGTATGCCCCATCATCAGGTCTCTTTCCCTGATCATATTTCCCACTCTTAAAACTTTTTTAATATCTCCGGAATAACCTCCATATTCTTTCACATTTATTCCTGGCGTGATAATTCTGCCTTTAAAACCCCAGTCTTTCTGTTTGTTTTCAGATATAAACACAAGGGAAACTACATTGAAAATATTTCTTAAGGGAGATAAATATTCTTCCCGCCTAACCTGATTTCTTCCCAGGGCAATTTCAGTAGATAACTTATTGTGAAACACAAGGATTTTAGGAAGGAGAAACTCTTTGATAAAGATCAAATCTTTTACATTCTGACAAACAGCCAGGTCAAAAGCGCCTGCCTCCAATTCTGATAAGGCGGTTTCTTTATCCATGAGAGTAATATTGTCTGGTAAAAACCGTAATTCTTTTCTCCACCGCATTGTAAAACCCTTTCTAACTTCAGGTTCCACGATTGTAAAGTGATGAGAAGTTTCAGCCAATAAACACAAATAGGGCTCGTGCCAGTTGAAAGAAAGGATGTTCAAATTTTTCAGTTTATTGCCGGGCATGGATTGTAGTATACGAATACAAAAACAACTATTCAATTATAAAAATTATATTCAACAAATTTGTAAAATATATTTAACTTGCTTTTGTTTTTAGAGTTTGATTAAATACCTCTGGTTTTAATAAAAATCTTTCATTAGATTAACATTCAGGATGGAGTTATGAAAAAAATTATTGTAATTCTCTTAATTATAACAATGGGTTATACTGTTTCCGCCTGTGGCATAAAAGGCCCGCCTAAACCCCCGCCTGATCCGAAATCTTCTTTTATTAGTGAAAGATATATTGCGGTGTAGCCGCAATTTACACTCCTCTTAATCCCTCTCAAGAGGGCATCAAGAGGAGTGTAAAAAACATTTTAAACTATGATTAGAAAAGCAACCTTAAATGATATCCCCTCAATTCAGGAAACCATAAAACCTTACGCGGAGCGGGGTGAAATGCTATCCCGAACGTTAAATGATTTATATGAACATATACGTGATTTTTCCGTATATGAGAAAGATAACGGGGTCCACGGGGTAGCTGCATTAGCTGTAAGCTGGGAAAATATTGCAGAAATCAGATCACTGGCAATTCTGGAAAACAGCCTGTCTCTTGGCATAGGTTCCGCTTTAGTTAAATATTGCCTGGAAGAAGCCAGGTTACTTTACGTAAAAAAAGTTTTTGTCTTAACTTATACAGCTGAATTTTTTAAAAAAATAGGGTTTCATCCGATAGATAAGGAAGACCTGCCGCAGAAAATCTGGAAGGATTGTGTTAATTGTTCAAAGTTCCCTGTTTGCGACGAACAGGCTTTGATAATAGAATTGTAATATCAGATTTCAGGTGCCAGGGATCAACAAAAAAGAGGAAACAGAGAATTAAGAGCTGAGAAATAAGACAGCTGGTCACCGACTTCGTGCCTTATTGATCTGGAATTAAAACAGTAATAATATCTGATTTTTTACTCTTAAGATTATCTTCATCGACTGCTACAATTTTATAGGAAGCCCTGACTCCTTTTTTTATATTACGATCAACAAAGGAGGGTTCTTTAGTAATACCTAATTTTTTCATAACCCCAATAAACCCTGATATTTTGTATATTTCATATTTTACGATATCAGGCTCGGGATTCTTATCCCACTTCATCGTTAACTTATCTTCATCCATGAAAACTTCAATATTTTTCGGTGTTGAGGGTATGTTTTTAGTGATTCCACTTGCTTCAAGGGAAGGCATCCCATTCAGTCCGTCAATATCAACGGCTTTTACCTGGTAATGATATCTCACTCCATCTTGAAGATTTTCGTCAAAGTATGTTGTTGTGTCTGCCGGGACTCTTATCTCCATCTGGCTCTCTGAAGAATCAATTCTTTTTTTAAGAATTGCGTAGTGTTTTAAGTCAGCGATAGGAGAGGGATGCCAGGTTATTTCAATGCTTCTCGCTTTTCCTTTGGAAGCGGAAATACCTTTGACAGGCGGAGGCTGTTTTTTTGTAATTGCTGATATAATTTTAGTTATGTAACTTTCCACTTCTGCTTGGTTGAGAGAGGAAATAGCATAAAAATATTCATGTCCGTTTTCTAAGGGCTTCTCCATGCCTCCCTTGTCGACATAAGAAAGAGTAAGTCTGCCGGGAATATCTTTAATTGACAATAATTTTTCATCATCACTTTTTTTACGGTAGATTCTATATCCAGTAACAGTCTTGTCCTTGGATGGCAGCCAATTCAAAGAAACGATTCCGGCCCCGCCCCCAAAAGCTCTAAAATTAAGGGGTGGAGATGGTCTTGGCGCAGTTGTCGCCTTTATAATCTCAGAAAACTCACCTATGCTATTTTCCTCTACGATGGTTGCAATTTTATAATAATAATTTTTGTTATCTGATAACAATGGCTGCTGCAACTTGGAAAATAGTTTGAAAGTAGCGCGAGCAGCCTCTTTGCCATCCAGGTAACTGGTGACATATCTTGACGTTAATTTCGATATCTCTTTAAATTCGTCGCCTTTTGAGTCAGAACGGTATATTACGTAACCTGAAACTTTTGTATTTGGGTGCATCGACCATGTTAAGGGAACAGTTTGAATTTCCCCGGAAACTGCCGAAAAGTTTTTTGGTGGGGATCCCACAGCCAGAATCTCTGAAAAGGATGGAACCGGTAACAGAGTTACACAGACGAATATAAGGCAAATAATCCGCTTTAAAAGCATGTTTACTCCTTCACTTAATAACTACAGAACGGCCAAGAGGCCGCAACCACAATTGAAGTTCTCCGCAGCATAGCTACGAAGAATTTTCAGTGTAGAGAATGATTTTTTTTTATTTCACTCGCTAAACACTTTCGGTATGGAAAACCGAGTTGGACGATTTTCAGAGAAAACCACCCGGAGGGTTGAGGCCATGGAAAGCAGAGCTAAGCTCAGTTTTGCCGATTATCAAAGCGCTTAGCGAGGGTTCAGCAAGCGAATTTAATTAATATCATTCTTTACGCTGAAAGATTCCCTGTTTTCCAGAATCTTTCAAATGGGCTACCTCCCTGATTCTGCTAACAAATGAAATTTTCTGTGTTTTTTCTGTGGCATAATTACTAATTTTCTTCGCGAACTCTGCGGTAAACTCTTACGTATTTTTTAAACGATTTTTTTTCTTCTGTCAAATATATATGTATATTTAATTGAATTTTAAATATGTATCTTCTATCATCTTGAATGAAATTTTTATTTCAACTTATTCTATTTAACTTTCTTTTAAGCTGTGAAAAATCAAATCACTCTGGAACTGGTTAATCAACATGGCCTTTCCAAAGAAGAGTACCAAAAAATATTAAAAATACTTGGTCGGGCACCGACTTTAACTGAATTAGGAATTTTCTCTGCGATGTGGAGCGAGCATTGTTCTTATAAAAGTTCTAAAATTCATCTCAGAAAATTTCCTACAGACGGCCCTCAAGTTATTCAGGGACCGGGTGAAAATGCCGGTGTTGTTAATATAGGCGATGGAGAATCTGTTGTTTTTAAAATCGAAAGCCATAACCACCCATCTTTTATTGAACCCTACCAGGGCGCTGCAACCGGAGTAGGAGGCATATTGCGGGATGTTTTTACCATGGGCGCCCGGCCTATAGTTTCCATGAATTCACTCAGGTTTGGTTCTCTCTCTCACCCTAAAACCAGATACCTTTTGAATGGAGTAGTAGCCGGCATAGCAGGTTACGGCAACTGTATCGGTGTACCAACAGTCGGTGGAGAGATTTACTTCAATGAGTGTTACAACGGAAACATTCTTGTTAATGCTTTTGCCCTTGGACTGGTAAAGACCGAAAAGATTTTTAAAGGACTGGCCTCCGGGGTTGGCAACAGTGTGATGTATGTGGGTTCAAAAACTGGCCGTGACGGTATTCATGGAGCGACAATGGCTTCTGAGGAATTTGATGAAAAGTCTGAAGAAAAGCGTCCGACTGTGCAGGTAGGAGATCCGTTTACTGAAAAACTGCTTTTGGAAGCGTGCCTTGAATTAATGAAAACGGATTACATTGTAGGAATTCAGGATATGGGTGCCGCCGGTTTAACATCATCATCATTTGAAATGGCAGACAGGTCCGGAACCGGCATTGAAATGGATATTATGAAAATCCCCAGAAGGGAAGATGGCATGAACTCTTACGAACTCATGCTATCTGAGTCGCAGGAGAGAATGCTGATAGTTGTTAAAAATGGAAGTGAAAAAGAAGTTGAGAAAATATTTGAAAAATGGGATCTTGATGCGGTTGTGATAGGAAAGGTGACGGATAATGGATTCATGAAAATAGTAGAAAATGGTAACATCCCTGCAAACCTTCCTATCAAACCATTAGTGGATGAGGCCCCTTTATACGACAGGCCATCGAAGCGGCCTGATTTTCAGGATAAATTTCAGCAGTTAAATCTTTCAACGCTGGAAGAATCTGAAAACCACAATGACACATTCTTAAACCTGCTTGCCTCGCCAAATATTGCATGCAAAGAATGGGTCTATCAACAATATGACCACATGGTCAGGATAAATAGCGTAATCTTACCAGGTTCCGACGCTGCAATAGTCAGGATTAAAGGTTCTGCAAAAGGTGTTGGCCTATCATTGGATTGCAATAGCCGCTATTGTTTTCTCGATCCTTACCTTGGCGGGGTAATTGCCGTGGCCGAAGGAGCGCGTAACCTGGTTTGTTCAGGAGTAAAGCCGCTGGCTATGACTAACTGTCTGAATTTTGGAAATCCTGAAAAACCGGAGATTATGTGGCAGTTTAAGGAGTCTGTCAGGGGGATGAGCGAAGCAAGTCGCTTTCTGAAAACCCCGGTGGTAAGCGGTAATGTTAGCTTTTACAATGAGACACAGGGGGTGGCTATCTACCCGACACCCGTTGTAGGAATGATCGGTTTAATTCCGGATTGTTCAAAAGCAATAACACAGTTTTTCAAAAAAGAAGGAGACCTTATTATTCTTTTAGGAGAAACTAAAGAAGAGTTAGGAGGAAGTGAGTATTTAAAAATACTCCATAATAAAGAAAAGGGCAAGCCGCCTGAACTGGTTCTTGATTTAGAACGTAGGTTGCATGAGGTGTGTCTCGAAACCATCCGGCAAGGGCTTGTTAAATCAGCCCATGATTGTTCGGAAGGAGGTTTGGCAATAGCAATAGCGGAAAGCGCAGTCTCAGGCCCGGTTACTTTAGGCGCAGAAATATCTTTGGAAAGTTCCATCCGAAAAGATGCCCTGCTATTTGGGGAATCGCAGTCAAGAATTATTTTATCCGCCAAAAAAAAACATATTGAAAAAATTATCGGCATTGCTGAAAAAAAAGATGTGCCTGCAACTATTATCGGTAAAGTAATTAATAACCGTTTAAAAGTTAATATAAATTCAAAATCTGTAATCGAATTAAATTGTGGTAAAATAAAAAAAGCATGGAAAGATACAATAAAAGCTTATATGGAAAATTAAATTGTAGTTCACCACAGAGCTTGCTAAGGTCGCTTAAACAAAAGGTTGGTCGATATGATTTTAGATAAATTCAAAGAAGAATGTGCTGTATTTGGAGTTTATGGTCACCCGGAGGCTTCAAATCTTACATATCTGGGTTTATACGCATTACAGCACCGGGGACAGGAGAGTTCCGGCATTGTATCTTCTGATGGAAAGAATCATTATGCCGAGATCGGCATGGGCCATGTCTCTGAAATATTTTCCGAACGAAAAATAAGGAAGTTGGGAGGCAGTATGGCCATCGGCCATAACCGTTACTCCACTGCCGGCGGCAGCCAGTTAAAGAACGCACAGCCCTGTATGATTAACTATTCAAAAGGGAAGCTTGCCCTTGCGCATAATGGAAACCTGGTCAATGCCAACCCACTGAGAGCAAAGCTGGAAGAAGATGGTTCCATATTTAATTCCACCATGGACAGCGAAATTATCGCCCATTTAATTGCCAAGTCCAAAGAAAACAATTTTTCCGGCTGTGTCGCTTCCGCATTGCAACAAGTAAATGGAGCGTACTCACTTGTGGCTATGACTGAAAAGGAGCTTGTTGCAGCAAGAGACCCGCGCGGATTTCGTCCGCTCTCTTTGGGACGAATCACAAATTCCAAATCTAACAGCGGGTCGGGTGACGCTTATATAGTTTCATCAGAAACCTGCGCCATGGATCTTATTGAAGCGGAATACATCCGGGAGATAGAACCAGGTGAAACGATTTTAATCAATGAGAACGGCATACAATCTTTTAAACCTTTTAATGAACAAACTTTATCTTTCTGTATTTTTGAATTTATATACTTCGCGCGACCGGATTCAAATATCTTCGGAAAAAATGTTCATGGGGTACGTGAAAAATTCGGACAAATATTAGCTGAGGAAAGCCCTGTGGACGCCGATATGGTTATACCTGTTCCAGACTCTGGAATTGTTGCTGCTCTTGGCTATGCAAAAAAATCAGGAATTCCTTTTGAGATGGGATTAATCCGAAATCATTACGTGGGTCGAACGTTTATAGAACCGAAACAGAATATTCGAAACTTTGGCGTAAAAGTCAAACT
>CEQE01106426.1_pt1 | contig 29085 bp, 30 predicted proteins | sample 356201 | NCBI WGS metagenome assembly CEQE01 (sample SAMEA2619970, study PRJEB7988) | marine metagenome | biome: marine biome (ENVO:00000447); feature: mesopelagic zone (ENVO:00000213) & marine oxygen minimum zone (ENVO:01000065); material: "saline water (ENVO:00002010), including plankton...
CGACCACGGGCGGAATCGCCCCCGCCGCGCCGCCGATCACGATGTTCTGCGACGTGGTCCGCTTTAGCATTTTCGTGTAGACGAACACGTAGAATAGGGTGGCGCTTAGCGTCAGCACGGCACTGAGTGAGTTGGCGAACAGCACAAGGAGGGCGAACGCGATGACGTTCAGCAGGATGCCGAACCACATCGCGTGGCCGATTCCGACCGCGCCTCGGACCATCGGGCGGTCGAGAGTGCGCCCCATCCGTCCGTCGATGTCCCGGTCCAGGACATGGTTCAGCGCGTTGGCGCCGCCCGCCGCCAGAGAGCCGGCCGTCAGCACCACAAGCGTCAGCGCAAGGTCCGGTGCGCCTCGGGACGCCAGAAACATGCCGCTCAACGCCGTGAACGCGAGCAAGACCACAATGCGTGGCTTGGTCAGTGCAATATAGTCGCCGACCAGGCCACTGCTCGTCAAAGTCCGTGTCGCCATTCTTACTCCTCGCTACGCCCGGAAACAGGCTGAAGCAGGCATTGGTACAGGCGCAAACTGCCGCATAATGCTAATCGTCACGATGGCGGCGATCGTCCTGTCTTGAAGTTGTCGTCAGCAATCTGCCTTAATCTCAGATCCGTGCCCAATATCACAGTCTAGGAGGCCCAACCGTAGAGGCTGGGCCAACATCCAACAGAGATCGCGGCGTCGCGATTTACTCGCTTACGCTCCATACTCCTCCGAACTCTTCCTGAGATAGAAGTACCATAGGATAACCATTGACACGGAGTAGAACGCTACGAAGAAGTACAACCCGAAATCAGGCGCTCCTCTGGCCTCGATCGCTGATTTGAACACCATTGGGATGATGAACGCGCCATATGCAGCAACCGCCGACGTCCAACCGAGCACCGGGCCCCGGGTCTGGAAGGTGAACTGCTTGATTACGCCGATCATCCTGAACGTAGACCCGTTCAGCAACCCGGTGCATGTGAACATGATCAGGAACACGGCCAGGAAGTACGGGAAGCTGTCCATGTTCTCCGGGTGGGTGAACGCGGTGACGGCCAACGATGAGGCGATAAGTCCAAGACCCGCCGCGAGCGTCACTTTGGCGCCGGAGAACTTGTCCGACAGCCATCCGCCAATCGGCCTGATGAGCGACCCAAGCAACGGTCCGAGGAACGCATATTGGAGCGCAAGTCCATCAGGGGCGTCCGGCAGGTCGCCGTAGACGACTTTAATCGTCAGAGGGAATGCCGCCGAGTACCCAATGAATGAACCGAAGGCCATCGTGTAGAGCCAGGTCATCACCCAATTGTGCCGCAACTTGAATATCTTCAACTGCTCGCTTATCGGCATGCTGAACGCCCGGAGGCTGTTCATGAAGAATATCGCCGCGACCAGAACGATGACCGCAGGTATGATCCACACGAATGCGGCGTTCTGCAACCACATGTCCTTCACCGTTCCTCCCGCGGTGAAGACCCATTCTTTGTCTACGAACTTTCCTTCCTGGTACATCACGGCGCCGCCCGCCACGCCGCCAAACACCCCAGCAGTGATGATGAACCGTGTCAAGAACTGTACCGAGCTGACGCCCAGGTTTCCGAGGCCGGCGTTGAGTCCGAGTCCGAGCCCCTGCTGTTTTGTCGGGAAGAACGAGCTGATATTGGACATCGACGAAGCGAAATTGCCTCCGCCAAAACCGCACAGCGCGCCTATTATCATGAATATGCCCCAGGTCGTGTCGGGGTCCTTGAGCGCGAGGAACATCCATGTGAGTGGTATCAGCAGCGAGGATACGCTGACGACGTGGACGAGCCATCCGCCCGCCTTGCTGGGGAAGAAGGAGTGCGGTATCCGCAGCGTCGGCCCGGTCAGGCCCGGTATGGCGGCGAGCCAGAACAGCTCTCCCACGGTGAAGTTGTATCCGATGCTGTTGAGGTTCACAACGACCGCGCTCCAAAGGAGCCACGTGGCAAACGCCAAGTGGAGCGCTGGGATGGAAACGACCAGGTTCTTCCAGGCTACCTTCTTGCCTGTTCGTTCCCAGAAACTTTCGTCCTCTGGGTCCCATTCCTGGATCCAACCAGGTTTCCACCAACTCGCGATCGTTTTAGGCTCTGTGGTGCTCATTATCCTGATCCCCCGTTCGGTCGATTTGATCGATCCTATCGCTCGGCTACGTTCGTTCTTCGTTCAAGGCCACGACTCTTGGCATCTCTTCGAACCGTTCGGCCACAGCCGGCGAACTCTTGCGCATCATGCGTTGGATGACAAGGTGCATCCACACCAGAGAGATCGCCGACAATATCGCGAGGAACATCCAACTGGTTGTCCATATTCCGGTGGCCCTCAGCAAATAGCCGAATATTACCGGGCAGACGAATCCGCCCAAGCCGCCCAGGACTCCCACCATCCCGCCCACGACGCCAACATCGTCGGGGAAGTAATCCGGTATGTGCTTGTAAACCGCCGCCTTGCCTATCCCCATCGCGATGCCGGCGACAAAGACCAGGCCTGTGAATATCCACACGTTCGCCTGAAAGAAGATGTTGGTGACTCCGCGGGCAAGCAACTCTTTCTTGCTCACCTCGTCGCCCGGCTGGACCACCGGCTCGTGCCAGAAAGAGGAGGTGGGAAAAACCAGAACGCCCTCGTTCTCCCGGTCCGCCAACGCGTTGGGTTTTTTCGGATTCAGTTGGTACGAGCGTTGATCCACGACGATCTCGCTGGCCGAAACCGAGGTCACCGTCCCACTTCGTGCAGCGGTGATGCCCTCCCCGGGCGACTGAATATCCATTCGAGGAACTATCAAGAAGAGAAAGCTGATGACGCATGTCCCCAGCACCCAATACATGACCGTTCGGGCGCCCCAATTGTCCGACATCCAACCCCCGAGCGCACGGATGACGCCAGAAGGAAGACTGAAGATCGCGGCCATCAGCCCCGCTGTGGCCACCGTCATGGAATAAGTGCTGACGTAATAAGGAACGAGCCATTGGGCTAACGCGACGAATCCGCCGAAGACGAGAAAATAGTAGAGACCGAATCGCCATACCCTCAGGTTCCTGAGCGGAGCCAGTCGCTGGGTGATAGTGTGGCCCTGAATGTTTTCAACTTTCTTCGTAGTTGTTAATGCGAAGAATATGACCCCGGTGATTGCCAGCAACGCCGCGTACATCTGCGGGAGGGTCCGCCATCCGTCAAGATTGGCGCCGTCGTCTGTCAACGCCTTGAGTATTATCGGCGCCCCCATGCTGGTGAGCGCCGCTCCCGCGTTGCCGGCGCCAAAGATGCCGAGAGCTGTTCCTTGTCGCTCTCTGCTGAACCAAACGGAGGTGTAGGCGATGCCCACCGCGAATGCGGCGCCGGACAGTCCGAAGCCCAACCCTGTGAGCAGGAACCAAACGTAGCTGTCCGCGAAGCTGACCATGAACATGGGCACTGCGGCAATGAACAGAAGTGTCCCGAATACGATTCGTCCGCCGTATGCGTCGGTCAGCATTCCCACCGGCAAGCGCGCGACTGCTCCTGTGAGCACCGGGATGCCGATCAACCACCCCATCTGCGCCTTGTCCCAGTCGAACACCTGGTTGTCCACCAGGAACGTGATGAGCACTCCGTACATCATCCAGGCGGCGAAGCACACCGTAAACGCCAGTGTGTTCACCGTCAGGACGATGTATGGACGTTTCCGTTCATTCAACTTAGATCGTCACCGCGTGTCCCGACTGGGCGCCGCACAAGGCTACGACTGGGTGCGTTCCCGATTCCAGACCACGACCTGGTACGGCCGCCACAAGTAGGTGATTGGCAACGTTATCACGTGAACAAGTCTGGTGAAGGGGAACAGAGCCAAAATGACGAACCCGCCCAGCATGTGTATCTTGATCTCCCAGGGAAGCGATGTGACGAACTCCAGCTTGGGATCGAGTTTCACCAACGAAATCAACCAGGGCACTGCCGTGTGAACGTACCAGTCCGATCCCCAGCGGAATACGAGAGCGACGTAGAACCCCAAGGCCACCTGAGTGAGCAAGACCAACAGCAGCACCCAGTCCATCGTGGACGTCACCGACATTATGCGACTGACGAACAACCGTCTCACGAGGAGCAGCAGCAGCCCCAGGGACGCTGACAAGCTCAGGACCAGACCGATGACCTCAAGGGTGTAGAGGCGCGTCGGTTCTGAAATGATCGTCTTCCAGACGCCAGGGAACAGCAAGACCAAAACGTGGGCGAGCAATATGAGGATCACGCCATAGTGCCACGGCACCGATCCCCAAAACAGGGCGCGGTTCTCCAGGAATTGGGCTGAGAAGCTTGAGTAGGAGAACCGGTCGTAGACGTACCGGTATCCGCCAACCCCAATCGCGAGGGCGACCGCGACGTACGGTAGTGCCCCAAAAAGCACTAGATCAAGCATCGGAGGCGCCTCCTATCGAATCGCCGACACCCTGCTGGGCGATCATCGGAACCGTCGCCGGTTCCAACAACATCCGCAGCGCGTGCAGCGTGTCTTTGTAAACGGGCTCTACAGTAAGCGGCTGTTCGTCCTCAATCTCTTCTTCGGTCGGCTCGACGTCACGAGTCATTTTCGCAAGCGCCGGCAGCATTGCCTCGTTGACAATCACGTCGTACTGTTCCGCGTCCTGGCTGATGGAAAGGAAGCGCAGCACAGCGGAGATGCGATCCGGCAACTCGGTTCCGTCGACCTCGAAGTCGCACGTTCGGTATTGTTCCTTCAAACCCACGAGGAAAGCGCTGCGTTGGTACGTCTCCCCGAATATGTGATAGCCCACATATGGGTGGCAGACTGGGTCCAGATCGAATGTTGTGGAGTAGACCTCTTCCATCTGGCCGCTGGTGTTTTCACCCACGTACTCCTGGAACCGTCCCAGCCTTTCGGCCGCCTCGGGATTGCGGGCTGAAACCAGTACCATGCATTCGTCCACCTGCTCGCCCAACCCCTGAGTCGGATAGTCCAGGATATCGGCGAACAGATGAAGCACTCGTCTGCGTCCTGCGTCGTCGATCACTGCTACCACCTCCTCTGCGGCGCTTTCCGGAACCCGAAACCGGCCGCTGGCTTGTGTTGGCTGGGATCCAGCGTCTGCTCGATGGCGACTTCGCGGGCCATCGGCGGCACGACGAAACGCTCTTGGTACGTCGGGAGGGCGGTCAGGCGGTAGATGGCCTCGACCTCTTCCGCGGTCGTCCCGGCCTGGGCCAAAGCCTGTGCGGCTTCCGCCGCGGGAATGTCGTTGACGGTTTTTGAGCGCATGTGGATTCGCACTGCGATCAGTTTCCGGTAGACCTCTTTGACTATCTCTTCGTTGCCGGCCGAGAACAGGCTGGCCATGAACCGGATAGGAATCCGGGCTTCCTCCAACGAACTTAACAGAGGGACAAGCCCTTCCGTGTTGACGCCGGAGATTTCGTAATGCCCGTCTTTGATCCCGGCAAGAACCGGCAGCATCGGCGGCACATAGAAGAGCATCGGCATGGTCCGGAATTCGGAGTGGAGCGGGAGCGCCAAGCCCCAGGTTTTCACGAACTTGTACACCGGCGAGTCTTGGGCCGCCTTGATCATCTGGTCAGAGAGGCCGTTCGCCTTCGCCGAGGCGATGACCTCCGGGTCGAACGGATCCTGGATTATGTTTCTATGGGCGTTCACCAGATCGCGCTCCGGAACGGTTGTCGCATCTTCGATCTGGTCGGCGTCGTAGAGCAACAGCCCGAGGTATCGGATGCGGCCCACGCATGAGTGGAAGCAAGCCGGGGGCTGGCCGCTCTCGAGACGCGGGAAGCACAGGATGCACTTCTCGGATTTGCCGGTGGACCAGTTGAAATAGGTCTTTTTGTACGGGCAACCGGTGACGCACATTCTCCATGCGCGACACTTTTCTTGATTGATCAGAACTACGCCGTCCTCGCCGCGTTTGTAGACGGCGCCGGCCGGACATGCCCCGACACAACCCGCATTCAGGCAATGGTTGCAGATGCGAGGGAGGTAGAAGAACACCATTCGCTCGATTTCGTTGAGCAGGCTTCGTTCTTCATCGGTTACGTTCTCGAGGTTCGGGTCGTTGGACGCGTATACCGGCGACCCACCCAGGTCATCGTCCCAGTTGGGCCCCGACTCGATCTCCATGAACTTGCCCGTGACAAGCGAGATCGCGCGGGCAGTGGGCTGGTCATCGCCCTCGGGTGCGTTGAAGAGGTTCTGGTAGTCGTACGTCCAGGGCTCGTAGTAATCGTCCATGGTGGGCAGGTTCGGGTTGCTGAAGATATTGCCCAAAGCTCCCCATTTGCCCTGGAGCTTCAGCTTCAGCTTCTTCTTACCCTCGTCGAGCTCCCAGCCGCCCTTGTACTTGTCCTGGTTCTCCCACAGCGTGGGGTAGCCAGTGCCTGGTTTGGTCTCTACGTTGTTCCACCACTGGTACTCGGTGCCTTCGCGGTCGGTCCAGATATTCTTGCAAGCGATGCTGCACGTGTGGCAGCCGATGCACTTGTCCAAGTGGAACACCATAGAAACCTGTGATCGTATATCCATTCGCTGCTCCTTCCCTAGCTCGCAGCCATTCCCGTGCGACCGCTGGGTGGCGACGCAACCGTTCGTTTCAACAGAACAATCACCACTCCAGCTTCTCCATCTTGCGGACCACAATGTGGGTGTCGCGAGTGAAGATGCCGATGGGACCCCAGTAGTTGAAGCCGTAGGTAAACTGAGCGTACCCACCGGCTAGCAGCACCGGGTTGATGCGGGTTCGCGTGAGGCTGTTGTGCCCGCCTGCGCGCTTTCCGCCCAGCACTTGAGACTTCGGAATGTAGACCGTGCGCTCGACAGCGTGGTAATAGAGGCACATGCCCTGTTGAACCCGTGAGCTAACCGCGGCACGGGTGACGACGACGCCGTTGTCGTTGTACATCTCCACCCAGTCGTTGTCCTTGAGGCCGATCTTGTCGGCGTCCTTGTCGTTGATCCAGCACGGGTCCATGCCACGCGACAACGTAAGCATGCGGATGTTGTCCTTGTACGTGGAGTGGATGTTCCACTTGCCGTGTGGAGTGATGTAATTGAGCACAAGGCAATTGTCGTCCACGGGACTGTTGACAATGTCACCCGTCTTATACGGATTCAGTTTTGGTTTGTACGTCGGCAGGTTTTCACCCCAGTCGAGGTACCACGGATGATCTACGTACATATGCTGACGCCCCGACAGCGTTCGCCACGGGATGAGTCGCTCAACGTTGATGCACCAGGCAGAGTATGCGCGGCCTTCATTGACCATCCCTGTCCAGCACGGGGTTATGAGAGTGCGTCGCACCTGGCGAGTCAGGTCGAGGAAGTTCATGCGAACCCCTCGGACGTCGTCCGCCAGATCGGCGAGCTGCAAGCCCGTGCGCTCTTCTTCGTGTTTGAAGGCCGCGTAGGAGACTTCGCCGTTCGTCTCCGGCGCCATGGCCAACAGCACGTTGGCCGCATCTAGCGCGTCCTCCACGCTGGGATACTTTTCGTCGCCCCACTCGACACATCGCATGTGACGAGGATCGGGTGAGCCGCCGACCGGGTTCTGCAACATTTCGTCGTACTGATCGGCGACCGGGACTAAAACACCGTTGCCGGTGACTCCGTCAGTTTTCACATTTGGCCCGAGTGAGATGAACTTGTTGTAGAGGTTCGCGTAGTCCCTCTCGACAACCGCCAGATGCGGCATCGTCTTTCCAGGAACAGGTTCGGTCTCTCCTTCGGCCCAGTCCAGGACCTGAGTCTGGGCAAGTTCGTCCGGAGTGTCGTGCGCCAACGGCGTGGCAACCAGGTCCTTCACCGGCCCGTCGAACGCCAAGCTCGACATCTCGCTTACCTTCTTCGCGAACGCCTTGAATATCTCCCAGTCGGTCTTGGACTCCCAGACCGGCGGGACAGCCTCCCCGAGAGGGTGAACGAATGAGTGAAGGTCGGTTGTATTCAGGTCGTTCTTCTCGTACCAGAAGGCCGTGGGCAGGACGATGTCCGAATACAGCGCCGAGGTGTCCATGCGGAAGTTGATGTCGACGACCAGGTCCATCTTGCCGCGAGGCGCAGGCTCGCGGAACTCGACGGTCTTTACTTTTCCTGCCGCCCTCTCTTCCGCGGTTACGTTGTCATGGGTGCCCAGGTAATGTCGCAGAAAGAACTCGGACCCTTTTGCGCTGGACTGGATGGCGTTTCCGCGCCAGATCATCCAGATCCTCGGCCAGTTCTCCGGCGCGTCGGGATCGTCGACCGCAAATCGTGTCTCTTTGTTTTTCAGTTGCTCGACGACTTTTTGGACAACTTCCTGATTGTCGGAAGCTCCAGCCGCCTCCGCGTCCGTCACCAGGTCCAACGAACTGCGATTGAACTGCGGGTAGTACGGCATCCACCCCAAGCGGACCGATTTCGCTTCTAGATCCATCGCGTGCCCTTTGGCCCATTTGGCGTCGGGCGGCACGGCGGCGTAGTCGGTGAAGTCGCCTTCGTAGCGCCACTGGTCGCTGTTGACATAGTGCCAGGTAGGTGACTGCTGCCGGCGAGGCGGCTTCACCCAGTCCAGCGCGAAGGCCAGGCTGGTCCAAGGCGCGACCAGAGTGAGTTTCTCCTGTCCGACGTAGTGGTTCATGCCTCCGCCGTTTACGCCACAGCATCCACCCAGGATCAGCGCCGTGATGGGAGCGCGGTAGGAGAGGTTGTTGTTGTACCAGTGGTTGATGCTCGCGCCGACGATGACCATCGACTTGCCGTTTGTCGCTTCGGCGTTCCCTGCGAACTCACGAGCAAAACGAGTGATGGTGTCTCGTCCGATGCCCGTCAAATTCTCCTGCCATGCGGGAGTGTAGGGTCCGACATCGTCGTAGCTGGTCGGATATTCACCGGGAAGGCCGCGACCCACGCCGAATTGGGCCATCAGGAGATCGAACGCTGTCGCGACGACAACCGGGCCGTCGGCGGTCTGCACTCGCTTTACCGGCACGCCTCGCAACGAGATCTTGCCTTCGACGAACTCGTGGTAGTTCACCATGACGATCTCATCATTGTCTTCGAAGAACGACAAGATGGGGTCGATCGGGGTGTCGTCCAACCCGTCTTCCATCTTCAGGTTCCACTTGCCCATCTCTTCGCCCCAGCGATACCCGACGGTGCCCTTGGGCATACGCGCTTCGCCAGAGGGTTGGTCGAGCACCGTTAGTTTCCAGTCGCCGTTCTCGACGTCGCGGTAACGCTCGAACCGATTGGCGCGAAGCAACTGGCCGGCGGTGTACCCGTCGCCGTCCGGAGAGAGCTCGACGAGGAAAGGAGAGTCGGTGTACTGCTTCAGGTAGTCTATGAAGTATGGGACCTGTCGGTCGGCGTAGAACTCCTTCAAGATGACGTGGTTTACCGCCATCCACAAAGCGGTGTCCTGGCCCGCTGTGACCGGAATCCACCAGTCTGAGTATTTCGCCACCTGGCTGAAGTCGGGGGAGATTACAACGAACTTGGCTCCGGCTTGTCGGGCCTCGGATATGAAATGAACGTCGGGTGTCCGCGTCATGTTGAGGTTGGCGCCCATGGAGACGATGTACTTGGAGTTGTACCAGTCGGCGCTCTCACAGACGTCGGTCTGGTCCCCCCAAATCTCAGGGAATGCGTTCGGCAGGTCGGCGTACCAGTCGTAGAAGCTCATGTTCACGCCGCCGAAAAGCTGCAGGAAGCGCGAGCCGCCAGCGTAAGAGAGGTACGACATGGCGGGAATCGGAGCGAAGCCGAATACGCGGTCAGGGCCCCATGTCTTCGCCGTGTAGAGCAACGACGCCGTTACGAGTTCCAGAACCTCGTCCCAGTCGGACCGCCTGAAGCCGCCCTTGCCTCGAGCTCGTTGGTATCGAGACCGTTTCTGGTCGTCTTGAACGATCGCACCCCAGGCATCGACTGGGTTGGAATGCTCGGCCTTGGCTTGCCGCCACTGGTCCATGAGCGCGCCCCGCATGTACGGGTACTTGACGCGAATGGGACTGTATACATACCACGATGCCGAGATGCCCCGTTGGCATCCGCGCGGCTCGTAGGGAGGAAGACCGTCCTCGAGCAGCGGGTAGTCGGTCTGTTGCATCTCCCAGGTGATTATCCCGTCTTTAACGTAGATTTCCCAGGAGCAGCCGCCCGTGCAGTTGACGCCGTGCGTGCTGCGGACGGTCTTGTCGTGCTGCCAACGGTTTCGATAGAACTCTTCCCATCGCCGTTCCTTGGGATTGACCAGGTCTTGAATCCAGCCCATTTCTGTAAACCTCCGGGAGTATCTACTAACTACGCGATGTCTCGCCTGCCACCATGGGCCTTCGAACGTTCCCGAGACGCCTTCGCCAAACCAGTTGAACGAGGATTACTATTACCGCTACACCCGCCACCGAGAGACCGGCCAGTTGCCACACTGCCTGCGATCCCCTCGCGGTCAAACCTGCCTGTTCAATGAACGCTAGCAAGTGAACCTCTTCGTTGGGCGTCAGCGGTTTCTCGCTGAAGATGGCCGTCATCGGGGGTGTAGTCTGTGGCCAGGTAATCAGAGCGGTTCCGAGCTTGTTGTACGAGCCCGTTAGATCCGGTCCCAAAGCACCGCCTCCGAAAGCGCCGATTCCGGTGATGCTGTGGCATGCGATGCACGCAGGACCATCGTTTCGGAGGGAGGTAGTCCCGGTAAAGAGTTTCTTGCCGACTGCCGGGTCACCCTCGGGCGCTGGCGCTGCCGGGGCGGGCGCCGCTGCTGGCGCTGCGCCTCCGCTCAAGGTACCCAGGTACGCTATGAGAGACGCCACATCCGTGTCTGAGAGCCGGAGGTTGGGCATCGGCAGATTGTTGAATTGCGCCAGCAGTTCGGTGGCAATGGGATCGTTGTTGGCCAGCATCTCATCGGGAGCGGAAATCCAGTTGGCCAACCAAGCCGGGTCTCGACGTTCGGTTACGCCTGTCAAATCCGGTCCTATGGGACTGTCCGTGTGACAGGCTACGCATTGCTTTTCGAATGTCGCCTGCCCTTCGGCGGCCGTCTGAGTCGGCGGAGCCGCCTCAGAGACATTTTGGGGGACGAGGGCCCCCGCCGCCAGCAAGCAGAGCAGAACCAGGACAGCCCGACGGGCGAGCACTCCCAGTTCCGGCGTCCCAATGGACGCTGCTCGAATCCTTGAACGGCTAAATGCGGCATTTACGGTACTTAACATGATGGCGACACTCCCGCATCGGTTGGATATGGGCCGCGAACGACGGACGAACTGCGAGCCAGGGCAAGGCCGGTGGATAGCAAGCAGTGAGCCGGGCGACGGTCTGCCGTATGCTGCGCCGATGACCAGATAGCGTCAACCCCTGAGTTCACGCTGTAATCACCGACAACAACGAACGGTCCGGTAACCGCCAACGCATCGTTGATTTTCCGCGCCGGGCTCCCTTGCATCATTCTCCTTTATTGACCCATGACATACACTGAGACAACTTTAGTGACGTGATTCACAAACCAAAAACATAAAACGATCCTCGCGAGTCCCGAGAACTGACGAGGGTTCTAAAGAGGGCCGGGCAACCCCGACTCTTCAGCGATATAAGAGATCACGTCCGCCACACGCCGGAAGTACGATACTTTGTCGGCTTGGACCTGACGGACCCGCCACCGCCACTCCGGTTCGGCCTCCACTTCTCGAGATTCCAGCCAAACAGTCATCACGAACGACACCGGTTCCATCTCCTGATCCAACCGTTTCTCAGGTTCGGACTGGCCACCTGTTACATTTTTCACATTCTGGCCTTTCATTTCGCTTACACGCGGCCGCATTGTTTTCAACCGTGCGTGAAGCAATGAGAATGCCGTGGCTAGGTCGATGCTGAGTCCGGCGAGTGCATCCGCTCGTTGCTCAAGAGAACTAAAGGCTCGCCCCGAGAGGACCGGTCAATTCCTTTGGCGCCGCTAAACATGCTTGAATGCGCACACTATGCGACAAGGAATACATGGCAGAGCTTACCTGGGGCTTACAGGCAGAAGGGAGAAAAGTTGGTGTTTGAGGCGGTTTGACGCTAGGAAAGGGCTGAGTGGGGACTCAGTCGCTACGAATTCGGAGGTAAAGCCGCTGTGTCTCGGCCAGAGGATCTAAACCAAGCTCACGTCTGAGAATCGTTTGGCAAGCCCGGTACTGGCGAAGAGCTTCGTCACGCCGCCCAGCTTGCCAAAGCGCTCGCATCAGGCCGCGATGGCTCCGCTCCCGCAACGGATCGACTTTCAACGCACGCCGGTAGTAGTTGATGCTCTCTTCAAAGGAATCCTGCTTCAAGTAGTGGTCGGCGAGTTTGTTGAGCAGGGCAAGGCAGATTTCCTTGAGGTCCTCTCGTTCGGCCCAGCACCAATCCGCGTAGGGCTCCTCTTCGAGAAGGTCGCCTCGATAGAGTGCCATCGCCCGCTCGTAACTGCGAATCGCTTCATCCACGGACCCGTCCCGCTCAAGCTGGTTGCCGAGCGAGACGCTCTTTCGGAATTCTTCCACGTCCAACTCGTACGGGGCTTCGCGGTCGAGGTAGTACCGATCGCCGTCGCTGCGAATGTAAATCCATTTCTTGTTTCGAGGAGACGGCTCCACGATCTGTCTCAGGGCATGCACCAAGACGTAGAGCCGGTTTGCCGCAGCTTGAGGGTCGGCCTCCGGCCAAAGGAGTTCGGTCAGAGCATCCCGCGAGATTGGCCGCCCTTCCCTTATGAGCAGTATCTTGAGCAGAGTCAGGGCGCCACGACGGCTGAACATGTTGGGAGTGACCAGCCTGCCTTGTTGATATAGCTCGAACGTGCCAAGGCAACGAACCGAAAGCCAGGGTTGGGCGGGTCCGCCGTCCGCGGTCGACAACTCTGGCGAGTGCTCCGGTGATTCACCGGCCGCCTCCGAGACACCGAGTGCCGGCAATGCCGTCGGATATATGATCTTCGGATCGTTAGCCGCCTGTTGAATTTGCAGATTCAACCACGCCGCGTTGATGGCTCCCGCGGCCCGCTCCGCCAAACTGAGCAGGAGCGGAAGGAACTTGGTCGTGGGGGAAGGCACACCCGCCGCGTAGCCCAACTGAACGATGCCAACTTCCCGATCGGCGACGACCAGAGGGAGGCAAGTCACCATTGTCGCGCCAGTTGGCGCTTGATGGCAGTTAGGAGGCCAGAGACGTCGGGGACCATGCAGGGCAACTCCGTGTTTGCCCACCAGTGAAGGACAATTCTGCGGGTTGCCGCCAATGATGTCAGGGCACAACATTCCCGAGAGTTCGCCCTGTGTCACCCGGCGCACGACGCCTTCGACGCGCCGGTCATACAACAGCAATGCCCCGCCGTCGGACTGTCCGACCGCCATCATCTGTTCAAGCACGGCACGCATGAGATCGTCGAGCGAGCTCTCGGCATCGCTCGGCGAAGCAGGCGCCACCGGTTGAATGCGGTCTCGGATCTGCGAAAGGCCCGCGCGCAGCATATTGCCCACCGGACGGCTTGCCCAGGTCATCAGCGTGAGAGCGCGTTCGAGATCCAGGTCTGTTCGGCGACTGGCCACGCTCAAGGTCCCCATGACGCCATCCGACGTCATCAGCGGCACGCAGACGTAGGAGCTGAACCCTTTCTGTTTGACGCGAGATCGAAGGTAGCGTGGATCGCCGTTGAGATGATGCGTTAGTATGGGCGCTCCATTGGCCGACACCAGCCCGGGAAAGCCTTCACCCGGGCGGAAGCGCGTGATTTCAGTGAACGCGGATTTGAACGGGCCGCTGTACCCGGAAAGCAACAAATCCCTGCCTTGGGCTTCTCCAAGGAAGAGCTCGGCAGCTTCGGCGCCGAGTTCTTCGCGAAGCCAGTCAAGGGACCGTTCGATGCTTGGTCCGAGATCGTCAGGTGACAGGAGTGTGGACAGAGCTCCGAGAGAGCTCAGGTCGCGCAACACGTCTGTGGTGGTCGATTCTTGCGGGGCGTCGGAGCCAGCGCGAGCGGGGGCGCCTCCGTTGGTGATTCGGTGACCCGACTCGTTCTCGACCAACCAGGCCGCCGCGCCGCCCGGAGGTGTTGGAATCGCGACCAGTTCGGCCGTCAACCGTCTGCGGGCGCTTGATCCGTTCGTCACGGTCATTGAGCATCGAGAGGTCAAATGCCCGGATCGCAACGCGTTGAACGGGGAGCAATCGGCGCGGCACAGAACCTTGCCGAAAGGAGATCGGCCTTGCAGAACTTCGTAGCACGATTTGCCAAGAGCAGCGTCCTCGGGCGTGCCCAACCTTTGGGAGGCCGCGTCGCTCCAACCGACGACCTGCTGTTGGTCGTCGATTACGAAGAAGGCTTCCTCCAGCGAGTTTGCCGCGCCGGGGCCGCCTTCATGTTCGCTTTTTGCGCTTGTGCTCACGAAACAACAATCCGCAGATGATGGGCACCGTCAGACCGGCTGGCGAGCGCCGAATTTACGTCTCTTTTAGGCAATCAGTATATCACAATTGTGAAAAATCGCACTTGAGGAAACACGGAAATCGAGCGCCAATCAGCATGCTCGGCGCCGTGGCCTTGTGGTGTCTGAGATCGTTGCGATCGGTCAGCGTTTAGCTCGGTCCTCCGTTTGCGCCGCGGGCGCCGACCCCTTCACGATGCCAGTCACGAATCCTGCGGCGCCGGCCAGCGCGACTGCACCGGCCGTGGCGAACGTAGCCGCCACTCCGATGACTCCCGCAAGCGGCCCGAATGCGATGGCGCCGCCGAATCCACCGACATCCCATGCTCCTTGCAACGTGGCCAGGGCCGAGCTCCGTTCGCCAGTCGGTGCGCGGTCGATGGTCAGCGATTGTATGCCGGGTTGAACTAATCCGAAGCCCCCGCCTGCCAGGAATGCCGCAGAGAGCAGCATGATTTGGTTTGTCGCCCCAGTCAGTACGAACATGCCCGTGGCGACGAACAGCATTCCGGGAACGATCACGGCTGCCCTCCCCAATCGGTCCGCGGCCGGGCCGGCTCCCACCATGAAGAATATGGAAACCAGCGACATCACTGTAAAGTACAGGCCTGGGTTACCCAGATCACGGTCTTCGGCGAGAATTGGCAGGAAGGTGCTTACGGGCGCCGTGGTGACCGTGTAACAGAGAAACACCGCGGTTGGAAACAAGGCGCTCTTGCTGAAGAACGGCGCCTTCGGCGTCGGCCCTGAGGATGGTTGGCCTCTGACCCGAAGCGCCGACAGAGCGAGGGCGAATCCGCCGCCTACGAGCGCCGCAACGCCGGTGTAGGCGAAAGCCGCCCCGAAACCGAATCGTGAGAATAGCCAAAATCCCAGGACCGGCGAGTACATCGTCGCGGTGGCAATGGCGTTGCCAATGACGGACATCGCCTCGCCGCGACGGTGCACGGGCGCGAGATTGGCCACTATCGTGGCCGTTGCCACGGGCGTCAACGCCAGCCCCATGCCCTGCACCATGCGGGCCGGGATGATGAGCCAGAAGTTGAACGCCAACATGTGCACCAGCGTTGCGATGCCGAACACCGCGGAGCCCAGGACCGCCACCCTCTTGGGGCCGAACGACTGAATCCACCGACCCGCAAAGGGCCTGACAGCCAAGCCGGTCACCCCCATGGAGCCGATCACGACGCCGACGTGCCATACGTCGCCGCCGCGGTCCACGACGAACAACGGGATCACCGTGTACAGACCGGCGAACGAGGTGAAAAGGAAGTGGGCAACTAGAAGCGTGAGTACGAAATCCGTGGTCCAGAGGCGTCCCTGGGCAGGTTCGGTTGTGGTCTGCTGTATCCTGTCGATGTTTGACCTGGTTCCCCGGCTCGGCCGTTGGGTTGAAATGCGACGACCCGTTCCTCAATCTCGGGCGGGACATGGCCGGTGTTTGATCCTGCGCTGAGGACCGCTGGCGTCAGCCTGCACCGCGCCTCATACTACATCGTTGTCACCTGCCGTTCAACACGAGCCGAAGCCGGATTTCATGCCTGTGCCGATTAACCCGTGTGCACGATGTGCATCGGCTGGTCCGGGAGCGATTTGAGCGCCGTGCGAAGGAACGATGGCCGGACGTCCAGATCGTCGAGTCCGTCCAGGGATCGCCACCCGGTGTAATGTTTCAAACCGTGTTCGTCAGACGTTTCCAATATACCCTCAAGATTAGAAAACGCTGAGACTTCTGGTAGGTTTACGAGAAAGTAAAGTCCGATTTCATGGAAGGGTTGGCCATCATACGTGAAGAAGTTTTCCACGGTCCAAAGCAATCTCTCCACCGCGACTTCAATGCCCAATTCCTCAGCCATTTCCCGCTTCGCTGCATCCGCGGCGGACTCCATGATCTCGACTCTGCCGCCTGGCAGGACCCAGAACGGGTCGAGTTCAGTGTACTGCAGCAACACCTGATCGCCGTGTGCTGCCACTCCTCCGACCCTGTAGTTGAACTTTGCTTTGTCGATCTCGAACGAAATCATCGGGAAACTCCGTCAAATCAGTTGCCAAGTACGTGCAGATGATTGATAATGTGCTCGAACAGTTTCTCGTATGTTTCTCGAAAACTAACCAACAACGGGCTAGTCTTGCAAGCCTATCGACGCTATTCTGACATAACTTCATTCATTCCGAAGGGCTCGGGGGACCACACATGCGGACAGCGGAAATGCGCAACGGCCTCATCCAAAACGGTTCGAGACGCGACACCTGGAAGTCGGACGAAGAAGCGCTGGTGAACGCTTTGGTGGGCGCGGCGTGGCGGAACGAGATGGACCAGCGATCCTGGTTAAGATCCAGCATGTCCGTCATCTGGCGCAAGGTCGCCCTCAAGAACCGGCGAGCACACTGACCGCGCTGCTCGCTTGGGCCGCATGTCGAATGATCCTGGGCGAGGCGCGACACCTGCGGCGCTAGGCTAGCGGCGTTCCATCCGAGACTGGGATCACGCCTTGTGCTCTCAGCCCTTGGATCTCCTCCGTCGAGTAGCCCAATTCGCGGAGAACGTCCTCTGTGTCGCCTCCAAACGCGGGCGAGCTTCCTGTGATCGCGGGTGTGCGGCTCAATTGCGGCGAGACGCCAGCGTGTCTGACCGCCCCAAAGGCTTCATGCTCTTCTGACACGATCAGGCCCCGACGCTCGGCATCCGCGTCACGTCGAAGTCCGGACAGCTCTCGATTCGGCGCCGCGACCACTCTATGCGCCCGCAGCCGGCTGGTCAGGTCGTCGACGGTTGCGCCTGAGAATGCGGCGGCAAGCTCCGTCTCCAACGCGTCTTCGTGGCTTGCGCGAGCCTCGTCGGTGGCGAACTCGGCCCTCCCTTTGAGATGTTTCAGTTCTGCCATGTCGGTGACTCTGTCCCAATCGCCTTCTGCGTCGGCCGACAGGAAGAACCAGCCGTCGGATGCTTGATACAGCCTCGACAGAGCGCTATAACCCCTCGCAGTGGGTCCTTCGACCTCGTTCCGATGATGCCCTTCGTGGTCGATCATGTATGCGGACGAGAACGTCGATGCCGTGAAAGCAAGCGACGTCTCGATGCGCTGGCCAACCCCGGTCCGTTCGCGCTCCAGCAGCGCCAGCATCACGCCGTATGCAGCCATGAGGCCGGTGCCGTAGTCGTTGAACGTATACGGAGGCGGCGCTGGCGTCCCGTCCCTGCCTCCGTTGCGCACCTGCATCCCGGTGGCGGCCTGGGCGTTTTGGTCGAACCCCGGCCGCATCGCCCACGGTCCTTCCTGACCGAAGGCGTTGATCGACACGTATACGATTCCGGGATTCCGTTCGCGGAGCTGCTGATAGCCCACGCCCAGCCGATCGGCCACTCCTTTACGGAACCCCTCAAGCACGACGTCCGCAGTGTCCAGCAGGCGATAGAAGGCGTCGATGCCGCCTGGCTTCGTGATGTTCAGACAGATGCTGCGCTTCGCCCTGCCGACTTCGAGCCAGGGAGTCAGACCGGGTCTGCGGTGCTCGGGGTCGATCTTGATGACGTCGGCGCCGTACTCGCCCAGCGTCCTGCCGCACGTCGGCCCGGCCAGTATGATGCACATGTCCAAGACTCTGATTCCGTCTAAGGCGCCGGGCATGGATGCTCCTTCAACCTTTTCGACGTGGCCAACAGCCAGCCGTCACGTCGCTGCTTTTGCGCGACATCATCTTAGGCGGTTCACCTCGACGAGAGCGACGCGATCACGACTTCGGTGTGCTCGCCGAGACTGGGCGCCGGTCCGCGCACCCGCCCTGGGGTCTCGCTGAGTCGCACCTGCACGCCCACCTGACGCATAGGGCCGTGCAGGGGATCGTCCAATCCGATCACAGCTTCCGATTCTCGTGCGTGGGCCGTGTCCATCCACTCTTCGATGGTTCGGCACATCGTGCAAGGCACGCCTGCCCGCTCCATCACGTCTTCCCACTCAACCGCTGTCCGCTCCTTCCAGACCGAAGCAAACCGGCCGGACCACTCCCGACGTTGTTCTGCGTCATCCCTCAGCATGGGGTTGGTGAGGGGACCGTACCAGTCCGGATGGCCGATTGCGTCGAGCAACGGACGGAGCGCTCGTTCGAACCCGGCGTTGATGTTGACCCAGCGGCCGTCTTTGCACAAATAGAACCGCTCGACAACCGGCGACAGAACCGCTGGTCCGGACGGTAGGTCCGGTCGATCCACGAGAGACGCTCCCATGGCGGTGAACATGGAATCGTAGAGCGGCACGGTCACCTTCTGGCCCTCGCCCGTGCGCGCTCGATGAAACAGCGCTGCTGTGACGGCCGGCGCGGCGACAAACGCCGCGAAGATGCTGACATAAGGCAACGCGATGAAGCTTGGTCCATCAGCTTCATCCGAGCTCCGATCGGCGTAGACTCCCGTCGACGCGCCGACAACGGTCTCCCACGCGGCCGGCGCTTCGTGATCGCTGCCGTCGATGAACGCGGGGATGAAGACGTACACGATGCCGGCATTGGTTGCGACAATGTCTTCGTACCCGATGCCGGGAGCACCTGCCCCCGACGCGCCATCGGCGATCAGCACGTCCGAGGTCCTGACCAACTCTGTGAAGAACCCGTCGTCTCCTGAGGCATGAGAGTTCAAAACGACCGACATCTTGCCTCGATTCCACACCGAAAAAGCGGGGTGGCCTCGCAACGGGTCTCCGGTCGGCGGTTCAACCTTCACGACCTCCGCGCCTTGGTCGGCCAAAAGCATGCCCAACACAGACACGGCCACGCTGGCGCCCTGCTCCAAAACGCGGCACCCCTCGAGAGCTCCTGGCAAGACTCACCTCCACCGGAGGATTCTATCACCCAATCATACGGCGGCGTCGAACACGTCGGTGTTTGTCAACTTGCATGTCGGTTTAGCCGCGGGAAACCACTTAAGAATGAATCGAGATTGATAATGGATCGCCTTGTAAAATAGGATACCATGATCGGAGCGACGAAATGGAATGATTCTTGAATTCAAGAGGAGGAGTGCGTGGCGTACATAGATCCAGTCGAAGTGTCAGGAGCAAACTACGAAGTCATGATGGAGAACGAACAGGTTCGCGTCCTGGCAATGACACTCAAAGCGGGCGAGTCAGACGTGATGCATTCGCATCCCAACGAGACCGTCTATTTCGAAACCGGCGGCAAAGTCAAGGTGCACCTTCCGGACGGCGGCGCTGCCGAGTTGGAGCCCCCGGACGGATTCGTCATGTGGCACGAAGAATGGACGCACAGAGTCGAAAACATCGGCTCTACGGATATCCGAGCGATCATCTTCGAGCCTAAGTAACAGAGCGGGGAAGCCGGCGCGAAACCGCCGTGCAGACCGGCTGCCAAAATAGCAACAAGAGGACGGGCTCTCGGGCCCGTCCTTCTCTTTTCGCGCGAATACGGTGTGACCGCCGATCAACCTCGCAGAATGCCCAAACACGCGTCGCACAACTCCTTGGGCGACATCTGGTCGTCAACGTGAATCGCCGGCAGACCCAGCGTCGCAACCGCTTCTGCCAACGTTGAGTTGTACGCGACGTTCCTTGCGACGTAAGCGCGCATCATCGCTTCCTCGTCCGAGGCGCCGGCGTGGTGGTCGGAGTCGGCCCTGATCCTGGCTTCCAAGATTCGGTCATCTCCGATTAGCCATAACGACGAGACGTTTGGCAGGCCCAGCGTGGCGACACGCTCAGGCCACAACGCCCAGCCTTCAACGACGGCAGGATGGCCCCACGCAGCATGCGCCCTCACAACAGCCTCGATCGCGGGCCACATCGCCTCGTGATACCGACGGGCGTCCGACATCAGAGCATCCAGCGGACGCGAGATGTAGTACTCGGTATGGGCCCAGCCGGCCATCGAGTGCAACGCCGAGTGGGATTCAGGTGCAGTGACCGCGCGCAACGCCTGTCCGATGTCGTCCGTCGATGCGTAGCCATAACCGAGCTCGGCGGCTATCAGGCGACCCACGGTCGACTTGCCGGAAAACGGCGCCCCGCCGAGCAGTATGACTTTGGCTGCTGGCATTCTCACTCCAGCGTGCTGGTTTCATGCGTCACTGGGCGAGAACCGCCAAACAGTTCACGGCCGCGTGTTACGAGATCGGCAGGTACGCGACAAAACGATGGAGTCGCCGTCCAACTTTCAACGGGCCGTGATCTGCGTGAGATTGCTGGTCTCCGGGATTTCGCCGAGACTCCGCGCATCTATACTCGGGCTCGGTCTCGTTGCAGAGGCAGCTTCACATCTCCATCTTCTTTTCGCCGGAGAGATATGCTTCGGGCTCCTTCTGGAACGCCCGGTTGCATCCGTTGCCGCAGAAGTAATAAGTCTCGCCGTTGTAGTCGTAGGATCCTCCGCCTGGTTTGCTGGTGTCGACGTCCATGTCGCATACGGGGTCCTTGGCGGTGGTTCCTCCACCTCTGTTAAACAGTGGCAATCTCACGCTTGTCCTCCATCTTCACGACCCGATGGGCCGCCTAATTTCGTTGCCATCGTAGAGTAGTTGAACGCATTCACCGGCTAGGCGATCGCCAACTGTTGTCTCGGCTCACACCGCCTTCGGCTTGAATCGCTTCAACCGCAGGGAATTGGACACAACGGTGACCGAACTTATCGCCATGGCACCAGCCGCAAGAATAGGGTTCAAGAAACCTGAGTCTCCCAATATCGGCTCCAGCGACGACGGCACGCCGCCTCCCGAGAACACCGGGTACAGCACGCCCGCGGCTATAGGTATCAGCGCCACGTTGTAGGCGAACGCCCAGAAGAGGTTCTGTCGAATAACGCGCATCGTCGCCCGACTCAGGCCGATCGCGGTCGACACTCCGCGCAGGTCTCCGCCCACCAGCGTGACGTCGGCAGCCTCGATGGCCACGTCGGCGCCGGTGCCGATCGCTATGCCGATGTCCGCCTGCGCCAGGGCGGGAGCGTCGTTGATGCCGTCGCCAACCATTGCGACGACCTTCCCTTCGTTCTGGATCGCCATAACCTCCTCGGCTTTGTCCGCGGGCAACACCTCGGCTACGACCCGGTCGATTCCGATCTCGCCGGCAATTGCGTTGGCGGTTCGGAAGTTGTCGCCGGTCAGCATCACGACCTCCGCGCCCATCGACCTCAGGTGGTTCACAGCAGCCACCGCCTCGGGTTTCACCGTGTCGGCGACAGCGATGACACCGCGAAGCCGGCCGTCGGTCGCCACGAACATTGCGGTCTTCCCCTGCGACGACAGATCAGCGGCAACGGCATCCATGCCATTTAGGCTCAGTCCCAGCCGCTCCATCAGTGCCAAATTGCCCATCGCCAGGCTGGATCCATTCACCTGTGCTGTGATGCCCGCTCCCGGCGCCGCGTTGAACTCGGTCGGATTATCGAGGGCTAGCCCTCGATCCTGCGCCGCCGACACTATCGCCGCGCCCAGCGAGTGCTCGGAGCCTTGCTCGGCTGAGGCGGCGAGGCGCAGCAGTTCATCGTCGTCGAAATCCGGGGCGTGTATGTCGGTTACCGAAGGAGTTCCCTTGGTCAGGGTGCCGGTCTTGTCCAGCACAACTACCTGGGTCTTGTGCGCCCTCTCGAGCGCCTCAGCTCCGCGAATCAGGATGCCGTGCTCAGCGCCCTTACCCGTGCCGACCATGATGGCCGTCGGGGTGGCGAGGCCCATGGCGCAGGGACAGGCGATGATCAGCACCGCAACTGACGCAAGGATGGCCGTCACGTAGCTAGGCGTTGGTCCGAACACGAGCCAAATTACAAAGACGAATGCCGCGGCGCCGATCACGGTCGGTACGAAATAAGAGGAGATCATGTCGGCAAGCCGTTGTATCGGCGCCTTCGATCCCTGGGCCTCTTCTACCAAACGGATGATGTTGGACAACATGGTTTCGCGGCCGACCTTGGTGGCGCGAAAGCTGAAGCTGCCGGTGGCGTTGATGGTGGCGCCGTACACTTCGCTGCCGATCCCTTTGTCGACCAAGACGCTTTCGCCTGTGAGCATCGATTCGTCCACAGCCGATATCCCGTCAACAACTTCGCCGTCCACGGGAATCTTCTCACCGGGCCGGACCAGGACGACGTCGCCGGCCACGAGGTCGTCTATCGAGACGTCAACGAACTCGTCGTCTCGGGAGACTCGGGCCGTTTTGGGCTGGAGGCCCATCAAGGCCTTAATGGCATTGGAGGCGCGACTCTTCGCCCTTGCCTCCAAGAACCTGCCAAGGAGCACTAAGCCGATGATCGCCGTCGAAGTGTCGAAATAGGTCTGGTTCGCCTGACCGTCAAAGAACGATGTTTCGCCGAACAATGTGACGATCGCGCTGTACAGGAAGGCGACTGAAGTGCCCATGGCGATCAGCGTGTTCATGTTGGACGTGCCGTGCTTCAGCGCTCCCCACGCGCTGGTGTAGAACTGTCGCGCGGCCCACACCTGGATCGGCGCCGCCAAAACGAGTAGAAGGTAGTCCATCTTGAAGGGGAGCCAGTCCATTGCCCCGGGGATAGCCATCAGAGTCATGATCATCCCCGCGACTGCCAGGCTCACGATGAACTTGGTCCGCAAAATCGCAACGCCTCTTGGAGTGGATGCCTCCTCGTCGTCGCTTATGACCGCCGAGACCGTGTACCCGGAATCCTCTATGGTGTGGCGCAGATCCGATATGCCAGTCACACCGGGGATGTATTCGATGGTCGCTTGCTCCGAATCCAGGTGGACTCCCGCCGAGGTCACTCCGTCAACGGCTGCGAGCGCCTTCTCGACAACGCTGGCGCTGGGAGCGTCCGCGATGCCTGCAATCGCCAACGTGACCGCCTCGGTTCCGACCCCGTAGCCGGCGTCTTCGAGGGCGTACATCAAGTCGTCCAAAACCGGATTGTCTTCCCCCAGCGTCACCGTCGCTTTCTCAGTCGCCAGGTTCACGTTGACCTGGGCGACCCCCGCCACTTTCACCAAAGCGTTGGTCACGTGGCCGACGCAGGCAGCACACGTCATCCCTTTCACGGGGAAGGTCATCTGCTCTTTCGTCTGGACAGTCATCGCCTACCTCTTGTCCGACAGAGAAAACAGCTCGAGGAGCTCGTCCAAAACCTGGTCTTCGCGGCCGTCCCTGACCCCGTCGATGACACACGAGTGGAGGTGGCCTTCCAGCAGCACCGACTCCAATTTCTGAATCGCCCGACGAACGGCAAAGGTCTGCTTGAGGATGTCGACGCAGTATTTGTCGTCCTCCACCATCCGGCGAACGCCGTTGAGGTGGCCGTCGATGTAGTTGAGGCGCTTGAGGGCGTCCTTCTTCGCGTCCGGCAATTGTTCGTGCTCGTGGATATGGTTTGCTGTTGCCATGGTTCGGCCGCCCCTGTCTGATTATTACCCATACCCCCTGGGAGGGGGTATGCCACCAGAGTACCGCTCATTCGGCTGGCCGTCAAGTTTAAGCGCTCGACAACATAAGTGGACGCGACCAAATTGTGCGATTCTGATCCTTCCGCAGAAAGAGAAGAATCTGCTCGCCCAGCGCACGCTCGTGCCTGCAATGTCCTCTCGATTGCATCGGGACTTCTCCTTCGGCGGAAGGATCAGCATAGCGGACCCGCTGGAGCACATCGCATTCAGAGGATGGCCGTTACTTGACGCCAGCGAGACCCTGCCGAGGTTCCACAGCAGTCTATTGCACGCCAGCCGAGATGGTCGGCGACAAGAGACCGGAATTCGCACTCCTGGGCTAAGACGAGACCTAAGCTTGCGCGCTGACTCGGCCGACGAGCATGGCGGGGTTCACTTCTGTCCCCCGCACAGCCGAAATCAGGCTGTGAGACGCCCGTGTGCCCTGTATGCGATCCTCGATGGATAGCAGTATAAGGGGTCCATTCTTAGACAAAGTGTAAAATAGATATCAAATTAGGTTTAGCACATGGCATAAAGTGGTTTAGGTAGAAGTCGTGGGGCGTAGCATCGACTAGGAATCCGTCATGATGCCTGACAGACAGCACGCGTGGGGCGGCGTTGTCAAAAACAAGGGAACAATCATAGACATGGCGTCAGCTTACTTCTATGTTAAAGATTATGTAATTCAGTAGCAAAGTTTGTGGGAGAGTCCGATGCCCAACTCCGGCATCTCGGGCAATTTCATGATTGTCTCGAAGATTACCTCCGCGGATGCCGAGTGTCGCCAAAAAGGAAGCGGCGTGGCCTGGAAGCGAAGGTATGTCCGAATTATATTGTGAACCGATTCTGCGCGGTCGACCGGAAACCGGATGAGTGCGCCGTCCAGGAGGAAGGAAGAAGGTGGTCTACAGGTTTCAGCATCTCAGAGTTCCACTCGCCCTGGTTGCGCTGGTGCTCTTGACGATCAGCCTTTGGTTGATGCTCGGAGGGTGTGGCGGCGGCGCTGAGGCGTTTTCAGCCGGCCGAGCGCCAGGCGCTGGCTGGGCCGTTCCGGTCGCCGACGATATGCCGGCCGACCAAAGCGATTGGACCGCCGCCGCACAACTCAACGCACGATGGTCAGCAGGCGATGACGCGGCTGCAGGTGTGGACGCCATGCAGTTCATCAAAGACGCGGGCCAGACCGTTTTGAGATTGAGTCGAATGGAGGTCGCTTCGTCATGGCGCCGCACTTCACACGTGTGGTCGCCAAGGGCGAATCTCCGGTCGCGGGCTGACGTGCGACGATTCGTGTTCAGCATAAACTCGGATATGAAACGAGCGATGTCGAGGCTGTGAAAGGAACTGCAACAGAGGCGCCGCGCTGCCTATCTTGTCAGTCAGCGGCTGTCATCCGCTTGGTCAACAGCGGGTTGGGTGAAAACAGATGTGACAACGAAGGCGTCTGCTGAAGCAACCGAGAGCAGCGTAGACGCATTAGGCGGACACATCGGTCGACATACGACGTATCGGAGAGTGCACCGCCGCTTATGGCGGTTGTCTGGCGAGCAGGCCGAACGCCAAGACCATCGTCTCGCTACATGGTCCTGATGACGCCAACCACACGGCCGCGCACTGAGACGTCTTTCGCAGGAACCACGATGGGCGCCATGGTCTCGTTCTCGGGTTGGAGCCGGACCATGTCTCCTTCGAGATAGAAGCGCTTGAGCGTCGTCTCCTCTTGACTGTCCACCCAGGCGGCCACCATATCCCCGTTATTGGCTTCAGAAGCCGGCTGCATGAGGACCAAGTCGCCGTCCGCCACGAGGGCGTCGATCATCGACGTTCCTTTGACGCGAAGGGCAAATACATCGGGCCCGACACCGGCCATCGACGGCGGCAGATCTATCGAATCGTAGGCGTCGTCCGCGCTGCCGGCGGCATCCGGTACGTGCATGAGTTCGCCAGCAGCGATGTTGCCCATAATCGGAACCGAGATGACGTCCGCACGGGAGCCGCGCAATCCTTCGCCTACGAGTTCAATGCCCCTTGACACCTCGCGCTCCCTTCTCAGATAGCCCCGATCCTCCAACTTGTGGAGGTTGTAGTCCACAACGGATGTCGAGCTGATGTCGCAACCGCCCTGAATGTCCCGGACGGTCGGCGGATATCTGCGTTCGTCCATGAAGTCGCGGATGTATTGAAGGATCTGTTCCTGGCGGACTGAAAGAGGTCGGTTCATGGCACATTCCTAACGCACTAATGTTCTGTTGGTCTATGCTGAAAGATATCAGACCATATGTGCTGTGTCAAGCTATTTCAGGTCGTCTGTTCGGGTCGTATCAAAGACCACGATTCCGGCAGGCCTCGCGTGTTGCTTTGAGCGACAGACGGTGGGTAAATCCCGAAGGCGCGAAGACGGCGCCGGTGTACTCTCCTGGCGGGAAGCGATCTTGCCATTTCTGCTGAGTAATCGCATCTTCCGGTTGACGATCCGGAGCGCCTCGACGGGAGCGCCGACTCGAGTGTCGCACGGGCGTCGATCACGTGCGTCTGACCGATTGACGGCGCATTTTCCCAGGTGCTAGGATGTTGGGCGGCTCAAGCGACCCCGCTACACGTCATTGAAGACACTCGCCGAAGTGAACCCAAGGAGAATACCGTTGATGAGGTCTGTTACGTTTGTATTGATGCTCGGCGTCGTGCTCGTTGCGCTCGCGGCCTGTGGCGGCGGCGACAGCGCCGACCCGACAGCCACTCCGCTTGCACCTGCTTCACCGCCCGCTCCCGGGTCCGCGGCGGCGACAGCTCCTGCGCCTGCGGCAGCGCCTGCCGCGGCCCCGACTGATGGCACTGCAGTTACTGTCGGCATGAACGACGCCGGCGGTCGCGGACCGTTCGTGTTTGAGCCCGCGGACTTCACGTTCAGCGCCGGTGAGACGGTGAACTTCAAGCTTGTCGGCGAAGCGACGTTCCACACCTTTACGGTTGATGACCTTGGGATCGATGTCGAAACGAACGCCAACGAGACGGTCGATTTCAGTTTCACGTTCGACACGCCCGGCACATACGAATTGATCTGTATTCCCCATCAGGCGCTAGGTATGGTGGGGACCATAACCATCAATTGAATTGAGTCGTTGTAACAGATAACTGGGCGTTCCCGTGTCCGGCGGGGACGCCCGTTTTCGTTTCATAAGGTAGGCGGCAAACCGATCTCACGCACCTGGTCGAGCAAAGGTCCGATCGCACTGAGAGCTGTTTTGGGCATCTCGGTGATCGCAGCGCTCGCCTTGATCGCATGCGGCAGCGCCTCCGAAGACGACCCGACGCCTGCCCCGCAACCCTCGCCGGCCATTGAGTTCCTCACCGTGACGGCCGCTCCGACAACTGACGCCGCGACCGCTCAATCCACACCGACTCATTCGCCTGCGGCGCCGTCAGCGCAGATGAACGACGCCGGTGGGATGTCGCTGACGATAACCGGCGGAATCGCCCGATACAGGGTCAACGAGCAACTTGCGCGTCGGGACCTCCCGAACGACGCGATAGGCGAAACAACAGACGTTGCTGGCTCGATCGCCTTCGATCCGGATGGTGCGATTCGGACGGCGGAGTCCGCGCTCATCATCGACTTGACGACCCTCAAAAGCGACGAATCGCGCCGCGACAGCTACGTACGCGATCGCACGATCTAGACCGCCCGTTTCCCCGATGCTGAATTCACGCTCCGAAGCACTGAAGGCCTGCCCTGGCCTCTCCCAGTCGATGGCGTGGCTACGTTCGAGCTCCTGGGCGACATGACCATGCACGGCGTTACCAGCCCCGTCACGTTCGACGTCACAGCCGAATTCGCAGGTGACCGGATCTCGGCTGACGCCAACACGGTGATCACATTCGATCAGTTCGGGATGAGCAAGCCCCGATTGTTCCTGATCGTCAGCGTGGCGGACGAGATATCGCTGGAGTTGGAGGTTCAGGCAATTGTGGCCTTCTCGCCCTGATTCGTCGCAACTCACCAATATGCAGGGGTTCGGAGAAACGCAAAGCGCTAAATGCGGTATGTTTGCGTTGACGCACCTGTCGCGAGAATCTATACTACCCAGGACTAAACTTGGGGGAGTACAATGCGCCTTTCTTGCCTGCAAGAAAATCTGAGCCAGGGCTTGTCTGTCGTGCAGCGAGCGGTCGCCACGAGGACGCCTCTGCCCATAACTCAGAACGTTCACCTATCCACGGACAATTCGCGACTGAAGCTGGCCGCCACGAACCTCGAGATCGCCATAAGCACGTGGATCGGCGCTCAGGTCGAGGAAGAGGGATCGATCACCATCCCCGCTCGGCTCCTGACGGAGTTCGTCAACTCACTGCCCCAAGAGCCGATCAACATCGCCATGGTTCAACAGCCATTGGGTTTGAAGTTGAGCTGCGCCCGGTTCGATGCTCACATCAACGGACAAGACGCCGACGACTTTCCGCCCATCCCCACCGTCGACACCGGCATCATAGGCAAGATTTCCGCCGCGGTCCTCAAAGACGCCATCACTCACGTCGCCTTCGCCGCCGCCACCGAGGATTCGCGTCCCGTCCTGACCGGCGTAAAAGTCGAGATCACCGGCGATGACTTCACGTTCGCCGCCGCGGACGGGTTTCGGCTCGCCGTCTTCGAGGGCAAACTGCTCGAACCAATATCCGAAGACATCAGCTTCCTCATGCCAGCCAGGACCTTCCTGGAAGTCAACCGTCTCATCGGCAGCCAGGACGCGACCATCGAGTTCACCGTCACCCCTTCGAAGAGCCAGGCTCTGTTCCGATTGGAGAACGTCGAGATCGTCTCCCAACTAGTTCAGGGTACGTTCCCCAACTACTCGCAGCTAATCCCGGACTCCTTCGACACCCGTGCAGTAGTGGACCAGTCGGCTTTCTTGAGCGCCACACGCACGGCGTCGATATTCGCCAGAGACGGCAGCGGCATCGTGCGTCTGAACAGCAGCCCCTCCGAAAACGGCGCCGGCGGCAAACTCTCCATCAGTTCGCGAGCGGAAGAACTCGGCGACAACGAGGGCGAGATCGACGCGGCCGTCGAAGGCCCGGAGTCGAAGATCGCTTTCAACAGCAAGTACCTCACGGAAGTCCTGGACGTGCTCGGCACAGGCGAGATCGCCCTGGAGACAACCACCCCCTCATCCCCCGGCGTCATCCGCCCTCTCACCAAAGACGGCTACGTGCACGTCGTCATGCCGATGTTCGTACAATGGTGACCAAATCCGTAGCTGAGTCACCG
>CEQE01117522.1_pt1 | contig 28814 bp, 31 predicted proteins | sample 356201 | NCBI WGS metagenome assembly CEQE01 (sample SAMEA2619970, study PRJEB7988) | marine metagenome | biome: marine biome (ENVO:00000447); feature: mesopelagic zone (ENVO:00000213) & marine oxygen minimum zone (ENVO:01000065); material: "saline water (ENVO:00002010), including plankton...
CTTCTAGGCCATCTCTTCTCTTACACCACTTCCTGGGACTCTACTGCCAAGCGTCAGCCGAAGGCATTGCCCCAGTGGTCCCACGAGCAGACCTCTGAGAGTGGCTTTCGCTGGGCCGGACCGAAGCGTCCTTGCGGATATCCCAGAGGTAGACAGTACACGATGTGCGCCGCATCAGGTATGCGAAACAGAGCGTGGACCCGCTCTTCTACCACCGGGTGGAGCGTGGTGATGGTGCCGCCGATTCCTAGCGCGCGGGCGGCCAGCAGCAGGTTTTGAGCCGCGGGTATCACCGACCCGGTGGGTCCGGGCCCTTTGGCCGTGGCGCACAGCAGAACCAATACCGGCGCCTCCGCGATTATGTCAGCCAACTTGGCCGCCTGTTTGTACTCTGGCGGGAGATCCTCCGGGGTGAGGAATCCCGAGTCCCGCCTTTTCGCCCACCACGCCTCGCGGTAGAGAGGACCGAACTGCTCGCGAAGCCCAGCATCTCTCACCACGACGAAATGCCACGGTTGAGAGTTGCCTCCACTGGGCGCCCTGGTCGCCGCCTCAAGGATATCGCGCAGGTCAGACTCCGGGATCGGGTCGGGCTTCAGACGCCGGATCGCCCGTTGAGAGAATATGGCTTCCCCGAGCGGCATCGACATACGGCTTTCTGCGGACATATTTGTTCTCCTTTGATTCCGGGGGGGTCGAAGTCTCTCGCGCTCCAATCGCGCGAACAATGATCGGCGATTCTCAAGCGGTTGGCCAGTCGTCATATCCCAAATCGAATTGGGAGCTTCCAAAAGCTCGAAATTCTCTGACGTTGACGATTGTACGGACGCTCCAGATCGCGGTCAACCGGAAGTGTCGCCCCAAAATCGCACCAGCGCGTTCCTCTGTCTCCCTGTGCAATTCAGCAATGCCTGTGCGCTCGCTCACCGAAAACCGACCGAACGTCAACCGGGCGTCGGAGAGGCGCCGGCACTACCGCTGGCCCATTGCCCCACCCGTTGCTCTCAAACGTCTCCTCGTGTGGTCGGAACACGTCGATCGCGCTGAAGGCAATGTTCAGACCATCGGGCTGTGTGAGTTGATGATATCCTAGGTCCTCGCTGAGCATCTCTGCGCAGACGTTCAGTACAGACCACCCAAAACAGGGCAAAAGAACCTCTACTATGAGCATCGACTTCACCGGCGCCACGGCGATCGTGACGGGTGCGGCGCACGGGATCGGGCAGGCGATCACGTACGGCCTAGCGTCCCGCGGCGCAACGGTTTGGGCGAGCGACATCATCGAGGCGGACCCAACCGACGATCCGGCAACCGGCGGGCGCGTTGTCCGCAGGGTCGTTGACGTCACGGACAAGGGCCAGTTGGCGTCGTTGGCTGCGGAGGCGTCCGCCGATTCCGGGCGTGTGGACATCCTCGTCTGCGTTGCCGGAGGTGTCCGAGGGCAGGTCGGGCAGCCCATCGAGGACGTGGCCGAGGAGCAGTGGCACGCGATTTACGAGGTCAACCTCAAGGGCGCCTTTCTGAGCGCTCAGGCGGTGGTTCCAGGCATGAAGGCGGCTGGCGGAGGTCGCATCCTCGTGATCTCCAGCGGCGCAGGGCTGGGCGTCAGCTTGACCGGCATTCAAGCCTACGGCTCAGCGAAGGCCGGACAGATCGGGTTGGTGAGACAGCTTGCGCATGAGCTCGGACCGTACGGCATCACAGTGAACAGCGTCGCGCCAGGACTCGTGAGGTCGAACCCAGACTCCGAGGCGCAGTGGCTGGCAATGGGCGACGAGCGTCAGCAGCAATTGGTCGAGAGCATACCGCTGAGACGCCTCGGCCAGGCCGAAGACATCGCCAATGCCGTGATGTTCCTGGTGTCGGATATGGCGTCGTACATCACGGGGCAGACGCTGTCCGTCAACGGCGGACGATAACCACTGGATGGGATTGCCGCCGAGGTCAGGGCGCGCCGCTCGCTAGCCTACGAACGCGTACTTTTTCGCGGCTGCTTCATCCAGGTCGCAACCCCATCCGGGACCGGTCGGGATGGTCATGAAGCCGTCTATGATCTCGGGGACGGCGGTCGTGATTTCGTCTCGCCAAGGCGCGGAGTCGACGTCGCTCTCCATGATGCGCACGTTTGAGACCGAAGCGGCGAGATTCAGGCTCTGGAAGCTGGACAGTTGCGAATTGTAGTTGTGCGGAGCGATGTTGAGCTCGTAGACCTCAGCCAACTCGGCGACTTTCTTGGCCTGTGAGAAGCCCTGCCACTGGACGTCGATCTTGACTGTGTCCATCGCGTGACGCCTGAAGTACGGCATGTACTGGCGCAGTCCGAGCAGCTGTTCGCCCGAGCAGATGGGCGTACGTATCGACGACTTGAGCTGGGCTAACGCCTCCGGGTCCTGGTTGTCGATCTCAAGCCAGAACAGGTCGAATTGCTCCAGCGCCCTGCCGATTGCGATGGCGCCTTGGGTTTTGAAGTTGTAGTTGATGTCCAGACAGATGTCGATGTCCGGACCGACGGCCTGGCGCATCGCCCCGATCTGCTCGGCAGCGTGTCGAACCAGGTCGGTGGGAGCGTTCTGGTCGTTCGTCCCGCCCATTCTCGATATGCCCGACGCATTCTCTCCCGGGAAGACGATGTTGGTCTTGAAGGCAGTGTAGCCCGAATCGACTGCTTCGCGTGCGCAGTTGGCTACGTCTTCCATGGTTCGGAGTTCGGGCTTGCCCATCACCGCCGCATTGCGAGCCCTGTACGTCGCGAGGTGTGACCAGTACACGCGCTGCTTGTCACGGAACGGTCCGCCGACGAGCCTGTGGACGGGAACGCCATGCGACTTGCCTTTTATGTCCCACAGCGCGAGCTCGATCCCGGCGATCGCCATGGCGGTTGCGCCGCCTGACTCGGCGCGGGAGCGACGATACATGTCCATGTACAGCTTGTCCACCGGCCTGGGGTCTTCGCCGATGAGAACGCTGCCCAGGTTCTCGACCAGGCCAACCATGCCCTTGTACTCTATGCCCTGGCCGAACTCCGAGTATCCGGTGATTCCTGAATCAGTTCGGATGGCGCAGAAGATCCAAGGGGCTGGACCCAGCTTGCGCACGAGGAAAGTTTCGATCGCTGTGATCTTCATTGGCAGTCAACCTTTCGAAATCGTGTTGCGATGAATCGGCCGGGGCCTTGGGGTCAGCCGTTCCAGGCGTATTTCTTTGCGGCTTCTTCGACGAGGTCGCAACCCCAACCGGGTGCCGTCGGCACGGTCATGTAGCTGTCGATGACTTCCGGCCGCTCGGTGAACAGCTCGAACCGCCACGGCACGCCTTCGGGGTCGCTCTCCATGATCCGTACGTTGGAGACCGAGGCGCACAGATGGACGGACTGGAAGCTCGCAAGCTCCGACGCAGGGTTGTGCGGAGCGATGTTCAACTCGTACGCCTCGGCAAGGTCGGCGACCTTCTTCGATGCGCCGAACCCCTGCCATTGGACGTCGACCATGACCGTGTCCATGGCGCGCAGCTCGAAATACGGGAGGTACTCGCGCATCGTGAAATGCTGCTCCCCGGAACAGAGCATCGTCGTCGTGGACGCCTTCAGTTGCGCCAGCGCTTCCGGGTCCTCGTTGTCGTGCTCGATCCAGAATAGTCCGTACGGTTCCAGGGCACGTGCAATCCGGATGGCGCCCTCGGTCTTGAAGTTGTAGTTGATATCCAAAAGGATGTCGACATCCGGTCCGACCGCTTCCCGCATGACGGATATCTGCTTCTCCGCGTTCCGGACGATTTCCGTGTCCGCTCGCTGGTCGTGGTTCAGCCCGTCTCGGCTCTGCGATATGGCGCGAGGAGGGTCGCCGGGCCAGAGGATGTTGGTCTTGAACGCATCGTATCCGCGGGCAGGCGCCTCTTGCGCGGCGGCGGCAACGGCATCCCAGTCGCGTAGCGGCCGGTCGGGCGCCAGTTCCGGTCTGCTGGCCCGCGCCGACGCGAGGTGGGACCAATAGACGCGCTGCTTTTCTCGATACGGCCCGCCGAGCAGGTTGTTGACCGGCACGCCCATCGCTTTGCCTTTGATGTCCCAACAAGCGAGCTCGATGCCGGCGATGCCCATTTGCGCGAGCCCGCCGGGCGCCTGCCGAAGGGTGCGGTACATGTCAAAGTACAGCTTCTCGACGGCCTCCGGGTCCTTGCCGACGACGATCGGCTTCAGGTCTTCGATCAGCCCGATGAGCGCATGCGCCGCGACCCCCGAGCCGAACTCTCCGTATCCGGTGATGCCTGCATCGGTCCGGACAACCGAGAACAGCCAGGGCCGGCGTCCTCCGTCCACCACGAATGTTTCGACGTCTGTGATCTTCATTCTTACGATGCCTTTCCACGAATGTTCGTTCGTCATTCGTACCGCGATCGCCGTCAACGCACCATCATGTCTAATCCAGTACGGACTAGTTCGACGGTCGTGCCAATTGTACACCTTCGAAAGGCGCCCTGAGCCATGAATTCAATCGAAAATGCGGGGGCTTTCACCGGCCTCTCGACAAGTCCCGACAGTCGAGTCTGGGGCCCGATTCAAGCGACCAACCGTCAGCTCAAGACGCTTGTTGAGGCGTTGGCAGGGGTAGGAGCCTATCCGATTCGACCGCCGGTCAATCGTCCTTGGTCGTGACGCTGCCTTCCGGGGTGATCGAGTCCACGCCCGAGCTCGACTCGAACGCCACGGCTCGCACGGACGCCTCCACGCGTTGCTCCGGCTGCAGCAGCAAGGCCGTGTCGTTTTCGATGGCCTTTTGCAGGCCTTCGTTCGTGTAGCTGGTGAACGGCTCGAGGCCGATGTTGTACGTGCGCCCGTACCACGGGTGGCCGTAGCCGCCGCCCAGCGACTGCCAGTACCAGAGGTAGCGGTACACGTCGGTGGGGAACGCGACGCCGAATCCGACGCCGCGCTTCCGGTTAGTGATCGCATACCAGCCCGCTGGCATGTCGGTGATGTACGACTGATCGTAGGACCGGACTTCTTTGGACGGCACCTTGCTGAGGTCGAATCTGCTGCCGTCAGCAGATTCGACCCAAGGCCACGGACCTTCGAATCCTGGCTTGAGGCGGTTGTTCGGATGAAAGACCTCGTGGTGATTCATGACCTTGCCGCCCGGAACGTCGATCACACAGTCCTCGCTCAGGAACGGCGGCCCCAGGGCGATGTGCTCTCCCCACACGCAATGGACGGGCTCCTCGCCCTCGTTGGTCAGCACCTGGTCGATCTCAAGCACTGCCGACCCGCTGGACAGCGACAGCGTCTTCTCGAAGAAGAATGGCGTCCGATACGTCCGCACGGAAAGACGGATGCTCACCCGCTCCGGCGTGTCCTCAACGATTACGGCGTCCCAGGGCATTGTGTTGACCTCGGCGTGCAGCCCCATGTCCGCCTCGCCATAGACGGACGGGAATCCGCCGCCGGGCAACACTGTCTGCCAACCGCCCTCGTACACGTCCAACCACACGTTGGTCGGCGACCCGGTCGTTGCCATGAACGCCCGCGGGTCGCGGACTCCCCAGGGCGAGCGCCAGAGGAAATCGGTGTCGGTCGGTTTGTGGACGAGTTGGTAAATGTCAGCGCCCTTGTCGACCAGGATGACGACTCGGAGCAGCTCGTTTTCGAGGATCGCCGTCTTCAGGCCTCGGTACGTCCAGGCGTCCGACACGCGGCATCCGTGGTTGCGCTCCAGTTGGTAGTGCATGTGAGCCTCCTCGCACATGTTTCGGACGCGGGCGGTTTTCGTCGTGACTTGTCGAACTATAAGCCGACATACGAGCGCTCGGCGCGTCCTGCGGCTTATGCCCGAGAGTCCGCTCGTTGCGGCGAGCGCCGATTCTTGGCGGCCCGACCAGCACGCCTGAGCAGCAGCATCGGCACGGCGGCCAACAATATCGCCTGGACCACGACTGAACCCGCGATCAGGATCGTGGCGTCGAAGAAAAAGCCTTGGGGGAACATGGCGATCAGGTAGTCGCGTCGTGGGTCGAGTTGCCAGAGGTCGTTGCTGAAGCTGACCTCGTGGAAGAACAAAAACAGCCGGTCGAATCCGACGAGCGAACCCAGTCCGACGAACGCGCCCAACGCCAGGGTGAGGATGCCTCCCATCGACGCAAACCTGCCCAGCAACGCCAAGAACTCGCGCTTGCGGAGCGCGAACCCCGCGACCGCGAAACCGAGCAGGTACGCTCCCGTGATCTCGGACAGCCGATACACCAAGTGAATCAGCACTTTGACGTCCACCATGTGAAGAATCTCGCGCTCGTTGAACAGGTTCACCACCGTGACGCCTCCCACGGGGACTTCGATGACAATGAACTCAGAATCGTCGTTGAAGTATTCTCGTATCTGGCGTCCAGCTTCGAGGTAATCGTCGCGTTCGATGTCCAGATAGTACTTGATCTGGTTTTCGTACCCGTCGTAACCGTGCGTGTACAACGGCGGGAAGTTCACCACCCACCGCACGTTGAACGTGATGAGGAACACCGGAACAAACGCGACAAACGCTGCAACGGCCAGGATTTTCAAGCCACCGGTGATTCTTTTCGCGTCGAGCATACGGTAGCATCTTAGGTGTCCGATTTTGAACGGTCAACCTGCCACGCGCCAGAGACAATCCACGCCCCATCCAACCCCAATCGAGGTGCACCATGCCAGAGTCGACGTCGTTTCCAGCCACGTATGAGGGGGTCCGCCTGCTGGTCAAACACCTTCGAGGCCCAGACGGTTGCCCCTGGGATCGGGAGCAAACGCCCGAGTCGTTGAAGCACTTGCTCCTGGAAGAGTGCTACGAACTGATCGAGGCTATCGAGGACGACGACTCGGACAAGATCGTCGAGGAGTTAGGCGACGTTTTCCTACACCTGGCTCTCCAGATCCAGATCGGAACGGAAGCAGGGCGATTCTCAGGCGAGCGGGTCTTCGGCGGGATGGTTGACAAGTACGTCCGCCGTCACCCTCACGTGTTCGGCGACGCGAAGATGGAGGACGTGTCCGAGGCCGTGCCTCGTTGGGATGCCTTGAAGCGGCAGGAGTTGGAGGGATCGACAAAGTCGATTCTCGACGGCCTGCCGAAAGGCATGCCCGCCCTGTCCTACGCCCGAGCCGTGCAGGACCGCGCCGCGAGGATGGGCTTCGACTGGGAGGACTACCGGGGCGTCGTCGACAAGGTGGCCGAAGAGCTTCGCGAGCTCAACGACGCCGAGTCGCCGGAGGAACGAGAGTCGGAGATGGGCGACCTCCTGTTCTCGGTCGTGAACGCGTCACGCTGGTTGGGCGCGGAGGCCGAGACCGCCCTGCGTCTGAGCAACCGCCGCTTCTACAACCGATTCACGACCATGGAGCGGCTCTGCCGTGAGCGAGACCAGTCGTTCAAGGACCTGCCTCTCGACAGCAAAGAGCAGCTCTGGGAGGAAGCCAAGGCAATCGAGAAGGGGTGAGGGCGCCCGGTAATTCGGGACGAATGCTGGGCCGCCTCAAGAGAGGAGCCTCAATACTGCCGAAGGCAAGGTGGGCTGCGGGGATTTCACCTCTGTTGCCCCACTATTCCCTGCGGAGGTCGACCCAGCGTGAGTATCGTAGTCCCAGGCGTCCAGTTGGTCAACGCAGCGTTAAAGCCGAACCTTATTCTGCCACAACCTTTGGTCGATCTGCTCGACGACGGCGCCGACCAGCGAGTCGGCCAGCGGGCCCATCAGCCGCTCTCGTAGGCTGCGTTGGGGCCGCAGGAAGACGGGGTTGCGCGGCACGCCGGCGAGTTCGGCCGCGAGATCGATGGCCCGATCGAGGTCGCCCAGCTCGTCGACCAACCCCAGTTCGAGCGCCTTGTCGGCACGGTACACCTCGCCGGTGGCCAGTGCGCGCACGGCTGAGTCGGTCATGCCTCGGGCTTCGGCGACGATCGAGACGAAAGCCCCGAAAGTGTCGTCGATCAGCGCCTGCATCTTTTCTTCTTCTTCGGCGGTGGCCTCGCGCCAGGGAGCGCCCATGTCTTTGAACTCGCCGCTCTTGTTGACCGTTATGTCGATGCCAGCTCGGTCCAGCAGCTCTTCGATCATGGGCCGGATCGAGATGACGCCGATGGACCCAATTATGGCGCCTTTAGAGGCGACGATCCGTTGGGCGCCGCATGCGATCATGTACGAGCCGGACGCGCCGACACCGCGGATGCTGGCGACGACCGGCTTGCGCTCCGCCACGCGCAAAACGCTGCGATAGATGTACTCGGACGCAGTGGCGCTCCCGCCGGGGGAGTCCACGTCGAGCACAAGCGCCTTAATCTGGGCGTCTTCGCGAATCCGAGCCAGGAGTCGATCCATGAGGGGTGACCGGACAGCGCCGCCGATGGAGCCGAACACCTCGACCACTCCGATTCGCTGTTGCAGGCGGTTCATCAGCATGATGGACATTGGATTCCTCCACGGCAGCACTGAGCATCTGCGGAATCATAGTTAAACGATATGCCCGCCGTGTCCGATCAGCCGGGGGTTCCAGGCTGGGTTGATGACGCCCCACGGCAGAACGCCGCACCGGCCGGCCCATTCATCATACATCCTGGACATGTCGCGGACCCGCGTTTGCTCATTGCCCGCCAGGTTGTTGAGCTCGGTCCGGTCTTCGTCCATGTCGTAGAGCTCCCAATCTCCGCCGACCTCGGCAACCAGCTTCCACTGGCCCATTCGCACGGCGCGGCTGCCCTCGTGCTCCCAGAAGATGGGTCTATCTCTGCGCCAGGAGTGATCGGCCATGACCGGAAGCAGGCTCTCGCCTTCGAGAGGCGTGGTCTCGTGACCGTTCATCTCCGTCGGGTACACGCCCGAAGCTACATCGAGGCACGTGGCCGCGACGTCGATGAGGTGCACCGGGGCGTGCACGATTCCCGTCTCGCCTTGTTTGGCGGGCCAGGACATGATGAACGGCGTCGATATGCCGCCCTCGTGAGTCCAGCGCTTGAAGCGCCTGAAAGGCGTGTTGCTGGCGTTAGCCCAGGGGAGATCGTAGCTCATGAACGTGTCGGCGGGTCCGGGCCGAAGGTCTGTGATGTTGCCCATCTGCATGGGCCGGCCGTCGAGAGGCGGCGCCGAATACCGGGAGGGCGTCGGCCGGTTGGAGTCCTCGGCCAGGAATTCGGCGCAACCGCCATTGTCAGACAGGAACATGACCATGGTGTCTTGCTCGACACCAAGCTCTCGCAGTTTGGCGAGCACACGGCCTATGCCCTGGTCCATCCGGTCGATCTGGGCCGAGTAGGTCGCCATGCGCAACGATTCCCAATCCGGGTTTTGGGCGTCATTCCACGGCGGAGCGTCATCGTCCCGAGGCGAGATGTCCCACTTCGAATCGAGCACGCCCTTGCCTTTGAGCTCTTCGTGACGTCCGGTGCGAAGAGCGTCCCACCCGGCGTCGTACTTTCCTTCGTATCGGGCGATGTCCTCTTCCAAAGCGTGGAGCGGCCAGTGAGGAGCAGTGTATGCCACGTGCAGAAAGAACGGCGCATCGTTGGCGGCGGCATCTTCGATCATGCTCACCGCGTTGTCGCTGATTGCGTCGGTCAGATACATGCCCTCGGCTTCCAGCGGAATCAAACGGTTATCTCGCATAAGGGTGAGCGGGTAATAGTAGCTGCCGGCGCCGGAAACGATGCCAAAGAATCGGTCGAATCCTCGTTGAGTTGGAGTAGGATGGGTGGCGTCTCCCCGCGTCCAGCTATCGGAGTTCAGGAGGTTGTAGCCGCCGCCCACGTGCCACTTCCCTGACATGAGGGTCGTGTACCCGTTGGCGCGAAGAGACTCTGCAATGGTCACGCTGGTCTGGTTCAAGTAACCCTGGTATGCGGGGTCTCCGAGGTCCTCGACCATGTGGCCCACGCCGGCCTGGTGAGGGTTCAACCCGGTGAGCAGTGATGCTCGTGACGGGCAGCATCGAGCCGAGTTGTACATCTGGCTGAACTGCAAGCCGTTATCGGCCAGACCGTCCAGATTTGGGGTGCTGATTTCCGAGCCGTAGCATCCTATGTCCGAAAAACCCATGTCGTCAGCGAGTATGAGGACGATGTTGGGACGTCGGTTTTGTGGGTCGGACATGCTGCACCTCGTTGCCGGTCGGCTCGCCTACGGTTGGAACACGGCGAGTGTATGGAGGCCGAATCAACGTGTCAAGAGCGCCTGATGCGAGTCCCGTTTTCTGCCGTAAGAGTTGTATGCGGTTGACGCATGTGCTAATCTGGAGCCAAGAAGTTGCGCAACTGTTCCCAGGAATCTTGGAATGCCTAGTATCTTTGGTGACCAGACGCGAACTCAATTCAGTGGTTGTCCCAGGAGGTCACCAAATGGTTTTTCAGGATAGGACCCTTACGTGCGTGGAGTGCGGCGGGGATTTCACATTCAGCGTAGACGATCAGCGCTACCACCAGGAAAGAGGTTTCACCAACGAACCTCGACGATGCCCGAGCTGCCGATCGGCGCGCAGGGCGTCCCGCCAGGGCGGCGGTGGCGGCGGCGGCGGATACTCGAACTATGGCCAGCGCGAAATGTACCCGGCGGTTTGCGCCGAGTGCGGCAAGGACACCGAAGTGCCCTTCCTGCCTCGCGGCGACCGACCCGTCTACTGCAACGACTGCTTCCGACGCAGGCGCGATTCGAGCGGTCCCCCCAGGTACTAGTCGTTAACTAGAACCGAAATTTGAGCCCAGTCGAAAAGCTCTTGGCGCAAGCGACGAGCGAATCGACTGGGCTCTTTCTATTTGCGAACTGTCGCACTATCCCTGGTATAGCTCAGTGTCGGGGTTCCAGTCCTTCCACGCGAACCAGAACGACAGGTGCGACACGGCGCGCTCCAGTATCTCGCCCTTGAGCTCTCCCTCGATGGCGACTCCGGTGAAGGCGGACCACCTCGTGTTGGTCTCTTCATCCACCAGCACGGTCTGAACGCCGCCCGGCCCGTCTTCGAGCCGGAACGTCAGCGAGGCGCCTTCGATCATTCGGTCGAATGCAAGAGCAGTGCCAGAGTCCGCATCGAAATACACCAGAGCATCCTGCCCCGCAATCGTGTCATTCACTATCACCTCAGACTCGAGATCTGCGAATGAGTATGCCTTGGATCGGCCTTCGATCTCCACGCCCAGCACGAGTTCCTTGCGGTTAAGGCGGTCGTCGTCTTGGGACGCTCCAAGCACGCCTGCCCTGCTGTCCTGATAGTAGCCTCGATACGTGTCGAAGCCGTACCTGCCGTTCTTGTCCAACACGATCGTGTCCGGATGGAGCTCCTTCCACGCCTGCCAGGTCGTCTGAGTGACCGGAATCACTTCAAGCTCCGTGCCAGCCAGTTCCCCTTTGACGGCCTCGCGCATAAACTGGCTCCAAAGCGTGTCCGTCTGGTGGTCGTACATGACCAAAGCGTTCATGATGAGCTTGCCTGAAACTCCGAACGTGTGCTCGGTTCCGTTGATGATGCGGCCATACACGATGGCCGAGAAGCAGAGCGGTCACCAAGTCACCGCGACAGGTTCGCCTCCCACCACGTCGTTGACAATCTCGTGAGCGCTGAGCATCGGGATCGAATACGCGCGAGAATCGCCGTTGATCGACAAGCCCAGAACGAGTTCTGTCGGCTTCATCTCACGGTCGGCCACGGCGGCTTCGACGAATACCGGGTCCAGAATGGCGGGAATGGCGTCGAACCCAAGCAAAGTGACGATCTCGAGCTCTTGGGGCGCCTCGACCAACGAGGGACCGGATTCGCCGTCACGGTTCGTCGACAACGTGATTGTCTCCGAACCGCTGGTCAGCCCGGTGAACTGTCGTTGAAGTTCGTGACGGAAACCGGGGACGAACACCACCAGCAGAAATAACCCCGCGGACGCCAACAAGATAACTCTCGAGACCGACATCTCCACATCCTCCTCCAACGCCGAAGCGCGTATGTACGTTTAGATGAGGATGGGCTTCGCGGGGTTCGGGCTAGAACAGTTTCCGCTCCGCTTCGCCCCACCGATGCCGATGTTCGCCAACCAGACGTGTGAAGCGCTCCCCAAACGGGTCGGACTGAACCGGGTCTGTCGTCATGATGAAAGCGTCCTCGCGATTGTCGGTGTAGTAGCCTTTGCGGACCCCGCGTTCGGTAAATCCGAATTTCTTGTAGAGGTTCTGAGCGACAAGGTTGGAGACCCGGACTTCCAGGGTTACAACCCGTGCGTCCATCTCCAGCGCTTGCTCAATGGACGCGATCAGCATCAACTCTCCGACGCCCAAGCCTCGGTACGCGGACCGGACGCCGATGGCCACGATGTGGGCTTCGTCGACCATGTACCAGATGCCCACAAAACCCGTGATGAAATCCTGACCCGGCGCCCAACCCGATCCCCGTCGACGCCAGATCTGCCGAACGAGCCGGTTGAAGAGCGGATCGTGACGTTGCTGCGGCCCTCGTGGCGGAGGCGCGGCACCGTTGCCGTCCAGGCGTTGGGCGACCAGATATCGTGCGCGTTTGTTGCTGAGTTCGCGTCGGAACGACGTCGGCGGAAAGAGCGTGGGAAACGCGTCACGCTCGACCTCTGCAGACTGGGCGATGTCTTCCGCCGCCATAGGTCGAACTGTAAATGGCATCGTCTGGGGTGTGGGCTGTTCTTCGACCATCCTCATCGCAGTCCCGATGTTACATGATTTGTCCGGTGCCCACGACTTGGCCTTGTCAGGCGCCCAGACCGGCGGATCATCGAAGATTAGCCCTCGACGGTCAAGCAAGCGGCCTCGAGCACGTTGCGCAACAACATCGCGATCGTCATCGGTCCGACGCCGCCCGGAACCGGGGTGATCGCGGCGGCTTTTTGCGACACCGACTCGTAGTCCACGTCGCCGACCAGTCTGGAGCCTCGCTTCCTCTCAGGGGCGGGTATCCGATTGATGCCCACGTCGATGACGACCACGCCGTCTTTGACCATGTCGGCGGTAATGAACCTTGGCTGCTTTATCGCGGCGATCAGGATGTCGGCCTGTCTCGTAATCGACGCTAGATCTTTCGTGCGCGTGTGGCAGACGGTGACGGTTGCGTTGGCGCCGGGCATCCGCTGCATGAGCAGGTTGGCGATGGGCTTGCCGACGATGTCGCTTCGTCCGCATACGACCACGTGCTTGCCGTCCGGGTCGAACCCCGAATTGACGAGCATGTACTGGATTCCGGCCGGAGTCGCTGGCACGAACCGGGGCGTCCCAGCCAGGAGCAAGCCCTTGTTATAGGGATGGAGTCCGTCCACGTCTTTTTCAGGGAGGACTGCTTCAGTCGCTGTCCTCGCATCGATATGGCTCGGCAACGGGAGCTGCACCAGGATGCCGTGGATGCCGGAGTCGCAATTGAGGCGATCGATCTCGGCGAGGACATCGGCCTCAGTGGCTTCCGCCTTCAAGGTGACTATCTGAGAGATCATGCGGGCCTCGATGGCCGCGCGTTCCTTGTGGCGAACGTACACCATCGAAGCCGGGTCGTCCCCGGCCAACACGACCGCAAGACCGGGTGTCACTCCGTGACGATCTGTTAACTCGGCGACACAGTCGGCGATCTCGGCCCTGACTGAGTTTGCCATTTCGGTGCCATTGATCACCTTCGCCGTCACGGCGTCACCTCTTGCTGTTCAACGATGAGTCACAGACAGTCTTATTATACATTGAGGGTCGAGGCAGGACGCTTCCAATGAGACTGGAAGCGGTAATATAATTACCTCGGTTTTGAACGGTCGGCAAGCTCCCCATCGAGAAAGGATTTCCAGAAACCGGTCCGACGGTTGATCCCGAGATATCCTGACGGGTCCTGGTCCGTCAAAGCCAACGCTGTTTCCCATTTCGGAAACGACACCACGACAGTTGATTCAGAGGCTACGATGTTGATCGCAGGCGTAGACATAATCGAGATCGAACGTGTGGAGCGCGTCGCGAAGCGATACGGTGAGCGGTTCTTCCGGCGAATCTACACCGAGGGCGAGATCGCCTACTGCCGTGGCCGGGCGCCTCAACTCGCCAGCCGGTTTGCAGCCAAAGAGGCGGTGATGAAAGCATTGGGCACCGGAGTTCGCGGGGTGCGATGGCGGGACATCGAGGTCACGCGCGGCAGAGGGCAGGCGCCGCAGATCGTGTTGCACGGGACCGCCCTGGCGCGATCGGAACGGCTCGGGGTGTCGTCCATGGGCCTTTCGCTCTCTCACTCGAAAGAATACGCCGTGGCGTCAGTCGTGGGCGAGAGCCTCCACGGCAACATCCTGCCCTGTGCAAGCAGACCGACATGAAGGACGGTGGCAACAGAGTCAAAACGCCGTCGCGAACCGATCTGTCATCCTGAGAGAAGCGAAGGATCTAGGGCCTCGCAGGGAATCATGTTTTGCGTTGGGCTAGATCCTTCACCTGCGGATTCAGGATGACATCAACTACGGTAGATCATTCCACTTACACGCCTCTCTGTACACGCAAAGAAGGAGACAAACGACAGCGGACGCACAACAGCGGTGTACAACAAATATAGTTCACACGGAGGACAAACTTGCTGTTCGTTTCGATACTTACTTCCGATCGCTCGCACGACCCGGAGCTCTGGGCCACAATATGGCAGGGGGAACCGCCGCCCTCGCTGGAGCTGATCGGCGCTTACAATCTCGGCAACGACAAGCGCGTGTTCATTTGGAACGGCGAGTCACTTGCCGACACCCAGTTCATGGACCGCTTCAACGAGGTCGGAGTCATCGAGACCAGCCCGGCCTTCGATCGGACCAACGGCTGGCGGGCGGCATTCGGCAAAGACATCGATGCGTTCCGAGGGCAGGTTCAGCGCCCGGGTCGCAGTCCTGCAGACGTCGAGAGCGCCGTCGACCTGCGCACCCGCGGCATGAACGCCGTCAACAGACACGCGGCGAGGGCTGCAGCGCGACAGTGGACTCGGGACCAAGAGGGCGCCTGACACACCGTTTTTTGAAGCGGAGGTGCACATGCGGATAGGCACGATGACCAGCACGATGACGCCGGAGGCCACGCTGGACGCACAGATACAACAGGTGGTCGACGCGGAAGACGACGGCTTCGACAGCTACTGGATGGCTCAGATATCAAGCATCGACGCTCTGACCTTCCTGGCGTTGGCGGGACAACGCACCAACCGAATCGAGTTGGGCACGGCCGTCGTGCCGACGTACCCGCGGCACCCGACCTTGCTGGCGCTCCAGGCCGTCACCGCGCAGGCCGCCACGAACGGCAGGCTCGTCTTGGGCATCGGCGTGTCGCACAAGCCCGTCGTGGAGGACCGCTGGGGCATGGACTTCAAAGCCCCGGTTCGCCACATGGAACAGTATCTGACCGTATTGCGCTCCCTCCTCGACACGGGGAAGGTCGACTACGACGGCGACATGTTTCGCGTATCCGGCGAGATCCAACGCGTGACCACGGACCCGGTGTCGGTCTGCATCGCGGCGCTGGCTCCTCGGATGCTGCGGCTTGCCGGCGAGAAGGCCGACGGCACCGTGACCTGGATGGTCGGACCGAAGACCCTCGAAACGCATATAGTCCCGCGAATCACAGAGGCAGCGCGGGAGGCCGGTCGAACGGCCCCGAGGGTTTGCGTTGCCGTGCCCATCTGCGTCACCGACGACAGGCGAGGCGCGATGGAGGCGGCTGCGGCGACGTTCCGCAACTACAGGACACTGCCTAGTTACAGAAGAATGCTCGACATCGAGGGAGTGGAAAGCCCGGCGGAGGTTGCGATCATAGGCGCCGAGGCCGAGGTGGAAGACCAACTCCGTTCACTGGCAGACGCCGGGGCGACGGACTTCCTGGCGCACAGCTTCGACGCGGGCGACGGCTCGACCGAACGGACCAGGGAATTGCTCAAAAGCCTGGTCGGAAGAATCTAGCGATATGAAGATCGTCACCATCGAGCAGATGCGAACGATAGAGACCCGATCGGAGCGCGCCGGGGTTTCGACCGAGGCGTTGATGGACAACGCGGGGCTTGCCGTCGCCGAGCGCGTTCGGCATCACGTCGGCGCCTTGGACGGCGTTCCCATCGTGGTGCTGGCCGGGCCTGGGAACAACGGAGGCGACGGCCTGGTGGCAGCCGCCCATCTACGAGACTGGGGCGCCCAAGTGACGGTGTTCATGTGCCTGGAGCGCAGCCAGCCCAACCCAAAACTGGAGGTACTCGAAGCCAATATCGGCGACACGGTTTTGGTCTGGAGAGGCGACGGCTTCCGGACATTAGAGAACGCCTTGCCCGAAGCGCGCCTGATTTTGGACGCCATCCTGGGCACGGGACGCGCCCGACCCATCGAAGGCACGATCAAGCGGGTACTCGACCTGCTCCACATGACGACCGCCATGCCGTCGGGGCCGACGCTCATGGCGCTGGACACGCCCACCGGTCTCGACGCCGACTCGGGCGCCGTCGATCCGTCGGCCGTGCCCGCGGACGTCACGGTCTCGCTCGGTTACGCCAAACGAGGACACTACGCGCATCCGGGCGCTGACCACGCGGGCCGCCTGGAGGTGGTCGACATCGGAATCCCTCCGGACCTCGACGAAGATGTCGACCTCACACTCCTCACGTCCGACTGGTCCCGCGTCGCCCTGCCCAGACGCCCGTCCGATTCCCACAAGGGCACGTTCGGCAAGACCATGATCGTGGCCGGCTCCAGAAACTACGTCGGCGCCGCATACCTGGCCGCAACGGCGGCGACCCGCGTAGGCGCCGGCCTGGTGACGGTGGCGATGCCGGAAAGTTTGGTGGGCGCGGTCGCCTCCAAGGCCGTGGAACCGACATACTTGCCACTCCCGGAGTCGTCCCCAGGCGTTGTCTCGCCTGAGGCTGCCGGCCTCGTGTTGCGGAACCTGTCGGGGTACAGCGCGCTTCTCGTAGGATGCGGACTTGGGCAGGCTCAGCCTACACACGACCTTGTCGAGCAACTGCTGTTGGCCGGGGCCGATCTGCCGTCGACGGTCGTCGATGCCGACGGGCTGAACGCATTGTCCCGCGTCACCGACTGGCACAGGCGGTTGACGTCAGACGCGATCCTCACGCCTCATCCAGGCGAGATGAACCGCCTGACGGGCGACCGTACGCCGGATGACCGAGTGCGAACCGCCACGCTGTTCGCATCGGGTTGGCACTCTGTCGTGGTCCTGAAGGGCGCTCACACGGTAATCGCGCACCCCGACGGAGATGCGGTGCTGAGCCCGTTCGCGAACCCGGGCCTCGCGACAGCCGGAACCGGCGACGTTCTTGCAGGCGCCATCGCCGGTTTGCTCTCGCAGAGTTTGTCGCGAGGGGATGCCGCGAAGCTGGGCGTGTACATCCACGGCCTCGCGGGAGAGCGCGTCCGAGACGACATGGGGGACACCGGCATGATCGCCAGCGACCTGCTGCCGGTGCTGCCCAAGGTCATCCGGGACCTGCGGATGGGCTTTGTCGCATCGGACGAGGGTTTGGGTCCGCCGTCGCAATGACGCTCGGGAACGCAATGAACGGCATCGCTGGCATAACCCGTTGGGCGAGGGCTACGTCTTGGCGCAGCTAAGAGGCCCCGAGCGCGCTCGCTACGTCACCCGCATGTTCGCCCGGATCTCGCGACGATACGACCTGGTTAACACGGTGATGTCCGGCGGCCGTCACTATGCATGGCGCCGGATGGCGGTGCGCATGGCCATGGAGGGCTTATCCGGCCCGGCTCTCGACGTTGCGGCAGGCACAGGTGACTTCGCATTCGAGCTGGCGAGGTCTCCTGACGTCTCCAGCGTCATCGGTCTGGACTTCACGCGACCGATGCTGGAGATAGCCCAGCGCAAGGGCGAACAAAAAAAGGTGTCCGACCGTGTGTCGTTTTCGGTTGGTGACGCTCATGCGCTCCCATTCCCGGACGACAGTTTCGCATGCGCGACAGTCGGGTTCGGGATACGCAACTTCATTGACCTCCCGGCCTCTCTGCGTGAAATCACGAGGGTGGTCCAGCCCGGCGGACGGGTCGTTTCGCTGGAAATTTTTCGGCATGACGGCCGCGGCCCGCTCGGCAGGCTGGTCCCACTGCACTTCCGATACGTCACTCCCTGGCTGGGGTCGTTACTTGCCGGAGACCGCGAAGCGTACACCTACCTGCCGGAGTCCGTCGACGAATTCCTGGCGCCCGACGCGCTGACAACCGCGATGGAGGCGGCGGGCCTCACGGCAGTCCGATACAAGTCGTTGGCCATGGGCGCCGTTGCCATCCACGTCGGTGTGAAGCAGTAATCCGCGAAGGCGGAGACGGCAGCAGGGGGAGCGATGGCGGTGCGATCTGCCTTGGACGTGATTTCAGACTACGCGGCGGCAATGACCGAAAACGACGTCGCTCTGATGGAGTCCTTGCGCGCGGAGAGTTTCGTGCTGGACTTCGTTCACTACGACGCCTCGGCGGACCTTCCGCTCTCGGCTGAGATCACTCGTAACTTTTGGCCTGCCTGGTTCGCGGCGTTCCCGGAAAGCGACTACGAGATCACTCGAACCATCGCGTCGCCGGACGTGGTCGTCACACAATGGGTCTTCATCGGCACGCACGAGAAACCGTTGGGTCCCCCGGTGTTCGACGAGCCTGTTGCGCCGACCGGTCGCACCATTCGATTCCGCGGCGCATCAGTCTACGACGTCGAAGGCGGTCTGATCCAGCGCGAGACGCTGTACATCGACCTGGCGACCGTGATGGTGGAGCTCGGCGTGGAGCTATGAGTTCGGATTCACCTCGACCGCGCATGGGGCGTGTCGTCGAGGCGACGGACGTCACGGTTTCGGGCATGAGCTCGCGCCGGAGTCACGCCGTCGTTCTGCTGCTCGCCGCCAGCGTTGCCCTCCAGATGACCGGTTTCGGGATCATCTTCCCTATATTCGCCAAGAGGTTGGGTGAGTTCGGGTCCGGCGTCGGGGCGTTGGGCATCATGACCATGTCGTTCGCGCTGGCCCAGCTCCTGGTTGCGCCGATGATGGGCGCCGCCGCGGACAGATTTGGCCGCAAGCCCGTCGTTTTGGCGGCCCTGTTCGGCTTCGCGCTCACCAACGTCGGCTTTCTTGTCGCTTCGTCGACGTGGGCCTTCATCGCGGTGCGAGCGGTTGAAGGAGGCATAACGGCCGGGTTGATGCCAGCCACGATGGGAGTGGTCGCTGACATCATCCCGGAGAACCGACGAGCCCAGTGGGTCGGCATTGTCATGGCGAGCCTGGGCGTTGGGTTCATCTTCGGACCAGTGCTCGGCGGCGTGTTGTACGACCTTTGGGGATATGAGGCGCCGTTCATCGTATCCGCGGCATTGGGCGTCGTTGCGTTTACTGCCGCCGCCCTGCTGGTTCCCGAGACACGCACCCGTGTTGTCCGGCGGCGGGAGGCGCTGCATCAACGGCGCGCCGCTCAAACCGCCGCTGAACGCGGACCGTCGATGTGGGCGTCCATCCCCAAACCGGTGTACATCTTCGGAATGCTGTTGGTCCTCGACTTCACGCTGTCGTTCGCGTTCACCTTCATCGAGCCCCAGATGGTCTTCTATTTCTACGACGATCTTGGGTGGAGCCCGACCCGTTTCGGGCTCATCGCCGGGGCTTACGGATTGACGATGGTGCTAGGGCAAACCGTGACGGGCAGGGCCAGCGACAGGTTCGGCCGAAAGCCGATGATCCTCATCGGATTCGTCTTGTTCGGGGCATTCTTCGTGGGCATTGCGTTCGTCAGGTCGTTCTCACTGATGATCCTTGCCGCGGTCAGCGCCGGCCTCGGGGAGGCGATGATAATGCCCGCGTTGAGCGCCTTCTACTTGGACATCACGTCCGCGCAACATAGATCGAGAGTAATGGGGATCAAGAGTTCCGCTGCCTCGATGGGGGGCGTCGCCGGGCCGTTGATCCTCGCGGCCGTCAGCGGATTCATGACGCCCCGGTCGATCTTCCTCAGCGCCGGCGTCGTCGCCATAGCAGCCACGGTCGTGGCGGCATTCGTTCTCAGGGAGCCACAGCGAGCCGTCGACGCAGCCGGGGACGTCGAGTGGGAGGCCTCGGAGCGACGTTCGTTGGCCGCCCAGACCACGCTCCGTGGCATCGTCCTGAGCGCAAGGATTGCGCGAAGCGCACGGGGCGAAACTCGCTAGGTTGTCTCGATTCCCAGTAACCGCATATCGTCATGTCCACGCACCCGTTCACTCTCACGTTCTGAAACGCCTCTTCGATCGCTCCTCTGTGTCCGGGCCCCTTGCTAGCCGGCTTGAAACAAAGTAAGTTCTACAAAGCGCAATCAAGCTTGGTTTCGTGCACTTGACCCGACACGCTTGGCTGGTCCAGAGCGACACAGTTCCTGATGTCAGACAATGCTCCAACACGGAGACGTAAGTTGAGCCGGACACTGTCCGTGGTCCTCGCCGTGCTGGCAGTCGGTTTACCCGCTCATAACGTCGCCGAGGCCAACGGCGCCGGCGTGCATATCGGCAACCTGTCGGACACGGCGACTTACGCCGTCATCGGCGCCTTCGTTGCCGTGGTCGGGCTGTTCGTCCTGATGTTTGTCCTGCGATGGAGAGCGGCAACCCAATCGGAGCACCATGACCCCGAAGACGCCTTGGATATCGAGAGTGAAGACGAGGTGTAACTATGTCGAACGCGCCAATCGATCGACCTCCGGTGGATCAAGAGGAAGCGCCCGTTCCTGAGGGCGGGATAGCCGGGTATCTGGCAACCGCCAAGCGGTTCACGGTAAACGCCAAGCTCTTCCTCGGCTACTCGTTGCTGTCGCAGCTCGGGGCGGGCATCTGGACCGTGATGTTCAACCTCTACCTGCTGAGGCTTGGGTTCGGGACCAGCTTCGTGGGCCTGTTCATCATGGTGGACATGCTTTTCCACGGGCTCGTCGCTTTTCCCGCCGGACTCCTGGCGGACAAAATCGGCCGCCGAAAGGCGTTCTTCATCGCGACCTGCATCAGCCTGGGGGCCAGGGGCACGCTTTTGTTCGTTCATGACAGCAAGGAGATGCTGCTAATCCTGGCGGCCATCTCCGGTGTGGGGGAGGCGTTCCACGGTGTCGCGGGACCACCGTTCATCATGGAGAACAGCGAGCCCAAGGAGAGGCCACTGCTCTTCAGCCTGAACGCCATGTTCCTGATGGTGTCTCGCGGTGTCGGGAGCGCGTTGCCTCTGGTCTGGGCCATATCCCTCGGAGTCCCGGACCTGGATGTCGACTCGGCGCGATGGGTGTTGGTGGCGTCTCTGCCCCTGACACTGGCCGGACTGGCGCCGCTGGCGTTCATGACGGAGAAGCGAGTCGAGCTGGTGGAATCCTTCCTCGACCTGTTCGCTCTCAAAAACGTGGTCAACTTCGACGCCATCGCGAAGCTGACGGTCGCCAGCCTGGTTGTCGGGACCGGCTTCGGGTTGGCAACGCGGTTCTTCAACGTGTTCTTCGACCTTGGTTTGGGCGCCACCGACCGGCAGATCTCAGCGATATTCGCCGTTGGCGCGGTCGGCGGAGCCACGGCCATCGTGTTTTCCGGCATGCTGGTCCAGAGGTGGGGGAAGGTCCGGAGCATTGTGGTCACGCAGATCGTGTCTGTTCCGTTTCTCGTTTTGATGGTCGCCGCGCCGATGGTCGTGACCGGGCTGCCGCTGGTGGTGGCGTTCTTCTTGCTGCGTGACGCGTTCTACAGCCTCTCCATGCCAATCCGCAACCAGATTTCGATGGAGCTCACTGTCGCAAAGGAGCGCGGTACGACCGCCGGGATGACTCACATGGCCTTCGACCTGGGCGGCGCATTCGGCGCGGGCATCGCTGGCGTTCTGATCGGCGTAGAGGCGGCGAAAGTCGATATCGGCGTCGACGTCGCCGAGTTCTTGCCGGCCTTCGTGGTGGCGGCGGCGCTGGTCGTCATTGCGGCTGCCATGTACCATGTCTTCTTCCAGGGATGGGAGTCACGGCTCAGACGCGCCGCGGCCACGCCCGAAACCGCAGATTAACCACGCCGACCGGGAAGCGTTCGACGAGACTCGATCAACCGAAAAAAGGAGAACCATTGGCTGAACCCGAAATCGTGAAAATAACCGACGTCGCCGACGTTGACGTAAGTATCGCATTGAGGAACGAAGCATGACTCAGCCGACTCACTCGCTCAGCATCGACATCGGCGGCACGTTCACAGACTTCACCTTGCTCGACCTCGAAACCGGCGAGCTTCGCGTTCATAAGGTCCTCACCGACGCGGAAGATCCGGCCCAGGGCCTCCTCGACGGCGTGGCCGAGTTGCTCGACGACGTTGGCGCGCACGTGTCCGACCTGCAGGTGATCGTGCACAGCACCACCCTGGCCACCAACTCCATCATCGAGCGGAAGGGCGCCAACATCGCCCTCCTGACCACCGAGGGGTTCCGCGACATCCTGGAGATGGGTCGTGAGCAGATCTACGACATGCACGATCTCCACGCACGGTTCCCCGACCCCATCGTTCCTCGGCGGTTGCGCATGGAGATTTCCGAGCGCACGAGCCGTGACGGAGACGTCTTCGCGACGCCACAGGCTGAACAGACCGCGGCCATCGTCGACGAGCTGGTGGGCGATGGGATCGACGCCGTGGCCATTTCATTGCTGCACTCGTACAAAAACCCCGCGAACGAGCAGGAGCTGAAGCGCCAGATCGCCGAACGACACCCCGACCTGCCCGTGTCCGTGTCGTCGGAGGTGGCGCCGGTCATCAACGAATACGAGCGCACCTCCACCACCGTGGCTGACGGGTACATCAAGCCGTCGGTGTCTCGATACATTCGCCGCGTCGAACAGGAGTTGGAGCGCCAGGGCTATCCCGGACGGCTTCTGGTCATGCACTCGGCGGGAGGCGTGATGGACGCAGACGCGGCCCGCGAGCGTCCGGTGCGCATGCTCGAGTCCGGTCCCGCGGCGGGAGCGCTGGCGGCAAGCTTCTACAGCCGGCTTCTGGGCGAACCCGACCTGATCTCGTTGGACATGGGCGGCACGACCGCGAAGACTTGCGTCATCGAGGACGGAAGCCCAACTCAGTCGAACAGCATCGAGGTGGCCCGCGTTCACCGGTTCAAGAAAGGCAGCGGTCTCCCCATCTTGATCCCGGTGCTGGATCTGATCGAGATCGGCTCCGGCGGCGGCAGCATCGCCTGGCTGGACAACCTCGGCCTGCTCAGGGTGGGGCCGCAAAGCTCAGGCGCCAGTCCGGGGCCCGCGTGCTACGGGCTCGGCGGCGGCGACCCGACGGTAACCGACGCAAACCTGCTGCTTGGCTACCTGAACCCGGAGTACTTCCTCGGCGGCCGAATGAATTTGGACGCCGAGTCGGCGCGGAAGGCGATGACGAAGCTTGGCGAAAGCATGGGCATGAGCGGAGTCGAAGCCGCCTGGGGCATCTACAGCGTCGTCACCGAGAGCATGGCCGCCGCGGCCCGCATCCATATCATCGAGCGCAACCGCGACCCGCGCAACTACGCCCTGGTCGCATTCGGCGGGGCAGGGCCCGCGCACGCCGGAGAGGTGGCTCGCATTCTCGGAGCGAAACGGGTCATCGTCCCGCTGGGCGCGGGAGTCACGTCGGCGCTCGGTTGTCTGGCGGCGCCTTTGTCGTTCGAGAGCGTGCGGTCGATGCCGGGGCTGCTGGATCGCGCCGACTGGTTTTCTGCAAGCCAGGTGTTCGACGAGATGGAGGTCTGGGGCCGCGAGATGCTGGTCAACGCCGGCGTCCCCGCCGACGAGGTGACGCTGTCGAGATCGGCAGACATGCGTCTGGTCGGCCAGATTCACGAGATCAACGTCCCGATTCCGGACGGCGCGCTTGACGGCGCCCAGTCGGAGGGCATCGAAGAGGAATTCCACCGGATATACCAGGAGCTGTACAGCCGCAAGAACCTGAGCATCCCCATCGAGGTGCAGAACTGGCGCTCGCTGGTCAGCGGACCGCAGCCGTACCTGCACCTTCGCGAGCAGGCCACCGAACCGGACGCCGATCCGAGCGTCGCTCTAAAGGGGACGCGGTCCGCGTACTTCCCCAGCGCCAACGGCTTCGTCGACTGCCCCGTCTACGACCGCTATCGTCTCCCAGCAGGCTGCCGCGTCGCGGGACCGGCAATCGTCGAAGAAGAGGAGTCGACCACCGTGATTCGCCCCTCGGACAGCGCGACCGTTGATCAGTGGCTCAACCTCGTGATCGAGATTGGGGCGTGAGCGGGTACAATGGGAGATGTCAGTCGTGAGCCAGTTCGGTCAACACGCCCGTCATGAGGTGATCCGGTGGCCATGATCGAACAACTCAAACAAGAATACGACGGCGAATGGTTGGCTATCGCAGTCACCGCCAAGAATATCGAAGGACCCACATAGGGCGACCTGTTGTTCCACTCGACAGACCGGAAATCCGTGTGGAAGGCTATCAAGGGTCACCGCCGACACATATACGTGACCTTCGCCGGACCGCTGGTCGAAGAAGGCACGGCAATCGCGATCTCCCCCATCATATTGCATGAGGAACATTCAGCATGAGCAACATTGAACAGTTGAAACAGGAGCACGAGGGCGAATGGCTGGCAATAGTGGTCACGAAAAAGGAGATCGAAGGACCAACCGAAGGTGATCTTGTGCATCATTCTACTGATTGGAAGGCCGTGCGTAAGGCTATCAAGGGTGACACAAGAGAAATCTACGTAACATATGCCGGCCCGCTGGTTGAAGAAGGACACGCAGTGGCGTTTTGATGAGACTTGATTCCAATGCCGCTTTCGTCCAATTGCGGGTCGAGCTTCGCTCTGGTCGCTACGTCCAACATATGGACATGGCGTTGGACACGGGCGCTTCGTACGTCCTGATCCCGACAGATGTCGCTGAAGATCTGGGATTCGACCTCGCTGCCGCCGAAAGACACATCACGATGACAACGGCAAGTTCAGTAGAATCGGCTCCGTTGATTACGATCGGTAGGAACGAGGCCTTGGGCCCCAGCGCCGCGCGAATAGATACGGTCTGTTTTGACCTTCCCGAAGGAAGCAGTGTGAAGGGTTTGCTGGGCCTGTCATTCTTGAAGCATTTCGATGTCGACGTTCACTTCCGACAAGGCGTCCTCAACATCAGGCAAGCCAAGGAATCCATATGACTAATACAACAGACTTCGACCCAGTGTCCCTCGAGATCATGTTGGGCAGGATGCGCCGCGTGGCCGAGGAGATGTGGACCACGATCCTGCGGACCCCGGTGTCCATGATTATTGCGTCGGCCAACGACATCGGGTGCTGGGTTTTGGCAACAATCCATGTCGTCGGCACAACTGTCGAGGGACCAACTCGATCGCAAGGACCGGCCGCTCAAAGAAGACTGCGAACGTGATTGGCAACCATTGCCGGTATCAGAACTTCCACGGATTGAGATATCGCCTGGTCGCTGACCGCGATTGCCGCGGTCTCCGTATCGGCGAGACCCATCAGATCGGAGAGACATTTGCTGATTGACGCCCACTCGCATGTGGATCGATATGATCGCGTTGGCGACGGCGCGTTGGCGTCCGCTCTCGCGGAGATTGCAGAACGCAAAATCTTCACGGTCAGCAATTCGATGGACCTCCCATCATATGAGAGGGGTCTGGAGATCGCGGAGATGTGTGATCTGGTGCTGCCAATTTTCGGTGTGCATCCTTGGAATGCTCAGCACTATGTCAACCGATTGGACGATCTGGCCGGCGCCATCCAACAGACTCCCATGATCGGTGAGGTTGGATTGGATTTTCACTTCGTAAAAGAGCGTTCGACCTACCCGGATCAGGCAACGGTGTTAGAGTTTTTCCTTGCCGAGGCAAAGAAACAGGAGAAGCTGATACAACTGCATACCAAAGGCGCGGAACGCGAGGTCTTGGCGCTGCTGGACCGCTACGAACTTCCCAGCGTGATCGTGCATTGGTACTCCGGTCCTCTCGATATCCTCAGGCAGATGGTCGCCAGGGGATTCTACTTCACGATGGGGATCGAAGTGCTTCACTCTGACCACATTCAGGATATTGTGCGGGAGATTCCATCAGGGAGATTATTGACCGAGACGGACAATCCAGGCGGGCCCAGAGCTTACATTGGCGGGGCCGGAACGCCGTCGCTGCTGGACGAAGTGATACTGGGGATAGCGCGGGCGACGTCCAGGACGCTTCAGGAAGTCGAGGATACTGTCGAATCCAACTTTCTAGAGCTCATTCGTGGGCAGCCATGGTATGAGGATATACGTTCGCTAATCGGCAAGGTATAGTGGCGCAGGTTTCCTGGCGCCAGGCGCCCTCGCCGATGGAATCGCCGTATTAGTTCTGCAAACAAACAAAACGACATTGCTTCTGAGGAATCACCATATGACAAGCCCAACCGACTTCGACCCCGTCTCCCTCGAGATCATGTGGAGCAGGATGCGCAACGTGGCCGAGGAGATGTGGACCACGATCCTGCGGACCGCCGTGTCGACGATCATCGCGTCGGCCAACGACTTCGGCTGCGAGGTGCTCGACGCTAAAGGCCGCTCGCTGGCCCATGCCTACCGGTCGATGCCGGTATTCAACATGACGATGCCCAACGTCACCAAGGGCATCCTCGAGAAGTACCCGCTGGAGTCCATGCACCCCGGCGACGTCTACATGACCAACGACCCATGGATGTGCGCGGGCCATCTGCCTGACATCGCCATCGTCTCGCCGGTGTTCCACCAGGGGCGGTTCGTCGGGTTCGTCGGCAACATCGCCAACACCTCGGACATCGGCGGCTCGTTGGACGCGAAGAACGTCCGAGACTCGTACGAGGAAGGCATCTTCTTCCCTCTGTGCAAGCTCTACGACGCAGGGGAACCGGTCGAGATTGTGTTCGACATGTTCCGCTGGAACGTTCGGGCGCCCGAGATGGTGCTCACCGACATCGAGGCGCAGGTCGCCGCCAACGAGGTCGGCGTCCGGCGCGTGCAGGACTTCCTGGTCGAGTACCAACTCGAAGACCTCGCCGCTCTGTCCGAGGCGATTCGCGGACGCTCCGAGACGGCGATGCGACGCGCCATCAGCGAACTTCCTGACGGCCAATACGAAAGCGAGGTCTACTCAGACGGCACGGGCGACCCGCTCCGCATCGCGGTGAAGATCGACATTCGCGGCGACGAGATGACGGTGGACTTCGCCGGCTCGGCCCCGCAGGTCGACTGGGGCGGCCTCAACTGCACCATGATCTACAGCCAGGGGCACACGTACTACCCACTGGCCTGTCTCTTGATCCCAGACGTGCCGGTCAACGAGGGTTGCTTCGAGCCGATCACCGTGACCGCGCCCGAAGACACGATCATCAACTGCACATTCCCAATCTCGGTGGGATCGCGAGTCAACACGGGATGGTACATCCACGGGGCGATATTCGGGGCGCTGGCCGGCGCCGTGCCGGATCGCATCCAGTCGGGCAACGGCCTGATGTCGTCGATACGCACATACGGCGCCGAGGCAGACGGGCGGGTGTTCAACGCCCACCTGTTCTGCGGCGGCGGCCGTGGAGCGACGAACCAGAGCGACGGCATGGGCCTCAACATGTTCCCGTCCAGCGCGTCCAACGTGCCCGTCGAGGTGTTCGAGCTCAACAGCCCGACGTTGATCGTCGCTAAAGAGTTCATCGCCGACTCCGCGGGCGCCGGAAGGCACAGGGGCGCTCCGGGACAGCGCTTGACTGTCGGCAAGCTGCCTTCCTACGAGGCCCCATTGAGCATGTACTTCCACCCCAACCGCCTGTCGTTCGCACCGGACGGCATCTTCGGCGGGCTCGCGGGAACCAAAACGGCGGTGATCGTCAACGGCGACACCCTGAGCGAAGATCCCGCTTCGATGGTCAACGGCTACGTGACCCTGAACGACGCCGAAGAGCGCCTCACGTTGGAGTTCTCCAGCGGCGCAGGAGCCGGCGACCCAACCGAGCGCCCCGACGAGCTCGTCCGTCGCGACATCGAGAACGGCCTCGTCTCCGAGGACAGCGCGCAAAGCGAATACGGCCGTTAGGCCGCCTGCGCGGGACGCTTGCCGGATGTGAGACAATATACGCATCACGAACTTGGAGTTTCTGACGACATGGCTATCAGCAACATCGACCCTGGCCTCCAGACGGTCCTCACCAACGTCAACACCGTCGTGGCCTCCGAAGGCGGCACGCTGGAGTTCGTCGGTCTCGACGACGGCAAGCTCACCGTCAAGTACACCCCCGGCGTGAACGAGGAGTGCCCCGAGTGCGTCCCCGATCACGACCTCGTCCGCATGATGATGCAGACCTCCATCAGCATCTACGCGCCCCAGGTCACGGAGATCGAGGTCGAGTAGGCGTCGGGCTTCCCTGTCGTCACGTGAGTCCGGTCATCACCCTCACGATTCTTGGCAAGGCTTGCGGAAGTCGCCAAAGACCCAACCGTCAGCAGCTTGACCGGCGCCATCAAGTAGCAGCTCGTTGTTTCCACGGAGCGGGTGACCTCCGCCTAATCGACTGAGTCTCCCGACATGAGGCTGAGCTCGGTGAGTTGCTGTAGCGTTGGAGGGTGAATCATGAGTCAAGAGAGTCCCCAACGCGGAAAACCCGGGCCTGTGCTCCGGGTGTTGTTGCCGATGCTCCAGTGGTTTTGGCCGAGAGTTGGGACACCCCTTCACGTTCGCCTATACCGACTGTTGGGCGGTCGAGTCGTCGGCGGCGGCAGTTTGCTTCTGACCACCGTCGGACGTCGTAGCGGCAAACCGCGCACGGTTATCGTGGGCTATGTGCGAGACGGCGATGATTTGATCGTTGGCGATAC
>CEQE01111168.1_pt1 | contig 28748 bp, 31 predicted proteins | sample 356201 | NCBI WGS metagenome assembly CEQE01 (sample SAMEA2619970, study PRJEB7988) | marine metagenome | biome: marine biome (ENVO:00000447); feature: mesopelagic zone (ENVO:00000213) & marine oxygen minimum zone (ENVO:01000065); material: "saline water (ENVO:00002010), including plankton...
CAATATTACCGCCGCCAAATATTACCATGCGGCGGGCTTCGGATTCTTCATGACCAAAGACCGCCATGGCGCGCTCAACATGGGCGCTATCGGCAACAAAATAAACTTCATCACCCGGCAGCATGTGGTCATCAGCCGCCGGAATGATCGGCGTGTTGTCCCGCACAATACCTACAATCGTGACGTTCAGATCAGGAAATAATTGGGTCAGCTGGCGTAGCGGTGTATTAACGACCGGGCAGTCATCACCGCACCTCACCCCGGTCAATTTCACCTTGCCGTCGACCAGGGAAATCATATCGAAGGCGCCGGGAACCTGGAGGCGCCGGGCGACCGCTCTGGCAACTTCTAATTCGGGAGAAATCACCACGTCAATCGGCATATGATCACGTGAATAAAGATTAGCCCATTTGTCTTCGAGATAACCTTGCTGGCGAATGCGGGCGATCTTTGTTGTCACTTCAAACAGCGAGTGGGCAACCTGACAGGCCACCATATTGACTTCGTCGGCTTGCGTAACGGCTATCAACATATCGGCATCTGCCGCGCCGGCTTGAGCCAGCACGTTGGGATGCGAGGCCAAGCCATGGATCGCTTTAACATCTAAAGTGTCACTGATTTTTCGCGTGAGTTCAGCGGATTGGTCGATGACAGTGACTTCATTGTCTTCTTGAGCCAAATAACGGGCAATATTGAAACCAACTTGCCCAGCGCCGCAGATAATTACTTTCATAATTTTTCCATTATAACAAAACAGTTAAATAAAAAATGAAGGAATTTCAGATACCCGCCGGTCTAATCATTAGCGGCTCGGGCGCGATCATCCGATTGGAGACCAAGCGATTTAAGTTTGCGGTGAAGTGCGGAGCGCTCCATACCAACAAATGAGGCGGTTTTTGAGATATTACCGCCAAACCTGCTTACTTGCGCGCCAAGATACTCGCGTTCAAAAATTTCACGTGCTTCTCGTAATGGCAGACCCATAAACTCAGTACTATCCAATCCAGAATCAGATTGTTGACCCAATGAGGTGATTTCTACCGGTATCATTTCTGATCTAATAGCTTCGCTGGCATCGCCCGGCGCCATAATGAGCACACGTTCCACAACATTGCGCAACTCGCGAACATTGCCGGGCCAGGCATAGGCCTGCAAAGTGGCAATGGCCTCTTCAGAGAAATCGCGCGATGGGCGCCCGGTTGCTTGCGCCATTTGCGTCATAAAAAATTTTACCAGCGACGGAATGTCTTCCCGGTAGTCACGGAGCGGCGGAATCTCAATCGGCACCACGCTCAGGCGATAAAATAAATCTTCCCGAAACCTGCCCTCGTTCATCTCTTCGGAGAGGTCTTTGGACGACGCCGCAATAACACGGACATCGACATCTATACGGGTCGCCCCGCCAACCCGCTGAAAGGTTTGTTCCTGCAACACGCGGACGATTTTACCTTGAGTTTCCAGCGGCATGTCAGCCACTTCATCGAGAAAAAGCGTACCGTTATGAGCTTGCTCAAAGGTGCCGATCTCTCTCGGGCTGCGGCCATCGTTCGTCGTTTCAACACCAAATAGGCTGATCTCAAAATTATCCGGTTGCATGGTTGCGCAATTTAGCGAAATAAACGGCCCACTAGATCGGGTGGAATTTTTATGCAGCAAATGGGCGACGACATCCTTACCTGATCCCGCCGGGCCGGTGATAAGGACGCGGCTATTGGCGCTGGCAACGCGATCAATCGACTGGCGCAACTGACTGATCGGATTTGAATCGCCAATTAGATCGACTTCACCGCCGGCGCGCCTTCTCAGCTCTTCATTTTCGCGTTTTAAGCGGGCGTTCTCAATCGCCCGGTTGACGACGAGGATCATGCGATCAGAGGTAAACGGTTTTTCAATAAAATCATAAGCGCCGAGATTAATCGCCGAAACTGCGGTTTCTATATTACCGTGCCCGCTCATCATGACGACCGGCACTTCCGGATGAACTGTACAGACGGTTTCTAATATTTCCATGCCGTCGAGTTGACTGCCTTCGAGCCAGATATCAAGGAGCACCAGATTGGGCCGGCGCGCTTCAATCGCCGCGAGCGCGGCAGTGCTGTTATGAGCTTCACGAGTTTCGTGGCCCTCATCCTCCAGCACGCCAGCCGTGAGCATGCGGATATCCGCTTCGTCATCGACGATTAAAATATCGTGCGCCATGAGCTTACTTAAAACTCGATTGTTGTAACATTTGAAATGAATTCTCGATGTTCATTATGAACGACTATTTTTAGCCAGAAGTTTCTCTGAAAATAAGAGTAACTTGAGCCCCACCCGTGTCTAAATTGCGCAGTAAAATTTCACCGTTGTGATCTTCCATGATTTTTGTCGCAATTGCTAGTCCCAATCCGGTGCCCCGATCCCGGGTTGTTACATAAGGCTCCGTAATCCGATCCAGCAAATCTTCAGGAAAACCCTTACCGTTATCAGAAATAATTACCGAGATTAGGTCATCCCTTTTATCAAGCGACAGGTTAATTCGTCCTGAGGCATCTACGCCATTCGCGACACCTGCGGCAATTGATTCAGCAGCATTTTTAAGTACATTTGTAAGGGTCCGGCTTATCTGTTGGCGATCCACACTCACCATAACAGGGTCAATCGGCGTGATTATTTCATAGTGGATGTCCGGGTAACGATTGCGCTCCAAAAACAAACTCTGATTGCAGAGATCACTAATATTAACGTCTTTAAGTTCTGGTTGCGGCATCCGTGCGAAGGAAGAAAATTCATCAACCATACGGCCAATATCCTCGACTTGGCGCACGATGGTATCCGTACACATAAAAAATGTTTCCGGATCTGATTTTATTTCATCTTTATATTTTCGCTTTAAACGCTCGGCCGAAAGTTGGATCGGCGTGAGTGGATTTTTTATCTCATGCGCGATGCGGCGGGCGACATCAGCCCACGCCGCTTTTCGTTGCGCCGACAATAGTTCTGAGACATCGTCGAAAGTCACCACGTAACCGATAATTTCTTGCGCAATTGTTTCCGCCGCGACAGATACAATAAGTATTCTCTGACGCCCATCACGCGCGACTTTGATTTGACCTTGGGCATTGCGATTGGGATTTGAGATGACCTGATCGAGTAATGTAGCCATTTCTGGAATACAATTACCCAGCGGCTCTTCGATAAATTTCTCAAGGTCTATCGACAATAATTCAGCTGCTGATCGATTGGATAAATGTATCCGGCCCTCCCGGTCGAGCCCAATGACACCGGCTGATACGCCCGAGAGCACAACTTCGGTAAAGCGGCGGCGCTCATCTAATTGGCGGTTGGCTTCAATCAGTCCTTGTTGCTGACTGTCTAGTTGCTCCGTCATACGGTTGAACGACCGGCTCAAAATACCAACTTCGTCCCGGTCTTTGGTGTTTTCGGTGTTCACCCGGACCGATAGATCACCTTGGCGCACGCGGTCTGCCGCGTCGATCAGCCCGCCGATCGGGGTTGAAATCGTAGACGCGATTGACCAGCCAATCCAAATCGCGGCGAGTAAAAGTAAAAAGGCGACGAGCGCAAAGACAAAGAGAAATTTGATTTGCAGGTTATCGCGGCTTTTTTCCAGTAAGGCGTATTGGTTTGCGGCGCCGGTGGTTTGCGATACATGCTCCAATACCTGGGCATCGATAAAGCGACCGATCAACAAATAAGCATCAACGAAGGCTTCAAGTTTTACGCCGGCGCGCACGCTATTATCATTGCGATTTTCGATGATGAATACTTCGCCCGGGCGACTGCTCAAAACACCCTTCAATAAATCACCAGAGGCGAAATTAAAGCCCAATGAAAAACTTAATTGCGAGCGCGCCAAGGTGCGGCCACTGCTGTTGAGGACAATTGCTTCAGAGAGATCACGGACATTGGCGAATGCGGTAACGATCTCGGCAAAAAGGCGCGGATTTTGACGTAATCGAGGCGCCACTCGATTTATGTCGTTGGCCATCGCCAAGGCAACGCCGCGAATATTTTTTTGGTGTTCGCGAAGATACGATTGGGCGACGACAGTTGAAGCATTCACGGCTGTTCTCACCCGGTCGCTGAACCAGGTTTCCATACCGAAGTTTAGAAACAATCCGAGAAAAACCACAACCAGAAGCGCTGGAATGATTGCCACGAGCCCGAATGAGACAACCATTTTCATATGCAAGCGGGAGCCTGCCGAGCCATATTTTTTGGTTATCCAAGCACCAACCAAACGCCTTGCTAACAAAGCGCCGAGCGAAAGTGCGAGTACCAAATCAAGATTTAAAAGCGCGATAACAGTTGTGAGGTTGGAATCCAGCGGCGAAAAATCAGCCAATACGGAGACGGTCGCAAGACCAGAAACGAGTAACGCCGTAGATATTATAACCACCAGAATGCGGGTCAAACGCAACCGTTTCACCAAACTACGCAAGGTTTGGTAATTGCCGGTGGTCCCAAGATTGGCTATTTGCTCGCTCATCTATTTAAAACCGATTGCTAAATTCCACACTCTAATTTGAATCTTACACCATTGATCGCTAACAACTTATTTAGGTGTTCGCGTTACTGGAATATTCAAGTCCCTGATCTTTTTGCGTAAGGTATTGCGGTTGAGGCCTAACAAATCCGCTGCTTTCAACTGGTTGCCGCGTGTTGCCCCCAAGGTAAGCGCGATTAGCGGGCGTTCAACCTCTTTCAATATTCGTTCATATAGTCCCGCCGGTGGCAGATCGCTGCCGTGAGCGGAAAAATAATCTTTGAGATGGCCTTCAACAGCTTCGCCGATGCCATTGCTTTTGCGTTCTTCACCAACCGGTGGTCCGGCTTCAGACAGCTCTGCTTCGATAACATCAATGCCGATGGTTTCTTGCGAATATAGCGCCGCCAGCCGCCGGACTAAGTTTTCCAGCTCACGGACATTTCCCGGCCACGGGTAGGATTGCAATCGTTCGAGGGCCTGGGCATCGACGATCTTCCAGGGCAGTCCCTCCTCGGCTGATTGCGACAGAAAATGCTTAACCAGCTCGGGTATATCGTCGCGCCTTTCTTTGAGTGGCGGCATTCGGATCGGTACGACGTTTAGCCGATAATAAAGATCCTCGCGGAACAGTCCTTGGCGGATAAGCTGAGTTAAATCCCGATGCGTAGCAGCAACGATGCGAACGTCCGTGCGAATAGCTGTTTTGCCTCCAACTGTTGTATATTCACCTTCCTGCAACACGCGTAAAAGTCTGGTTTGCGCTTCCGCCGGCATGTCGCCTATTTCATCGAGGAATAAAGTGCCGCCTTCAGCCTGTTGAAAGCGGCCAGTTGAGCGGGCGGTTGCGCCAGTAAAGGCCCCCTTCTCATGACCAAACAATTCACTTTCAATCAATTCACGGGGAATAGCCGCCATGTTTATCGCCACGAAAGGAAAGTTTTTCCGGGTGCCATAGTCGTGGAGTGCGCGGGCGGCGAGTTCCTTACCGGTCCCAGAATCACCAGTAATAAGCACGGTCAGATCGGTTGCCATCAGGCGGGCCAAGGTGCGGTAGACTTCCTGCATGGCGGGAGATCGCCCGATAAGTGGCAGAATTTCATCATCGTCATCATCGAAATGCGGTCGCCCTGAGTTCTCTTGCGTTGCTTGTAAGGCGCGTTCGACGACGTTGAGAAGCTCGTTTAGATCAAACGGTTTAGGTAAATATTCAAAAGCGCCGCGTTGCGTCGCGTTAACGGCCGTCATCAAAGTATTTTGAGCACTCATAACAATGACACGAAGCTCGGGGCGGATTTTCTTGATGCGCGGCAATAGATCGAGACCATTTTCATCTGGCATGACCACATCGGTAATAACGAGATTACCCTCGCCTTCGCTTACCCATTTCCACAAAGTCGCTGCATTGCTGGTGGTTCTAACATCATACCCAGCACGACCGAGGGCTTGATTGAGGACCGTGCGTATGGCGCCGTCATCATCCGCGATTAAGACTGTTGCATTACTCAAAGTGCGTTCTCCTCATTAATCCAGCGCCCGTGTCTCGGTCGACATCGGTAATATGACGCGAAATATTGTTTTCCCAGGTTGACTGTCGAATTCAATAACGCCGCCATGATCGTCCACCATCTTCGCAACCAGGGCCAAACCGAGCCCGGAACCTTTTGGTTTTGACGTCACAAAAGCATCAAAAAGGTGGTCTTGCAGGTCTGCTGGAATGCCATCGCCGTTATCTTGCACGCTGATGACAAGCGGCAGATGGGTGCGCGACGTGCTGCCGGGAACGGCGAAACGAACACTATGCTGATAGGCCGTTTTTAAAACTATCTCGCCGTTTGAGGAGTTCACCGCTTCCGCCGCATTTTTCACTAAATTCAGGAAAATTTGCACCAATTGATCGTGATTGCCGTCGATATACGGCAAAGATGGGTCATATTCTTCAGTTATTCGGATTTTTTTAGCAAAGCCATTTTGCGCAATTTGGCGGACGCGTTCTAACACTTTATGGGCGTTCACCGGCGCCCGGTCCAAGGGGCGGCGGTCCGAAAACACTTCCATGCGATCAACCAGAGCACAAATGCGGTCGGTTTCATCGCAAATCAGGCGGGTTAATTCTCGATCCGCTTGATCCATGCCCTGCTCCAACAATTGGGCAGCGCCGCGAATTCCGGATAAAGGATTTTTTACTTCATGGGCCAGCATCGCCGCCATGGCGGTGATTGAGCGGGCAGCATTTCGATGGGTTAATTGCCGGTCAATTTTATCAGCGATAGAACGTTCAAAAATCGTCAATATGGCGCACCCCGGCTGATCAATCAGTGGGGTTACCTGGACATTGACCAATTGTTTGGCAATGCGCGGCGTATCAAGGGTTAAGCCATAGTCCGAGACACCGCTGCCGGTTGCTTGAACTTGTTTGATTAATGTCGTTAACGGGCTATCCGGCGGCAGCAATTCGTCGATGCTGTGGCCCTTCAATTGCGCCAGGCTAGCGGCAAAAAATTGCTCACCGGCACTGTTGAGATAGTCAATGCAGCCGCTGTCATCGATCACTACAACAGTAGAATCGAGAGCGTTTAAAATGTTCTCCGTGTTGGTATCGAGAGCATTTCCGTTAAGGGGCATCATGATCTCTTTTCAAAATTTCAGGCTAAGCGGCTTGGCGTTCGAGCAAGGGCCGGTAAAAATTATCGAGCGCTGCCTTGGCGTCATCTACAGTATCAATGCTATTAAATTTACCGCGGAATTCTGCCGATCCCGGCAGACCTTTACTATACCAGCCGATATGTTTGCGGGCGGTTCTAAGCCCTCGTTCAGCGCCGTAGTGGCTCAGCATTTCGTCATAATGTGCGGTCACTATTCTAAATTGAATGCCGAGATCGGGATCAGGTAAACGCTCACCCGTTTTTAAATAGTGAACAACCTGGCCGATAAACCAGGGCCGCCCATAGGTCCCCCGGCCAATCATGACGCCATCAGCGCCGGATTGCTCAAGCAAATCCGATGCGTCTTCGATCTCCGTGACGTCTCCATTGCCAATCACGGGAATGCTGACGGCTGCTTTGACTTTACTGATAAAGCGCCAGTCCGCTGAGCCGTTATAGAGTTGGTTGCGTGTCCGGCCATGGACTGTAAGCATCTGAATACCGGCATCTTCGGCGATTTTAGCTAAAGTTGGCGCATTTCGATTTTGCTCATCCCAACCAGTGCGCATTTTCAAGGTGACCGGCAAATCGACGGCCTTTACCACGGCATCGATAATCTGACCCGCCAGTTTCTCATCTTTCATCAACGCGGAACCGGCATGACCTTTGGTCACTTTTTTGACCGGGCAGCCCATATTGATGTCGATAATCGCCGCTCCCCGGTCGGCATTGAGACGCGCTGCCTCAGCCATAAGATCCGGCTCGCAACCGGCAAGTTGCACTGCCATCGGAAATTCTTCGGCGCAATTGCTCGCCATTTTCATCGTTTTACGATTGGCATAGATCATCGCCTGGCTGGCGATCATCTCGGAAATCACCAAACCGGCGCCAAAACGCTTGGCCAACCGGCGATACGGCATATCAGATACGCCTGACATCGGGGCCAAAATGACGTTATTTTCAAGCTCGATTGAGCCTATTTTGATGGTCATGCCCAAGATTCCTACTGGCTTTCAACAATTTTGCATACTTATTAGGCAAAAAGGTGAAAAACGCAATCATAAATATTTAAAAAAGCGCAGAATTGCTTACTAAGCGAGCAGAATATCGGTGACAAATTTTACCCCGGGATAGCCAAGAGTCAGCAGTAAATAGGCTAATAGCACTATTCGAGTAGCTGCACGCCCCCGGATACCGGTGCGGAAATGAATAAATAGAATTACTGCAATGATAACAAACACTCCCAGCGTGAGGGTCGTTTTATGATCAAACGTCAAGAATTGGCCGGTTGACAGGTAAAGGGTTGCAATGCCGGTTATCAGGCCAATTGCCAGAATGATCTCGCTGGCGATGAGCAATCTCACTAACAGCCCTTCACTACCGGCGATGGACGGTAAAAGGCGCGAAAGTCGGGTGCGTTTCTTGGCTTTGATCGCACGTCCCTGCAAAGTCGCCGCCAGTGCTGCCACAGCTGCTAAGGTAATTAGGGCGTAAGTCGCCACCGAAACTGCGATATGGGTGCCGATCCAAGCCAAAGGCGCACCGACAACGAAAGGACGCTCCGGCACTTGGCTCCAAATCGTTGCCAAAATACCGAGAATAAGCAGATAAGGGAATAAAATGGCTGTTAAACGCCAGGCATCTTCGGAAAAAAAGGCAATACCAGTATAAAGCACGAGACAGGCGGCGACGGTTATCCAAAGTGCGGTTGATAATCCGGTATGCCAGCCGGCAGATTGACGGACATAAACCCAGGCCAGCGTACCACACAACGCCACCGCCAAAGCCGACCAATAAACGCCATCTTTTTGCGGTACACGGCGAAACGTCAGCAAAGATGCGGGAATTAGCGCAATAAGCGCCGTTATTTTTAAGACAGTTAGTTCCATATCTCGCTACATTTACCACTCAAAAACAAAAAAACTAAGGCAAAAAACTTGCAAAATTGCCATGCTATTCTAGCTTGCTTTCACCTAAATCGATATTCACATTATCGATCATTGTAGCACTATTGTTATTCGCCTAATTGATCTGGGACAAACAAAAACCATGAATTCGCAGCAAGACGCATCGGCAGACTGTGTGGCACTGATCGTATCGGCTGGCCGAGGACACCGGTTTGGTGGCGAAATTCCCAAGCAATACCTTGAAATTGAAGGAGAATCTCTGCTTGCCCGTTCAGTGAATAGGTTGCTTTCACATGCCAAAATTTCGCATGTTCGAGCAGTCATTCATCCCGATGACGCTGATTTATATCGCGAATCAATTGGCGAATTAGAGCTTTTGGAGCCGGTTTTTGGCGGTGTTGAGCGCCAAGATTCGGTGCGTTTAGGTCTAGAAAGTCTGGTAGATTTAGCGCCGCAGTTTGTGCTCATCCATGATTCCGTGCGCCCTTTCGTTGATCACGATACGATCGATCGATTGCTGGCAACCCTCGAAAATGGCGCAAAAGCGGTTATTCCGGTTGTTCAGGTCGCCGATACTCTCAAACGTAGCGCTGATAATGTTATTCAAGATACCGTCGACCGGACAGATTTATGGCGGGCGCAAACGCCACAAGCCTTTGATTTTAAAGAAATTACAGCCGCTCATCAGGCAGTTTCCGGCGAGAATTTGACCGATGATGCGGCAATTGCCGAGGCGGCTGGTATCGCTGTCGAAATTGTTCAAGGGAGCGAAGATAATTTTAAGATCACAAATACAGAAGATCTGGCCCGGGCGGAGAAGCATCTGGCAACAGCGGGCGACGGCGGTAAATACATGACCCGTGTCGGAACCGGATTCGATGTTCATAAATTTACCGACGGCAGCGCCGTCATTTTATGCGGCATAAAAATTCCACACGACAAATCACTGGCCGGTCATTCAGATGCCGATGTCGCATTGCATGCTGTGACGGATGCTTTATTGGGTGCTGTCGGAGCTGGTGACATCGGATTATTTTTTCCGCCGAGCGATCCCCAATGGAAAGATGTCGCGTCGGAAATTTTTTTAACCCGGGCTGGTAAAGAGATTTCAGATCGTGGTGGCCGAATTGAAAATGTCGATCTGACGATTATTTGCGAGGTCCCAAAGATCGCTCCCCACCGCGATCAAATGCAGCAGAATATTGCTGATATTCTCAATATTTCCGTTCAACAAGTAAACGTAAAAGGCACCACAACGGAGCAATTAGGGTTCACCGGAAGAGGCGAAGGCATTGCTGCTCAAGCCGCTGCTTCAGTGACTTTTGAGGGCTAAATATTTCTTAAAGTAATTTCTAATTTTCTACAATATAATTATTATTTATCAATATATTACAGCGTATTCTTATCGATCCAGTTTAGGAACTCTGGGTTGCCTTTCTCGATATCCAAAACAACCACAGCCGGGCAATCATAGCTGTGAAGCGCGAGGATTTTAGCGACCGCCTGATCGACCAATTCAGCTGTTGTTTTGAGAATAAATACCGTCTCGCTGTCTTTGGTAAGTTTATCCTCCCACCAGTAGATCGACGTCGCCGCACCCAAAATATTGGCGCAAGCCGCCAGTCGTTCCTCGACCACTTGGGATGCAATTGTTTCAGCTTCGGCGGCCGAACCTGCGGTCACATAGATCAATTTTGCCGTCATTTTTTCTGTTCCATTTATTAGAGATTTGGAGTTTTGAACATTTTAATTTAAAATGCGAGGAAATTCATTCGCTAACGTTCGACGGAGGGCAGGCTGTGGACGTACAGACGCAAGTTGAAAGTACTCATGCTGGCAAACCGACCGGCGCACAAATTAAGTGGCTGGAGAGAGGTCTCGCTCAAGCGGGTGGAAAACTTCCATTGTTTGATGAAGATGGTCAGAAAATTAGTGCCCGGACAGTCAATAGCTGTTTGAAGCAAGGTTGGGTTGAGCCTTGGTTTAACAATCCCATCAAGCCGGATTGGCTGGTCTGTAAACTTACCGATACCGGTCGTCAGGTAATCACTAAATCCTAATTCATTACGCTACTGTTATAAAAAGCCGATAAAAAACTACTTTTGTAGATTTAAGTTAAATCTTCAACGTCAATATAGCCCTTCTCAATCGCGTCTCTGAGAGCGTCAAAGGCAATTTTTGCTTCTTCAAACATCTGTCGTTTGCGATGGAGTTCGTCAATATAGGATTGATCAGGTGGATCGCCATGCTCACCAACTGACATATTGACCGCCATTTCTAGATAGCTTGCGCGCAAACGACCGACCGCAACGGCGAAAGTCAAAATGCTGTCTTTATTTAATCCCGGTATTTTTTTGTGGATCAATTCGCGGTTGGCGAGGCGAATGCCCTGCTCTATCTCACCGAGAAAGCGCTTTTGAACCTGTAATTGCTTATAATCGTCTAAATTGTCATCGTTCACGTTCAGTCCTCATACAAAAAAATAGCAATAAATAAATCTTTTAGTAGTGATGCTGATCACAGACCAATCTATTGGGTTCTGTCATCATGTTCAAACTTAAGATGAATACATTAAATAATGAATTTATCTCAAGTTCCCTCAAGAGCACAACTCAAGCCGGCCTAGCCGGCTTTTTTTTGCCTGAATTACTCTCCTTATCCGAATAATTCTCAACGTTGGCCCGGTTATTGGGTATATTGTCGCTCATCACTGTCAATTCAATAGGATAATATAGACCATGACATCTTCCGGTTACGATGATTTAGATCAACTCGGCACTCATTCTGTCCTGCCGGAAAGCCCGGCAAAGGCGAAATTAGAGAAAGTCGCCAATCCGCGGCGTGACGAGCTTTATTTGATCAGGTTTACCTGTCCCGAATTCACGTCACTTTGCCCGGTAACCGGCCAGCCCGATTTTGCTCATTTGGTGATAGACTATGTTCCCGCGGCCGAGATCGTCGAAAGCAAGTCACTCAAGCTCTATTTGGGGTCTTTCCGCAATCACGGTGCCTTCCATGAAGATTGCACAGTCGCCATTGCCCGGCGGATTGTTGATGAAATCAAGCCGGTTTGGCTTAGAATTGGCGGCTACTGGTATCCGCGCGGTGGCATGCCGATAGATGTCTTTTATCAGACCGGCGAGCCGCCAGAAAAATTATGGATTCCAGACCAGAATGTGCCAAGTTATCGCGGTCGGGGATAGCATCAAGCGGGATTGAAGGCAGCCTCAATTTTAGCGCAAGCTTGATATTTAAATTCCCACCAGTTGAAGTCGAGATCCTGGAGCACCAGAGAACATCGATCCTCCTCCTCTTGAACCGGCTCAATAGTGGATATTTTATAGGTTTCCTGGTATTTCTGCGCCAATTCGTGCGCCCGATGAATTTCTTCTTTGGTGGCGAAATCCAAGATGTAGCGATTGTCTCTCGATTGCGGCTTGAGTTTATCGCCAACGCCGACACAGACCAGGAATAAATCTTTGCGCTCGGCTATTTTTTTTATGATCCACATCGAACTTGAGGAGTTGCGGCGCACTTCAAGACCTAAGAATTCGGTGTAAAATTTGGCCGATTCATCGGCGTTTCGAACATCCAAGGTGCCGTGCGATAATATATCTGTCTTAACGATGCTAGGGGTCATTCGTCTGATGCTCCGGGACGCGGCTTGCGATACTGAAATTCCCACCAATTCTCGTCGAAATCCTGAAAATAGAAGGCGTAAACACCATGAATATCGCGGGATTTCTGAACTTTAGCAATGCCGTACTCTTCGGCCATCTCAAGTGCTGCGGCGTTGGCGGCGTCAACTTCTTCCGGTGTCGCCAGATCAAAGCCCCAATGATTAAGCACGTGCTGGGGATGTTTGATTTCCGGAACTTCGGACACTTCAAACGCCCAGTAAACAGCGCCTTTGGAGTGCTTGTCGCCGTTTGGCCCCTGATCCCGCACCAGTAGCTTGCCATCACCGGCTAAAGTACATTCCAGACCTGCGAAATCTTCGAGCAGTTTACGGGTGCGCTGCAAATTGGTGGTGACAAAGGTGCCGCCGGCAATGGCTTGCGGCCGATTAAGCGGTTCGTCGGCCTTGAGATACTTAATTTGTCCGGGTTTTCTCGCCATATTTATTCCACCAGACAAATCATGCCGTTTTCGACCGACGTTGTTAGGGATTTCAAACTCTCACCTTCGCACGGCCCTTCAACACAAAGGCCATCCTCGATCTGAAACAAGGCGCCATGTTTAGAGCATTGAATAAGGCTATAATCCGCATTGAAGAATTTGTTGGGGATTTGATCAATCAGTACCTGATTATGGGGGCACCAGTTTAAATAGGCGAAGGCCTGCTCGCCTTTGCGGGCGACGAAGATATTGCGTTGCTTGCCGTCAACTTCGGCCACCATGCCTTTGGCATCATTGTCCGGCACGTCATCCAGTTTACAGATTTCGGTCGAGCTCATATGTTCCCCATTTTGGCCCAATATCCCAGCCAAATCAGGAAAGGTAAAGCCTTGATACGCTTGGAATCCTAGGGCTACTTTCTTGCCGCCGCCCGCATTTTATTGAGCTTGCCCTCGTCATAGCGCGCGCGGTTCATAATATCCTGAATAAACCTAGTGAGTTTAAATCTCGAACCCCAGGATTTACTCTTACAAACATATAAGGACGCAACTTTGGTGCTACCGTTCGACAGCAGGCCATCTCCGATACCTGATTCTCCGGCAAATTGTCTGGCCAAGCCGCAGGAATTATCATCATTTGACGACGTAACTATATAGTAATTTCCGATTCCATTGGAAAGTTCAATGACGTCTGATTCACCAACCGAATGCCCTCTTTTTGTGAACCCCGTGTTCTGATTGAATATTCTGACAAAAATATGTTTACCTTGATTTGATCCGGTATAGAAATGACCTGGCTGCAGCTCGTAATACATCATGGACCCGCCCGCAAAGGTGATCATTTCCTTCCATAATCTATTGTCAGGCAGGGGTTCCCAGGTATAACGACCGGTGACAAAACTATCGTCGCCGGAAAAGCTGACTTCACTATGATGGTATTCGACGTTGATGCGTTCAGCAGAGATGGCGGGCGTAATGGTAATATTGCCGAGACCCATTACAAGTATAAAGGCCAAAAAGGATTTTACTGGATTGAGCATACTAAATTTCTTTAGGTAAATTTCATTAACTTTATTTTGAACACGCATTACAGGTAAATCAAATAAAAATTTTCTCTTTATCCATACTGTAATCAAAAAAAGAGCTCAGCCAATTTGACTGAGCCCTTCTCAAAAAATGGTCGGAGCGAGTGGATTCGAACCACCGACCCCCAAGCCCCCAGCTTGGTGCGCTAACCAGGCTGCGCCACGCTCCGACAGTTAATTTTCGCAATATACGATGCGGATATCATTACAGCAATCGTTTGGTGATAGTATAAATTTAGGACAGCAGTTTTTTGATATCTTCGAGCTCGGTGAGGACGGCTTTCAACTCAGTTGCTTTCTCCGATGACAGAGATGAGCTTTCTAATTCCGTTGTTTCAACGCCGATTTCCTCAATTTTACCGCCGGATTCTTTGAGCAGTTTTTGCACCCCTTTGATGGTGTAGCCATCATTATAAAGCAGCCCGCGGATGCGCCGCAGCATAACTAAATCTTCGGGCCGGTAATAGCGTCGGCCGCCGCCACGTTTCATCGGTTTTATCTGGGGAAATTTGGTTTCCCAAAATCGCAAGACGTGCTGAGGCAGGTCGAGCTCTTTGGAAACCTCGCTGATGGTGCGAAATGCCGACGCGGATTTACCGCTGCGTCGCCGACTGGAGATATCTCCGGACGGTTGTTGTTCCGTCGCCAGGGCCATAATTATTCAAATTCACTTGAGCCAAAGGTTGGTGGGCTGGGTTGCTCAACCGGCAAGCCGCTGATCTTACTTTTCAATACTTGCGAAGGCCTGAAGACCAATACTTTACGTGGTAAAATCGGAACTTCCTCCCCCGTTTTAGGATTGCGGCCAATACGCTGACCTTTGCTCCGGACCGAAAAACTGCCGAAGGATGAAATCTTGACTGATTCGCCACCGGCTAAAGTATTCGAAATTTTAGTGAGCACAGATTCGAGCAGATCTGCCGATTCATTACGTGACAAACCGACTTCTTGATATACCGCTTCACTTAATTGAGATCGGGTAATTGTCTCTCCGGACATTGGCTTCCATCCCTATAGTCGTTTTGAATTTGAATGCAAGCTTACGTCAGAAAGTTTTCTAAATCAATGGGATGGCGTGCGTTTTTAACACGCTTTTAAATAAAAATTTGGATAATAGTGTTTAATTTACCAGCGAACGAGGGCAGCACCCCAGGTCAATCCGCCGCCCATCGCTTCCATCAACAGCAAGTCACCTCTTTTGATGAGCCCTTCGCGCACGCCGTGATCCAAGGCAAGTGGGATCGAGGCAGCTGAAGTGTTGGCGTGATCTTCAACAGTCAAGATGACTTTATCCATCGGCATTTTTAATTTTTTTGCCGTGCTGTCGATGATGCGTTTATTGGCCTGGTGTGGCACCAGCCAGTCGATATCGCTGTCTTGTAGATTATTAGCTTCCAGTGCCTCATTGACGACGGCGGCCAAATTGGTCACAGCATGGCGGAATACTTCTTTGCCGGCCATGGTAAGATATCCGGCAGTTTGCGTTGTCGAGGGTCCGCCATCGCAATAGAGTAGTTCCTCGAGATTACCATCGGAGTGAATATGGGTGGAAATAATACCGGCTTGGCCATTCGTTTGCTCTTCAACTTCTACCGCTTTAACAACAACTGCCCCTGCTCCGTCGCCAAAAAGTACGCAGGTTGTCCGGTCTTTCCAATTTAACAGACGGGAGATTGTTTCTGCGCCGACGACAAGAGCGGTTTTAGCTTGACCAGATTGGATCATGCTATCGACGACAGCCAATGCGTAGACAAAGCCCGAGCATACAGCCTGGACATCGAATGCCGCACCAGTTCGGCAGCCCAAATGTTTCTGGAGACGTACTGCGGTTGCGGGGAAGGTTCGATCCGGTGTGGTCGTGCCAACAACGATGAGATCAATCTCGGTACCATCAACACCAGCATGCTCCAGCGCGCGCTGAGCAGCTTTCAAGGCGAGATCAGATGTATATTCATCATCACTGGCAAAATGGCGTTGTTTAATGCCAGTGCGGGCGATGATCCACTCGTCAGAGGTATCTACTTTTTTGGCTAAATCATCATTGGTGACGACATTTTGCGGCAGATAGGAGCCGCAACCGATCAGTTGGGAAATTGTTTTCATTTATGCGGTGGCCGATTGTGGTTCCGAATTATTTGAATTATCAGAGTTATCTGAGTTATCTGAGTCTTCCGAGTTATCTGCAATCAGGCGACCGAGGTCTTCCTTGATCACTGCATTGAAATTTCGCCGTACCAGTTTTGCTCCGATCTCAATTGCATGAGCGAAACCCAGGGCATCCGTGCCGCCGTGGCTTTTAACGCAGACGCCATTGAGACCGACGAGCATCGCACCGTTATAACGCCGGGGATCGAATTGCGCACGAAATCTTTCAAGCGCTGGTCGGGCTATCAATGCGCCAAGCTTCGAAACGATATTGGCGGTGAGAAATTTCTTTAGATAGAAGGTAAACATTTTTGCCGTACCTTCGGCGGTTTTCAGTGCAATATTGCCGGTAAAGCCATCGGTAACGATGACATCGACGGTGCCTTTACCAATATCGTCGCCCTCGACAAAGCCATAAAATTTTATCGGTAAATTCGAATTCTGGAGGATTGCTGCTGCCTTTTTGACCGAATCGTTTCCTTTTAGTCCTTCAGTGCCGACATTTAGGAGGCCGATGGACGGTTGGTCGATATCCAGTTCATTGCGGGCGAAAACCTCTCCCATGACGGCAAATTGGACCAGATTGTCCGCATCACACTCGATGTTCGCACCGAGATCCAGCATTACGCAATCGCCACTTTGGGTCGGAAAACTGGTAACGATTGCGGGCCGGCTGATGCCCGGGATCATTCTGAGAACGACCGTCGCCATGGCCATCAACGCGCCTGTATTGCCGGCTGAAACAATCGCCGACGCTTCATTATTTTTGACGGCATCAATTGCCAACCGCATACTGGAATTTTTACCGGAACGAAGCGCCGCAGTTGGCTTATCATCCATGGTCACGACGTCGGTGGTATGGCGAATTTCACTTACCGCTTTGGCCTTTGGATGTTTATCCAATAACGGTTTTAGTTGATTTTCATCACCAAACACCAGGCACCGTAAATCAGGCGCGCGTGAGGCGGCAATATCGATCCCGCCAATAATCATGTCCGGGGCGTTATCACCACCCATACCGTCAATTGCTACAGTAATCAGATCAGTCAACGACTGGGCTCCTTGATCTAGCTCTGCAATACAATTGTGCGCTGATTTACTGACAAAGGAAATAGTTTATGCGATGGAATCGATTTCGACGACTTCGCGGCCATCATAGTGGCCACAGGAGCCGCAAACATGGTGCGGGCGCTTAACTTCGCCGCAATTCGGGCATTCTGTTTGCGCTGCAGCGTTGAGGGAATCATGCGACCGGCGCTGATTTCGGCGGGATTTCGATATTTTCTTCTTGGGAACAGCCATAGCTATTTCTCTCTAATCACAAACTAGTTTATTCGGAAGTTTCCATCGCGGTGGAACGCTACATAAATCAATTTAAATCGTTCGGCAAGCCGAATGAGCAGTCCTGTTTATTGCCACGAGTGAAATCTGGCCATCGTTTACTTGACTTTCTTTAGCACTGCAAACGGATTGTTGCTCTCAGCCGTGTCTAATTTATCCCCTGCCGCCATTTTCAAGGCGTCAAAATCGGCCTTGGGTGAGCGTGGGAAAGGCTCTAATTCGAGACCAAATTGTTCCGTTAACATAATACCGGCATCAAATGCGCCATCAATGATGGCTTCTGGGGGGTCATCAGTCGCTGAATCAAATTCAATGATTTCAATATCTTCCGGCAGTATATCAACCGAATAATCACAGCGGTATGAGCCCGTTACTTCAGCTGGTACCGGTTCAAGAGTTACAACGCAGCGCTGAATTACATTGGCCGTAAAGCTGGCTTTGACCTGTACTTCGGTATGTTTTGGCGAACTCGTACAAATGAGATGAGCAGAAAATTTTCCCAGTTCAATTAGATCAAATCTTTTTGCCAGAGCTTGGCATTCATTTTCCGTCGCCTCAATATCCAACTCGAGATGATTAGCCTTGATGTCATCGATCTTGATGACACGAGAAATCTCCGGGGTTGTTGTTGGCGTATCCTTGCCGCTAATATTTTGGTCAGTTCCCTCAGTCACTGTCTGTATCTCTCACTTGCCGGGTGCGGGGCTAAAGGACACCGAGCCATTTTTTAGGTCGTCAATGTTCCAGTTTTGCGACAACTCAATTTCTTGGATTACATAGTCTGCAATTTTGTTAATTTGTTCATTAGTAGGTTCTTGGTCGCAATAAAGATTACGTTTCAACGACGCTGTCAGATTTGCTCCATCCGTTTCCGCTATGCCGTCATCATAGGCTTTGATTCGGCCATAAAAAGACTTTGCCAGCGCTTTAATTTTTTTACCCACGCTTAAATCACCGACGCCCATTTCGCGTATATTCTTATCCATATCGGCAAACATAACATCAAATAAATCTTGTGACAGTTGACTGCCCTCCTCACCGAAATCTTTCAGCCGGCGCATGACAATATATGCATGCAGCGCAATGAGGTCGAAACGCCCGTTGACCGTGTCGGCGACGCCGTGAACGGTGTAGAAATCCTCAACACGCGCCTGAGCGACAATCTCGCCGTATAGACGATAAACCGCATCGTCGTATTTCTTAAAGCCCAAAAACGCTAGTATTCCCATATTTTCCACCCCGCAAGTCAGTCATTGACAGACCGCCTCGGAAAAGACATCACATAGCCTAAATCGGATGCAGTGTGTTATAATACTGCATCAATCGAATTGCTTTCGCCAGAAGCGCTAATTGAGAGAAAATCGTCTGTAATGCAAACAAAATTTTTCATTGGAAGAAAATTAATCCGCTGGGCAGTCGCCGGCACACTGGTAGTTGCCGTGAGCGCTTGTGCACCCCGCATTGCGACCCGGGGAAATTTACCTGACCCCGATTTACTGGCCAATATCGAAGTTGGCCAGGTCAATAAGCGAGGCGTTGTTGAGCTTATTGGATCGCCCTCCAGTATTGCCCCTTTTCAAGGCGAGAGTTGGTATTACATCAGCGAACGGACCGAGACGCGCGCCTTTTTTGAACCAGATGTCGTCGAACGTAAGGTTGTCATCATACGCTTTGATAAGAAAGGTATAGTAAGTGAAGTTAAGACTTTGGGACTTAAAGACGGCCATGATATCGCGATGGTTGACCGGAAGACGCCAACTGCCGGTAAGGAAATAACTTTATTGCAACAGTTGTTTGGCAACATTGGCCGCTTTGAAAGCGACGTTGATCCGACCGACGCTATTAATAAATAGCTGGTCGACCGGGTTTAATTATTAAAAAAGCCCCGCTGGTGTACCGGCGGGGCTTTTTGTTGGGTCGAATATCGCTTTAAGCGGCGAGAATAGCCAGCAGCAAAATAGCAACGATATTCATAATCTTAATCAATGGGTTCACAGCTGGTCCGGCGGTGTCTTTATAAGGATCACCAACCGTGTCACCTGTGATGGCAGCGTGGTGAGCTTCTGAGCCCTTACCGCCGTGGTTACCATCTTCGACATACTTCTTAGCATTATCCCATGCACCGCCACCTGACGTCATCGACAGCGCAACAAAGATGCCGGTCACGATAACACCCATTAAGGACGCTCCAAGTGCTGCAAATGCCGCAGCTTGACCGGCGATGGCATTAATTACGAAATATATGACGAATGGTGCCGCAATCGGCAGAATCGATGGCACGATCATCTCTTTAATCGCTGCCTTGGTCAGCAGATCAACACATTTACCGTATTCTGGTTTTGCCGTGCCTTCCATAATGCCAGGAATTTCTTTGAATTGGCGGCGCACTTCTTCGACGATAGAACCGCCGGCGCGGCCAACAGCCATCATGCCCATTGATCCAAACAAGAAAGGGATCAAGCCACCGACGAATAAGCCGACAACGACAAATGGATCACTTAAGGAAAAGGATACTTTTAAGTTCGGGAACAACAGATTTAAATCTGCCGTAAAGGCGGCAAACAGAACCAGTGCAGCCAAGCCGGCTGAACCAATGGCATAGCCTTTGGTGACAGCTTTGGTCGTATTGCCAACGGCATCCAGGGCATCCGTGGTTTTACGAACTTCTTCCGGCAGATTGGACATTTCAGCAATGCCGCCAGCGTTATCGGTAACCGGACCAAAAGCGTCAAGGGCGACTACCATACCGGCCAGCGCCAGCATCGAAGTGGCGGCAATGGCCAGACCGAACAAACCAGCTGTCAGGAAGGCAACGATAATGCCAGCACAAATTACAATAACCGGCATGGCTGTAGATTCCATCGAAACGGCCAGACCTTGGATGACGTTGGTACCGTGACCCGTTTCGGATGCCTTAGCGATGCTCCGTACGGGGCGGTAATTAGTACCTGTGTAATATTCAGTGATCCAGACAATCAGTGCTGTAACGACAAGACCAACCAGTGCGGACACAAACAAATCCATACCAGTGATTGTCAGGCCATTCGCATCGAAAGTTCCGTCAAAACCAAACTGCCAGTTGATAACGACTGCGATCAAGATGGCGGATATGATCACGCTGGCAAAAAAGCCTTTGTAAAGCGCGCCCATGATTGAGTTGCCTGAACCAAGACGGACAAAGAAAGTTGCGACAACACAGCCAAGGATGCTAACGGCACCGATTAAAAGTGGGAATGTCATCATGACTTCCTGCTGTGCACCGGAGAAAAAGGCTGCAGCCAAGAGCATGGTTGCAACAACAGTCACAACATAGGTTTCAAATAAATCCGCTGCCATACCGGCACAGTCACCAACATTGTCACCCACGTTATCGGCAATCACGCCGGCGTTGCGAGGATCATCTTCCGGGATACCAGCTTCGATTTTACCAACCAAATCGGAACCAACGTCAGCGCCTTTGGTAAAGATACCACCGCCGAGACGGGCAAATATGGAAATTAGTGACGCGCCAAAAGCCAAGCCGACGAGGGCCTCAAGCACGTGACGCATGCCGTCTTTACTTGATGTATCGATCATTCCTTTAAGGACAAGCCAGTAACCAATAATGCCCAACAGAGCTAAACCGGCCACCAGCATACCGGTAATGGCGCCAGATTTAAAAGCCACCGAGAGGCCTTCAGCCAGGCCCACGGATCGAGCAGCTTCAGCTGTGCGGACATTGGCGCGAACAGAAACGTTCATACCAATGTAACCGGCAACGCCGGAGAGAACTGCGCCAATGCCAAAGCCGACGGCGACGGAGCCGCCAAGCAGCAGGCCAAGAACGATACCGATGACAACACCGGCAACGGCGATTGCCGTATATTGGCGGTTAAGATAAGCGCTTGCGCCTTCTTGAATAGCCGCGGCTATTTCCTGCATACGTTCGGTACCGGCAGGAGCTGCGAGAACGGAACGAATGGCATAAATTCCATAAAGTAGTGCGATGACGCCGCAACCGACGATCAACATTGAAACATTAGACATGTCGTTTAACCCTTAGTTGGTTGAAACCTTGATAATAGGGGGAACACCCGTCCCTATACTTTCGTTTAAGTGGGTGTGGAAAATTCGCCGGGAACATGCCAGAAGGCGGCATAGAAATCAACTGGGAAATCAACCATTAACACACCCGGAACAATATTGATGGACATAGCTGAAATATAAGTGATTTTTATTAGCGTAGTTTTCGGTTCATTGCCGATTGAACAAGTACGCCATCAATCAAACCCTTGCCGATGGTTCTTTCACCAATAACAAAGAGACGGCGTTTTAGCGAGGCAATATCAAGGTCTTTTTGTTTGCGTAAAAGTCTCGGAACATATGCATGTAAATCCCGTATATAGGCATCCTTCAGGCGCGGCATTTGTTTGTTGATCTTCGATACATTGCCCTTTCTGGTTTCGATCTGAATCTGCAGCTGAATGGTTGCAGCTACGATATCTCCTTGAAATATAGGGATTAACAGCGGTTCTAGAGTCACAAAGCGTGGCGGTTCCAGCGCCTTCTTGCGTGCCATCTCGGCAGCCGCCGCCGCTATTTGCTCCGGTGTGAGCTTAACTTCCGGTTCAAATGGCCCGAGCTCCATCTGCTGCAAAAGCGTAACTGCCCCACCGGCAAGCAAGATAACGACAGCTAAAACAATGACTAAAATTTTAGGCATTTATCAAAACCAACAGTTATTCAGATGCTCACGGTTCGATACGTTTATCATATCAATCTTTAACCTAATTTGATTTCATTAAAATTAAAAGTGAGTAAATCCTTTTTGGCGGGGCGTGTGCTCCTGGCCGTTTTGGTCAAATAGCCGAATCGCCCCGGTATTCGTTATTTCTCCGATTTTAGTAAGAGTGACCCCGCTTTCTGCAGCAATTTTTTCAGCTGCCGCTGCAAAGCTGTGCTCGGTGGTAAAAAGTAATTCATAGTCATCACCGCCACCGAGGATTAAATCAAGCAGGGCTGAGTTTTCCGCCAGTGCACCATTTGCTGCTTTAGATAATGGAATATCAGCAATCTGAACATCCGCTCCGACACCGGAAGTTTCGCAAATATGGCCGAGATCAGCGACCAAACCATCGGAAATATCAATCACCGCATGGGCATTGCCGATGAGGTTCTGTCCGAGTTTGGTGCGTGGAATGGGCAAACGATAACGCTGGCGTAAATATTCGCAATCGTCACTGCTGAGGTCAGCTAATTTATTTTCAACGGCCAAAAGACCAAGCGCACCATCACCGATAGTTCCGGAAACCCATATACTATCGCCAACTTTCGCCTTACTCCGTCTTAAGCCCATCCCCTTTTCAATGTATCCCATCGCGGTTAACGAAAGTGTCAGCGGACCGGACGTCGATACGGTATCGCCGCCGATCAAAGTGACACCGAATTCCCTTTGATTTTCGGCGAGGCCTTCAGAAAATGTTTCGAACCAATCTGAGTTGAGATCCTCTGGCACGGCGATCGAAAGCGTATAATGGGCTGGCTCAGCACCCATCGAAGCCAAGTCTGACAGGCTGACACGTAATAATTTGGCAGCGATATCCTCCGCCGGATCAGCTGTGAAGAAATGCACCCCGGCAACTAGGGCATCAGTCGTTACGACCAGGCTTTGGCCGGTCGGTGGATCGATAATCGCCGCATCATCGGTGAGCTTAAAGGCGCCGGGCTCAGATCCACTTAGTGGTGCAAAGTATTTATTGATGATTTCAAATTCGTTCGGTCGTGCATTCTCATTAGGCAACGAATTATTTCTCCAACTCCTGACCGCGAACGACTTTCGCTATGCGGTCTAAAACACCATTAACCAAAGAAGGTTCTTTTTCAGCATAGAACGCGTGGGCTAAATCGACATATTCATTAATGATAACCCGAACCGGTACTTTCGGCTGGTAAAACATTTCATAAGCCGCAGCGCGTAACACGGATCGCAAGAGAACGTCCAATTTTTCCAAGCTATGTCCCTCAGCAAGGGCGCCTGTTAAAATGTCATCAAGCTGGGATTTATTTTCGATAACGCCGCGGACAATTTCGCCAAACTTCTTTTTGTCGGGTACCGCAAGCTCGCCTAATTCAGGTTCGTCCGGGTCTGGGTTTTGCCAACGCCGGGCAAGAAAATCCAACAAGATTGCATCAAGTGAAGCGCCGGTAATTTCAATTTCGTAGAGACCCTGTGTTGCGGTTAAACGAGCAACGCTGGTACTTCGCGGGTCTCGTTTACCTTTTTTGGCCATCAACTAAACTCGTTATGGATTTCAAGCATGTGGAGGCAGGCAACAGCTGCGCGGCCGCCAATATCGCGGTCGTCAACATTGGCGCGTTCCCACGCCTGATCGCGATTTTCGCAGGTGAGAATGCCAAAACCAAGTGGTACGCCCTCATGGATACTTAAATCCATCAAGGCGCGGCTAACTTCGCGGCAAATATGATCGTAATGATCAGTCGCTCCGCGAATGACACAACCAAGCGTGACGACACCAACATAGTTACCGGTATCCCAGGCTTTTTTTGCTGCCGCTGGAACTTCAAACACGCCAGGAACAGCAACGCGATCAACTGATAGGCCGGTATCTTCGATAACTTTAACGGCGCCGGTAGCGAGTTGATCGGCGATGTCTTCATAGAACCGAGCTTCAACAATCAATATTTTACTCATAGAAGTCATCCCGCACCGGTACTGAATCATTTTTATTTATCTTAATTGGCCGCCGCTCCGTTATTGACAATCCATACGCTTCTAGTCCCACCAGCGTTTGTTCGGTATTTGTTAGAACGATCATTTCGTGAATACCTAGATCCAATAAAATCTGAGCGCCAATACCGTAGCCTCGAAAACTGACGGAAGGTCCTTGGTATTTTTGCTGGATGCGATCGCTGATAAATGTCCGGCTTGGATTACGCAGCATAACAACAGCGCCCCGCCCTTCCCGGTCGATCATTTCCATGGCCTTATGGAGTTCGAGAGTTTTTTCCGCGCTATAAATATCATCAAACATATTGAAGGCGTGCATGCGGACCATTACTGGCCCATTTTCACTTACGTCGCCTTTCACTAAGGCCATGTGCTCGCTTTGGTCAGCCTGATTAATATAAACCACGGATTTAAATTCACCGCCTCCAATCGTATTCATTGTCGATTCGATGCTCGGCTTGACGATGCGATCATTGCGTAGGCGGTACTCCATTAAATCAGCAATTGTTGCGACTTTCAGACCATGCTTCTGGGCAAAAGCGACGAGGTCTGGCAGGCGCGCCATGGTGCCATCATCTTTCATGATTTCGCAAATCACGCCACCCGGCGCCAGCCCAGCCAGGCGTGCAATATCCACCGAAGCCTCAGTATGCCCGGCGCGCACCAAAGAGCCGCCATCCCGTGCAGCGAGCGGAAATACATGGCCCGGTGAGGCGATATCAGCTGCACCTTTTGAGGTATCGATGGCTGTCGCAATCGTGCGGGCTCGATCCGCCGCCGAAATCCCGGTAGTTACCCCTTCTTTGGCCTCGATAGACACTGTGAAGGCGGTTTGATGGCGCATGGCGTTGTTGGCGCTCATGGCAGGCAGACCAAGCTCTTCAACACGCTGTCGCGTCAAGGCCAGGCAAATTAGACCGCGGCCGTGAGTGGCCATAAAATTAACCGCGTCCGGGGTCGCCATCTGTGCCGGAATAACGAGATCACCCTCATTTTCGCGATCTTCATCGTCAACGAGGATAAACATTCTGCCATTGCGAGCTTCATCGATAATTTCTTCGATCGATGATAGATAGTCCGATAAATCGTAAGATTCCGGCGATTCTAAATTATTTGGTTTAGCCACTGTCAGTCCTTTTCGAGCAGTCGCGCAACATAGCGCGCCAGCATATCAATTTCCAGGTTTACCGGATCACCGGTTTTCGCCGTGCCAAAAGTTGTTTCGCTCTGCGTATGAGGAATAATGTTGACGCCAAAAGTCGTGTCATCGACTTCGTTCACCGTCAAGGAAACACCATTGATCGCAATTGAGCCTTTCTCGGCGATAAATTTCATCAACTCGGGCGGCGGGCGAAATGTATAGCGAATGGAATCGCCCTCGCTCTCTATTTGGGTGATTTCGCCGACGCCATCAACATGACCGGAAACCAGATGGCCACCCAATTCGTCGGCAGCTTTAAGCGGTCGTTCAAGATTTACCGCGGTATCAACGTGCCATGCACCAAGCGACGTTTTTGACAGCGTTTCTGCTGAGGCTTCGGCGGCAAACCAGTTGTCACCTTTTTCAATCACCGTCAGACATGTGCCTGAGCAGGCAATGGATGCCCCAATATCGACATCGCTCATATCAAAATGAGTTTCGATTTCCAATCTCGTGTCGCCGCTCTGGCGGACATCCCGCACACGGCCCACATCGGTAATAATTCCGGTAAACATGATATTTACTACTACAGTTTTCTGGTCAAGATTTCCAAACTATCCTCTCCCAGCTGGGTTAAGGATTTGCGGGTGAATGTCGGCATTTCTGCCAGTTTGTCCAGCTTTAATCCATCGATTGCCGAAAGCCCATCATCGCCAATGACCGACGGAGCTCTGAACCAGGCAATTTCATCGATTATATTGGCTTTCAACAGTGAAGCCGCAAGTGTACCACCACCTTCAACAAACACTCGGGTTAAGCCGTTTTCCGCCAGCTTTTTAGCGACCCACTCAAGATCGAGTTGCGGCGCTTCGGCGGGTGCTATGCGAACTCTGACACCATTATTTTCAAGCTGCTTTATACGCTCTTGTTTTGCGGCATCGCCGGGTAAGGTAAAGACAGTGACAGGAACCTCGCCGGCTGTTTGGACAAGTTGAGAATCAAGGGGCAGGCGCAATCTGCCATCCAACACAATTCTATTTCGCTGTTCATTTGAGATGCCGGGCAAACGGCAGGTCAATGACGGATTGTCGGCCAAGGCAGTTCCGCTGCCGATCATCACGCCGTCGTGGGATGCCCGCTGCCGATGAGCGGCTCGTCTGGCCAAATTACCGGTTATCCATTGACTTTCACCGGAGTGGGTAGCGATTTTACCGTCCAAAGTTGTCGCGATTTTAAGGGTAAAAAGAGGACGCGAAAGTTCTACCCGAGAGAAAAAACCCTTGTTCAGTTGATCGGCTTCATACCGGCAGACACCAAGCTGGACTTCGATGCCAGCTTCTTTCAAACGAGTTATGCCAGTGCCAGCAACGCGTAAATCAGGATCTTGTGCCGCAATCACCGTCTTTTTAATACCGGCCGCTATCAAGGCCTCGCTACAAGGCGGTGTTTGACCTTGATGATTGCAGGGTTCCAAGGTGACGTAGGCAGTTGCGCCTTTGGCCAGTTCACCGGCCCGCTGCAACGCCTCGGTTTCGGCGTGCGGGCGCCCAGACGGCTGGGTCCAACCGCGCCCTACCACTCTGCCATTCTGAACGATCACGCAACCGACCGCTGGATTGGGCCATACATTCCCGAGGCCCCGCTGCGCCAAATTAAGCGCTGCTTTCATGTGATTGGTATGGTCGTCTGTGGCGAGTGTTCCTGAAGAATCAGTCGTCACTTAAACTCCCTACAAAGTCTTCAAAATCACGCGCTTCGCGAAAATTCCGGTAAACCGAAGCAAACCGGACATAGGCGACTGAATCAAGATCGGCGAGCACATCCATCACCATCTCGCCGATGACTTTTGACGGCACTTCATTTTCGCCCAAACTTTCCAGCCGCCGCTGGATCGAATTTACAATGCGTTCGACCTGCTCAGGATCAACCGGGCGTTTTTGCAGCGATATGCGGAGCGATCTCGCCAATTTGTCGCGGTCGAAAGTTTCCTTTTTATCGTTCTTTTTCAAGATCGTGAGTTCGCGCAACTGGACCCGTTCGAAGGTCGTCCAACGGGCGCCGCATTCCGGACACGACCGCCGCCGCCTTATGGCAGAATTATCTTCGGTTGGCCGCGAGTCTTTAACCTGAGTGTCGTTATGACCACAAAATGGACAACGCATTGTTCTATCCCCTTTTATATGAACTTCTGTTCATACCCAGTATTCAGTTAAAAATTGCTGTAGACGGGAAACCGCGCGCAAAGTTCCTCGACTTGCTTACGTATCGCGCCTTCAACGGTACTATTATCGTCCGGATTGGCTGCCAAGCCATCCAGCACTTCACTAATGAGATCACCAATTTGGTTAAATTCAGCAATGCCAAATCCACGCGTCGTGCCAGCCGGTGTGCCAAGGCGTACGCCTGAGGTAACAAACGGTTTTTCCGGATCGAACGGAATGCCATTTTTATTACAAGTGATGCCGGCAGCTTCCATGCTGGCTTCGGCGGCTTTGCCGGTCAGGCTCTTCGGTCTTAAATCAACCAGCATCAAATGGGTGTCGGTTCCACCGGAGACGATATCACAGCCCCGCTCGACCAGTTTCGCCGCCAAGGCGCGTGCATTATCGACCACGTTTTGGGCATAAATTTTGAAGTCGGGCTGCAACGCCTCACCGAAGGCAACGGCTTTAGCGGCAATAACATGCATGAGCGGGCCACCTTGAATACCGGGAAAAATGGCTGAATTTACTTTTTTCGCAATATCTTCGTCATTTGTCAGGATCAAACCGCCCCGCGGGCCGCGCAACGTTTTATGGGTGGTCGAGGTTGCGACATGAGCATGCGGGAATGGTGACGGATGTACACCGGCAGCGACCAGCCCGGCAAAATGGGCCATATCGACCATAAAGATGGCGTCGACTTCATCGGCAATTTCCCGGAATGGAGCGAAATCAATTTCACGTGGATAAGCAGAGCCACCGGCAATAATCAGTTTTGGCTGATGCTCTTTAGCGAGGTCTCTGACTTCATCAAAATCAATCAGAGCGTCCTGTTTACGAACGCCATATTGCACCGCGTTAAACCATTTACCGGATTGATTGGGCGGTGCGCCATGAGTCAGATGTCCGCCGGCCGCCAGCGACATACCCATGATGGTGTCACCCGGTT
>CEQE01061587.1_pt1 | contig 28446 bp, 32 predicted proteins | sample 356201 | NCBI WGS metagenome assembly CEQE01 (sample SAMEA2619970, study PRJEB7988) | marine metagenome | biome: marine biome (ENVO:00000447); feature: mesopelagic zone (ENVO:00000213) & marine oxygen minimum zone (ENVO:01000065); material: "saline water (ENVO:00002010), including plankton...
CCATGCGCATGGTTCCATCTTTCGTATTGAAGACCTTTTATATTTTTCCTCGTAAAAAGATATTCGGCCCATTGACCATCACTTAATTCACTAGGTTGTTTTGGTCTAACTATATGGGCTTCACCACCATAGCTAAATTCGCTATGATCTCTTTCACCACAATACGGACATTTAATTATAAACATATTATTAATGAGCTACTGCAGCGGCACCATGTTCATCAACCAGTTCTCCACTTATAAATCTATTAATATTAAAAGCTGCGTTTAATGCATGAGGTTCATCTTTCGCTATTGTATGAGCAAACAGATGACCTGATCCTGGTGTAGCTTTAAATCCTCCCGTTCCCCAACCGCAATTAAAATAAAGCCCTTTTATGTTTGATTTGCTAATTATTGGACTTGCATCTGGACAAATATCAACAACTCCTCCCCATTGCCTAAGCATTCTAAGTCTACTAAAAATTGGATAAAGTTCCAAAATTGCTTTAAGTGTACCCTCAATAATTTCATGAGTGCCTTTTTGAGTGTAAGAAACATAAGAGTCTGTTCCAGCTCCTATAACAAGTTCGCCTTTATCGGATTGACTCACGTAAGCATGAACGGCATTAGACATAACAACCGTATCAATTACTGGTTTGATTGGCTCAGAAACTAAAGCCTGCAATGGTTTGCTCTCAAGAGGAAGTTTTAAACCAGCCATATTTGCAATAACACTTGAATGTCCAGCTGCTACAACACCTATTTTTGAAGTTTTAATAAATCCTTTGGTTGTTTCTAAACCCTCAACAAGATCTCTTTTTCTTTTAATTCCTTTTACTTCACAATTTTGAATGATATCAACACCCATTGAATCGGCACCCCTAGCGTAACCCCATGCAACAGCATCGTGCCTGGCTGTTCCAGCTCTTTTTTGCAATGTACTGCCCATAACTGGATAACGAATATTTGGTGAGCAATTAATAATGGGGCAAAATTCTTTTACTTGCTTTGTATTTAGCCACTCACAATCAATACCATTTAATCTATTGGCATGAGTTCTTCTTTTTAATTCTCTAACATCATGTTGATTGTGAGCTAAATTCATAACACCTCTTTGACTAAACATGACGTTAAAATTTAATTCTTGTGATAAACTTTCCCAAATTTTTAATGCATGATCATAAAGTCCAGCGCTAGCATCCCATAAATAATTTGATCTAATAATAGTCGTATTCCTGCCAGTATTTCCTCCTCCAATCCATCCTTTTTCAACCACAGCTATATTTTTTAAATTATGTTCTTTTGCCAAATAATAAGCTGTGGCTAAACCATGTCCACCACCACCAACTATTACAACATCATATTTTTTTTTCAGCTCTGGATCTCTCCACGCTTTTTGCCAATTTTCATGATAATTAAAAGCATTTTTAATTAGTGAAAAAATTGAGTATTTTAACATTATCGATTAATTTATATTTATTTTGGTTATAAACAACTATGAATTTTATTTAAAAATGGGAAATAATATCAATAAAAAAAATATAAATAAAAACGAATTTAAACATTTTTTATATAAATTAATCTCAATTTCGATAGCAATTGTAATAGTTTTTAATTTACTCTTCAATTTGATTTTTGCTGAAAGACTTGAGAAACTTGATCTATTACTTTCCTTAAATGATAATAATGTTAGATCAAAATTTTCCAACAAAATAAGAAATGAGCTTAAAAAGGGACTTGAAAAAGATAATATCTTTTATGAAGATGACAGAATTTTAATTTTTAAGCTATATAAAAAAATAGTTAATGAATTTAAAGATTTAGAGAAATAAAATTTAAAATAAATTAATGAGTAGCAAATTGTTTATTTTTAAAAAGATTTTACTTTTTCTAGTAATTTTTCTTGCAATAAAAAATGCTATTATATTAGGTATGTCCTGGGATGAACCTTGGCATTATAGAAATGGTATTGTTAGACTCAGGTATTTATTTTCTCTTGGTCAATATGAACATTATGACATTTGGTTTAATATAAAATATTATCCCGGATTATATGATGTTATTAGTAGTTTTATTTCACAGATGTTCCCAAAGAAATTTTTTGTTGAGGTTCATCATTTAATTAATTTTATTTTTGGGATTTCAACAGTATTTTGTTCATATAAAGTCACATCTAAATTATTTGATAAATTCATTGGAACAATACTTTTTATTCTAATCTTTACTAATCCAATTTTTTTTGGTCATATGTCTATCAACTCAAAAGATACAATCCTAGCATTCTGCTTCGTTTATACTTTATACTTTGCTTTGAAATATGTAGATAATTTTAAAATTGAAGAAAAAAGATCTCGTTATACATATCTGGTTGCTTTAGTTGTTGGATTGGGATCGGGCACCAGGGGAGCTTTTATAATTACACTATTACCAATTTTTGTTTTCGTAATTTATAAAATTTATTATTCAACATGGAAAAACGAAAGCAAAACAAAATTTTATGCAGACGTGCTTAAAATTGTATTCTTGGCATACTTATTAATGATTATAGCATGGCCCCAAACTCATCAAAATATTGCCTATTTGCCATTTATGCTTATTTGGGAGTCGTTAACCACAACTCCATTTGGTACAGATTGGGTTCTATTGAATGGAGAGTATTACCAAACTAGTGATACACCAAAAAACTATTTATTAATAAATTTTATTTACAAATTTCCTGAATTTATACTTTTATCAATACCTTTGTTTTTTATATTATATAGAAAAATTTATTCATTCTTTTCAAACAAAGTTGTTAATTTTAAGGAAAATTTAATATTTATATTATTTATAATTTTTTATCCGATTACAATAATTGTTCTTTTAGACACAAAATTAATAGATGGCTTGAGATATTTATTATACATTGTGCCATTCGTTTTAATTATTCCTTCTATTTTATTTTCTTATTTGCTACAAAATATAAATAAAACGATTTATAAAATTATTTTAATTCCAATTCTTATATTATTTATTTTTTACATTAATATTTTCTTTCGTTTAAATCCATATCAATATGTTTATTTAAATTCCTTCATAGGTAAATTTGAGAATTCACATACAAAATTTGAAAATGATTATTGGGGGTTGTCGCTTAAAGAGTTAATTAAAAAAATTAATAATAAAACTTTAAACGCAAATAAAAAAATTCCAAAAATAGCTTTTTGTGGATTTAATTATGATGTTGCTAAGCATTATCTAGATAAAAAAAACATAATTTATCAACATGTATACATGGATAAAGAATTTGATTATGTCATAGCTACAAATCGCCAAAATGTGAGAAAAACTAATGATAAATTTGTCCTAGAAACATGTTTTGAAACATTTAATTTAAAGGAAGTTGCCTCGGTAGAAAGAAACGGTTTAAAGCTAGTAAAGCTTCTAAAAAAATAGACTAAGTTACACTGGCAATTTTTATGAGCTTTTAAAAATTGTACAAATTTTAGATCCCACATTCATAGGTTCGAATTCTATCGCTCCAGTTATATTTTTCTTTGGTGAGCGATATTATCTTAATTATCTAAATGTTACTTTTTTTTGCTTAAACAAGTGTCTGAATTTTATTCTTAAAACGTTTAAGAAAAAGGAAAGGCTAGTTCTAATAAGTTTTACCCCAGTTACTTCGCATTCTATCCAAAAGACAGGAACTTCCACGATCTTCATTTTTAAACTTTGCGCTAGAAACAACATCTCTGTTTCAAAGAAAAATATTTGATTTGAGATATCAGAAGACAATCGCAGAAATGCATTTTTATGAATCGCTTTGAAACCACATTGAACGTCTTTAATTGGCAATCTTAAGAACATGTTTATCAAGAAAATATGGTATATCCTGGACAAAACATATCTTCGCAAAGATCTTTTTATCTTTGATGTTGTTAAATATCTTGAACCTACTGCGATGTCCGCGCCTTTTCTAATTTCATCTATTAACGAATTAAAAGATTTCAATGAAGTAGAAAGATCGATATCCATATAAGCAAGTATATCAGCAGAACTATTTCTCCATGCGTTTAGTACACCATAACCTTTGCCTTGATTTTTTATATATATACATGAAACAGAATCGTTTTTTCGACAGATTGATTTAGCTTTTTCAATAATTTTCTCTGGCTTGGGTCCGTTTACAGAAATGATTATCTTGAATAAATATGAATCCTGGTTTTTTTTTACATGCTTCAAAACCTCAATTATAGAATCTTCCAGAATATCTATGTTGTCATAATAAACGGGAAAAACTATATCAACTTTCCATCTCTTTTTCATTTTGCAATTCGGTATATTCCTTCTTTCGGATCAGAGAATTTCAATCGGAATATTTTCTCTGTCTCATCCATAGAATACACTCTATTAATTTTTAAGTTATCTATTTGAGATTTTTGAAGAAAGCGTAGTTTAAGTAGGGCAAGGAATTTTGCTATTATATAGCCTATTGCAAAAGGCATACGAATGACCATTGTATTTTTTCCCAATGCCATTGAAATAACTTTGATGATTTCTCTATATTCCAAAGAATTTTGTCCAGCAATTAAATGAATTCCCGAGATATTGTGTAGCAATCCCGAATCTATACATTTTACGACATCCTCCACAGAGACTGGTTGAATCAATTGTTTTCCATTTCCTACAATAGGTACAATGGGTATGCGCTTAATCAGGGCTATTAAAAAACCTATATCTGATTTATTTTTTTTGCCATAAATTACTGTTGGTCTAAGGATGAGATGATTATTATGAATAGCTACCTCTTTTTCTGCCTTTTTTTTAGATTTTGTATAGCAATCTTCCCCAGGTAATTGAACAGATTCACTGCTTATATAAATAAACTTTTGTACCTTATATAAAAGAGCGGCCTCAACTAATTTTTTTGTGAAATCTACATTTATTCTGAATATGTCAGGATGATTTGAAGATTTAATAGATAAGATATGAATTATAGCAAAAATGTTATTAAACATACTTTTATTGAAAATAGGATTTAAAAAGTCTACCTCACAATATTTAATGTTTGAATGCTTGGTGCGTTTCGAATTTGGACGTACCAGGCAATTAATATAATAAGATTTCTTAAATTCCTGAATAAAATGATTTCCAAGGAAACTATTTACACCTGTTATGATTATGTTGTGCATAAAATTTCTAATTCACTATGATTAAGTATATTATATAGTGATCTTTATCAGCTTTAAATTTATCAAAAATATCTAATGAATTTTCATACAAAATTGTAGAAAAATACTATATAAATATTGAATATTAAATTTTTTCCAGTTAAACATTTATTAAGGAAGCGTGGGTGAGCCTGGTTTAAACCAACGGGTTGCTAACTCGTCGTAGAGGGAAACTTCTACCATCCGTTCAAATCGGATCGCTTCCGCCAATAGTAAAATTATATATAAAATAGAAAAACATACATATGGAAAATAAGAAATTTTTTAAAACCAAAATATTTTGTGATACAGCAGATATTAAAATAATTAAAAAATTTAATAAAAATTCCTTGGTCAACGGATTTACTACTAATCCCACTTTGATGAGATTTTCAGGTGCAAAGAATTACAAAACTTATTCTAAAAAATTACTAAAAATCTGTAAAAAAAAACCTATCTCACTAGAAGTTATCGCTGATAATTTTGAAGAGATAGAAAAACAGGCATATGAAATAAAATCATGGGGAAATAATGTTTATGTGAAAATTCCTGTTACTAATTCTAAAGGAAATTTTTCTGGTAAAATTATTAAAAAATTGAGTGATAAAGGTTTAAAACTCAACATTACTGCTGTGTACACTACAAATCAAGTTAAAAAAGTAGTTAAATGTTTAAATAAAAATTCTTATTCAATAATATCAATTTTTTCTGGAAGAATGGCCGATGTAGGAAAAGATCCGGTTCCAATAATTCAAAAGAGTGTAAAATTTACAAAAAAAATTAAAAAAATCAAAATATTATGGGCAAGCACAAGAGAAGCGTATAATTATATGCAAGCAAATAATTGTAAATGCGAAATCATTACAATGCCACCCAAAATAATTGAAAAAATTTCTAAGTTTGGAAAATCATTTAGAGAGTTAACACTAGATACGGTAAAAACTTTTTATAAGGATGCATCAGAGGCAAATTTTAAAATATAAAGCAGAATCCATTTTAATAATGAGGTTTATCAACGAAATAATTTCGGATCTTAATAGGTTTTTTTCGCAACATATATTTATAAACATTAACGTTTTCAAGTACTCTCTGTACATAATTTCGCGTTTCTCTAAACTTGATTAACTCAATCCAATCCACGTAATCTATTTCTCTTTTTTGGGGATTACCGTTAATTTTATTCCAGTAAGCAACTCTTTTTGGTCCAGCATTATATGCGGCGATTGAAAAAGGATAAGAGCCTTCGTATTGTTCAAGAAGTTCAGCAATATAGTATGAACCCAATTTAATATTATAATTAGGATCTGAAGTTAGTTTTTTTTTGCTATAAGAAAGTCTAGCGCGTTTAGCTACTAGCCTTGCCGTATATGTCATTATTTGCATTATGCCTTTAGCACCAGCGTAACTATTCGCCCGTGCATCAAACTCACTTTCTTGCCTAATAATTGCTAAAATAAGTTCCGGAGAAGGCATTCTTTTGTTATTAATTTTTAAAGGGACATCAATAATTGGAAAGTTTATGGTATTATGAAATCTTTTTTCATAAGAGGCCTGTTTAGCAATCTGTATTGCAAAATCATATCTTCCAATACTAACTGCTAAATCTCCCGCTAAAATTTCGCTACTTTGATTAATATTGCTAGTTGCCAAATGTTTAAGAATATCTTTAGCATACTTAGTTTTATTTATTTCATGAAGTAAAACTACTAATTTTGTTAACTCATTTTCGGCAAATACTTTTTTTTCAATATCACCTGGTCGCATCATTTCTTTATTTAAATAAAAATCTTTGTTGGGGTAAATTTTTATAAATGCCAGTTGACCGTAATAAGTGGTTAAGTATTTAGAAGCTTCTTCAAACCATTTTTCTGAGCTTTCTATGTCATTTAATTTTTCATATGATCTGCCAAGCCAATAAGCTCCCCTTGATAGACTTATGGGATAACCCACATTTTCAAAAAAATTATGAAAATGTTGGGTTGCCAATATAGGATCATCTAAAAAACTCAATGCAATCCATCCGGACATCCATTCTGCTTCAGCATATTCAGGACCATTTTTCATTGAATGATTGCTGGCAATTTTGTAAGCAATTGCATATTTTTTTTTATAAATTAAAGTTCTTGATATAATTTCTCTTTCAAACCACCATTTATCGGGTCTTACTAAAAACTTTGGATCGTTTTTAATTTTTAGTAATATTTCCAAAGAAGAGTCAACACGGCCTCTCTTTCTTCTCCACTTTAGCCGATCGTATAGTAAACCTGGATCTTTTTTAAGTTTACTAGGCACTTTACTAATAGCGTTATCTACACCATAAGATTTGCTCATTAGTAATAATCTTGCGTTATATAAAGCTTGATAATCTTTTGGCAAGTATCTGAGCATTCTTTTTAAATCCCAATATTTATTTTCCCAAGCTAACCAATCTGCCCTTTTGATATGATCTTCGGTATTTAAATATTTTTTTAATTTTTTTCTTAAATATTTAAGATCTCTTTTTGATAACTTGGCATTAATCCAACCATTTTTTATTAAAGGTATTCCTTTTTCACGATTGCCTTTTGATAAATAGCTTTGACCTAACATTAATTTTCCATATCCGCTGAAAGGGTCTTTTTCATCAAATAATTTTATTACCCTATTATCAGAAATTGTTTTTGTATTAATTTTATGTTCTGATAAATACCTGAGTCTGTTTATTCTTGGATAATTTGGATTTAGGTTAATAAAATTTATGTAATCATAGAAATTTGCTTGATTATTGGATTCTAATAAGTAAAGCCATTTAACCAATCTATAAATTGATCTATTTTTAGCGTCACTTGCCAAGTTTATTGCCCTGGTCCATCTTTTTTTATCTATTTCAGAAAATATCTTTTTAGCTAATTTAAAATCATTTTTAGAAAAATACTTAGATTTAATAGCAACCTTTCTTTTTTGCTCCTGATATGTAATTGGTTTTTTTCTAGGAATAATTAATTCTTTATCCTCAATTTTTGCAATAATTTTTACCTTCTCACTTTCTTTTCTTTTTTCCACAAATTTGGGCTTTTCTATTATTTGATCTTCAGGTTTTTTTTTAGGTAATAAATATTTTGTTTTCTTAGCTTCCAACTTTATGAGATCGCTGTTTATTGGCTTAATTTTTGGTAGAAGCATTTTTTTTAATAATCTTTCATCAATTTTAGGCTTGGAATCAATTTGAGAAATTTCTTCTTTTTGTAATTTATCGTCCTCAGGCTGAGTCTTTGGTAATACTATTTCTTTTTTTGTAATTTCTTCAATTTTTGGCTCTGGTTTTGGAATAATTATTTCCTCAGCAAGCAAATTTTCTAATAAAAATAACGCAATTATAAAAATTATTAAATTATTTATCGAAAATTTGCTCATATAAATTTAGATGATTTGATTCAGTAAATTATGTTATAAAGATTTATGTTTAAAGGATCAATTGTAGCAATAATTACACCTTTCAAAAATGCTAAATTGGACGAAGATACCTATATATCTTTAATTCATTATCATCTTAAAAATGGCACCTCTGGTATCGTGCCAGCTGGAACAACAGGAGAGTCCCCAACTTTAAATCACGAAGAACATATTAGAGTGATTGAATTATGTGTAAGAGAGTGCAAAGGAAAGATCCCTGTGATTGCTGGCACTGGTTCAAATTCAACAAAAGAAGCAATATCGCTAACTAGATATGCAGAAAAAGTAGGAGCAAATGCTGCTTTAGTTGTAACACCCTATTATAACAAACCTACACAAGAAGGCTTGTATCATCATTATAAATCTATAAATGACGAAACTGATATCCCTATAATTATATACAACATACCATCAAGGTCAGCTGTTGATATGTCGGTTGATACTATGGCAAGACTTTTTGAATTAAAAAATATTATCGGGGTAAAAGATGCAACTGCAAATTTAGAGCGCGTTAACGAACAAAAGAAAAAAATTGGAAATGATTTTATTCAACTTTCAGGAGAGGATGGCACAGCATTAGAATTTAATTTGAGAGGGGGAAAAGGGTGCATTTCAGTAACCGCAAATGTTGCGCCTAAACTTTGTTCAGAATTTCAAGAAGCATCTTTGGCTAAAAATAATAATAATCTTTTATCAAGAGCAAAGGAAATTAATGACCAATTAATGCCCCTTCATAAGTCTCTTTTTATCGAAAGCAATCCTAGTCCAGTTAAATATGCAGCAAATCTATTAAAACTTTGCTCAGACGAAGTTAGACTTCCTCTAGTAGGAGTGACTGCAGAAACAAAGGAAAAAGTTAAATCTGCAATGCAACAAGCAAATTTAATTTAATTCATGAGGGATAAAACCAATAAAGGTTTAAAAGTTATTTGTTTAAATAGAAAAGCAAGGTTTAATTATTTTATTAATGAAGTTTTAGAGGCAGGGATTGTCTTAAAAGGATCTGAGGTTAAATCAATAAGAAAAGGCAAAGTTAATATATCAGATTCATATGCAGTAGACAAAGGAGGGGAGATTATTTTAATTAATTCTCACATCTCTTCATATAAAGAATCTAGCTACAATGATCATCGTCCAACCAATGATAGAAAGCTTTTATTAAATAAAAGAGAAATAAATAAATTAATTGGAAAAATTAATAGGGAAGGCTTTACAATTGTTCCTACAAAAATGTATTTTAAAAGTGGAAAAGTAAAAATTGAAATTGCAATTGCAAAGGGTAAAAAGCACTATGATAAAAGACAAGTTAAAAAACAGAGAGATTGGAATAGAGAGAGATCTAGATTTTTTAGAAAAACAAGTTGATTTAAAATGATTTTTCTTGGATTGGGATCAAATTTACCATCCAAATATGGAGATAAATTTGCAAATATAAATCTGGCAATTTCTTTTCTTAAAGCTTGTGGAATCAAGGTAATTAAAAGATCTAGTTTTTACAAAACTCCCTCTTACCCGGACAGAGAAAACCCAAAGTTTATTAATGTTGTTATTTTAGTTGAGACTAATTTGCCACCAGTTGATTTAATGTCAGTTCTAGTTTTTATAGAAGAAAAGTTAGAAAGAAAAAGATTTAAAAAAAACGATCCAAGGTCATGTGACATTGATATCATTGATTATAATAACCAAATATTGAATCTAAAATACAATAATTCTGATCTTACGTTACCACACAAAGAACTCACATCAAGAAATTTTGTTTTATTCCCTTTGCAAGAAATATCACCAAAATGGAAACATCCCAAAACAAAAGAGACTATTAATTATTTAATACAAAAACTTAATGAGGAAGATAAGAACTCTATATTAAAGATGAATAAAAATTGATATAATAATAAAATGATTAACCAGGAAGATTTGATTAACAAAGTAAAGGCCTATGATAAATTTTTAAATCCAGATACTCTATCAAAAGCATATAATTTTGCTTTAAAGGCTCATGCAAACCAACGGAGAATTTCTGGTGATCCTTTCTTAATACATCCCGTTGCTGTTGCAAATATATTGACCGATCTAAAACTGGATAGCGCAACCATCGCTACAGGACTTCTCCATGATACAATTGAGGATACTAAAGCTACCTACAAAACTGTTAAGGATGAATTTGGTAAAGAAGTGGCAGATTTGGTTGAGGGAGTCACTAAGATTTCTGCGCTTGAAGATAAGGCTAAAAAAAATTCTAAAGCAGAAAATTTTAGAAAATTAATATTAGCAACTTCCAAAGATATTAGAGTTTTGCTAGTTAAAATCGCTGATCGATTACACAATATGAGAACTATTGAAGAATTTAGAAATATCGAAAAAAGGAAACAAATTGCAAGGGAGACTATGGAAATTTATGCTCCATTAACAGATAGAATGGGAATGAACAGAATTAGAGATGAATTGGAAGACATTTCGTTTAAAGTATTAAATCCAGAAGCAAGAGAATTAATAACTAAAAGATTAAATGTTAAAGAAGAAAACAGAAAAGATACATTTAAAAAAATTTCAGGAGAATTTATTAGTGTATTAAAAGGAAATGATATTAATGTAAAAATAACTGGAAGAGAAAAAACACCATTTTCAATTTGGAGAAAGATTCAAAAAAAAAGAACTTCTTTAGAGCAGATTTCTGACATCGTTGGTTTTAGAGTAATAGTGAATAGTATTTCAGAATGCTACAAAACTTTAGGTATTTTCCATACCAGGTGGCAAACAATTCCTGGTAAATTTAAAGATTATATTTCTACTCCTAAGATAAACAATTACAAATCTATACATACTGCAATTATTGGTCCAGAAAAACAACGTGTCGAAATTCAGATCAGAACTAAGTATATGCATGAATTTGCTCAAAGAGGGATAGCATCTCATTGGAAATATAAATCTTCAGAAAAGTTTAGTTTGTCAGTATGGAAAGAATATGATTGGTTGGTTGATTTAGTTGAAATTGTTGATAAAGGAGCAAGTCCAGAACATTATTACGAATATACAAAACTACAAATGTTTCAGGACAACGTATTTTGTTTTACTCCAGGGGGATCAGTAATTAAACTTCCCAAAGATGCAACCCCAATTGATTTTGCTTATGCCGTACATACACAAATTGGTGACACCGCTATTAGATGCGAAGTAAACGGTAAGGAGAGCCCATTACAAAGCCTATTGCATAATGGAGATATGATAAAAATTATTACTTCTAACAAGATGTCCCCATCTTTACATTGGTTAAGCTCTGCAAAAACAGGAAAAGCCCGAGCAGCTATAAGAAGATATTGGTATGATAAAGAACCAAAGAAAGAAATAAACAAAAAATACAATACTGCTTTATGGATATCATTACCAGATTCCCCAGGAAAATTAGGAGAAGTTACTTCGTTAATTGGTATTAATAAAGGAAATATAACTAGCGTTGAATTGACAGAAAAAAAAGAAGATCACATAAACTTTATGTTTGACATACAAATAGAAGATTTAAAAAACTTTACAAAACTTATAAGCGAGTTAAAACAAAAAGAATTTAAATTTAGAATTATAAGACATAAAAAAAAACATGCTCTCTTACAAAGATTCTTTAAACGTTTTAAAAAAAACTAGAGCATTATTAGAAGGTCACTTTCTTCTTACTTCAGGCTTGCATAGCAATAGGTATGTCCAATGTGCAAAACTTCTAAGTGATCCCAATGGTGCATCTAAAATATGTAGTTCTTTAGCAGAAAAAATATTAAAATCCTTCCCTTCAGTTGATTTGATTCTGTCCCCAGCTTTAGGCGGCATAATAATAGGCTATGAAATAGGAAGAAGATTAAACAAAAAGTCAATATTTTCTGAAAGAGTTGAAGGCAAATTTCAATTAAGAAGAGGTTTTTCAATAAAAAAAGATACAAAAGTATTAATTGTGGAGGATGTAATAACAACTGGCAAATCCATTTTGGAATGTGCAAAATTAGTTAAAAAAGCAAATGCAATAAATTTGGGATTTGCATGTATTATTAACAGATCAAATAAAAAAAGCTTATTAATCAAAAAAAAAAAAATAATTTCACAAATAAAAATTTCAATTCCAGTTTACAAAAAAAATGCTCTACCTCCCTATTTAAAAAGAATACCTCTAACTAAACAAGGTAGCCGTTTTCTAAAATAAAAATGATCAGATTAGGCGTCAATATAGATCATGTTGCTACTGTACGTAATGCAAGAGGAGAAAATTACCCTGATCCAAATAAAGCCGCTTTAATGGCAAAAAAATCTGGCGCCAGTTCTATTACTATTCACTTAAGAGAAGATAGAAGACATATTACAGATAAAGATTTATTTAAAATCGTAAAATTAAAAAATATCCGAGTTAATTTAGAAATGGCTCCAACAAACAAAATGTTGAAAATTGCTTTAAAAGCAAAACCAAATTTTGTTTGTATAGTTCCGGAAAAAAGAGAAGAGCTTACTACCGAAGGAGGATTAAACCTTGATAAAGACAATTTTAGAATTAAGAAGATAATTTATTGTCTTAAAAAAAAAGGAATACGTACTAGTTTATTTATTGAACCTAGAATTCAGGATGTCGGAAAGGCCAAAAAATTAGGCGCAGATTGCGTCGAATTACATACTGGTAAATTTTGTAATTTATATAATCTAAATAAAATATTTTTTAATGAATTTATCAAAATCAAAAAAGCTGCTAAATTCGCAAATATAATTGGTTTGGAAGTACATGCTGGTCATGCCTTAACCTATCAAACTGCTAAAATGATCAAAAAAATTAAAAATATTAAAGAATTAAATATTGGTCATTTTATAATTAGCGAAGCAATTTTCGTTGGTCTAAAACAAGCTATTTTAAATTTTAAAAATGTTTTAAAATAATGGCTATTTTAGGTACAGGTATAGATATTGTTGAAAATTATAGACTTAAAGAAATATTATTAAAAAAAAAATCTAATTTTAAAAAAAAAATATTCACCTTAAATGAGGTTGCTTATTGTGAAAAGAAATCAAATTCAATAAGTTGTTACGCCAAAAGATTTGCTGCGAAAGAAGCTTTCGTTAAAGCTCTAGGTATTGGTTTTAGAAAAAATATTAATTTTATAAATATTGAGGTAGCAAATAACACTTATGGAAAACCATATATATCTATTAACAAAATAATTGCCAATAAAATTAAAACTCTTTTTAAAGTAAAAAAATTTAATATATTGTTATCTATTTCAGATGAAAAAAAATACTCTATTGCTAGTGTTATAATTACGAAATAATGAAAATAAACAAAAAATTTTTTTATGATAATTTAACAACGATTTTTTATGCTTTGATTATTGCGATAATTATAAGATCTCTTTTATTTCAACCATTTTACATACCATCATCTTCCATGGAACCTACATTACTGGTTGGTGACAGGCTTTTTGTTTCTAAATATACATATGGCTATAGCAAACATTCATTTCCATTTAGCCCAAAAATTTCAAACAGTAGATTTTTTTTTAAAGAACCAGAGCGGGGAGATGTTGTCGTCTTTAAAACACCAGTTGACAATAGAACTGATTATATAAAAAGATTGATCGGATTACCTGGGGATGAAATTCAGTTCATTGATGGTGATTTATATTTGAATAATAATCAAGTACTAAAGACAAAAAAAAATATTAAGGATTTAAAAATTTATTGTGGAAAACAAATAATAAATGCTATTGCATTCAATGAGAAACTACCAAATGGCCATTCATATATTGCCGTTTATAAAAAAGAAGGTAGTTTTAAAAACTCAGACAAATACATTGTTCCAAGGAATCATTACTTTTTTTTGGGAGATAATAGAGATTGTTCAAAGGATAGCAGATATCTAAACAGCGTGGGTTATGTTAGTAAATTAAATTTAGTAGGCAAGGCAAGAATCATTTTTTTTTCGACTAATAAAAAAAAGGGAAATATTTTTCAAATATGGAAATGGTTTAAAATTATCCAATGGAATAGGTTTTTTAATATAATCAATTAATAATGCAGAATCAAAAAAAATTGGAAAATAAAATAAAGATTAAATTTAAAAATAAAAAATTATTATCCTTGTCATTGGTACATAAAAGTTTTGATCTTTTGAAGAACAACGAGAAGTTGGAATTTCTTGGAGATAGAGTTTTGGGATTAGTTCTATCAAAAAAATTATTTAATTTATATCCACATGAATCTGAAGGAAGCTTAGATAAGAAATTTGCTTCAGTAGTAAATCGTAAAATTTGTTTAAGAATTAGTAAAATTTTGGAGTTGGAAAAATTTCTTATTTTAGGAAATACTTATAAAAAAAAAATAAAGATAGAGGATAAAATATTAGCAGATGCATGTGAGGCTTTGATTGGTGCTCTATATCTTGATTCTGGTTTTAACATTGTAGAAAATTTTATTCTAAGATTATGGAATGACGAAATTAAAAAAACTGTCAAAATAGAAATAGACTCTAAGACAAAACTGCAGGAATATTCACTTAAATATTTTAAAAAATTACCAACTTACAAAGTATTATTTTGTAAAGGTCCGCAACACAAACCATCTTACAAGGTTTCTGTGAAAATTCATGACTCAAAATCTTTTTATGGAATTGCCAATTCCAAAAATGCTGCAGAGCATAATGCTGCAAGCAATATTATTAAAGATTTAAAAATTAAGTAGATTATGCAGTGGAATGATGAAGGTTATTTGTTATCAAAAAATAATTATTCTGAAAATTCAGTAATTATTGAAGTTTTTACATTGAATCACGGAAAATGCTCAGGAATTGTTTATGGAGGTACATCAAGAAAAATAAAAAACTATTTGCAATTAGGAAATAAAATTTATGTAAATTTAAAAACTAAAAACGAAAACAAATTAGGTTATTTTAAAATTGAAATAATTGATCCAATAAGTCCGTTTTTTTTTGATGATAACAAAAAAATAAATTGTTTATTTTCATCGCTTAATCTTTTAAAAATAGTACTCCCAGAGTTGCAAAGTTATAATTCTATTTATATTTTATTTTCTAATTTTTTAAATGAATTAAAGTTTAGCAATAATTGGATTGTTCATTACATCTTTTGGGAAATGAATCTTCTTAAAAAAATAGGTTTTGATATGAATTTGCCATCTAATTATGTTGAGGCATCTTATAATAAAAAAAAAATAATTACTGTTAATATAGATAATGAAAATATAAATGTTCCAAGTTTTATAGTTGATAAAAAATTTTATAACATTGATACTAAATCAATTTATTATGCTTTAACATTTATTGGTAAATTTCTTAAAAAAAATGTTTTAATACCAAATAATTTAAATTATCCTATATCTAGGATAAAATTAGAAAATTATTTTAGATAATGGAAGAACACAAAAAAAGGTCAATTCTAAAAACTCTTACCTGGCGTATCACCGCTTCACTAGATACATTCGTTATCGCCTGGATAATAACTGGTGATTGGAGAATGGGAGGCTCTATTGCTGGCATTGAAGTGATTACAAAAATGTTTTTTTATTATTTTCATGAAAGAATCTGGAATAAAATCAAGTGGGGTAAGAAAAAGTGGTGGTGGCTATCTTAGCCTTTGGGCAATGTAATCAGCAAAATATGTTACTATTGCACTGGCTCCCGCTCTTTTAAATGACATTAAGCTTTCTTCAATTGCCTTCTCAGATATTATTTTTTTCTTAATACCATTATTAATCAAACTATATTCTCCAGATACCTGATATGCAAATACAGGTATTTTGAAGGTATCACTAAGCAATTTGATTATATCAAGATAAGGCATTCCTGGTTTAACTATAACAAAATCTGCACCTTCATTAATATCAAGAGCAACTTCTCTCAAAGCTTCTTTTTGGTTTAAAAAGTTCATCTGATAATTTTTTTTATCACTTTTTAAGCTTTTTTTTGATCCTATGGCATCTCTAAATGGACCATAAAAATTTGATGCATATTTGACAGCATAAGATAAAATTTGAACTAATTTAAAATTATTCTTATCTAAAGCTTTTCTTATTTTCCCTATCCTTCCATCCATCATGTCAGATGGTGCTATGACATCGCATCCCATTTCAGCTAGCAATAACGCCTGTTTAACTAAAATTTCGACAGTTTCATCATTCTGAACATATCCTTTTTTTAATAAACCATCATGACCATGAGAAGTATAAGGATCCAAAGCTACATCACACATTATTCCAATATCTGATTTAAATTTTTTTTTAATAAGTTTTAAAGCTTTGCATACCAGATTATTTTCATTTAATGCTTCCGATCCATCTTTGTCCTTTTTTACTATTTGAGTATGTGGAAATAGTGCTAAAAGAGGCAATTTAAGTTTAAGTGCTTTCTCAACAACTTTTTCTATTTTATCTATTGAATATCTATATACACCGGGCATAGTAGAAATTTGATTTTTTTGATTTTTACCATCAGTTAGAAATATTGGCCAAATTAAGTCGTTGGATGACAAACTATTTTCACTTACAAGATGTCTAGACCACTCGGTTTTTCTATTTCTTCTTAACCTTGTGTTAGGATACGATCCAATAAGCTTCATTTTTCTAGTTATTAAATTATTATTTTATTATGATTAATGCGACAAAAATAATGTATATTATTATCTTTTATAAGGTATTTAATAAAGTAGCACAATGTATTCAATGGTAGATAAGAAAATAGAGTTCTTTTGACTGCTTGTGTTTTAAATTATTAATTTAATTAAGAATATTCACTTGAAAAAAATACTAATCGCATCCGATCATGCGGGCTATGAGCTTAAGGAGATTATTAAGAAACATCTGTCAAAGAAAGAATTGATGGTTGTTGATTTGGGTCCTTTTAATTTAGTAAAGGTCGATTATCCTGACTACGCCCATAAATTATCTAAAAGAATTAATCTTAATAAAAAATTATCAGGCATTCTCGTTTGTGGATCAGGTATAGGAATGGAAATGACAGCAAATAGATATAATAATGTAAGAGCTGCACTATGCTATAATCAAAAGTCGGCAAAATTAGCAAGATCACATAACAATGCTAATGTTATCACATTTGGCTCAAGATTGACAAAAAAAAATATTGTCCTTAAATGTATAAATATTTTTTTGAATACGAAATTCAAAGGTGGTCGTCATACAAAGAGAATCAATAAAATATAAATCATTATGACTAAATTAAATAAATATATCTCAACCAATTATCAAAATTTTTTTGATAAAAATTTATCGTTAGTTGATCCAGAATTATATAGTTCTATAAAACATGAGTTTGAAAGACAACAGGAGCATATTGAATTAATTGCTTCGGAAAATATTGTTTCCAAAGCTGTATTGGATGCCCAGGGTTCAATTATGACAAATAAATATGCCGAGGGATATCCATCTAAAAGATATTACGGTGGATGTGAATTTGTTGATAAAGCGGAAGATTTGGCTATAGAAAGAGTAAGGAAACTATTTAATTGCAAGTATGCAAACGTGCAGCCTCATTCTGGCGCTCAAGCCAATGGAGCTGTATACCTTGCCCTTTTAAATCCTGGAGACACAATACTTGGTATGAGTTTAAATTCAGGAGGTCATTTAACACATGGAGCTAAAGTTTCTCTTTCAGGCAAATGGTTAAATTCATTTCATTATGAAGTAGACAAAGAAAGCGGACTGATTAACTATAATGAAGTTGAAATAATTGCAAAGCAACATAAACCTAAACTGATTATTGCTGGTGGCAGTGCATATTCTAGAATAATTGACTTTAAAAAATTTCGTGAAATAGCAAACAAAGTGAACGCATATCTTATGGTAGACATGGCTCATTTTGCTGGATTAGTTGCAGGAAAATGTTATCCAAATCCAATTGAACATGCTGATATTGTTACATCAACAACGCACAAAGTATTAAGAGGCGGAAGAGGTGGAATTATTTTAACCAATAGAGAAGATTTGATTAAAAAAGTTAATTCTGCTGTTTTTCCAGGCTATCAAGGTGGACCTTTAATGCACATTATTGCAGCAAAGGCTGTTTGTTTTCATGAAGCTCTGCAAGACAGTTTTAAGATTTATATTAAGTCTGTTATTGAGAATGCAAAAATTTTATCAGAAACGTTAAAAATCAATGGCTTTAAAATATTTTCTGGCGGCACCGATACACACCTAATGTTAGTTGATTTAAGACCATATAATGTTACTGGAAAAGATGCTGAATCAAGTTTGGAAAAAGCAAATATAACGTGTAACAAAAATGGAATTCCTTTTGACACAGAAAAAATGACAATAACTTCTGGAATAAGATTGGGCACACAAGCAGCTACAACAAGGGGTTTTGGTGTAAATGAATTCAGGAAGGTGGGGGAATTAATAACAAAAGTTATAGTTGGTTTGTCAAAAAACCCTAGCGATAATAGAAAAATTGAAAATCAAGTAAAAGAAGAAGTAATCAAACTTTGTTCTTTGTTTCCTATTTATAATCATTTAAAAGATAACTAATTATGCTTTGTCCATTTTGTAAAACTGGCGATACTTCAGTAGTTGACTCAAGACCTACCGAGGATGGTACGGCAATAAGAAGGCGAAGAACATGCGGTTGTGGTGAGAGATTTACAACATTCGAAAGAATTCAATTTAGAGAAATAATGGTCCTAAAAAAAAATGGAAGAAAATCTATTTTTGATAGAGATAAATTATCAAAGTCAATATACATTGCTCTTAAAAAAAGACCTCTAGACACTGATACTGTTGAAAAATTTATATCAAAAATATCAAGAAATTTAGAAGAAATGGGTCAAAGTGAAATAGCATCGAGCATTATAGGAAAAATGGTTATGGATGGTCTTAAAAATCTTGATCCTATTGCATATGTTAGGTTTGCCTCAGTCTACAGAAATTTTAGGGAAGTAAAAGATTTCGAGCAATTTGTGGACAAGCTGGATGTTTCCAAAAAAACACAAAACTAATATAAAACATAAATATTTTATGAAACTTGCTTATAATCAAGCAAGTAAGGTATTAGGAAACACAGGGAGTAACCCTGCTGTTGGCTGTGTAATTGTTAAGAATAATGAATTAGTTAGTTTAGCACATACTAATTTTAATGGTAGACCACATGCTGAAAGAATAGCTTTATCAAATAAAAAAATTAACTTTAAAGGTTCATTGCTATACTCGACCCTTGAACCTTGCAGTCATTATGGAAAAACATCACCATGCACTGATATTATTAAAAAGCGAAGTATCAAAACGGTATATTTTTCTAAATTTGATCCTGATAGGAGAAGTTTTAAAAAAGCAAAAAAAAAATTAAATAAATGTAATATTAAAACGTTCGAAAACATACATAAATATATAGGAGATTGCTTCTATAAAGATTTCAACATCAGGAAAAGGACTAACAATATTTTTATTTCATCAAAATTAGCCACTTCAAAAGATTTATTTATTTCTGAAAAGTATAACAAATGGATAACAAATGTTTATTCAAGAGCTAGGGTCCATTTATTGCGCGCAAATCACGATTCTATTTTAACTACTTCGAGGACAATTTTGAAAGATGATCCAATGTTAAATTGTCGTATTGATGGATTGCAACATTACTCTCCAAAAAGATTTGTCATTGATAAAGATCTAACCATACCTATGACATCAAAAATAATTAGAACAGCTGACAATATATCAACATATCTCTTTTACAATTCAATCGATAATAATAAATTAAATAAATTAAGTCAGGTTAAAGTTAAAACAATAAGAATCGATCTAAAGAATAAGCATTTAGATTTTAATAAAATAATACTTTTTTTAAGAAATAAGGGATTTTATAGAGTCTTTGTGGAAGCAGGAATTAAATTTAATAATTTTTTGCTTGATAATTTGTATATAAATGATTTTTATCATTTTTACTCTGATCAATTATTTGGAAATAGAGGTTTATATAATACAAAAAATTTTTTTAACAAGATGAATAAGATAAAACGAAGCAAAAGAGAAATTGAAATCAATTTATTCCAAGATAAATTACTAAAATATTCATTAAAATAATGTTTACTGGTATAATAAAAAAAAATGGAATTGTTAAAAAAATTATATCTAATAATAAAGAAATTAAGATAGGAGTAAAAAGCAGCTTAAAATTAACAAACAAAGATTTGGGATCGTCGATTAATTGCTCTGGTGTTTGCTTGACTCTTGAAAAAATATACAAGGGATTATATTTTTTTCATTTAAGCAGAGAAACTTTAAGAGTCAGTAATTTTAATAACATCAAATTAAATCAAGTTATAAATCTAGAAAAATCTCTTAAGTTTGGTAATGAAATTTCAGGACATTTTGTTCAAGGACATATAGATACAATTTCAAAACTTAAAAAGAAATGTATATATGGAAAATCTTGGTACTTATATTTTTCAATAAATAAAAGTCTTAAAAAATTTTTAAATTCTAAAAGCGCTGTTGCAATAAATGGAGTCTCGTTAACTATTGCAAAGGTATTCGTAAATAGTTTTTTGGTTGTGGTAATACCTCACACTTTAAAGTTGACAAATTTAAAAAATATTAAAAATAATGATATTGTAAATATAGAAATTGATATCATTGCAAAATATATAAAAAACTTAAAAAAATAAATATGTTTACATCAATTAGCAAAATCATAAAGGACGCAAAAAAAGGTAAAATGTTCATTTTGGTTGATGATATAAATAGAGAAAACGAAGGTGATTTAGTAATTCCTGCTAATAAAGTAAAACATAAAGATATAACTTTTATGGCAAAACATGGAAGGGGCCTTATTTGTCTAGCTCTCGATTCAAAACAAGTTAAAAAATTAAATCTTCAACTTATGTCACCAACCAACCAATCTAGATCTCGAACAGCGTTTACTGTATCTATAGATGCTACAAAAAATATCACCACAGGTATTTCTGCACATGATAGAGCATATACAATAAAATCGGCAATAAAAAAGAACGTGTCCAGAAAAGATATTGTAACACCCGGACATATATTTCCCTTAATATCCAAAGATGGAGGTGTATTAGTTAGAGCTGGTCATACCGAGGCTTCAGTAGATATATCAAGATTGTCAAAAAATTTACCCTCAGCCGTTATTTGCGAAATCATGAATGACGATGGAACAATGGCTAAAGGGAAACAATTAGTAAATTTTGCAAAAAAACACAAGTTGAGTCTTGGAAAAATTGACGACCTTATATCCTATCGATTAAATCAAGAAAAATTAATAAATTTCAAAAAATCTTCAAATATCACTATTAATAAACAAACTTATAAAATTAATATTTTTGAAAATATACTTGATGGCTCAGAACATTTTGCACTAATCAAAGGCAATATAATTAGTAATAAAAGTCCACGAGTGAGGGTTATTTCGTCAAATATAGTAAGAAATTATTTAATGGATAATAAATTGCCAAATTTATTTAATCAAACTATTAACCACTTCAAGAAATATAAAGACTGTGTATTAGTATTTATAAGACATACAAATCTTAAATCTGTTTCGGAAACTCTAAAGGGATATAAGGATAAAAAATATCACAATAAAGGTAATGATAAACTTATTAGAAACTCTGGTATTGGTTCACAAATTATAAAGGCTTTGAACATTAATAAAATGATATTAGTTACCAGATCTAAAAAGAAGGTTGTAGGTTTAGAAGGTTACGGTATAAAAATTACAAAACAAGAAATTATTAAATGAAAAAAAAAATTTGTCTAATCCTTGCAGATTATTATCCAGATATTTCCAATATGTTACTGGAAGGTTCATTTCGAGAATTACAGAGAGCTGAAAAACAAAATATAATTGAGATTGGCGACGACCCAATCCATGTGCCAGGAATTTTTGAAATACCTGTAACAATTTCAAAACTAATAAAAAAATATGACGCTTTTGTAGTCTTAGGCTGTGTTATTAAAGGAAAAACACCACATTTCAATCTGATTTCTAAGGCAGTTATAAACGCAATAATGGATTTGTCTATTAGAAATAAAAAACCAATAGGTAATGGAATTATAACTTGCCTAAATAAAAAACAAGCTGTTGAAAGAGCTGATCCTGATAGAAAAAATAAGGGAGGAGAAGCAGTTACAGCGGTACTAGCCACTTTGGCAAACTTTTGAAAATGCATAAAGAAACGCTTCAAAACCCAAGGGTTATAGTTGTTCAGAAATTATATGCTCAAGAATTTAATAAAGAATGCGAGTTAACATTCCCCAAACATAGATACAAAAAATTTATAAAAGATATTGTCTTAGGCACATTAGAAAGAAAAGAACTAATAAAAGAAACCATACAACGGCATCTTAGTAAAGATTTAAATGAAAAAAGAACAGAAAAATTATTAATTGTTTTGTTACATGCCGCTATATTTGAATTTTTATATCGCCCACAAACTTCTCTAAATATTATAATTAACGAATATTTGCATACTGCTGATTTCTTTTTAGAACAAAGTCAAAAAAAATATTTAAATGCAATATTAGACAAGGTATCAAAAAAGATAAGATCATAAGTGAACGAATTTGCAGTTATAAAAAAATATTTTTCAAATTTGTCAAAAAATAACAAAGGATCTTTTGCTTTGTCTGATGATATATTTTTTGACTACAAAAAAAAAATAGGCATATCCATAGACAGTTTCATTGAAGGAAGACATTTTTTAAATTTTATAAATCCAAATCTTGTAATCAAAAAAGCTTTAAGGGGAGCTATCTCTGATTTAATATGCAAAGGAATAATCCCCAAATATTATTTTATGAGTTGTTCGGGAAATAAGAGGCATCTAACCAAAGTCAATCTTGCTAAAATAAAGTTAGCTTTAAAAGAAGAACAAAAAAAATATAATATTTTCTTGGCAGGCGGAGATACAACTTATTCAAATAAATTGTCAATAACAGTTGCCGTTGTTGGATATTCCAAAAAAAATCCAGTTTTGAGAAGTGGAGCAAAAATAGATGATGATATTTATATAACAAATACAATTGGGGATGCTTTTGTTGGGTTAAAAGTTTTAAAGGGTAGAATTAAACTCAGTAAAAAGAATAGTAATTATTTTATAAGGAAATTTTATCTTCCAACTTTGCCAATAAAATTTTCAAAAAGAATTCACCTTTTTGCAAACTCTGCTATAGATATATCTGATGGCTTTTTTCAAGACTTGCAGCATATATTAGCTAGATCTAATTTATCATCTAGAATATTTAAGAATAAAATTCCTATATCTAATTTTTTAAATTCTTATCTTATTAGAACAAAAAAAAATAAATTACATTTTATCTCTAATGGCGATGACTATCAAATTTTGTTTACAGCAAGTAAAAAAAAAAGACATTTAATAAAAAAAATATCCAAATCTACCTCAACAAAGGTTGAAATAGTAGGGATTGTCAAAAACAAGTCTGTATTTAAGAACGGAAAATTAGCTGATGAAAAGTTTAAATTTCCTAAAAAACTAGGCTATATACATAATTTTTAGTCAACATTTTCGTTGCCTTTGTCTTTATTATTTGGCATCTTCCGTTTTTTAATTTTTAATTATTTTTTTCAAGACTTAGAATATGAACGATTTATCACCAGATTTTATTTTACAGCTTATAATTCTAAGTGGTTTTCTTGCACTTCTTTATGCATATATAACTCGAAAACAAATATTGAATTCTGAATCAGGCAATAAAAAAATGAAAGAAGTATCCGAAGCAATTCAAATTGGAGCAAGGGCTTATTTAAATAGACAATATAAAACAATTTCCATAGTTGGATTAGTTGTTTTAATTATCATCACTTTTGCTTTTAGCATTTTGGTTGGAATTGGATATTTGATTGGTGCCACTTTATCTGGAATTGCTGGTTATGTTGGAATGTTGGTATCAGTTCAAGCAAATGTCAGAACAGCTGAAGCCTCGAAGAAGGGTTTGTCACAGGGTCTATCTATCGCTTTCAAGTCAGGAGCTATCACAGGATTGTTAGTAGCTGGATTGGCATTATTGTCAATTTCTATTTATTATTATATTTTATTATTGCTTGGTGTTGAGGAAAGAGAATTAATTAATGCGTTGATTGCATTGGGATTTGGTGCATCTTTAATTTCAATTTTCGCAAGGTTAGGTGGTGGTATTTTTACAAAAGGTGCAGATGTGGGAGCTGATTTAGTAGGCAAAATAGAAGCAGGCATTCCAGAAGATGATCCTAGAAATCCAGCGGTCATTGCCGATAATGTTGGTGATAATGTTGGAGATTGCGCAGGGATGGCTGCTGATTTATTTGAAACTTACGTAGTTACTATAGTTGCTACAATGGTTTTATCTTCAATTTTCTTTCATGGCAATTCAAACATGATGATTTATCCGTTATCTATAGGTGGTGGGTGTATATTGACTACAATTCTTGGTACTTTTTTTGTTAAATTAGGAAAAAGCAAGAAAATTATGAACGCTCTTTATAAAGGATTTATCGCCACAGCTCTATTGTCATTAATAATTCTTTATCCAATTACTGATTATATAATTGGTCTAAATACAGAATATTTTATCGAAGATAAGATTTTTACTGGAACTGGTTTGTATGTGTGTGGAATAATTGGTTTAATTATAACTGGCTTAATCATATATGTAACAGAATATTATACAGGTACAAATTTCAGACCTGTTCAAAGTATTGCCTCATCGTCAACTACTGGTCATGGCACCAATGTTATCCAGGGACTAGCGGTATCAATGGAAGCTGCTGCTTTACCAGCATTAATTATTGTAGCTGGTATACTGATTACAAATTATATAGCAGGTCTTTTTGGCATAGCAATTGCAGTTACTTCAATGCTTGCTTTAGCTGGCATGGTTGTTGCTTTAGATGCTTACGGTCCAGTGACTGATAACGCTGGTGGGATAGCAGAAATGTCTAATTTGCCAAAAAAAACTAGAAAAACAACTGATGCATTAGACGCGGTTGGTAACACAACTAAAGCAGTAACCAAAGGCTATGCTATAGGATCAGCTGGCTTGGGAGCTTTAGTATTGTTTGCTGCTTACACAGAAGACATTAAATATTTTTCTACAATTCAAAAATCTGCTCTTGAAAATATTAATGTAAATTTTGAACTGTCAAATCCTTTTGTTGTTATAGGTTTATTAGTAGGTGGCATGCTACCTTATTTATTTGGTTCCATGGGAATGCAAGCCGTTGGAAGAGCGGGAGGAGCTGTTGTAATTGAAGTTAGAAGACAATTTAAAAGAATTCCAGGTATTATGAAAAGAAAGGCTAAGCCAGATTATGGAAGACTCGTAGATCTTTTAACTAAAGCTGCAATAAAAGAAATGATTGTGCCATCTCTTCTGCCTGTACTGTCGCCAATAATTCTTTATTTTGTAATATTATCAATCGGTGGTATCGAGGCAGCTTTATCCGCTGTAGGTGCCATGTTACTTGGGGTTATTATTACAGGATTCTTCGTAGCTATTTCAATGACTGCAGGTGGTGGAGCTTGGGATAATGCAAAAAAATATATTGAAGATGGAAATTATGGTGGAAAAGGTTCAGATGCACACAAAGCAGCAGTAACTGGAGACACGGTTGGAGATCCATATAAAGATACCGCTGGACCAGCTATAAATCCAATGATTAAAATAACAAATATTGTAGCTCTTTTATTATTAGCCTTTATTGCAAGCTAATCTTTTCTTCTATTTACGGGTTTATTAATTTTTTGTCTTAGACTGGATAAAAAACTATAAACAAAGTTATTTTCTCGCGCTACTGTATCAGTAGTAGTTTTTGCAAATATGATTTTATTTATTTGGTTTTTATTATAAAAATCTTTTTTTATTAAAATTCCATATTCATCAAATTCCAAAGCCAGAACATTATTTTTAATAGTTATATTTTGACCAAGTTTCAATAATTTTCCCTTAGTTCTAGTTCTTTCAATATAAATCCAAATGGAATTATCAAAAACAGCAACCGTGGATGGAAGGCCAAGAATTTTTTTCACGTCATTTTTATTAGTTTTTTTAACAATTAGATTTTTTTGTTTTATATCCAAAAAGGGTACTCCATGAGTATTAATAACTGGATTTTGATGACAATTTGATAATAATAAAAAAATTAAAATAACAGTAATCTTATGCATTTATTTGAATCTAAAAAAAAAAATATACTTCCTTTATATAATAAAATTGTTTTTTTAACTAGAGAAAGTTTTTTTTATAAAGATTTTAAATTAACTGATTCTTTTTCAAATAGAATTTATCTTATTTTTTTTCATCTTAGTTTTATCCTGATAATTCTTAAAAATAAGGAAAATCAAAAAAATAATCAACAAGATATATTTGATTTTTTCTTTGAACAGATTGAATTGAACTGCAGAGAATTAGGTTATGGCGATGTCACTGTAAATAAAAAGATGAAAAGTTTAATAAAATTATTCTATGTAATTCTAATGAAATGTGAAAATTGGAAACAATTGAAGGTTGACAAGAAAAATAACCTATTATTAAATTTTTTTTCGGATAATTCTAACAAAAAAATTTTAACTAACAAATTAGCAAATTATTTCGATAAATTTGCATTATTTATTGAAGATATGTCTTTAAATTCAATAACAAAAGGTGTATTCAACTTTGTTTATAAGGAATAAATAATCATGGCAGTACCCAAACGGAAAACATCTAAATCAAGAAGAGATAAAAGAAGATCTCATATTAAATTTATATCTAAAAATGTTATTGAGGATAAAAAATCAGGTGAATATAGATTGCCCCATCATGTAGATTTGAAAACTGGATTTTATAAAGGTAGACAGGTTTTCGAGCCAAAAGATTGATTTACCAAATGTAATGAACGATAAAATTATAATTGCAGTTGATGCAATGGGAGGTGAAAATTCTCCTAAAAAGATAGTTGATGGTATTGAATTATCTTTAAAAGAAAGTAATGAAAATTTTTTCAAAATTTACGGTAATAAAGATAAATTAAATTTTTTGGTAAATGAAAAACCTGAAATTAAAAATTATTGCGAAATTATTCATTGCGTTAATCAAATTAAGGATGAAGAAAGTCCTCTAAGCGCAGCCAAAAAAAATAAAAGTACCAGCATGTGGCAATCTATCGAATCTCAAAATAAAGGTAAATCACAAATTACATTGTCAGCCGGAAATACAGGTGCATTGTTAATATTATCTAGATTGATATTGAGTATGATTAATGGAATTGAAAAACCTGCTCTTGCTGGTCTTTGGCCAAATAAAATAGGCACGAATGTTGTGTTAGACTTAGGAGCCAATATTGGCTGTAACGATAAAGATTTAATCGATTTTAGTTCTATGGGAGCAGCTTTATATAAATCTCTATATCCTGAAGATAACCCAAAAATTGCATTATTAAATGTTGGGCTGGAAGAAATAAAAGGACACGAGGAAATTAAGAAAGCTTATCAACAACTTAAAGAATCGACAAAAAAAAATTTTGATTTTCATGGGTATATAGAAGGAAATCATATTATGGATGGTAACGTTAACGTTATTGTTACCGACGGTTTTACTGGCAATATTGCCTTGAAAACAGCTGAAGGAACGGCAAACTTTATTACAAAATATTTAAAGGAGAATTTAAACAAAGGTTTATTAAATAAAATTTCACTCTTATTTTCGTATAATGTTTTAAAAAAATTTAAAGAACAATTAGATCCAAGAAAATATAATGGAGCTATTTTATTGGGATTAAATGGTCCGGTTGTAAAAAGTCATGGCTCAACTGATAGCAGGGGTCTAGCTAACTCTATTAAAATGTGTAATAAAATAGTTAAAGG
>CEQE01148556.1_pt1 | contig 28421 bp, 21 predicted proteins | sample 356201 | NCBI WGS metagenome assembly CEQE01 (sample SAMEA2619970, study PRJEB7988) | marine metagenome | biome: marine biome (ENVO:00000447); feature: mesopelagic zone (ENVO:00000213) & marine oxygen minimum zone (ENVO:01000065); material: "saline water (ENVO:00002010), including plankton...
TTATGTGCAACTGGCGGAACACTACACGAAAAAGCCAAACTTCAAGACAAAAAGGACCACAGAGATGCTGTTAGACGGTGCCACGCGCCCATCGGACCAACTGCTTGGTCATCCGAAAGGACTGTTCATCCTGTTCTTCGCAGAGATGTGGGAAAGGTTCAGCTACTATGGCATGCGAGCTCTGCTGACCCTTTATCTGACCAAGCACATGCTGTTCGGTGACGAACAGGCCGCCCTCATCTACGGTAGTTACACTTCCCTGGTCTACGCTGTCCCTGTGTTGGGTGGATTGATCGCCGATCGTTATCTCGGCTTCAGGAAGGCTGTGACCCTGGGAGCGATCCTGCTGGTTGCGGGCCACTTTGGCATGGCATTCGAAGGCTCCCCCGCCTCCCAGTTGATTTCGGATCAGGGCGATCTGTCAGTGCAGCGGGATCCCCTGTACGAACAGATCTTCTATCTCTCCCTGGCTCTGATCATCGTTGGCGTTGGTTTTCTCAAACCCAACATTTCCACCATCGTCGGCAGGTTGTATGCCACTGAGGATCCGCGCCGTGACAGCGGCTTTACCATATTCTATATGGGTATCAATGTAGGGGCCTTAGTCGCAACGTTGCTGTGCGGATACCTTGGCGAGACCTATGGCTGGAAGTATGGCTTTGGACTGGCAGGAATTGGCATGTTATTCGGGCTGGCGACCTTTCAGTGGGGTCAACCCTTCCTGCAAGGTCATGCGGAACCGCCTGATGAAGAACTGTTACAAGAGAGGCTGATCGCGGGCATTAGTCGCGAGTGGTTGATCTACTTGGGTGCCATCCTGGGTGTTGTGGCGGCCTGGCAGGTGGTACAGCGAAGCGGCGAATTAGGTATGGCGCTGAGTGTGTTCGGGGGTGTCATCGTCGCCTGGTTCATCTGGTTTTCGCTCAACAAGTGCGATGCGGTTGAGAGAGATCGCATGCTCGTGATGTTGGTACTCATCGTGGTGTCGGTCCTCTTCTGGGCACTGTTCGAACAGGCGGGGACCTCCCTGACCCTGTTTACCGATCGCAATGTCACCATGGGTACCATGTTCACCGCATCCATGTTCCAGTCCTTCAATCCCCTCTTCATCATCATCCTGGCACCCCTGTTCGCACTCCTGTGGGTAACCTTGTCAAAGTGGGGGCTCGAACCATCCACGCCAGCCAAGTTCGGGCTGGGAATCGTGCAGGTTGGGTTGGGTTTTGCGGTGCTGGTGTTCGGCGCAGCCCAAGCGGGACCCGATGGCAAGGTTGCGGTCATCTGGCTGGTCTTGATGTACCTGCTGCACACCACCGGGGAGCTCTGCCTTTCACCGGTCGGCTTATCCATGGTCACAAAGCTCTCGGTTAGCCGCGTAGCCGGGATGATGATGGGCGTTTGGTTCTTGTCCGCCTCGTTCGCAGCGTACGCGGCCGGTCTGATAGCGGGAGAGACAGCCATCGAGAATCACGGCGAGGAGGCGATAGATCCGCTGATGTCCCTCTCTGTTTACACCGGCGTATTTGAACAGTTGGCCCTGGTGGCATTGATCATGGGCGCTGTCGTACTGGCTTGCTCGCCCTATCTACACAGGCGCATGCACGACATACATTGACGCCGGCCTCGCTGCGACGGACACATACAGGCTGCGACCATCCATAAAGGAAAGCCCATGCAGGTAGAATTCTTCTTTGATTGCTCCAGCCCCTGGACATATCTCGCCTTCAGTCGCATCGAAAACGTCTGCAGTAACGCAGCAGCAGAACTGATTTGGCGTCCGATTCTGGTCGGCGGCGTCTTTAACAGTGTCAATCCCAGCGTCTATGAACAGAGAGCCAATCCGGTCCGCGCCAAGGCCGCCTACTATCAGAAGGACCTGCAGGACTGGGCACGCTACCAGGGCATAGAGATTGGATCGCCGCCGGTATTTCCGGTCAACAGCGTCAGGGCGATGCGGGGTGCGTTCTTCGCACTGGAGCAGAACGTGATTTCAGAATACGCGGGGACTGTCTTCAAAGCCTATTGGTCAGATCTCAGAGACATCTCTCAGGAATCGGTGCTGCGAGCGTTGGTGACGGAGATAGGGCTTGATGCCGATGAGTTCAGCGCAAAGATCAAGGATCAAGTTTACAAGGACAGACTGAGAGAGAATACCGACGAACTCATTGCCCGGGGTGGCTTCGGGTCACCTACATTCTTTGTAGATGGTGACGATTTCTACTTTGGTAACGATCGCATTCCTCTGCTGGAAGCCAGGCTGAGGGGATAGCATCACGGGCGAGCCCACTGAATCAGAAATCGCTCAATAGCTGCTGCGCGGGATCTTCCTGCAGAATCTCCGTTACCATGGAGAGAAGTTCATTGATATCGATGGGCTTGCTGGCAAAGTAACGGATGTTGATCTTGCCGCTCTGCTGATCTTCGATGAGATCGGTGGCGCCGGTACACAGGATAATTGGCTGATCCAATCGCAACGCCTTGATTTCAGTCGCCAGTTCGAGACCACTTAACTCAGGCATAGTCTGGTCAAGAATGATCAGATCGATGCCGTCGACATGATCACGGTAGTATGCCAATGCCGCCTTGCTGCTGGTAAAACAGCCCACTTCGTACCCCTGCTGGCGCATCAACTCCCCCAGGAAATCAACGATGGGCTCCTCATCGTCCACGATCAGCACGTACTTGCCCAACGGGTCGACCGTTGTCGCCTGTTGCGCCGAGGCCAGGTGCTGCTGGCGGGTGTCGCGTATCAGCTCTTCACCCCTGTCCAATCCGCTCCTGATCTCGTCCAGATAGCGGTGCATTACCGCGAGGGCATCCCCGGAAACGCTGGCTCGCTCATCCACCATCATCTGAGTCAGTTCGGCGTATCCTGCGATCGTGGTGAATACGTTATTCAGATCGTGGAGGAGCTTTCGATCAGGAATTCGCCCAGCACTGATCTGGCTCTTCAGCGCCTCGATCTCGCTGATATCCTGCACACAGAGGATCAGATTGCGGGAGCGCACGGGAATGAAGTCGCACCGAGCACAAGTGGTCGACCCATTCTGACTACGCAGTACCAGTTCGGTCGACAGGGCCTCACTTCGATCCACCGCTAGAATCCGATTGTCCCGAAAGCGCTCTATCGAATCGGTATGCAGGAATGTTGCGAATTCCAGGTTGTGCAGGTATTCAGCGGTCTCTCCCAGGAGAGCAGCACCAGCTTGATTGATCGATGCGATCTGGCCTGCGTGGTCGAGGGTGATCAACCCGATCGGGAGGGATTGGATCAGCTGCTGATACTGTTTACGTTTCATCGGCGCTTCGGCTGTTTTTCCGGCCGGTTGCCGGGGCCGCACTGGGGGCTTCGGCAAGCCGCGGCACGCCGGTCGTCGCGACCGGCCCGGGAGAACCGGGCTGATGCGTCAGGGCGTCGTCGATGAGGGTCGTCAGTTCAGTTACGTCGATCGGTTTTCGGATATACCCGTGTGCCCCCAGATTGCTGGCTTTTTCGTCGGTCAGCTGTTCGCTAAAGCCGGTACAGATGATCACCGGTAATTCACTGCGTACGATCAACATGGCCTGCAATAGCAGATCACCCGTCAGTTTTGGCATGGTCTGGTCGGTCACCACCACATCGTAACTGTTAGGATCCGCGCGAAATGCTTCCAAGGCATCCATGCTGTCGAACTTGACCGTTACCCGGTGCCCAGCCCGTTTCAGGACTTCAGATATGTATAGCGCAACAGCAGCATCATCATCCACCACCATGATGTGGCCCTTGACATCCATCCTTTGGGCGCTACCTGAGTCTTCCCGAGAAGCTTCCGCCGTGCGCTGATTCTGGCCGCTAGGGGGGAAAAAAAGTCTGAATCGTGTGCCTACCCCTGCGGTGGACTCAACCAGGATGTGACCACCGATCTCGTGCATGATCTTGTGCACCATGGACAAGCCCATGCCACTGCCCCGCCCCACCTCTTTGGTCGTAAACAGGGGCTCGAATATGTGGGGGAGCAATTGGTTTGAAATCCCGGTGCCACTGTCGGTAACCCTCAGTTCCACGAAACTGCCGATGACTGCTTTTCTGCAGGCACTGCAGTTCTGACCTGTAATCTCGGTCTGGTCGATGCTGATTCCGAGCCGACCGATGCCGTTCATCGCATCCTTGGCATTGATACACAGATTCATGAGCAACTGTGTCAACTTGACGGGATTAGTCTGCACCAGGGACAGTTTGTCCGGTGCGTCGACTTCCAGTTCTATGCTGGAAGGGAGCGATGGCTTGAGCAGTTTGATGGTGTCCTTGACCAGGAAACTGAGTGAGGCGGGGGCATTTTCGGTTGCTCCGACGCGGCCGAAACTGAGCATGTTGCCAACGAGATTCTGTGCCTGTTGGCCGGCACGTGAAACTTCCGAAAGATAGTCCTTAAGCGTGTCATCCAACTGGTCCCGGCCGCGGTCAAGGACAAGATTGGTGTAGCCGATGATGCTGGACAGCATATTGTTGAAGTCGTGGGCAATGCCACCGGTTAACTGGCCGATCGTTTCCATCTTTTGAGCCTGGAACAGTTGATGCTGCAACTGCGTCTTCTCGTCCTGGGTATGTTTGAGATCGGTCACGTCGGTCACGATACCGACCATCCGGGCCGGCCGACCGGCTGAATCCCGTTCGATCAACCTGCCCTGGGCCCTTATCAACCGCTGCCGGTCATCCTTGTCGCGGATACGAAACTCTTCGTAGAAGCTGTCTTGCTTGGATTGCTGGAATGTTCGATAGGCAGAAACCAGCCGTTCCAGATCCACCGCGGATACCAGCGGCAACCAGAAATCGAGTTTGTTGGCATTCTGCACGTCCTCATAGCCGAACCGTTCGATCCAATCTTCGCTGAGCGCCAAGTCCCGGGTCTCGAATCTGTAATCCCAGTTGGCACTGCCAATGGCCTCGAGATAGAAGCCAAGTCGCTCCTCACTCTGTTTCAGGTCTGCCTCCACCTGTTGCTTGGCGAACCCCATCTTGCGGAGTCTGGCGTCCGCCTCGCTGATTTCGATACCCAGAGATGCCCAACCGATGATTCGCCCATGCATATCCTTGATGGTCGTCTGGTACCAGTCACAGAACACAGTGCCGCCTGACTGGGTCCTGTTGCGATTGGTGTGCCGGAAGGTTCGCTGTCGTCGCAGCCGGCTCCTATAGATTCGATCCAGCCGATCGCGCCATTCAACAGGGAGTATCAGTTCAGACGCGTGTTTTCCGAGGGCCTCCTCTCTGCTGTAGCCGAACATTCTCGTTGCCGCATCGTTCCACTCGGTGACCTTAAGATCGGTATCCCAGCTGATGGCCGCCAGCAACGTGTCCTGTAGCTGCAACTGCAGCTCTTGCTGTGATTCAAGCACGGCTTCAAAACGACTGTGCACGTTGAATACGGATATGGTGATGGCGTCGTCATCGGCATTTAGATGGAACGAACAGGTGGCCCAAAAGCGACTGTTGTCCCTGCTGAGCAGGATAAAATTCCGCTCGACCCATTCCTCGCTCTGCACCAGTTGAGTCAGCAAAGCAGCGTTTTCGTGTCGATCTGAATGATGAAAATCAAGGTCAAACCGGTTCCGGCAGTCCTTACAGTCCCGGTAACCCAACATTTCGGCAAAGGCGTCGGTGCAGTCGATCAATTCACCGGAATCCTTGGCGAGGCGTGCTATAGCGACCGGCAGTTTACGATAGAGGGAGCGCTGCTTGATGTTCGATCTTCTTTGGCTGATCCAGCCGGCCAGGCAGAGAGCCAGGGATAGCGAGATGAGGAAGCTGAAAAGCACTAAGAGCTGATCCCAACCTAATGGAGAATCAAACACGCACGGATCCTTGTGGGGTTCACTGCCTGCAGGACGAAGTTTTCATTAAAACCATTTTCAACTTTACAATCAATGAGGTGGTCTTTTTTTGGACGGGTGGCAGCAACGTGACGGGGACCACACTAGCAAAGTGTGCGGCTTGTACTACTATTAACGATACTGGCTGATGTTGGCGGTTGGCGGATTACCTGTTGTTGGACGGACTCCTGAGAGGGAAAAGCGGGCCCCAGCCAACCTTCGAGGAAGTCTCTCGATGTAGGTGACACGATGTATATGACCAGGCAAGGCAAGGGTCTGTCGCTAGACGATATCCCGAACTGCTCATTATCCGATCAGAATACGCTGGCGTTGCTGGCAGATGATGATATCGATCTCGAATACCTCTCCGCCGCCCTTGAGGAAAGCCCCACCATCACTGCCGCCATCATCGGGCTGGCGAACTCCGCGTACTTTGCGTCTCCCGTGCAGGTCCTTACCGTTAGGGATGCAATCATCAAGGTTCTTGGTGTGCAGACTGTCAAAAGCCTGGCGCTCAGCATCATCCTGGGCGCCAGCTTTGATCTGAGCCGCTGCCCCGCGTTTTCGCCTTCACTCTATTGGTCCCATGCCTTGGCCACGGCCTGCTGTTCTGAGAAACTGGTCAGATCGGCACGTCAGCTGGATGCGGATCAGGCCTACCTATGCGGTCTGTTGGCTGACTTTGGTCAGCTAGTCTTGGCGCATCTGTTTCCGGATGAAGTGTCGGCACTGTGCGTGCGTGATAATCGCCAGCTCTCTGACCTGATGGCAGACCAGCAGCAGCATACGGGTACGGATCAAGGGATAGCCGGAAGCTTGCTGGCGACCAGGTGGAGGCTGCCTCTCCAGGTCAAGACGGTGATCCGGCATCACCACGATCCAGCCTATCGCGCCGAATATTGGCAGCTCACCAAGGTCATCGGCTTCGTGGCCCAACTGATGCGGAACCTGCAGTACCAAACCGAACCGATCGGTACACTGCAACTGGATCTGACGGGCACCGCAACCGATCAACTTGCCGGTCTACTCGACGTGACGGAGGCCGAGTTGGCCCTACTGCTGACGGAGTTGCCTTCGATATACGAGAGCGTCTGCAGTATCGCCGAGCACTTCAGCGCCAATGCAACTCACTAGACATCAGTTAGATCAGCAACCCGATCGGGAACCCGTTCGGGGACCCGTTCGGGGACCCGTTCGGGAATCCGTTCGGGAATCCGTTCGGGGGCCCGTTCAAGAAACGTGTGATGAGCGCCAATGGATAGAATAGTCAACGAGAGTATCAATGAGCTCAGGAGACAGTTTCTGGATCAGAGCCAGGTACTCAGCACCGTGACCGAGTTGATCGGTGAAGGGCTGCAGATCAGTGAGGAGAGCCAACTGCTGAAGCGCGCCGCCACCAAGCTGATAGAGAGTCACGATTTCGAGCATTGCTGCATCTTCATCGGTCGGCAGACGGCACAGGTACGCGCAGATGAGTCGATGCAACTCGCTGTTGCCGTCTCGCTGGAGTCGCTTCTGGACCCACACCTCATTCCAACTGTGGATCTTACCTGGATAGCGAGTTGTGAGCAGGCGGCCAAGACCGCAGCGGCCAGGGGAAACGGTCGTGTCGAAGCACACATCGAGGAGAGTAGCACAGATTCCGGCACCTGCTACGCGATAACGCTACAGTATCAGGGTGACTGTATGGGAGTGATTGTCGCAGTGACCCAAAAGACGGACGCAAGTTACCTGCGTCTACTGTCGGTGTACGCTTCGATTCTCAGTTCTCTGCTGCTGAATGCGCGCCAGGGATACAGAATGTCGAGGTCGATCACAGAGCAGACCAAAGAACTGGATGCTGCCAACGAGCGTGCGGAGAGTAGTGACAAGGTGAAGTCACAGTTTGTCAGTAATATGAGCCATGAAATCAAAACACCCATGAACGCCATTGTGGGACTGACTTCGCTGCTGGTGGATAGTGAACTCGCCAACGAACAGAAAGAGTGTGTCAATACCATTCTGACCACCTGTGACTCTCTGCTCGAAATAATCGACAACGTGCTGGACTTTTCGAAAATCGGATCGGGGCAGTTACAGATCGCGCAGGAGCCATTGCAGCTACGCAAGATGGCGGATGAACTGATACAGAAGTACGCAGTGCAGGCACGAAACAAGGGAATCGAATTGCAGCTTCTGTTGGCGCCCGAAGTACCCCACCGAGTGGTGACCGATCCTGTCCGCCTCAAGCAGGTATTGGCCAACCTGATTGAGAACGGCATCAAGTTCACCGATACGGGCATGGTTCGCCTCGACATCTACTGCGAGAATCTCAGTCAGACAGAGGCAAGCGTTCGCTTCGAGGTAACCGATACCGGCATCGGTATAGACGATGCACAGATGGCGGAAATCTACGACGACTTCAATCAGTTGGATAATTCGGACACACGTAGACACGGAGGCACGGGCATTGGGCTCTGCATTGCGAGAAAACTGGTAGAGCTGTTGGGTGGCGAGTTCAAGTCATCCAGCATCCGCACAGCTGGATCCAGATTCTGGTTTGTGCTGATTCTACCCGTCAGGCAGTGGCAGCAGGATAATTCATCGCAGGAATCGACGGATCAGCCTGACGCGCAAGCCGAGCGGATTTCTCCTGCCACGGTGCGCGAATCGTCGGCGCGCGAACCGTCGGCGCACGAACCGTCGAAACACCAGACTTCCCTGTCATCAAGCCGGAGCGCCCAGGGTGGTCGTGTCGACTAGGACGGAATCAACCGTCCACCCTATGTGCTTCTAGCGGAAGATAACGCCATCAACCAGAAGGTCGCTGCCTGCATCCTCGAAAACAGCGGCTGCAAAGTCGACATCGCCGATGATGGTGTGCAGGCCCTTAAGAAGCATGCCCAAGCGGATTATGATCTCATCTTTATGGATTGTCAGATGCCCAATATGGATGGGTTCGAAGCAACTAAGAAGATAAGATCCTGTGAAGGTGCTGGAAAGAGCACACCCATCATAGCGGTCACCGCTAACGACACGCCCGCCGATCGGCAGAAGTCCGCTGCGGCCGGCATGAACGGGTTCCTAACCAAGCCGATGACGCCGGCTTTGCTGCAGGGAGCGCTGCGTGAATGGCTCGGATGGGAGATGCGACGGTTGCAGGCATAAGAAGTGGTTGGCGCCTCTTTTGACTCGTTGGAAATAACGAGAGAGAGAATTAGCTAACGCTGGATCTGAGGTGGTAGTATCAGCCGGGCGAAATAGTGTAAGAACTCCTTGTGCTGTTTGGTTACGCGGTAACGAGACAGGGATTCCTCGCCCTGTTTTGTCATGATGAATTCGAAGCAACTGGTTATATTCACTTCCTTGCCGGCCGCCTTTGCTAGTTCCTCGTTGAGATAGTCGTGCAAAACGGCGAGGTCGTTTTCCGCGATACCCATCCGTTCCGGTTCGAGCACGCTATTACCCCAAACCGTGGCGATATAGATCTTGAACATCTCCTTGTCGAGGATGGTTTCATCCACGATACACAGTTCAAGGATATCCTCGACAACCGATTGATATAGGGATCTGATCTCGTTGAGTTTCATCGAATACACGCCACCGGCTCATTATAAACCGCGTCGCCTACATTAGCACCCGGGCCGCCCAGGGAGGGTCCCTGGAGGGGGTCGCTTGGATAGGGTCGCCTGGATAGGGTCGCCCGGATAGGGTAGCGCAGGGAGTATCTCAGGAGAATTCCAGCAGATGGACCTTGTGTGGTTCCTTTCGTTGCACTCGTTTTCGCAGACGTCTGCTGAAACTCTGCGTAGGTCTCGCACCACGATAGTATCTGATGAACATCTCGCTGTCGGTGACCTGCCAACTCCCCTCGAAGTGACGAAAGAACTGATCGAGATCCTGTAGCGGCACGGTCAATCGCAGAAAACTGCTGCGCACCTTCTCCAAATCGATAAAGCGAATGTCTTCGCCGCCGTCAAGGCATCGCACCATGATGTGCTTGCTGTAAAGGCAACCGTGCTGGAAACCACGGTCGTGCAAGCGCCGCACCGCTCTTGCCACCGCCCGTATCACGGCTTCTCTTATTACGGGGTCTTTGGCCTCGTCAGAATCGATCCAATCATCCAGCGTCATGTGGCCATCCAGTGCCCGAGTAACCATGACGGCGCACAGTTTGGAGTCGATCATCGCTTCTGCATAAAGCATGACATCATAGGTGCCGAGGCCTTTTCTGTTGAAGCGGTGGACATAGCTGAATTCCCTGCTGAGGGTGGGCCTACCGGTGATCGGGTGCAGAGGCGATCTATAGTTGTGATTTTCCTGTCGCTTGATAAAGACAGGCACTCCCTCCGATCCTGATTGTAATACTGTTCTACAGACGCCGCTCCACCCCTCTCTACGATAGTTGGGTGGCTCGAACCAGGGTAGTTCCAATGACCAAATAGCTGTGAAGCTGTCGAGATGGTTGTGCTCAAACAGCGCTTTTTCAGCCTGGGATGTGAAGATCATATCCGTCATCGGAATAGACTAACACAAGATGGGGTGAGCGGCTGGACTGGGAATGTGCTGTCAGTCGCAGCGGCCGTCACTCGGAGAGATCACGCCATCCGTCATCTTCCAGCCTGGCTTCTTGCGCATCGTGTTCGGCTCTGCTGGTCAGATCGGTCCAATCTACGTCAAAGCTATAGAAGGCATAGGACAGCAAGGAGGCGATACAGATAGCGGTTACACCAAGCAACCAACGCCCGAAACTGAAGCTTGGAGGCAATACTTCCTGTTCACCAAGGTCCAGTTCGATAAAGACCTGTTCGCCGTTTTCATCGAGATTCTTCAGATCCGCACTTACCTCACTGAAACGGCCATATCGCTCGGCCGGATCCGGCTCTGTCATCTTTGTGATCAAGGGAACGATTGCGTTGGGCAGATCTTCAGCCGGGCAGTCAGGTGTCGAGCCAGTTAGCATCTGTTTGAAGATGATACCCAGCGCGTAGATGTCGGTTCGGTGTGACTTCTCCTCGCCCACCGGTCGATACCAGTTCTTCTGTGCGGTATCGCCGTAGTGCTCATTGAGTCCAAAGTCCGCCACTTTTACGCGGTTGCCGTCGAACAGGATATTAGTTGGTCGGAGGTTACCGTGTCGGATTCGGTTCTGTTGGGCAAAGGCCAGTCCGTCACAGATCTGCTTGGCGATCGGCATGAACTCGGCGAGGGGAAGTGGCCTCGTCAATCTGTCCTGTAGACAACCGCCTTTGACAAACTCCATCACCAGGATGAAGACCCTTTCGTTCTTTGAGGTCCCCAAGATGTTGATGATGTTCTGATGCTTGAGAGAGGTGAGCAGTTTCGATTCCATGTAGCCGTCGAACGCTCCCTTGCGCATCTTTATGACCAGTGGTTGTTTGCGTGAATTCTCTTCGAACAGGTAGACGGCACCGAATTCATTCTCCTGGATAACATCCAGCAGGGTAAACCGATCCTTCAGTGCGGACAGATCCTGTACGGCCGATTGCTTTAGCTGCGAATCCAGGTGAGTGCCGCCGGAAAGCATCAGCAGCTGCGTCTTGACTTCCTCTGCCGACGTGGGTCGATTACCCGGATCTTCGTCAATGCAGCGAGTAATGATACTGTCCAGTTTCTTTGGCAGACTCGAATCCATCTCCGATGGCATCTGGCAGTTGCCGCCCGGCCTTCGTCCGGTAAACAGTTCATACATCAGCACGCCCAGGGAGTAGAGATCACTCAGCATGGTCACCTGGTCGGACGACTGTCTCTGCTCGGGTGACATATAGGCCATGGATCCCATGATGGTGCCGGCCTGGGTCTGATTGTTGTCGACGCTGTTCTCATCGTTGAACATGGCGATGCCAAAATCCAACACCCTGGCAACGCCCTCTTCATCCATTATCACATTGGCCGGTTTGATGTCTCTGTGGACCACGCCATTGCGATGGGCATAGGATAAGGCGGAACAGATCTGGGTGGCGATATCGATCTTCTTGTTGAAGTCCAGCTCTCTCCTCTTGATGAGATGTTTGAGATCGACACCTTCCACCAGATCCATCACGAAGAAGGGTGTATTTTCCGACGTGATGCCGCGGTCGATCACGTTGATGATATGAGGATTATTCAAGCGCGCGATGATCAGCGATTCCTGCTCAAAACGCTTGAATACTTCTGAATTCAGGGTGAACTGTTCAAACAGAACCTTGATGGCAACCGGACGGTTGAGAGAAAGCTGAATTCCGCGGTAGACCGTGGCCATGCCGCCGCGTCCCACTTTCTCGACTAGCTCGTATCCCGCAATGTCCATTCAGTCAGCATCCATCAACGCGCAGTTAGCAGTTTTTGTGACCAATTCTGGGACCCGCTCTGATCGACCGAGTCTGGGCGGCCCTTTCCGGGCGACCCTATCCAGGCGACCCTGGACCGGTCCATATGACCGATCCCTCTGATAAGTTTAGGCAAGAAAACAGATTTTTCTGGGCAATCGTTGCGCGGGCGCACTTGACGACGCAGGTTATTTCGAATATTCTAGAAATATCGTGTGGGTTCAAAGGTGTGCGTGGTGCAACTCGATAACGTAGCGTCCTGTTTGGAGGCCCTCGGGAGCCCTCATCGGCTCGGAATCTACCGTCTGTTGGTTCAGTCCGGAACGTCGGGGATGAGCGTGGGAGAGATCAAGACCAAACTGGACATGCCCTCCTCCACCCTTTCTCACCATATCGCCAAGCTGGTAAAACAGGGGTTGATCCGGCAGGAAAGGGAGAGCAGAACGCTGCTCTGTTGCTGCAACTATGAACTGATGGATGAGTTGATGCATTATCTGTCCGATAACTGCTGTCGCGGTGACGACTGCTGCTGAACCGAGTTTTTTTGAGCTCAAAATTCGATAATTCTGGAATCATGGGAATGAACGATCATAGTCTGAGATTGCTGTTCTTGATGGATGGGTATGAAAGCCTGAACCTTGCGACGGAAACGTCCCTGCTGTGCATGGATGAACTGATGGCACGCGGCCATCACGTCTATTGGCTGGAAGAGACAGATCTGCTTCTGACCAACGGCGTTCTCAAGGGGCAGGTAAGGAGAGTCATCGCCACCCAGCCATTCAGACTGGCAGCAGACGACGAAGAGGAGCTGGCAGAGTTTGACGCGCTGGTCATTCGCAAGGATCCGCCATTCGACAAGAATTATCTGCACACCACTTATCTTCTGGATTTTCTGCCGGAGCATGTGTTGCAGTTCAATTCACCCCGTGCGTTGCGGGACGTGAATGAAAAGCTGTTCACCCTCAACTGGCCGCACTACTGTCCCGACAGCGTGACCACCATGAGGGCGGATGTCCTGCGAGCGTTTGCAGAAAAGCACCGCAAGATAGTCGTGAAGCCTCTGGATGACTGTTCCGGCCGGGGTATCGAGTTCCTGCGTGCAGAGCAGTCCGACCTGGATGCGCGAATCGCAGAGCTCTTTGCAGGCACGCCGCGCTACCTGATGGCACAGCAGTATCTGGCGGAAGTACGGGAGGGAGACAGGAGGATCTACATGATCGATGGGGAGGCCGTCGGCTGGGTAAATCGCATCCCCACTCCAGGTAGTGAGCTCGCGAACATTCATCAAGGGGCCAGCTGCCATCCCTTCGATCTGAGCGAACGGGAACGGCAGATCGTGGCCGCCATCGGGCCGGAGCTGAAGCGCAGGGGTTTGCTGCTGGTCGGTCTGGATATCATCGGCGACAGCATGACGGAGATCAACGTCACCAGCCCTTCGGCCGTCAGGCAGATCAACGAGGTGAATGGGACGCAACTTGAGAAACAGATCGTCGATGCCATGCTGGCCAAAATACGCCACCGCGAGCGCAGCCCCAACCGGAACGGAACGACTCACCAGCACTCGAACGTCAGGCGCATCGTCGGATCTTGATCTGTGCAAGGTGATCCGTTTACGCCCCCTCTTGCGGGGCTGACGTTCGGGCACTAAATAGATATGATGGGTCTTCCCCAGATCCAGATGGCAGGAATCCCACATGCCGGATAAGAAGCAATCCAAGGAAGAGGAACCGCTGTTCAACCGAATCGACCGGAAGCGCACCGAGTCACGATCGGATTCCCGAACGGTGGAATCGGGCGATGGCATTTATCTACACTACAGCGACGGTACAAAGGTGATAGATGCGAGTGGCGGCCCGGTGGTGGTCAATATCGGCTACGGCAGGCAAGAGGTGGCGGATGCCGCCTATGAGCAGATGTCCAAGATCGCCTACAGCTATGAAACAGCCATCATCCCGGAGTTGTTCAGACGTTTGAACGAATTCACCCGGCAGGCATGAACCGTTACTACCCCCTCACCGGAGGTTCCGAGGCAGTTGAAGCAGCGATCCGCTTCGCCCGTCACTACCACGTGCAGACGGGCAAGCCAAGCAAGTACAAAGTGATCGGGCGCTGGTCCAGCTACCACGGCTACACCTTGGGGGCTGCTTCCGTTACCGGCAACGTAGCGCGTCGCGCCGAATTCGAACCGCTGTTGCTGCCCTTCCCGCACATCGATCCCTGTTACTGTTTCCGCTGCCCCTTCAAGCAGAGTTACCCGGGCTGCGAGCTGCTCTGTGCGACGAAACTGGAGGAATGCATTCTGCACGCCGGAGCGGACACGGTTGCTGCTTTCATCGCCGAACCGATCGTCGGGGCGTCGGGCGGATGTCTGGTGCCGCCGGACGACTATTTCAAGACCATTCGCGAGATCTGCGATCGCTACGACGTGCTCATGATCATCGATGAGGTCATGACCGGATTCGGTCGTACAGGCAGCAAGTTTTGTATCGATCAGTTCGCCGTGGTTCCCGATCTGATCACCACGGCCAAAGGAATCACCAGTGGTTATGCGCCGATGGGAATGTTGATTGTCAATGAGAATAGGATGGCACCCCTGGAACCCAGAGTTAACGGATTCGGCAGCATATCGACCTACAGTTACCACCCGGTTTCCGCTGCCGTTGCCTGTAAGGTATTGGAGATCCTGCAGCGCGAAGCGCTCATCGAACGGAGCCGTACGATGGGCGGTTACATGTTCACGGCCCTCGACCGATTGAAAGATCATCCCAACGTGGGTGATATCCGGGGTCGTGGCCTATTCGCCGGGATCGAATTAGTGCGGGACAAGAAATCCCTCTCCCCATACGAGCAGGATGCCCAGTTTGCTCAGAAGGTGTTGAACGTCTGCAAGGGAAACGGCGTGTCCTTCTATTCCGGCGGCGGCATGGCAGAAGGTCTGAAAGGTGACCACATCATGATGTCGCCTCCCTTCGTGATTACCGAAGAGGAGATCGATACCTGCGTGGACGTGCTGCAAGCGGGCATCAGCGAGGCGGCTGAGGGACTGAACTAGGGTGACGTCTCACAACTCCTTCGGGGGGCACCACGCTGCCCTAGGCGACTCCGTTTTGCGCACTCACGATCCAGCAGGCGGCGCCCATGCGGATTCCCTCCGGGGTCTGGTGTTCCTTCAGTGTGGTCAGTAAGGCTGCGCGAATCTGCGCGATGACCTGCTGCGACTGATCGGCTATCAGGGCTGCGACCGGTCCGATCTTTTCCAGGAACGTCAGGCTCTCCTGCAGTTCCTCACCGGTACCGACACTGATGCTGGAGTCGAGCGGCTTGAATTCGATCGCCTGAAATTCCGCTTGCTCGAGGATTGAACGCACGTGTTCGACGTCTGCAAATGCAAACGGCCCCGGCGATCCCGGCTGAGCCGGTTCCGGTGGCGAGACAAACTGCAATACGGTCGTCAGCGGTACCATCATCCAGGGATTCTCATCGATCGCCCGCCAGCACAGAAAACAGAGCCGTCCGTGCGCCTTCAGCGACGTGCGCAGATTACTGAACGCAGCCACGGGATCGGCGAAGAACATCACCCCGAAGCGGGAGAAGATCAGGTCAAAACTGTTGCGCTGGAACGAATGCACAGCGGCATCTGCCAGCTCGAAGGTAACGCCGTCGCTTGCCAGTCTCGACTTTGCGATCTCCAGCATCGGTCCGGAGATGTCGATCCCGGTAACCTTGGCGGCTAGCTGACTGAGCTGCATGGATGTGCTGCCGCAACCACACCCCACGTCCAGCACGTGATCCTCGCTGCCCGGACTCGCCTCCTGGATGGCCTGCAGCCCTAGCGGGTCCATCATGGTATCCAGTGCAGGCTGAAAATCCGCCCACTTCTGCCCCGCCTTGCCGTTCCAAAACTCGATCTGCTCGGCATTTGTCTTTTCTGCGTTCATGGCATCGATCCAACGCAGGGACTGGCGGCTTGCGGGGCAGGCAAAACTTGCTGTAGAAGACTCATAGAACCGCCTCGGCGACATCCTGGTAGTTGGTGGCGAAGTGAATCACCAGATCTTCCTTGAGGTAGTCGGGCATCTCCTCGAAATCCCGCTGATTATCCACAGGCAGGACGAGTTCCATCAGTTTGGCTCTGCGGGCAGCGATCACCTTCTCGCGAATCCCCCCCACCGGCAGCACTTTACCGGTCAAGGTCAGCTCGCCTGTCATGGCGATGTCCCTCGTCAGCCTCTTGTTCAGCGCCAGGGAAAGGAGAGCAGTCGCCATGGTGACGCCGGCGCTTGGGCCATCCTTCGGCGTGGCTCCTTCCGGCACGTGTAGATGGATCATTGCGTTGTCGAAGAATCGGCCGTCGGCGGGGTCGAAGGATTTCAGATTGGACGCGATAAAACTGTACGCAATCTCTGCTGATTCGCGCATTACATCCCCCAGTTGGCCCGTTAGCTTGAAGCCTCTGTTGCCGGAGTGGATTCTGGATGCTTCCACAGCCAATGTGGTTCCTCCCAGCGCTGTCCAGGCCAACCCGTTGATGACGCCAACGCCTTTGCGCGGTTTCTGTTTCTGGAATAGCGCAGGCCCAAGGTACTTCTCCACACTTTGCACGCCGATGTTAATGCTCTTTACCTTTCCTTCTAACAGTTTAACTACGGCTTTCCTGACGATGCTGCCCAGCTGTTTTTCCAGATTGCGGACCCCTGCCTCGCGGGCATAGCCCTCGATTACCTGCCGGATGGCCGCATCGGTCAGCTTCAGCTTCTGCGCGGTAACACCGGCTCGATCCAGTTGTCTGCGCCACAGATGATGCCTCGCAATGAGAACCTTTTCCGCGGTGAGATAACCGGACAGTCGAATGACTTCCATGCGATCCAGCAGGGGGCTGGGAATGGAGTCCAGCGTGTTGGCGGTACATATGAACAGCACCTTGGACAAGTCCAGCCGCAGGTCCAGATAGTGATCCAGAAACTCGCTGTTCTGTTCCGGGTCGAGCACCTCCAGCAGCGCAGAAGCTGGGTCGCCCTGATAGGAAGCGCCGATCTTGTCCACTTCGTCCAGCATGATGACCGGATTGGAGACCTCCACCTCCTTCAGCGCCTGCACTAACTTGCCGGGCATGGCTCCGATATAGGTGCGCCGGTGACCCTTTATCTCGGCCTCGTCGCGCATGCCGCCGAGGCTGAAGCGATAGAACTTGCGTCCCAGCGCATCGGCAACGGAGTGGCCGATGGATGTCTTGCCCACCCCGGGCGGACCCACCAGGAGCAGGATGGACCCCGAGATTTCGCCTCGATAGGAACCGACAGCCAGGAACTCGATGATGCGCTGTTTGACATCGTCCAGACCATCGTGATCCCGGTCCAGTACCTTTCTGGCGTGCTTGATATCCAGCTTGTCCTCAGAGGTCACGCCCCACGGCACCGAGGTCACCCAGTCCAGATAGTTTCGCGTAACGCCGTACTCCGCCGAGGAGGCCTCCAACACGCCCAGCTTTTGCAGCTCTTCAGTGACCTTTTTTGTCACGTGTTCAGGCACCACCAGCTTCGTCAGTCGCTCTTCGAAGGTCTCTACATCCGATTGCCGATCGTCCTTGGCGATGCCCAGTTCCTTTTGGATTACCTTGAGCTGCTGACGCAGAAAGAACTCGCGTTGCTGGCCGTCCACCTGCTCCTGCATCTGTTCGGTGATCTGCGCCTGCAGCTTAGCCACCTCCAACTCTTTGCCCAGGATCGGCAGGACCTTCTCCATGCGCTGGATGAGGGGAACCGTTTCGAGAATATCCTGCAGTTCCTCCGCATCGGCCGAGGTGATCGCTGCGGCGAAGTCTGCCAGAGGGGAGGCATCGTTGGGGTTGAATCGATTCAGGTATTGTTTGAGTTCCTCGTTGTAAAGTGGATTCAGCGCCATCAGTTGTTTGATGATGTTGATTACTGCCTGGGCGTAGGCACGCAGTTGATCTTCATCGTCGGTGACGGGGTTCTTGAGATATTCCACGCGCACTACATAGGGGATTTCGCGGGTGACCCACTGGATGATCTCGAAGCGATGTACGCCCTGGGCGACGAACTGAAACTTTCCGTCCGCGTGGTGTACTTTGTGGATCCGGGCAACGCAGCCGATGGGTCGGATCTCTGCAGGCACGGGGATGGTTCCCTTGGCAGCCGTGGCATAGTTGAGGGCCACCGCGTGGTGGGCGCTGTCGGCTACGGCCTGGATGCTGGCAGCCCACGGGTCTTCATCCACGACGACAGGTTGTACCAATACCGGGAAATAGGGTCTGTTGGTGAGGGGAATGAGGTGCAGAGTCTCCGGTAGAATGTGCTCCGGTCTGACCAGGTCGCCCTGGGGTCGATCGCTCTCCTCCTTTGGGATGAATTCTGTGGTGGCGTTGTCTGATTCACTCATCTGTGTTTCACCTTCCTGGTATTTACGCGGAACTACTGGTCTTGCTTCTCTCTATGGGTCAGTTTGAGCCACTAACATATGTGGCCCGTCTTCTTCTGTCAAATTATCGGTGCCATGTTAGGGCTATTAGCACCTGTTAGTACCTGTGGGTGCGAGAGACATGGAATGGGGGTATTGCTTACGCTACTTGCCCTGGGCCATCCATGGCCCAGGACACCTGGATCACGGCTCCGCCATCCATGGCTCCACCGTGCCCCGAAGGCGCTCCAGCAACACCCCCATCCCATGTCTCAACCAACTGCACGTTCTGTGGTTACTGGTAGGTGAGGAGCTATCCTATGGCAGGTTAATCCTAGCTAGCAGATGCAGTTCTTTCAGCGAGTCTCTGCAGGATCAAGCCGGATACGATCAGGGTCAGACCGATATAGGTTGTGTAGTAGATCTCTTCGCCGACGAACGTGTGGATGAACCACAGGGACAGGAAGGGAGAGATGAAGATCAGGTTGGAGACTTTGCTGGTGTTGTCGGCCAGTTTTAGGGCCAGGGACCAGAAGACGAAGGCGAGTCCCATTTCGAATATGCCGACGTACACAGGGCCGGTCAGTGTGAGGATCGAGTCGAGGGTGATGGTGGAGAACAGGAGGCAGCAGGTCAGGGTCATGGGCAGGGCGAAGAGGAAGTTTAGGAACATGGCGGCTACGGGGTCGCGATCGTCGTTGATGTTGTAGATCCAGTAGCTGGCCCAGATGAGGGTGCTGATGAGGGCGAGGGTGACGCCCCACGGATGAACGTTGTCGAGGGTTGTTAGGTCTCCCTGCAGCGAGATTACGACGACGCCTGTGTAGCAGATGAGTCCGGCAACTAGATCCATGGCACTGATCTTCTGCTTTAGGATGATTATGGACAGGATCGTTAAGGTAATTGCCCAGGTGTAGTTGATCGGTTGTGCTACTTGGGCGGGGAGGAGGACGTAGGCTTTGAAGAGGATGAGATAGTAGAGAAAGGGGTTCATAAATCCGGCGAGTAGCGAGTGCAGATACTGTTTGTTGGTGTAGTTGAAGATTTCGCGGAGCTTTCCCTGGAAGGTTAGGATTCCTCCCAACAGGATTGTCGAGGTGATACAGGCAAAGAGTAGGAGCTGGAACGGATCTAGATGATTGAGGGAGAGTTTGAAGGCGGTTGCTACGGTGGACCAGAATAGTACCGTGATGACGGCGTAGAGATAGGCCTTTTGTTGGTTGGTCAAGGTGTAAGGCTAGCTTTTTTGCCAATCCTGTTCGGAGACGGGGGCTCGGTCCTTGAGGGGCTGCCACCATTGGCGGTTCTGCTCATACCACTCTACGGTTTCCTTTAGGCCGTCTTCGAACTCGAAACGGGGGGTCCAGCCCAACTCCCGGGCTATCTTGGTGGAGTCGAGGAGGTAGCGGCGATCGTGACCGGGGCGGTCAGGCACGGTGGTTTTGAGTTCCTCACCTTTGCCCAAAGCTGCGAGAATGGCGTCGGCAATTTCTACGATGCTGGCTTCGGTGCCGGTGCCTACGTTGTAGGTCTCTCCTTCTCGGCCATTGGCGATGATCGCTTCGATGGCTTGGCAGTGATCCAGTACGTGAATCCACTCGCGTCGGTTGGCGGAGGATTCGTACAGGGGTAAGGACTGTTCATCCATGGCGAGGGTAGTGAATAGCGGAATGAGTTTTTCCGGGAATTGGTAGGGGCCATAGTTGTTGCAGCAGTTGGAGATGGTCACCGGTAGAGCGAAGGTTTCATAGTAGGCTCGAACGGCATGGTCGGCGCCCGCCTTGGATGCGTTATAGGGTGTTCTCGGTCGGTAGGGAGATTCTTCGCTGAAGCGCTCTTCCGAATCCAGTGCGAGATCACCGTATACCTCGCAGGTGGAGATGTGATGGAATCGGCTGATACCCACTTGTCGGGCTGCATCCAGGAGGGATTGGGTACCGAGCACATTGGTCCTGAAGAACAGACCTGGATTGACCACTGCAAGGCTGTTGTGGGATTCGGCTGCGAAGTTGACGATGACCTCGATCTGATGCTCCTGCAGTAGCTCCCGAACCAGATCGGTCGCTCCGATATCAGCCTTGACGAAGCGACAGTTTTCTCCCAAGCCGTTTAGGTTAGCCTGGTTGCCCGCATAGGTGAGCAGATCCAAGGCAACGATGAAGTCAGCGGGATTCTTCTGCAGCCAGTAGCGGGTGAAATTTGAACCGATGAAGCCGGCGGCCCCGGTGACCAATAGTCTCATGTAATACTCTCCGTTGTTTGATGCAGGCGGTTTCAGGCAACCGGCTGTGAGCGTTAGCGGGCTTCAGGCGTCTGTTGGTCGATAGCGCAACATGACACGTGAGCCGTCAGCCAAGCCGTTTCTGAAGCGCGACTCATACACCAGCCAGGAGGCCGGATACTTCTTGCCGTAACCCTTGAGTATCTTCTCCTGGGTTTCCGTGGCCGTAATCCCAGATGCGGTTGCCTCGATCTGGGGCAGTGATTTGTACTTGCCCTTGCTACGACCCCAGTTGCCCACATCCCCGACCCAGATGCGCGCTTGGGTCAGTCCCTTTTTCACCGCTTCGGCGCGCCAGGCATCGTAGGCCGTGACGACATACATGTCGGGGCCATCCGGTACGAACCAGATTTCAGCCTGACATCTGCTCTCCCTCCCGTCGGAGCGGATCGGCGTGATATAGATGAGGTCAGAGGCGCTGATGGACTCCTGCAGGGTTGGCCGCTTGGCTGCAAGCGATGCTCTTGTCGAAAGGCCGGTAACCAATACGCTGCATCCTGCGAGAATGAGATTTCGTCTACTGAGCATCATTGTTCTCCTGTGAACTCTGCAATGTGATTCTGGTATTGGCGTATGACCGGGCTGCTGTTAACGATTGTTCCACTTTCCGCCGACCTTGCCAAGCTGAGGGATGGGTGCAGCAGTTCTTTAACTTACTAGTAGTCACCGCTTAGCTATTGTCAAACCAGAAGAAATACCAAGACTGACCGTCGACGGTACGCTGATCTTCCCGGTAGTCACCTGCCGTGTAGGCTCCGATGGCATGTCGCCAGAAGGGCACCGCAGGGAGGTTGGCTTGCAGTACCCGGATCAACCAGATCCCTGTCTGTTGCTCCCAAAGGGTTGATATGAACTCCTTACCCACACCACGTCGTCTGAATTTGCGCACGACGAAGAACTCCTCTACGTCGAAGGCGTTCGGTTCCTGCAACCACTCGCCGGCGGTCGACAGCAGCGCGAAGCCGGCCGGCTCGCCATCTACCCTGGCCAGATAGACTCCGTCATCCGCCTGCCAATGGCGCGACATATCATAGCCATAGCGACCATCGTCGCCTATGTCGATGCCGAACCAAGGCGCCATGTCATGTATGTAATACTCCAGAAGGTTCGCCAGGATCGGTTCCGATTCAGGGCCGACGCGCTCTATCTCCAGGCCGGCACCCACTACGTTCCGGCTCCCACTTTAGTCTCCTTCTGATGCCGAGCTGACTCATCGACTCGCGTTACGCGTCTAATCCGCACAACCGGATGTCCCAAGACTCTCGTACTCCGATTGTACAAAGTCCTTGCCGGGGAAGATAAACTTGTAGGCTGCACAGTATTCCTGTTGGGTCGCAAAGCTCCTGTCCTTTAGGAAACGAGTCTTAATATCCGCCATAGTCAGCCAGTACGGCGACATTCTAATCCCCGCGTCCATTTCGCTATCGAGAACGAGCAGTCGCAGCACATCGCGGTCACCGTTCTGCCAGGCAGTCCACTCTACCTGTTCACCAAATCTGCCACTACCCGGGTTCCCCTCATAGGCGAACTCAGCCCAATAGGACATTATGCTGGTGGATAGCAGGTCCCTCGCCTCGACGGTCGATCCCGGGTACAAGATACGCATCGGGTTCGGGAAGTTACCAAACACATAGGGGATCTCCATCGCATGGGCAGCACCTAACAGTTCCTGTAAGTCGATGAAGCCCAGATTGCGCCAGTCATCGGCGTCGAATCGATAGGCATAGACGCTTGCCCCCTGTGCTTGTCGCATCGAACTCGCCAGTTCATCCACCGCAGTTGCCTTCCAGCGATCGGTGCGGTAGCGATTGTTTCTCTCGTAGGCGGCTGGATCTTTGATTCCCACAGGAAGTCCAAGCAGCTTGTCTATGAGATCATCGCTCATCACTTGAAACAGCTTCCACTCGTCCCGGTTTGTCCCCAGGATGACCGGAACCGAATTGTAGTTGCCCGTATCACCAAATATCACATCGTTTGGCGTATCTCGGGGCAGGACGTGACCGTCACCAAACAACGTGGGATTGCCCAGCATGGAAAAGCTACCGCTGCCTGTGTACGCAGCGAAGATTTCAGTGGGAGACTTGGCGTAAAGATATGCAGCGATCTCGGACGTACTCATCGATTCCTGACGTGCCTTGCCTGTGTCCCGATCTGCAACAGTTGCATCATTCACAAGGAGATTATTGACGATCTCTTTGGAACTGAAGCGATGCCCCTTTACTTGGTCGTCGATATAATTCTCCGCTTCACTAACGGGTCTGATGTTTAGACCACCACTTTGCACGATGGCACGATGAAAGAGATTCTTGGCAAGCGGTGACGCCATCATGGTCAGTACGTTGAACCCGCCGGCAGACTCGCCATAGATGGTCACGTTACCTGGATCACCGCCAAAGCTGCTGATATTCGTCTGCACCCATTGCAGTGCTCGGATGATGTCGAGGGTGCCGTAATTGCCCGACTGATCTGAAGCGGAGTCGCTCTCGGCACGTAGGGCAGGATGGGTAAACCAGCCAAATGGTCCGAGACGATAGTTCATAGTCACCACGACGACGTCATGCTCGGCGGCCATAAAAGAACCGTCATAGATTATGGTACCGCCATCGCCGATGCTGTTGCCGCCACCGTGTATCCAGAACATTACCGGTAGCCGGTCACTTCCTGAGGGTACTCTGTCGGGGCCGACGATCTTGGTCCAGATATTGAGGAACAGACAATCCTCGTCGCCGCTGAGAGCGCCGCCTTGGCCGTACTGTGGGCAGATGCGGCCGACATCCAGTGCTTCATATGTGCCCTGCCAGGACTCGGGCGGGCGCGGTGCCTTCCAGCGCAGATTCCCCGCCGGAGCTGCTGCATACGGTATGCCAAGCCATGCATGTGTTTCGTATCCGCCCTGGCGCCCGATCACGTCACCACTTTCAACACTGCGCACTGAACTCGGAGAAGGCAGACGCGCCTGCGCCTCCTCCGGTCTGAGATAGAGATAGCCCCCGATGCCAATGCCAAAGACAACCAGAACGATCGCTAACAGGATATAGGCAACTATTCTCATACCAACTCCCTCCTTCTACGTTTGTCCACCGAATCTGTTCTCATTCCACCGATCCCTTCTTTAGCGCCCGTGCATCCAGTTCCAACCTGACCTCGGAATGCTCCTCTTCGTTGAAGCTGAACCTAAGCAGCAACAGGGCCCCAATTACATAGAAAGCGGCAGGCATGAGGGCCAACATGCTACGAATCATACCTTGAGTGCCTTCAGTCTGTGCCACATTCGGCTCGAAGCCGGAGAATTGCAGCATGATACCTACTATAAACACGGTTACCGACGCAGCACACTTGCGGATGAGATTCCATACAGCCAGATAGGACCCCTCCTTACGTTCGTTGGTAAGGTACTCGTCATAATCGATAATGTCCGCCTGTATAGCCGGTGCAAGTACAGCTCCGGCGCCCTGTCCGATGCCTGCAAAGAACACACAGACGTACACGTAAAGGCTGGGTCCCGCCGGGGTAAAGTACAGGCTGCCAAATGAAACGGCCGACAAGAGAGTAGCCGAGATCCACAGGTTTCGTTTACCAAAGTACTTTGATAACCAGATCCAAAGGGGCGCAAGAAGGAACTGAGGGAGTTGATTGACAATGAGTATAGCAACGAGCTGATCCGTTAGAAAGATCACGTACTCTACTGCATAGGGCGTCAGAATGCCAAGTGTCGCGCCGCCGAACGTTTCGATGCCGTAGACCAACAGCAGCAGTCTGGCGTGCTTGTTGATAAAAACGTCCGCAAACGACTTGAATGGGCTTCTTGATCCCCGACCTTGATAATCCAATCTCTCAGGCAGAATTCGGGTCGTCCAAAGGACCAGCACAGTTACCACAATTGCGGCTAGCAGCGACAGCGCGACGGCAAAGGTTCTCTTATCATCCGACATGATCATGAGTTGCAGTGAGCTCAATCCGAGCACCGTGCCGAAGATTCCAATCATGTGGCTGTAGCCGTACAGGCGAGTGCGCTCATGATAGTTAGGGGTGAGCTCCACACCCAACGCACCGTGGGGGACGAAAAACGCCGTGCTGGCCGTTTCATACAGCAGCAGTGCGGCGCCCATCCAGATGACCAGCCAGGTCGCGTCGAGCATTGTCGGTGGCGACCAGATTGCGACCAGGCCGAGACCCATCGGCACTGCCGCCCAGAACATCCACACGCGTCGCCTGCCGAGCCTCGAGGATGTGCGATCGGAAAGGTAACCTATTAGTGGGTCCGATACACCGTCCCAGAAGCGTGATGCTGCAATCAGAAAACCCATGACTGCCGGGGCTATCAGCAAGACATCGGTGGCGAACTTCATCAGATACACACCGAACAGCGTGCCCATTATGCCAAAGCCGATCCTGGGCGTGGCGAAAGCCCAGATAACGCCCATGCTTACGTATTCTGCGCCCGCCTCGGCAATCGCTGCCTTGGACGTGGTGCCGGCTGCCTGTGTGGGATTGCTCATTGTCGCTACAGGAACAAGGGTGGGATTATCGTTCGTTGAGCCAGACGGGACTTGACCAGGCGATTCCGCTATTGGCCTGTTCCACCTTTACATAGTAGTAGTCACCGGGTTTGGCCGGTTCTCGGTCTTCAAAGCGGTACTCCTGGTCCAGAGCAGCATCAGCTCGGATCGTTCGCAACGTGATCTGATCCGTGTATTCATCGACCACGAACTCCCGCACCCGTGCGCCCTCCTCAAGGTCTCCCATGGAAAACCGGAAGTCGGCAGCAGGTAGCTGTTTGGGTGGTCGCAGTCGTGCCGGAGCCGTGGGCATCTCCCTGCTCTGATCCAGATGGACGGCTATAGCACTCTTGTCAGAGACGTTCTGTAGAGTAAGCAGCAGGCGTCGTTTCTCGCCCCTGGTACCGAGGGCGAAGTGGACGCGATTGGGCTCCTCGTCATCCCGGTAGGTCGGCGGCAGCAGAGGATTGTGGTAGCCGGGCTTGATCTCCACAACCGAAGCGCCGCTTACCGTCAGATTGCCCTTCCAGATTCGCCACGCACGGGGGTTGTCGTGTTGGTATCCGGCACTGTGGGATGGCGAGTGGAAGGTCAGTTCTACATGGGTGAAGTCACCCGTCAGCTGCTGTGTCACCCGGTAATCGTGCTCTGCCACGATGCGTCCATTTTTCACCACGGTGATGGTGTCGATCGCAGACGTACCCATCACCTGCCCCTTAATGGTTCTGATCGGCGACGGGGCGGTCACGCCACCCATTTCAGTGCCATTGACATCCATACTGAGGATGATGCGATCCACGCTGGTGGCGTAGGTTTTACGTTGTTTCATGGCGGTGAACAGTGCATCGCTCGTCTTCTGCCCGGCACGAACTGCCGCCAGTCCGCCCTGATAGATGAATCCGCTGGGTCGCACGCTTGTATAGCCGGGGTGCCCCAGATGATCGTCGGATGCCGCGATGAAGCCGGTATTGAATCCCTGCTGCAGGTACATGTGCCCGAACCACTCGAAGTATCCATGCTGGGAGTGAATCTCCACCAGCGTCTCCATCTCGCCGTCACTGGCATGCCAATATCCCGCCTGATGGGCGTGGGGAATAATCAACACGTCATCGGTTTGATATCGGTCCCGCAAGCCGGAGTAAAGCTCGAACAGGATCGGATGGAATTGTACCCCTACCCTTTCTCGCGCCTCAGGGGTCCTGTACAGCACATTGTGGTGTCCGCCACGACGGTGCTGAACCGTCCACTCATAACCGAGGTAAGCGATAAACTCTCCTTCACTGTTGAACTCCTGCACCGTCTTACGCATCCGCTCCCACTCACCGTCGTCCAGCCAGATGTCGTGTTCGGACAGCGTGAGGAAATCGAGACGTGCCTCATCCCGGCCAAAACGGAAGAAACCTTCCGGTGTTCCCTGCCCCTCTGCAAAGCCGCTGTGGCCGTGGGTATCCCCCCAGTATATCCGGTAGGGCGGATCCTGCTGAACCCAGACGGGATTGGATACGCCGGAGATGGACCCATCCAGGGATTGGAAGGAGAAACGGTACACGCCCGGATCGGCCAGGGCGATATCATCGATTCGGTTGATGGCCTGATTACCGGCAGCAATTTCTGCGAAGGGTTCGTCGTTCGAAAACACAAGCATGCCCGGCATGGGACCCGATGCCTTGTTGTAATAGGTATCCTCCACCCGCACCGACAGCGAAAAGGGCTCATCTACTCTCACAATCGACGGGACGAATCCATGTACGCCGGCTGCTTCAGCACCGATCACTTCGAACGCTGTTGGGTCGAGCAGGTAATTCACAGGGTCGGTATTGAAGGACAGATAAACAGGCAGCTGGTAGTAGTCATTGCTGACAGCCTGGATTCTGAAACCGGGCGAGCCAAAGCGACGGTCGCCGTAGGTGATGGTCACAGTGTCTCCTTCGGTCAGGAGCCCGCTGTCAAGCCTGAACGTCAGGTTGTCAGCAGGTCTTCTGAATCCGCCGTGCATGCCCCGCATGGGCTGTGTCGACGGCATGAATACCGCATTGGGATTTGAACTTTCGATGGACACGTAGTTCGCGGCCTGCTGATCGTCCACTTGATAGCGTCCCTGGGCTGCCATAAAGTGCTGCGCTACCATCAGATAGCCACCGGGCTGCAAATTCCTGCTGCCGACCGTCCAGGTCTGACGAATGGTCTGATAGCTGCCGGCGGGAAAGGGGCCGCGATCAGCCGACGTCAGCTTACCGAATACTTCCGGTTCCTCCTCTCGTAACGTTAGTTCTCCCACGTACGCGATCAGGGCTTGCTGGATTGCGTTTCCTCGCCGTGCGCCTTCAAGCGCCCGTGCAACCAAGTCCGGATTTACGGAGCCATCCGGGTTGGTGTGGAGATCATAGCCGGATAGCTGACCGAGAATCTGTGCCACCCGCGCCGTCAGGTTGGGTGCGAATCGCAAGCCACCGTCTCTTCTTGCCATGGCGTTGGCCCACTGCCACAGAACGTCAATGCGATCCTCGATGGTCTCGATCGTGGGTGGTGCTACAGATACTTCTACCTTAAGTCTCTCCACCCGCGCGCGCAGATTTGCAGACAGGTAGTCGCCAGGCGGGGTGTCGCCACGCTCTGTCAGCGCCGATTCGGTCTGGCGCGACCCGGTCTGACGCGACCCGGTCTGCCCGCTGTCCTGCTGGCAGGCTGTGATGAGCAGCAATAGAGTGAGCGCCACATACTTAACGACTGTAACCATGGAAACTCCTTCACGCGACCCGGTTGAGAACCCGGTTGGGGAGACCGTTAGGCAGAGAGTACTTGATCCCGGATGAGATTGCGACGCGATCGTGCGACGCGAACCTTCACTGCGATCCTGCCATCGATTGCCCTCACGGAAACAAGTGGTTTATGCTGATCAGGTCGACCGAATACACATCTGCAAAGGGAGAAACTGACATCATGAGTTACGAAGAACTGCTCTATGAAGTTGAAAATGACCACATCGCTGTGATCACACTGAATCGACCGGACGTGATGAATGCCCTCAGTCATCAGACGCACACAGAACTGAGACAAGCCATTACC
>CEQE01067598.1_pt1 | contig 28342 bp, 36 predicted proteins | sample 356201 | NCBI WGS metagenome assembly CEQE01 (sample SAMEA2619970, study PRJEB7988) | marine metagenome | biome: marine biome (ENVO:00000447); feature: mesopelagic zone (ENVO:00000213) & marine oxygen minimum zone (ENVO:01000065); material: "saline water (ENVO:00002010), including plankton...
AAAAAAAGTGGAAAGGAGAAGGTTGTGGTGGAATGTGTCATGGATCTATGGGAAGTCTATATGGACTTGGAGGCATAGGAGCATTAGTATACTACATCTCAACAGCATAATTTCTTAACCATATAAGTTCCTTCTAATTTATAACCTAATTTCCTATAATATTCTCTCACACCAATTCCAGAAATAATTGACAATTCTTTAATTTTATTTTCTTTTGTAATTTTTTCTGCTTCAGTCATTAATAGTTTTCCAATTCCCTTATGTTGTGAAGCTCCCTTAGTTTTTTCTCCAAGTTTTAATGCTTGCCCATAAACATGTAATTCTCTAACAATTGCATTTCCTTTAGAAATCCTCAATCTCAACAATCCAAAAATAATATTATCTTTATTGATAAACTCTAAAAAAAATTCTTTTCCTTCAGAAGCATTATATTCAATTATTTTCAATTTAATATTTGAATCAATATTTTTATTAAATCCAATTTCTCTCATTCTAATTTCATTAATTTTAACCCCTGAAAATCTTAATTTTTCTTCTATATCTTTTCTCAAATCAAGCTTCACAGAATCTTCAATTATTTTATCTTTAGGAATTTCTCTCATAATTCTCATAATTCTACAATACTCTGGAATCAAGGAAATCATTTTTTTAACAATTTTTTTAGTTTCTTCTTCAGAATAAGGTTTATATTTTATTTTCTTGTAAATTTTTTCTAAAGGTGAATTTTCAATAATTTGACAAGGATAAATTTTTAATTGATCTGGTTTAAACTTTTCATCATCAAAAATTTCTTTAAACATTTTCAAATCTTTTTTAGGATTACTATAAGGCAAACCAGGCATTATATGATAACCAACTTTAAATCCTGCATTTTTTAATCTCTCTGTTGCTTCAACAACATCTTTTACAGTATGTCCTCGATTTGTTTTTTTGTAAATTTCATCATCAATTATTTGAACTCCAATTTCAACTCTTGTCGCTCCAAATTCAAGCATTCTTTTAATTTCTTTATCAGAACAATTATCAGGACGATTTTCAATACACATTGCAATACATCTATGTTTTGAAGTTTCATTTAGTTTTTTTGCCTTATCTAAATCTTTTGAATTTTTTCCATTCAAAGCATCAAAACATTTTTTTACAAATTCATACTGATATTTAATAGAATATTGTAAAAAAGTTCCCCCTAAAATAATTAGTTCAATTTTATCTACAGGATGATTCATTTTTTTCAAAACTTTCAAACGATTTTTAACTTGTTCAGAAGGATCAAAATGTAATGCCAAAGCCCTCATAATTGCAGGACTTTTATCTGTATAACTTTGAGGAACTTTATCACCACCAGGACAATAAATACAAGTTCCATGATCACATTTTCTTGGCTTCAAAACAACTGTCAAAGGTGTAACTCCTGAAATTGTCCTTACTGGTTTTCTTACTTTTTGGTTTTTCATAGCAATAAATATATAAAAAATACTTTTTAATAAGCTTTATGAAATATAATAAACTTGTTCGAGATAAAATTCCAAATATTATAAAAAATAATAAAGAAATTCCTATTACACATATTGCTTCTGATGAAGAATATTGGGAAAAATTAAAGAAAGAAAAAAAGGAAGAAAGAGGAGGATTTGATAATAAAATAATTTTAGATGAATCAACAAAAAGTTTGGAATAAAATTGCTCTTGAATGGAATAAATTTAGGATAAAACCTCTTAAAGAAGTTCAAGAATTTCTTAAAAATAAAAAAGGTAATATCTTAGATTTAGGTTGCGGAACTGGAAGAAATTTTATTAAAATTAATGGATTGATTTATGGGATTGATTTTTCTAGTGAAATGATAAAATTTGCAAAAATAAACGCAGAAAAAAAAGATATCAAAGTAGAAACTTCAATTTCATCTTTAGAGAATTTGCCTTTTGAAAATAATTTCTTTAATTCTACAATTTTTATTGCTACACTGCATTGCATTGAAACTAAAGAAAAAAGAAAAAAAACTTTGAAAGAATTATTTCGTGTTTTAAAACCAAATTCAGAATGTTTGATTACTGTTTGGAGTAAAAAACATCCCAAACTAATGAAGCATCCAAAAGATGCAACAGTTTCATGGAAAACAAAAACAGAAGAACTTCACAGATATTATTATTTATATGACAAAAAAGAATTAGAAGAGTTATTAAAAAAAGTTGGGTTTGAAATTATTTCAATAAAAGAAGATAATAAGAACATTATCACTATTGTAAAAAAACCTAAAAATTAATTTTCTTTCTTTTTAACTTTCATTATATCAAAAAAAGATTTTTTCTCAAACTCTGTTATTTCTTTACTAGGAAGAGATATATTAACTTTCAACATTCCTAACATTGAAATAAAAACAGTGGCTATAATGTAATCTTCTCCATCAATTTTTTGTAAAGATAACATTATTTTTTGAATTTTGTTATTCAAATTTTCTTTTTTCATTCTTTCTTCAATCATATTTTCAATTTCTTCAAATTCAAATTCACATTTATCTGAAACTTTTTCAGGAATTTTATCATCAATTTTTTCTAAAGGAACAAGTTTAATTCCATCTTCAAGTTGAAAACTAAACATTTTCTTTTCTTTTTCTAAGAAAAAATCAAAATGAATTTTATTATCATTTTTTTTACTATCTTCTCTATCAATTACAAAAAATCCAGAGCATAAATAAGCATCAGGATTTTCTTTCATAAAATTCTTAAATTCATCAGAAGAAAATAATTTCTCAAAATAAAATTTGATATTCATTTTTTCTCATCAATCTCTTTTTCCAAATTTTCAAGAAAATCTTCAACATTAAAATTCTGAATTTTCTTATCTCCTTTAACCCTAACAGCCAACAAATCTTCTTTTTCTTCTTTATCTCCTAAAACAATTATGTAAGGGATTTTCATTAATTCAGCATCTTTTACTTTTCCTTGAACTGTTATATTTCTAAAATCAGCATCAATTCTCAATCCAGGAATTTTTTCCCCAAGTTGTTTTATTATTTTTTCAGAATGCTCAATATTTCTTTCTGTAAAACTCAAAACTCTTACTTGAATCGGAGCAATCCATGTTGGTAATCTTCCTTTATAATGTTCAATTATAATTCCCATAAATCTTTCCAAACTTCCGTAAATAGTTCTATGTAATGCTACAGGCCTCTTCTTTTTATTATCTTTATCAGTATATTCTAATTCAAATCTTTCTGGCATAGCAAAATCTAATTGCAAAGTTCCACATTGCCATTCTCTACCTAAAGAATCTTTCACATGAAAATCAATTTTTGGCCCATAAAATGCCCCATCACCTTTATTGATTTTATATTTAATTTTTCTCTTTTTCAAAACAGTTTCGAGAACTTTTTCAGCTCTATCCCAAATCTTATCACTACCAATTCTTTTTTCAGGTCTTGTAGAAAGTTCAACTCTAAATTGCAAATTAAATTTTTTATAAATAAAATCAACTAAATCAATAACTTTTGCTAATTCTTCTTCAACTTGTTTTTCTGTACAAAATATATGGGCATCATCTTGAGTAAATTGAATAACTCTGAATAATCCACCTAAAACTCCTGAAAGTTCTTGTCTATGAACAACACCTAATTCTCCAACTTTCAATGGAAAATCTTTGTAACTTTTTGGTTTATTTTTGTAAACCAACATTCCCCCAGGACAATTCATTGGTTTAACAGCAAAAGTCCTATTATCATAATCTGTTAAAAAAATATTTTCTCTAAATTTTTCCCAATGACCTGAAATTTGCCATAATTTCTTATCTAAAATCTGAGGTGTTGAAATTTCTTGATATCCTGATTTTTTATGAAGTTCTCTCCAAAAATCAATTAATTTATTTCTTATTATCAAACCATTATTATGCCAGAAAACCATTCCAGGTGCAACTTCTGAAAAACTGTATAAATCCATTTGTTGTCCAAGAATTCTATGGTCATTATCTTTTAATTTAGAAGTATCTAATTTTGTTTTAGATATCTCTCTAAGTAATTGTTTTGAATCATAAACTTGTTCTTTTGAATCTGCAACTTTTATTTCCCTACTTAATTCTGCAAGGGGATGTCCTTTAACTTTTAACTCAAATTCCTTATAATAACCAAAAGGTGCTTTCACAACCTCAAATTCTTTTTTCAATTCTTTTTCTGTTTTTTCTAAAACATTTATTGCTGTTTCAGGATTTGCAAGATTAGACGATAAATGCGCATAAGGATAAAGCACTATTTTTTTTGTTTTAACACTATTTGCTATTTCTCTAATATTTTTAGCAAATTCTTTAACAACATCATCAACATTTGAATCTGATTTTTCAACAGCGGTTAAAACAGCCAAAGCATCTTTTATTTCTCCACCTTTTTTTTCTTCTTCAGAAAGATCTTCAATTTTTTTCAATGCTTTTTTTAGTGGTTTGAATTTAATATAATCCACATGTAAAAATAAAACTTTCATAAGAAAAATAAAGTAAAGAGATTTATAAAATTAATCATCACTTGAAACAAGAAACTCTAAAAGACCATCTAAAAGTTAGTCTGTAAAAATCTTCTCCTCTCCATCCACCTTCCTCGTTATTCTCTCTACATGACCACTATCAACAAGAGGTGAAGCACCATCAAAAGCATGATTCCATAACAAATCTTTATAAGTTACACCTTCAGTCATGAAAGTGGAATTTCTGGCTAAAGTAACATAAATAGCAAGTTGATTATATGCTTCTCCTTCTTGTCCTTCAAAAACACTCATGGAAATAATATTTTAAATTAATTTATAAGGATTGTTGTGGTAAATTATTTTACAAACAATGTCTAAATCTAAACTTTTATAAATCAAGTTTATTAGAAAATACTAAAATGTCATATCAAAAAACAGAACCTAGTCGTAGAGAATTTTTTAAACATATTAGAAATGCTGCTGCTATGGTAGGGGTTATTACTATTCCAGGTCTTGAAAAAACTGCTTATGCTGGTGAAACTGATAAAAAGCCTAAATTACGATGGAGATTAAAAGTAAATAAGTGCATAAGTGATAATACTGGTCCAGCTATTAAAAAAGGGTTAGATAATGGAACAATTCAAAATCGGGAAGATCTTGAAAATGTTTTGTATAGAGTTATTGAAGAATGTGAAAGAAAATATCCAGACCCAAATTCTATAATGCTTTTAGAGAAAAGTAAAAAAGCATAAAATTATCTCACTAAAAACTTATCAATTTGTTTTTCAGCAAGTTTTCTTTTCTTTTGATGTTCTTTCAAAAAAGAATTTACTTTTTCAATTAAAATCTGCTTTAATTCGGAACTTAAAAGTTTTCCAGATTTATAATCATTATAAATTTTTTGTAATTTTTTATCATCTGGTTCAAAAAACATCCTCAAATATTGGAATGAAACATCAATATCTGGATTTCCACCTTTTTTTCTATGTTCTTTTAATGTATCTTTTCCTCCTGAAAAAGCATATTTTTTAATTTTCATTTCAACTTCCTTTGGAGAATCTGTAGCTAATATTGCTGTTTCATTTCCTTTTATACTCATTTTTCCTTCAACACCTTCTAATGGTGGAAGAAAAACCCCATGAATAATAGCTGGTTTATAATAACCAAGTTTAGGATAAACATCTCTTGCAACCCTAAAATGAGGGTCTTGATCTATTGCTAATGGAATTAAACAAGGTATATTTTTTTTAGCTAAAATACTTGGAATAATCGCGGGAACAGCTTGCATTGAAGTATAAAAAATCTGTCCAATATTAGCATGATCTTTTAATCCAAAAGCTGCCTTAATTGTGGAAAAAGTTATTTTCTTAGCAAATTTAATTGCTTCAGGATACATCAAATTAGCATGTTTTGTATCAACTAAAAAATGTGTTTTTTTTGGATCAAAACCAATAGCAATTACATCTAACATATTTTCATAAAGCCATTTTTGTCCCTCATCAAAACTCATACCTTGATTAAATAAAAATTTCTCTTCATCAGGAAATTGAAACCATAAGTCAACATTAAATTTATCTTGGAGCCATTTTGTAAAAATCCATGTTTGTAAATGCCCTAAATGAATTGGTCCGGAAGGTGCTCTTCCAGTATAAAGAAAAAACTTTTCTTTTTTCTTATGTTTATCAAGAAGCCATTTTAAATCTCTATGAGAAAAAAAGACCCCTCTTCTTAACATAAAATGCAAATCTTTGGTATATTTTTTTATTTCATTCAACATTAAATGATCTATCTTCTTGACTCCGAAATCTTTTACAAGTTTATTATAATCAATCTTTCCAGAAACTTCCCATGGTGTAACACTAAACTCCTTTTTCATCCCAAAATAAGACAAAAGACATTTTTAAATCTTAGGAATTCATTATAAAAAAATGCAAGAAAATTTATAAACAACATTTCTTTCAATAAAAAATGAAAAAGGTGATGTTTTTTCTAATTTGTGCAATTTTTTTAGTTTCATTTGCATCTGCCGAGATAATCATAAACCAACAGCCAAATGAAATTTATAATTTAGGTGAAAGAATCAATATTCCAATAACATTAACAACTGCTGAAGGGATCTATGATTTTCTTCAAGTTTCTTTAATTTGTAATGGACAAGAAAAAAAACTTCCAAAAGAAGAAATAGATTTACCTTCTAATGAGGTTATTAAAATTGAAAAATCAATATTTTTAATACAAAAATTCATTAATGGATTAACAGGGAATTGTGAAATAAAAGCATACCTTGAAGCTTCTCCTGAAAATTATGTTTTTTCAAATGAATTTAAACTTTCCAATTCGATAAATGTAGAGTTAGAAACAGAACAAAGAGAATTTAATCCTGAAGAAGATATTTTAGTTGAAGGTAAAGCAACAAGAGAAAATGGTGAACTTGTGAATGGATTTTTAGAACTAGTAATAACTGAAAATGATTCTGAAAATAAAACTTATCAAGAAATAGTAAATAATGGATTTTTTTCATTAACTTTCTCCATGCCTAAAGATGCAAAAGCACAACAGTATTTAGTTAAATTAAATATTTATGAAAAAGATCCTCTAGAAGAAGTTACAAATAATGGATTTGTAGATTTTAATATTTTAATAAATCAAATTCCAACAAGCTTAGAAGTAGTTTTTGAAAATCAAGAAGTTGAACCTGGAACAGATTTGAAAGTAAAAGCACTTCTTCATGATCAAACAGGAGAAAAAATACAATCAAACGCAATTATAACAATAAAAAATCATGATGATAAAATCTTTGAACAAGTTGAAAAAACAACAAATGAGTTTTTAGGATTCCCAATTGAATATAATGAAGCACCTTCAGAATGGACAGTTGTTGCAGCCTCAAATAAGATGATAACTGAATCACATTTTACAGTAATTGAAAAAGAAGATGTAAAAACCGAGATAATCAATAAAACAGTAATTTTGACAAATGTAGGTAATATTCCCTACAATAAAACTTTATTAGTAAAAATAGGAAATAAAACCATAAATCTCGATCCTTATTTGGAAATTGATGAAACTAAAAAGTATACTTTAACTGCTCCTGAAGGAGAATATCTAGTAGAAATTATTGCTGACGGAGAAAATAAAACAACAAAAAATGTAGCTCTTACAGGAAGTGTAATTAATATAAAAGAAGCTTCAGGTGTAATGGTTCTAGTAAAATATCCTCTTGCATGGATTTTTATAATTTTTGTCTTGGGATTTGTTGTATTTATGATTTTTAAAAAAGGTTACAAAAAAAGTTTTCTTGGATACATCACACGAAAAAAAGAAAATAAAATTTTTCCTGAAAAACTCTTAGGAAAAAGTTCAATAGTTGAATCAAAAAACAAAGCAGAACTATCACTTTCCCTTAAAGGGGACAAACAAGGAGCAAGTATTATTTGCCTTAAACTAAAAAATTTAGATGATATTGAAAAAGAAGAAAGTATAAAAGAAATATTGCAAAAAGTAACTAATTTTGCTGAGGAAAATAAAGCATCAATATATGAGAATAATGATAATTTATTTTTTATACTTTCTCCAGCAACAACAAAGACATTTAAGAATGAAAAAAAAGCTGTGGAAGTAGCACAAAAAATTGGAGAAATTTTAACAGAACGTAATAGAATTCTTAAGAAAAAAGTAGATTTTGGAATTTCCTTAAATTATGGTGATATAATTGCTAAAAAAGATGGAGAACTTTTAAAGTTTATGAGTTTTGGGAATTTAATAACAACAGCAAAAAAGATTTCATCTATTTCTGATGGAGAAGTTTACTTAAGTGAAAAAATAAAGGAAAGATTAATATCTGATGTAAAAACAGGAAAACGTAATATACAAGGAGTTGATGTTTATATTGTAAAAGAAATAAAACATAAAACAAAAGAACACAAAAAATTCATAGGTGAGTTCATAAAACGCCTTGAAGGAAATAAAGATAAAAAAGAAGAACCTAAAGAGAATAAAGGTTAAGAAGCAAAAAGGATTTATGCATTAAAAGGATATTTAATACCTTGTATATTATGTGTCGTTGGAACTTCTGAAAATAACCCTTTTTCTCTTCCAAAAACAAGCCCCGCCACTGCTTCTGATTGGCTTCCTAAAATAGCTCCTGCTTCTGTATAATTGCACTCACGAATTCCTTTGCTTTTACATCCATCGATTATACCTTGTGTAATTTCATTCAACTTACTAATTTTTTTAGGATTATTAAGCCAAAACACATCTGTGAATATTTCACCTTCATTAAGTTTAAGCACATGTTGAAATTCAGATCTTGGCCATCTTCCAAAACAAACTCTTCCTGAAGCCACAGCACCTACAAGAACACGCTTCTTAATATCACCCGCATCCATAAAATCGCCGTAAAATGCAAAATCAATCCCTTCCCCATTAAGATATTCTTCAGGAGATTCAATCTCTTCCAGAGTTCTTACTATTAAAAAAAGGGTTTGCCACAATGTCTTTTACTGCCCAAGGAAATGTGTAATATCTCATCCAAAATTCATTCTAATTAAATTTTTAAATTTTATGAATTTCACTTCTACAAAAATAAATAATTCAAAGCAACTCTTCTGCCGCTAACAAATAAATTAAAGGAACTCTTAATCCTCCTTTTCCCCTTTTAACAACAACATGACAATCAAGAATGTCAGCTCCTGTTGATCTTATTGTTTCCATGATATTTCTTAAATTTCCCCCAGTTGTAAAAACATCATCAACAATAGAAACTTTATCTCCAAAAGTTGGAACATATCCTTCAATACTTTTCTCAAGACCATATTCTCTTGGATTTCCTCTAACAAGTGTTAATTTTAATCCAGATAATTGCGAGATTGCTGTTGCAAGAGGAATTCCCCCATATCCACTAGAAGCAATACAAGTTGTTCTTTCACCATCAATATCTTTCAACATTTCCCTAGCAGTAAGTTCAAGAACCTCTGACCTTCCATATGCTTTTTTAATATCAAAATAATGATCTGAAACATCTCCTTGGCTTAATATAAGTTTTTTTCTAACAACAACTCCTGAGTCTTTTAACGCTTTAATCAATTCTAAACTCATGCAAAAAATAAAATTTTTACCCTTATAATATTATCTATGATTTATTTCTTCTTAGAAATTTCTTCCTTAGAAGTTTTTTTCTTAGAAGAATTTTTATATTTAGAAGCTAACTTATCTAATCTTTCAGAAATAAATATTCCAATATTAAAAAATTTCAATACAATTCCTAATGCTAAAACAATAATTCCAATAATAAAAGCTATTAAAAAAACAGAATATGCTTTGGAAAACAAAACAGGAAGAAATTGTAAGAAAGAAAAATCCAAAAACGAAAGAAGAGCATTAACTTTCATAAATGGTAATGATGAAATTATTAATAAAGAACCTGTAACAAGGAATAAATTAGTTTTCTGTTCAACCAAAAAGAAGATTATTACAATTAAAAATAACGAAACAAAAAGTGAAAAATAAAATTTACTTTTCCAATAATCTTTAGATTCCTCAGAGAATAAAAATAAAGGATTTTCGGAATTTAAAAGACATTTCCAGAATGAATCACAAGAATATTCTTGAGTGTAAACTTCATCAATTACATCTTTAATTCCTTCTTCAATAACAGCGTCAGGACCTTGCTCAACAACTTCACAAGGAATATCAACAGTATATCCTTGTTGACTAAAAACAAAATCAGAATTATTCACACAATATTCTTCAATTATATGAAAATTTTCTTCTACTTCTTCTGTTAAATTCAAATCAAATTTATCTTCAGCAGTTTCTACAATATCATCAAAATTTGAAGTTAATCCTTCATTAAGATTTTCAGGAGTTATTGATAAATTTAAAGTTAAAAAAAAATTTCCAGCTAAAAGTGAAACAAGAAGCAAAATTCCTGTAATAAATAACAAACCACTTCTTATAAAACCCATTAATAAAAGAAAAAGATATAGTTTATAAAATATTACATCCTCTTTAAAACTTCAATTCTCTTTTCTAAAGGAGGATGAGTTCCACCAAGATTTCTAAAAGGATTTGAGAAAAATAAAGGTGCAATAGCTTTGCTTATCTTTTTTTCTGGTTGATGATCTTTTTGAATTTTTTCTAAAGCCCCTATTAATCCTTGAGGATATCTTGTGAATTTAACAGCAGAAGCATCAGCATTAAATTCTCTTTTTCTTGAAATTGCAAATTGAATTAGTTTTACAACAATTGGAGCAAGAATTGCCATTGCAATTCCTATTAAAATAAAAACAAAATTCTTATTATTATTTCCCCCTCTAAACCACAAACTATACAAAAACATTTCAGAAACAATTGCAATCATTCCAACCATTACTGTTACAAGAGTCATATATCTTATGTCATAATTCGCGACATGCCCTAATTCATGAGCAAGAACCCCTTCAATTTCTTTCTTGTCAAGTTTCTCTAACATCCCTGTTGTAACACAAATAACAGCATTTTCAGGGTTTCTACCAGATGCAAAAGCATTTATTTGATTAGAATGCATAATGTAAAGTTTAGGCATTGACATTCCTGAAGCAATTGTCAAACCTTCAACAAGAGAATAATATTGTTTGTAATGTTCTCTTGAAGCTTTCTTAGCCCTAACACTTGCAATAGCAATTTTATCTGAATTGTAAAAACTAATCCAAATATAACTTAAAGAAATTACAATAGAAATTATCATAATCATAAAAAATAAACCAGGTTCAAACGCCTTTGAAATCACATAACCAAATAAAACAAATACTGCAAAAATAAATATCATCAAGAAAAAAGACTTTCTTTTATTGCTAGAAATTTGATCTCTAAAATCTATTCTTGTCATAATAAAAAAAGAATTAAAGAGTTTTTAAGATTTGTCTAGAATTCAACTTTAACATTCTTTTTCTCAGCTTCTGTTATTTTCAAATATTCTCTTTCTTGTTTTCCATAAAGCTTTGCAAAAAATGCTCCAGGCATTGTTTGAACTAAATTATTGTAAGCTAAAATGCTATCGTTGTAAAACTGTCTTGAATATGCAACTCTATCTTCTGTTGATGAAAGTTCTCTTTGCAATTCAAGGAAATTTGTGTTTGCCTTTAAATCAGGGTAACCTTCTGCAATTGCAAAAATACTCTTTAATGCAGATTCAAGCATATTATCTGCCTTGACTTTATCTTCAATTCCTTGAGCACCAACAAGTGCTTTTCTTGCATCTGTCACAGCCTTTATCGCAGCTGTCTCATGCTTTGCAAATCCTTTAACAGTCTGAATTAAATTAGGAATCAAATCAGCTCTTCTTTTTAATTGAACATCTATTTGCGATAAAGAATTATCAATTCTATTAATTAGAACAGCAAATCTATTGTAATATATAAAAAAAGTTAGCACAACTAATGCAAGAACTCCAATTAAAATCCATAACCATGACATAAACCAATAAAGAAAATTTAAATTTATAAATTAAACGGTTAAACAGGATATGTTTTTCTTCTACTAATTTCAACAGCTCTAGGAGCAAAAAATTCAAGAATTACTCTTTCATCTCTTAAAGGATGTCTTGGTATTACTAATGTACAACAAGGTGTTATATCATGACTCTATCTTCACAAAAACTTAAACCTTGTGTGCATTGTTCATCTTGCAAATCCAACCTTATTTCTGCCCCTTCACTACCATACGCTATCCCACGAACAATAACATCTACAGATCTTCCATCTTGAGTAACTTTTACCCCTTCATTAAATCTACAATATAATCTTAATGACATAATTCCATAAAAGAAAAATAGTTTAAAAACTATTGTTCTAAATAATATATTTTAAAATTCTTTCAAAACCTTTATTAACTTTTTATTTTTTAATCTTATATGCAAAAAGAGGATTCTATAGAATTTATTAAATGGTTTTCTGAATTAGATAAAAATTCTGTAAGTGTTGCAGGAGGAAAAGGGGCAAATTTAGCAGAAATTTACAATTTAAAAATTCCAGTACCTCCGGGATTTGTTCTTACAGCACAAGCTTATGATTATTTTATAGAAAAATCTAATTTAAAAGAAAAAATAAGTGAACTTTTAAAAAAAATAAATTATGAAGACACAAAACAATTAGATGAAATAACAAAGGAAATAAGAGAATTAATTACTAGTTCAAAAATTCCAGAAGATATGGAAGAAGAAATTATTGAAGCTTATGAAAATTTAGACAATGAATCTGAAGTCAGAAGTAAAACAGCTCATGATATTCTGGAAAGTTCTCCTAAAGAAATTTATGTTGCTGTAAGGAGCACTGCAACTTCAGAAGATTTGGCAGAAGCAAGTTTTGCAGGACAACAAGAAACTTTTCTAAATGTAAAAGGAAAACCACAGCTTTTAGAAAGTATAAAAAAATGCATAGCATCTTTATTCACTTCGAGAGCAACTTATTATAGACAAAACAAAGGATTCAAGCACGAAGAATCTAAACTTGCTGTTATTGTCCAAAAAATGATACATTCTGAAAAATCAGGAGTTATATTCTCAAAAGATCCTTCTTATAAAAATGATGATATAATAATTGAAGCTGTTTTTGGTTTAGGGGAAGGAATTGTTTCAGGAAAAATCACACCTGACAAATATGTTGTTTCAAAAGATTTAAAAATTTTAGATGTAAAAATTGCAAATAAAAAAATTGCAATAACAAAAAATACTGCTGGAGAAAAAGATGAAATAAAACTTTCAGAAGAAAAATCTAATTCTCAAGTCTTAAAAGAAAGTGAAATAAAAAAACTTTCAGAAATTGCATTAAATCTTGAAAAACATTATGAAAAACCTCAAGACATAGAATTTGGAATTGAAGAGGATAAAATTTACATTGTTCAAACAAGAGCAATAACAACAATTGGAAAAGCTGTTGATGAATCAGAAAAAGGAAAAGAGCTTAAGGGAGAAGTTGTCTTAACTGGTTTAAGTGCATCCCCTGGAATTGCTTTTGGAAAAATAAAAATTGTAAAATCAATGGATGATTTGCACAAAGTAAATCAAGGAGATGTTTTAGTTACAAAAATGACAAATCCAGACATGGTTGTAACAATGCAAAAAGCTTCCGCCATTGTAACAGATGAAGGTGGAATAACTTCTCATGCTGCAATTGTTTCAAGAGAAATGGGAATTCCAGCTATTGTAGGAGCTCAAGAAGCAACATTAAAATTAAAGGAAGGGGAGATAATTACTGTGAATGGTTTTACAGGAAAAATTTACAAAGGAAAAGTTTCTGAAAAAGTTGAAAAAGAAGTTCTACCTGTAAATGCAAAAACTAAAACAAAAATAAAAGTTATAATTGATTTACCAAGTTTTGCAAAAAGAGCTTCAAGAACAGAAATTAGAGAAGTTGGTTTGTTAAGACTTGAAGGTATAATCGCAGAATCAGAAAAACATCCTAATTATTTCTTGGAACAAAACAAAATACAAGATTATGAAGAATTAATTTTTCAAGGTGTTAAAACAATTTCAGAATATTTTGATAATTTGTGGGTTAGAACTTCTGATATAAGAAGCGATGAATTCAAAAATTTAGAAAGCGCACCTAAAAAAGTAGAAGCAAATCCAATGTTGGGAATGCATGGAATTCGATATGGATTAAAAAATCCTAAAATTTTAAAATCAGAACTTAAAGCATTAAAAAGAATTTCGGAAAAAGGGAAGAAAATTGGTTTGCTCCTTCCTCAAATAATTTCTGTAGAAGAAATTAAAAAAGTTAAAGAAATCTTAAAGGAAATAAATTTCTCTGATGTTAAGATAGGTGTTATGATTGAAACTCCTGCTTCTGTTCAAATTATAAAAGAACTTTGTGAAGAAGGCATTGATTTTGTTTCTTTTGGAACAAATGATCTAACTCAATATACTCTTGCAATTGACAGAGGAAATGAACAAGTTCAAGAAATTTATAATGAAATGAATTCTGCTGTTTTAAAACAACTTGAATATGTTTTAAGAATTGCAAAAAGAAATAATGTTGAAACAAGTATTTGTGGACAAGCAGGAAGTAAAAAAGAAATGGCTAAATTTTTAGTTGAAAGGGGAATTGATAGCATTAGTGTAAATCCTGATGTTGCAAAAGAAATTTCTAATTATGTTGCAGAACTTGAATCAAAAGATTCAGATGATGTTGAACTTAAAATTCCAGAAGAAAATTTAATACCTTTAGAAGAATTACAGGAAAGTGAAGAAATTCAAACAGAAGAAGAACAAAGTTAAAAAAGAATATCTAAAAGAAAATTAAACTTCTTCAGATTGTTTTTTTCTTTCATACAAATTCCCACTTAATACTAAAGGATGATGCGCATTTAAAACAAAGACATTTCCTAAATACAAATTATTTCTTCTTAAATGATCTGAAATTATTTGAAGTCCACTAAATACTTCTTCATCTTTTTCAATTTCTATTATAGAACCTTCATACCCTTCATCTTGAGTATCTATAGAAATTGCCTTTCATGAAGAGGTCTACTACCTTCTTCTTCAGAATGTTTAGTACGCATTTTATATGAAAGAATACAAAATCCTCTATTCATAACAGATATGTGCATACCATCAGGCATATTTGAACTCTCAGAGGTAGTCAATTCTTCAATACTACCTGCAGTAATTCTAACATCTCTCGCAGTTTCTTTGTCCATTTTATTTTTTATTTGGCATCATTTATAAGAATTTATATAATTTTTTATATAATCAAAACTTTAATAAATAATCAATTCTGTTTAATGGTATGCCAAAAAAAGTAATTGCAAAAAAAATTATTAAAAAAACACCTCTAAAAACTTTTAAAAAACCTAAAAATACTAATGAAATACTTGTTGAAAATTTTGTTTCTTTACAAAGAGTTATGACAAATTTATCTTTAAAATTTGATAATCTCTCAACGCAAATTTCAAAACTTCTTGAATTATTTGAGATATCTGCAAAAACCATTGCTGAAAAAACCCATAATTTAAATGATGGTCAAAATGGTGGAGAAATGGTTGGAAAACTAGACAATCTTCTTGAGCAAAATAAAGTAATTGCAAGAGGGCTAACATTACTTCATGAATCTAAATCTCCTCAATTACCTCCACAGCAACCAAGAAATATTATGCCTCCTCAAGCAAGAGGGCAAAAACCAATTAACAAAATAGCAGAATATCAAAAATCAATTTCTTCAACATCTCATGATGAGACAAAAATCTAAATTTAATGAATTGCAAAAAAAATTTATTCTTTTACAATTTACAAAAGAGTTAATCAAACATTCAGCAGAAGGAGAAGTTTTTGAGCTTAAAAATGTTCTTCAAAAAGAATCAAAAGAAAGAGAAAGAAAATTAATAGAAACTGAAAAAATTTCTCCTGAAGAAAAAATTAAATTAAATCTCAAAGATTTTAGTTCATCACCTTATAAATTAAATGAAATAAGAATAAAAAATAAACTTAAACCTCCAATAAAAAAAATGGATCTTTCCCCTATGATAATTCCAAAATCAAAACTTCCTCCAAGATTTCAATATCTTAAACCAACACCTACAAATCTTGAAATTGATTTAGAAAAATTAAATGCATTAATAAAAGACCCACTTATAAGAGACATAGAATGTCTTGGAGGTAATCAAAATGTTATTGTTTCAGGAATGATGGGTAGAAAAAAAACAGATATTGTCTTGAGTAGAAAAGAAATAGAAAAGATAATAGAAAAATTCTCAGAAATAACAAAGATACCTATACATGAAGGAATTTTTAAAGTAGTTATTGGAAAAATTATTTTTTCAGCAGTAATCTCAAATATAATTGGCTCAAAATTTATAATAAGAAAAATGGTTTACAATCCCGGACTAAAATAATTATCTTCCATACTTAATTTTAACTTTTTTTCCAAACTCTGCTTCATATAATTTGGAATATTTATTTGCCCTTCTTCTATCCTTCCATAAAAATCCTTGTCCATTAAGTGTCAATAAAGAACCATTATAAGGAGGATTAAATTGACCAATTTCCTTTCCTTTTCTAACAATTAATCTAAGTCCGCCATAAGGTAAAGTTGCATATTCCCCCCTTCCTATACGCATACAATTTCCTCTTGTATCTTTTCCAAAAGTTTGTTCTAATAATCCATTCACAATTTCAACTTTATCTTCAACATTTTTTCCCATGAGGGAAATAAAAAAAGAAATAGTTTATAAATTTTATTGACTTTAAATCTCATAACTTCCAACTAAACCTTCAATCCCTTCTTTTTGAACTTCTTGTTTTGAGAATTTTCTCACTAAATCTTTCAAAAAATTATTTTTATCATTTTCAACTTGTTCTTCTAGTTTTTCATCAGAAATTTCAGGATCATAATAATGTTCAACCCAAAAATTTCTAAGCTCAAATCTTACAAAAATTCCTTGTGAAGTTTTTTCAGCTTTTGTAATTTCAACAGAAACATTTCCAAATTTACTAACAAGTATTTCTCTTTCTGTTTCAGTTAATTCACTTACTTGTGTTAAATTGATTTTAGTAATATTCTCAATTTCAGTGTTGTTAATGACTGTAACTTCACCTTCTGTTGATGAAGTTGTCATTGAAACTATTTCTTCATCCTCATATGTTAAACTTATTTTCAAATCTCCAGGTTCTGCAACAAAATTAAGTTTTGATAAATTAATGAATATTGTCTTAGCAGTATCACCAAGATAATTCTGACCAAAACCATGTTCGTTTTCTGAATAAGTTGTTGTCACAATAACTTGATTTCCTTTAATATTTAAGTCAACTTCATTGTTAGAAAGCTCTTTCAAATTAGTTTTAACACTTCCTGATAAAAGTTCTGCTTTTTGTCCTTTTTTCAATTCATAAATAAATTCATTGTCAATTGAAACTTCTCCATTAACTTGCTTTTCAAGTTCTAAAGAAGCCTGCCCTGTTAATTTTAAAAATAAATTAAAAGTGTTACTAAAAAAGCTTGAAATAATATTTCCAGTTATTGGTGCTTTTTCCTTTTTCTCTTTTTCTTCTTCTAATGTTTCAAAAGTTTCTTCTACTTCTTCAGCTTCTTCTGTTTCATTTTCCAGTATAATATCTTCTGAAACTTCTTCAGCTTCTTCTGTTTCCACTATAATTTCTTCTCCACTTTGAATTGAATTATTTCCATCACCTGAAGAATTTGACGACTTAGACTTTGAAAGAAGTTTTAAAGTAAAATAAACTGTTGAACTTGTTTTTTCTCCTTCAACACCATAACCATCTCCTGTGCCAGAAATATCTCTTCCTTCAATATAAAAATCCCCTTTAATTGGGTCTTCTGAAATAAATTCATTTAAATCATATTCATAAATCTGTTCTGAAGTTTCAAAAACAATTTTAGATGAAGCAGGAATAAATTCCCCTTCTCTTAATGATAATTTTAAATCACCATCAAGCGATTGACCTTCTTCATAAGTTGACTCTAATTCAAAACTAACTTTACCAGTAATCTGGTTATTAAAAAACGCTAAACCATAAATTAAAATTGCCACCCCAAAAACTATTAATAAAATAAATATAAATTCTTTAATTTTAGACATTTGAATCACCTTTTCATTAAGAGATAAAATAGATATTTAAATATTACTAAACTATTCTTAAGAATTATTTTAAAAATTTGGCTGTGATAATTCAGGTGCTTGATAAGGAACTAAAACTAATGTTTGATTTCCAACAGGAATTTGAACAAATCCTTGTGATTGAACTTCATTAACAAGAAGGATTAAAACATCATTTGCTCCTTGATTATATTTTTGAACATTATATCCTGTGATCAACGGTTTTGCGACAAAAGAATAAACAACTACAACCCCTAAAACAACTACAAGTAAAACCAAAACTACCATAAACACATTTGTTTTATTTTTTATCATTTTTTATTTAAGAAATTACCCTTTAAAAGTTTTTTCAATTTCCAAGACTTGAAATCTCAAGGGTTGTTATTACATCTTTGAATTTAACTCCATCTGTTGATTCTGCATAAATAGAGATTGTATCTCCTGGTTCAAATTCCACTATCTCTCTTGATTGAATATCATAATCTTTTTTTATTCCTGAAGTTGAAGCATCAACTAAATTCCTAAACCCAATCTCTTCATCGTTTTTGTAAATAATTATTTGAATTTCCCCATTACCTTTAGTAACTTCAAGATTTGTTGAAATTCCTGTGATACTTCCTTTTCTTAACATTACATAACCTTTATTTAAATCTCCAGAAACACCTGTGGCTGTTTCTAAAAATACAGACTCATTTGTTGTTTTCTCAATGCCAAAATGTAATAAGGAAGTTGTGTAATAATCTTGGGTTGAAACTTTCTTAAATCCATTATATGAATATGTAATCACAAAAGTCGATTTATTTTCAGAATCAATCTTGTAAAGAGCAATATTTGAATCATCAATATTCTCTATTTTTACCTCTTCAGGAAGATCATTAAAATCAACTTGAGTTACATTAGTTATTTCTGTTTCATTGATTCTTTTTTTTTCTGCAACTTTTTTTACAAATTCATCTAATTCTTCAGATAAAGCTGTCTGAGCAAAAACCCCTGAAAGCATTAAAAAAATTCCAACAATAAGTGATATAACAAATATTTTTTTCATCTTCTCTTTATTATTTATCAAAAGAAGAACATTATATTTAAAAGTTTCTTTTTATTAAAAACAAAATGAAAGACAAAATAACTAAAGAGAAACTTAAAAAATATTTTAAGTTGACATCAGAAGCCTTAAAAGAAGTAAAGAAAAATATCATTAAAGGAAAAAATTCAGAATCTAATGAAATAATTGAAATGGTCTCAAATTATCTTTCTGATGCAAAATATTTTGAAGAAAAACAGGATTTTGTAAATTCTTTTGCAGCTTTAAACTATGCACATGGTTGGCTTGATTCCGGAGTAAGACTTGGAATTTTTAAAGTTAAAGATGATAAACTTTTTACAGTGAAATAACAAAAACTTATTTAAAACTTATTTGTCTTTTTCTGCAATGAAAAAGGTGATTGTCATAAGTTTAGGTGGAAGTATAATAATTCCTGATAAAATTGATGTAAAATTTCTCAAAGAATTTAAAAGAACAATTAAAAAAAATACAAAAAAATACAAATTTGTAATTGTTTGTGGCGGAGGATCTATAGCGAGAAAATATATTTCTGCACTAAAAGAAGAAAAAATCAGTGAAAAGTTTCAAAGTTTCTCTGGAATTTCTGCAACAAGAATGAATGCAAGATTTATGAGTCATTTTTTCAATCAAGATCCAAAAAAAGGAATTCCAATGAAAATGAAAGAAGTTAAAAAATATTTAGAAAAACAAGATATTGTTTTTTGCGGAGCATTGGAATATAAACCAGAACAAACATCAGATTCAACTTCTGCTGAAATCGCAGAAAATCTAAAAACAATTTTTATCAATTTAACAGTTGTTCCAAATTTATATGATAAAAATCCTAAAGAATTTAAAAATGCAAAAGTTATTCCAGAGATAACATGGAATAAATTTAATAAAATGGCAAATAAAATTAAATTCAAACCAGGGCAACATTTTATTCTTGATCAAACAGCTGCAAAAATAATATTAAAAAGCAAAATTAAAACATATATTTTAGGAAAAGATTTAAGGAATTTAGATAATGTTTTGAATGGGAAAAAATTTAAAGGTACAATCATCTCAAATTAATATGAATCAAATATTAATTCAAGAAAAAACATTTGAAAAAGCAAGACATGAAATTAGAAAAAACAATGACAAAACAATTATCTTTTCAAGTAATGATGATGATTTAAATAGAAAAGTTCTTGAAAAAGAAAAAATAAATATTCTTCTTTTAAATCAGTCAGAAAGAAAGGATTTCATGAAACAAAGAAATTCTGGATTAAATCATGTTCTTGCAAAAATAGCAAAGAAAAATAATGTTGCAATAGGTATTAATTTTGATGAAATAATAAACTCAAATGGTAAAAAAAAGTCTGAAATTCTTGCAAAAATAAAACAAAATATAAAACTTTGCAATAAAAGTAAATTAAAAATGAAATTTATTTTTAGTAAAGGAAATCTTCATGATTTGAAATCTTTAGGATTAGTTCTTGGAATGCCTACTTGGATGACAAAAAACTTGTAAGAAAGGTTTTTTAATTTAACATTTCTTTAAAATAAAATGGATATGAAAAAACTTATTGAATCTTTAAGCCCTAATGAAATAAAAATTCTTCCACATATGGAAGAAAATATAGATAAAATCTGTGAGAAATCTGGCTTAGACAAGGTCTCTGTATTAAGAGCGCTTGAATATCTTGGAAATAAAAAAATTGTGGAAGTTTCTCAAAAAAAGGAAAAGATAATTGAATTGGGAATTAATGGTGCATTATATAGAAAAAAACAACTTCCTGAAAGAAGATTATTAGATATTTTAGTAAAAAAAAGAATTCTTAGTCTTGATAATCTAAAAGAATCTAATTTGTCAGATGAAGAACTAAAAGCTTCAATTGGAGTATTAAAGAAAAAAGATATAATTGATTTAAAAAATAAAAAAATAATTCTTAAAACAGGTGATATTTCAAAAAAATTACCTGAAGAAATTTTTCTTGAATCACTTCCCTTAAACTATGAATCATTATCAGAAGAACAAATTAAGATTTTGAAATCTCTTGGAAATAGAAAAGATATTACAAGAATTAAAGAAGAAAAAACAATAGAAATTAAAATTACTGAATTAGGGAAAAAGATAATTGGTTTGGATATTAAGAGTAATTTAATTGAACAAGTTACACCAGAGCTTTTGAAAAAAGATTCTTTGTGGAAAGGGAAAAAATTCAGAAGATATAATTTAACAGCAAAAGTTCCTGAAATTTATGGGGGAAAAAGACATTTTGTAGATCAAGCTGTAGATTATGGAAGAAAAATTTGGACAGATATGGGCTTTCAAGAAATGACAGGAAATATTATTCAAACTTCATTTTGGAATTTTGATGCTTTATTCACAGCTCAAGATCATCCTGTAAGAGAAATGCAAGATACTTTCTTCATTAATAAAAAAGAAGAATTATCTGATAAAGAAATTATAAAAGCTATAAAAGAAAGTCATGAAGGAAATATTAAAGGACTTAAGAGCAAAGGATGGGATTATTCATGGAATGAAGAAGAAGCTAAAAAACTTGTTTTAAGGACACATACAACATGTTTATCTGCTCAAACTTTAGCTAAATTAAAAAAAGAAGATCTTCCTGCAAAATTCTTTGCTCTAGGAAAATGTTTCAGAAATGAAACAGTTGATTGGAGTCATGGCTTTGAATTTAATCAAACAGAAGGAATTGTTATAGATCCAAATGCAAATTTTAGACATCTCTTAGGTTATTTAAAACAGTTCTTCAAAAAAATGGGTTTTGAAAAAGTCAGATTTAGACCAGCATATTTTCCATATACAGAACCTTCTGTAGAAGTTGATGTTTTTCATGAAGGGAAAAAACAATGGTTAGAATTAGGTGGAGCTGGAATTTTTAGACCAGAAGTTGTAATTCCATTGCTTGGAGAAAATATTCCTGTTCTTGCATGGGGTCCTGGATTTGATAGAATTTTAATGGATTATTATGAAATAAAAGATTTAAGAGAATTATACAAAAATAATTTAACTCAATTAAGAAAAATAAAATCTTGGATAAAATAAAATGGAAAAGATAATAAAAAATATATATAACAAAAATGCACAAGATTATCATCAAAAGATAAAAAGTAAAGAAGATATTTGGCATAAATTTATTGAAAAGCCTATTATAATTAATTTTCTTAAAGAAGAAATAAAGAATAAGAAAGTTCTAGATTTAGGTTGTGGCTCAGGAGTTTTTGTAAAAAAAATTATTTCCCTTGGAGCAAAAAATGTTAAAGGATTTGATCTTTCTTCAGAACTTATTAAGATAGCAAAAAAAGAAAATCCCGATATAGATTTTTATGTTGGAAATGCTCAGAATACTTCTTTCAAGAATAAAGAATTTGATATTGTAACAAGTAGTTTAATGGCACAATATATTAAAGATTTAAATAAATTATTTGGAGAAGTCTCAAGAATATTAAAGAAAAAAGGTGTTTTTGTATTTTCAATGCATCATCCAATTCAAGAAGTTAGTGAAAGATTAAAAATTAATGGAAAGAAATCAGATACAAAAGTTCTTTTAAAACCATATTTTCACAATAATATGTACAAATGGAAACTGAAATGTAAAATGAACATGATTTCATATCATCACACTTTTGAAATGATTTTTAATGCTTTAAATAAAAATGGTTTTGTTGTTGAAAATCTTGCAGAACCAAGAGCTCCAAAAAAAGCAGAAAAATATAATAAAAAAATTTATGATAGGTCTAATAGAAGACCTTCATTTTTAATAATAAAAGCAAGAAAAAAATGAAATGGCTAACATAAAATTTAACAGAAAAACATTTGAAAAAGAAATTGGAAAACTAGATGAAAAAATGCAAGATAAAATTGCAATGTTTGGAACTCCTTTAGAAAGTTTTGATAATAATGAAATAGAAATAGAAGTTTTCCCAAATCGTCCAGACTTGCTTTCTTATCAAGGTTTTAAGAGATCATTTCTTTCATTTTTAGGAAAAAAAACAGGTTTAAAAAAATATAAAATAAACAAGCCAGAAAAAAATTACAAAGTTATTGTTGATTCTTCTGTAAAAGACATTAGACCATATACTGTTTGTGCAATTGTTAAAGGATTAAAATTTGATGATGAAAAAATAAAAGAAATAATTGAAATTCAAGAAAAACTTCATATTACAATTGGAAGAAAAAGGAAAAAAGTAGCAATAGGAATTTATCCTTTGGAAAAAATAAAACTTCCTATAACTTACAAGGCATTAGAACCTGATAAAATAAAATTCATGCCATTAGAAACAGAAAAAGAAATGTCGGGTTTAGAAATTCTCCAAAGACATCCAGCAGGAAAAGAATATGCTCATCTTTTAGCAGGAAAAGAAAAATTCCCTATTTTTATCGATGATGCTAAAAACATTTTAAGTATGCCTCCAATAATCAATTCTCAATTAACAGGTAAAATAACAGAAAAAACACATGAATTATTTGTAGAGTGTTCTGGATTTGACTTAAAAATACTAAAGAAATGTCTTAGTATTCTTGTTGCAAGTATGGCTGATATTGGTGGAAAAATTTACCAAATGGAAATTAAAGGAAAAGGTGTTACTCCAAATTTTGATTCAGAGAAAATGAAAATTTCTTTGGAAAATACAAATAAATTATTAGGTTTAGATCTTAATGAAAAACAATTAAAACAATTAATAGAAAAAATGGGATATAATTACAATAAAGGAATTGTTGAAATTCCTGGATGGAGAGCAGATATTCTACATGAAGTTGATTTAATAGAAGATGTTGCAATTGCTTATGGTTATGATAATTTTATTCCTGAAATTCCAGAGATATCTACAATAGGTCAAGAAGATCAAAAAGAAATAGTAAAAAGAAAGATATCAGAAATTTTAGCAGGGTTAGATATGATTGAAATATCAAATTATCATTTAACAAATAAAAAAAATCAGTTTAAAAAAATGAATTTACTGGAAAAAGATTTTATAGAAGTTGAAGAATCAAAAACAGACTATAATATTTTAAGAAAAGATCTAACACATTTTTTAATGAAAATTCTTTCAGAAAATATAGATGCAGAATACTCTCAAAAAATATTTGAAATTGGAAAGGTGTTTGAATTAAATGAAAATGTTTCAGAAAAAGAAAATTTATCTGTTGCAATTTCACCTGGAAATTTCACAGAAGTAAAACAAATAATTGAATATTTATCTAAAATGATTAATATGAAAATAAGTTTTAAAGAAACAAATGAATTTCCTAATTATTTTATAGATGGAAGAAATGCAGAAATAATTTTTGAAGGTAAAAAAATTGGTTTTATTGGAGAAATTCATCCAAAAATTTTGAAAAATTGGAGAATAAAAATGCCTGTTGCTCTTTTTGAAATTAGTTTGGAAGAAATATTTGAAAAGTTGATTTAATCTTGTTTTAAGAAACAGGGTATTGATCTTCCAGATGTAGTAATTAAATCTAATAATTCTCTTGCTCCTTCATTATCCGTATTAGCTCTAAGATTCTCAAGATCACCTTCACTATATGTGGGGATAAAAAGGTTTACCTAACTGATCACTGCCTAATCCAGTAATTTTAAGTCCTAAATCCTCTCTAACCTGAGATTCATAGCCCCATATTGCTCCCCATCATCAATTATTGATTTTTCTCGTCTTTCCTCAGCAAGTTTACGAGAATATTGCTCATCGCTAACCACTATATAAGCTTCATTATTATCAGATCCTTCAATAATTCTTACTTCAGCAAGTGAAGATACTTCTGTTGCTAAAAGTTCAAGGAATCTTGCTAAACTTTTCCAACCTCTTTTTCTGTCATAAAAAATCTAGAATAAATTCTCTTTTAAACTTTATGGATGTAAATTCTATTACATCAACCAAAATAACCTTTGTTGTTTTTTTCTACCTTATTATCCCAATTCCCTTTTATTGTTTTAATAATATCAACAAAATCTTTTTGGATTCCAAGCCACGTTTCATATGATTCTTTTATATATTTGGCTTCTTTTTCTTCAGAAAAACTAACTTCTAATTCAAGATGATCAACTTCATTTCTTAATAATTTTTTATAAATTTCTGTAAGTTTGTTTTTTTCTTCTGTTTTTAATGTCTTAACAATAGAAAAAATAGACATTGGCGCATTCACAGGATTTAAAAGAGTTTCAACAAACCTCAAATAATTTGCAAACTTGTCAGCCATTAATCTTCTTACTTCTCTTATTAAATAATCAGTTTCTGTTTCAGCAGTTTTTTCTATATTAAAGTCTTTGTTAAGTTTCCCAAATTCAGGAAGATTATACTTTTTCTGGATTTTTTTGTAATCTTTTTTTAAATTTTCAAGGTCAGATTCATTTTTTGTCATTTTTAAAATTAGGAGAAATGTTTTATAAATTTATGCACGATAAAAATTAATATCTGGAATATCCCCTAAAGGAATAATTTTACCTCTTGGTTTTTGAATTTCGGCACTTTCTTGATATTCTAATACTTGATCTCTAACTAATCTAAATAATGATTCTGGATCATCTTCTGTATTTGCAGAATAAGAATTAACATAAACATTTAATGGTGTTTCATGAATGTATTTTCTTGTTTCAGTATGTGGAACATTAAAAATATTCAAATCTTCTTTTAAAAAATCATAATGCACAGGGTCTAAATCAGTTACAGTGTCAACGCTAACATTTTCTCCAAGTTTTTCTTGCATTTCTTCTCCAAATTTCTTAGACAATCCAACATTTACTACTTTAATTTTCATATTTCCTATATTTCAATAATAAATTTGTGGTTTATAAAAATTTGAGTAAGATAAACCTCGGCTGAAAATCAAAAAATTAAAATTATTGCTAAAGGAATCAAAATAAATGACATTAAAATATAAAGTGCTTTTTTTCTTGAGATCTTAATTAATTTTTTTGAAGTATATTTTGTTAATTTGTGAAGGAAATTGATATTTGGTAAAAAGATAAGTGCTCCTAAAACTCCTAAAAGAGAATAGGCAAATGCAGTTGCTATTGCAGTTGTTTTTCCAATTATTAATGCTGCTAAAAAAGTGTCTGTAAATGTTCCAATATCAGCGCCTAAAATAAATGGAATTGCTTTCTTCAAACTAATCAATCTTGAAGCTGCCAGAGGAACTAACAATCCTATTGTTATACTTGAAGAAAACACAATTGCTGTCAAAAAAGCCCCTATAAAATAAGTTTTATATTTTGATTCAAAATGTTTGTTAATAAATTTCCTTGCTTTCTCCTCACCACCTAAAACATTTATTACAGAACTTCCGAGATATTTCAGTGCTAAAATTAAAAGTGCAAAACCAAAAATAAATGCTAAAACTTTTTGGCTTTCTATAGGTATTATGTTTATTATGGGATTTGTAATTATACCTATTGTGTCTGGAACATTAAATAGGAAAAAATTATTTTCAAATGCTGTTGCAAGAAATAAAGAAGTTTTTGAAAAAAGTGAAAAGAAGAATTCTAAAAAGAAAACTATGATTAATAATAACGCGCTATAAATCGAGTAACAAAGAGCTATCTCAAATCCATGGCGAAAATCTTTTCTTTTTTGTGTAACTGTAATTAATGAAATTATCATTGCAGTTATTGTTGTTCCCAATGATGCACCAATTAAAACATAAACAGCTGTTGATAAATCAATTATATTACTTCCTGCAAAAGCAGCAGTTATTGAGCTTATTGCTCCAGAAGATTGTACTATTGAAGTTGTAAACCAACCAACAGAAATTGCTTTTAATGGGGTTATATTTTGTATTAAAAGATTTTGAATATCTGGCGCAAGAAGTAATGAAGATTTTTTAATTAATTCTATTGACAATATAAACAAGTAAATAAAAAATATTAATTTCAACCACTTTTTCATGTTAATACATAGAAGATAGTTATAAATAAGTTTTGTAAAAGTTTTAAGTTATTTCTTTAGATTGAGTTCATTGAATCCATTCTCAAAACTTCATCACATTCATCAATCACTGATAATCTTTCTTCATAATTTTTAATTATTTTAATTAATTCATCCTTCTTTAATGCATTTAGATCTTTTTGGGTTTTCATTTTGTTATTAATATTTTTAGGGTTTAATACTATATAAATCTTTTTATTTCTTCACTACTTTAGAATAACAATAAGCCTCAGCTGAGATTCGAACTCAGGACCTCTACATTACCAATGTAGTGCTCTACCAACTGAGCCACTGAGGCATTAAATTCAAAAAGAAAAATAGTTTAAAAATTTTAAGAATTAAAAAATATCTGGAGAACATACTTCATTCAAGAGACCTTCTCTTCTTAAATTCATAATTGCTTCATTGTTAGAGGCATCAATATAATTTTTTTCCCTTCTTCCAAAATATCCAACTATTTCTTCATATCCTTCTTCTTCATCTGGCCAATAAGGGATAATCCCTGAAGGAAGTTTTAACCCCTTCTTTGTTTCTCTTACCATTAAAAAATCTAAAATAATCTTTATTTAAATCTTTTCAACTAATTATTTCTTTAATAATTTCATAAAAAAAAGAACAAGATAAGATATTAAAAATGCAACAGCAACAAATCCGCTAATTAATGAAGTCATCCAGAAAAAACTAACAAGAATTTCGTCTGAAAAAACATATGTTAATCCAAAAGATAAAACAGATAAGATTGTAAATAAAATTAAATTTTTCAAAGCTAAACTAACTTTTCTTTTAGAAGCAACAATTTTTTTTGTTTTACTAATAGTTCTTTTTGTTTTTCTTGAAGAACTTTTCGCTTTGCTTTTCTTCACCTTCTTTTTTGCCATTTAAATTTTAAATGAAATATACTTTTTAAATATTGCTTATGTTATCGAAGTTTCATTAGTATCTGTCCAGTCTAATTGAATTGCTCCTGCTGTCATTGTTTTAAAATTTCCAAAAATAGTACTCAGCCATGAAAAATAAATTTTCGTGGCATCCATAATTCCTGAAGATGAAGTAAAATCAATATCTTTACCTTGGAAAACGACAATTCCTCCAATATATAAAAAGACTATTAAAATCATTAAAAATATTGCGAAAATTTTATGTTTAAATCTTTTTACTTCAATTATAAGCCATATAAGTATTATAATTGCAGAAACAATTAAAATCGCTGTCCCAGAAAAAATACCAGTTCCAAAATCCATAATGAAAAAACACTAAGAAAGTATAAAAATGTTTCTGATTGAAAAAGTTTATGGCCATGTAGTACAAGGGAAGAAAAATTATAAGATA
>CEQE01097816.1_pt1 | contig 28275 bp, 24 predicted proteins | sample 356201 | NCBI WGS metagenome assembly CEQE01 (sample SAMEA2619970, study PRJEB7988) | marine metagenome | biome: marine biome (ENVO:00000447); feature: mesopelagic zone (ENVO:00000213) & marine oxygen minimum zone (ENVO:01000065); material: "saline water (ENVO:00002010), including plankton...
GGATGGAGCAGGCGCAGATGCCGCCGGTGCGACTTGCGCGACTGGCGCAGGCGCAGCCGGAGCAGCCGCCTGCGGCGCAGCCGGAGCGGCAGCCTCTTCCGCAGAACAGGCCAGCGCCAAGATGGGCGCCAAAGCGACGGTGAGTCCTATCAACAGCTTCATGTTGGCTAGTTTGGACCACATAGGCTTGAACCTCCTCGTGTCTTTGTGATGACTATGGCCTACTTTAGACCTTACCGAAAACCTGCACATTTTTTACCACACCCGCCCTATTCAGTCAAGACCTTGGCGCCCAATGTAGACCGATTTCTGAGACGGTAGAAGTGCAATAAACGCTAACATGCTTAAAAAGGTTCAAAGAGAAATCGGACGTGAAATGGAAGATACCGTAAAGGCGGTCATAGTGATAGAATGCGAACATTCGAGACACAGGCATGACCCAAGCACGGAGGCATATGATGGCAGACTTCGAAGGGATACTCCCGGCGATTATCACGCCAATGGGCGAGGATGGCAGATTCAACGAAGCCGCATTCAGAGAGGTGGTGGAGTTCAACATTCAGGCTGGCGTTAACGGATTCTGGGTGGCCGGCGGAACCGGCGAGAGCGTGCTCTTGGACGACGACGAGAACATGCAGATCGCCAACGCAGCCGCGGATCAGAACCGGGGTCGCACGAAAATGATCATGCACGTTGGAGCGGCGACGACTCTGCGCGCGGCAAAACTGGCGGAAAATGCGGGCAAAGCCGGCGTCGAAGCCATATGCTGCGTACCTCCGTTCTTCTATCGACAACCGGATGAATCGATCGTTCAGCACTACAAGACAGTCGCGGCAGCCGCGAACCTGCCTTTGTTCGTCTACAACCTGCCCGGCTCCACGGGTGTGGAGATCACGCCCGAACTGATGCAAAAGATCCAGGACGGCGTGCCGCAACTCCAGGGGCTTAAGCATTCCGCGATGAACCAGGGTTTCGTCCGATCATTCGCGGATATGGGATTGGACGTTCTGATTGGCAACAGTACGCAGATGCTCGCGGCGATGACCAACGGCGCGACTGGATGCGTCGACGGTCCTCCGAACATCGCCCCCGAGTTCTGGGTGGCGATTCGGGACGCATACAACGCCGGTGACATTCCCGCAGCCGAAGCCGCACAGCAGCACGCCGCAAAACTCACCGGGATCGTGCGAGAATTTGGCATGCACCCCACGATCAAGGCGCTGATCAGCGAGCGCCTGGGCATCGACTGCGGCGACCCGCGGTTGCCAACGCAGCCGTTGTCGCCTGAGAACAGGGCGGAAGTCATCCGGCAGGCCGAAGCGCTTGGCGTGACTAAGCTCGCCGTTGCGCAATCAGACGACTAAGATCGATTTTGAAGGTGTGTAGTTCAAAAGGGGGCGCTCCAGGCGCCCCCTTTTGATTGTCGCAGAGGATCGTGCCGCTTCGGCTTTCGCTGCTATAATTCCTCGACGGACCTTGCGCGAGATCGGCACGGAGGAATACGTTTGGAATACTGGATTGCCCTGGCTATCCGCAGTGGGATTGGCGTGATTTTTGGGATACTGTTCGGATTCGTTGGATTGATGATCACGTTCGCCGTTGTGCCTGGTTATTACACGCCGCCGCTGTGGATGCTGGTTTTGACCACCGCGCTCGGTGCCAGCATCGCGGGTTTCCTCGCGTTCTACAAACCCGACGTGCCCTGGCGAATCGCCGCCAGAGGGTTCGCTCTGGCCCTCATCGGAGGGTTCATCGGAGGCTGGATAGGTTATTGGTACGCCCAGACGTTCTATCCCGACGGGGTCAGGAACGTGATGCTGGTGGCGAGATCGGTAAAGTCTCCGGCGATTACACCGTTCATCAGTTCAGCTGCGATTGGCAGCACGGGCGTCGGCGCCGTCTATTACGCTATTCGGGCGTGGCGGTATCACGAGGTCTGAAGCGCCACTTAATGCGCGCGCATCGACCTTCGGCGTTCGGCGCTTGATCGGAACTCGGTCGGGCGTTCTGTTTTCGCGACTCTCGCGATTGTCGGCGGCTGAGTTGACAGCCACCGGCGCCTTCCACTGAACGGGAGACTTGAGTCTTGGCATCGACAAACCCGGGAGATCGTTCGCTGTTTCGCCGAATGGCGCTGCAGGCACGGCCCTACTGGAGCCACATCTCCGCCCTCCTGCTGTTGCGAATGTTCGGCGTGCCTCTTGCGCTGCTGACTCCGCTTCCGCTCAAGATCGCCGTGGACAGCGTCGTGGGGTCGGACCCGATACCTGGTTTTGTGGCGCCGATCGTTCCCTCGGCCTTGTCCGAAAGCAATCTACGTTTGCTGGCTTTCGCGGCAGGTCTGCAGGTGGCCATCGTCCTGCTGGCGCAACTGCAAGAACTGGTCAGCAATGCGCTTCGTGCGATTGCGGGACAGGGGTTGGTCAAAGAGTTCCGATCGATGCTCTTCGCCCACCTTCAGAAACTGTCGCTCCTTTATCATGACACGCAAGGTCTGTCCGACTCCGTCTACCGTGTACAACAGGACGCCCCTGCGATTCGAGAGATCGCCATCAACAGTGTGATCCCGACTCTGGCGTCCGCGGTCACTTTAGCCTCCATGGTGTTCGTCATCGTTCGCATCGATTGGCAACTCGCCGTGGTTGCCATGGCGGTGTCTCCCATACTGTTCGCGTTCGCCCGGTACTACAACAGCAGGATGCGCGGCCGGTACCGGGAGGCGCGCCGAACTGAGAGCGACTCCATCCGAGTGGTGCAGGAAGCGTTTGGCGCGTTCAGGGTGGTCAAGGCGTTCGGACGCGAAACAGGAGAGCAGGCGAGATTCGAAGAGCACGCCGATGTCGGCGTGAGAATGCGCGTTCGGCTGGGCGTCGCAGAAGGGGTCTTCGGCCTGCTTGTGAATCTGACCATCGCGCTGGGCACGGCGTTGGTGCTGTACGTTGGCGTTCGAAACGTCCTCAACGGCGTGTTGTCATTGGGCGACCTCTTGGTCGTGCTGGCCTACATCGCGCAACTCTACGCCCCGCTCAGGACGATAAGCCGCCAAACAGCGACGCTTCAGGCGTCGTTGGTGAGCATGGAGCGCGCGTTCGATCTCCTGGATGAGGCGCCCGACGTGTTCGACCCGGCGAATCCGGTTCCCCTGCCAAGGGCAAAGGGAGTCGTCGAGTTCCGCAACGTCTCGTTCGCCTACGGTGAAGGCCAAGCAGTGTTGGATGACGTGTCTTTCAGAGTCGAAGCTGGAACGAGGCTCGGCGTGTCTGGTCACACGGGCGCCGGAAAGACCACGGTCGCCAGTCTGCTCCCGCGCTTCTACGATCCGACGGCCGGAGTCGTATTAATCGACGGCGTGGACACTCGCGACTACGCGCTGGCTGACTTGCGGGCGCAATTCGCCATCGTGTTGCAGGACCCGGTTCTATTTTCGAGCAGCATCGCCGAAAACATCGCCTACGGCCTGCCGGGGGCGTCGCAAACGGAAATCGAAGCTGCGGCGCGTGCGGCCAACATCCACGAGTTTGTCAGCGGGTTGCGCGATGGATACGATACCCTGGTCGGCGAACGAGGAATGCGGCTCTCCGGCGGCGAGCGGCAACGGGTCGCGCTGGCGCGGGCGTTCCTCAAGGACGCGCCGATACTGATCCTTGACGAGCCAACCAGTGCAGTCGACACGCAGACCGAGGCCGGAATCATGGAGACGATGGAGCGACTGATGGTAGGTCGCACCACGTTCATGATCGCGCACCGACTCAGTACGCTGGACTACTGCAACGCTCGGATGGAGATCGAAGACGGGGTCGTGGTCAGCGCGAGCGGAGACGTCGAAATGCGAGGACTGGCCGCCACGTCGGATTAGGTTCGCCGGTCCGATGGGCGCCATGCGCCGCCAACCCAGGACCGCGCTCGTGATGTCACCACAAGCACATTAAGGGGGAACGAAATATGCCGAAACACGGCGCAGTTGTCGGGGATGTGGAGATCGTCTCTTTATCGGACGGACACCTGGAGTTCGAAACCGGTAGCTTCTTCCCCAACGTGCCGGCCGAAGCATGGTCGGATTATCGAAACGGCCTTACGCCAGAAGGGCGCATTCTTATGAATGTCGGCTCTTTCGTGGTTCGATCCGATGAGCAGACGGTGCTGATCGACACAGGTCTGGGGACGGGCGACCATGGCCTCGAACACTCATCGTCTGGGAAGCTCATAAAGGACATAGCGTCCGTGGGGATCACGACAGGCGAGATCGACCTTGTGGTGTTGACGCATCTCCATTTAGACCATATAGGCTGGAACTTGATCCGGGACGATGACGTATACCGTCCGACGTTCTCGAATGCGAAATACTACGTCCCCAAAGCCGACTGGGACTTGTTCACGTCACCTGCCGGGTTGCGGCGGTTCACCACCATCAAGCATCAGGTGGCTCCGCTGGAGCCGCTGGGGATTATGGAGTTCATCGAGGGCAGGCAGCAGATCACGGAGACGCTCTCGGCATGGCCGACACCGGGTCACACGCCAGGCCACACCAGCTTCCTCGTGTCGTCCGCCGGCGAGAACGCGGTGATCCTTGGCGATGCGGCCCATGTTCCGGCGCAAGCCCACCACGTCGAATGGAGCCCAGCGCCTGACCGAGACCCCGCTCTGTCTCATGCGAGTCGCCGAGAGCTGTTCGACTGGGCCGAGCGAGAGAACGCGGTAGTCGCCTCCGGTCATTTCCCCAAGCCCGGTTTCGGCCGATTCGAGTTGGCCGACGGCCGACGGGTGTGGCGCCCGATGTAACCCGGTTCGAGATACCGAGCGTCGCGTGAGTTGTGGCCGCGCGAACCCATTGACCACCTCGTACCATTAGTGGGATATTCAATCAAAGGGTTGTTGCGGATGCCCTCTAGTCATCCTGCCTGTCCCAGCCTGCTCCGACAGGACTCGCTCACCGAACAACGCGAAACTCATCGCTCTGCGACGCATGGTCGCCTCGATGGGCATATGCGCCTGCCTGCTCAGGCAGCGCACGCGGACGCTCGTTCGCTTGTCGTACGAAAGTGCTAGCTGCGTTCATCTGGCAGGCCGATGTTCGGCGGCGGCGTACATGGTTAAATGAAGTCATGGAATGGACGAACACAAGCAGGTTTCACCGCTCGCCGACGTTGATGGACACGGTCCGGTCAAACCGAGGCATTGTATGATGAACGTACGCCGTCTCGAGAAGAGCAGCACCGACAAGGTGATTGCCGGCGTTGCCGGAGGTTTAGGCGAGTACCTGAACGTTGATCCTGTTGTTGTACGCATTGCTTGGGTCGTGCTCTGCTTCATAACGTTCGGCGTAGCGCTGATTTTGTACATCGCGATGGCCATCATCATGCCGGGACAGCGGACGCCGATCGCCGAGCGTGGGGCGCCCGTGGCCGAATACGACGAATATCAGGTCGAGGACGGCGACGAATCCGCGATGACGCTAAACGCACGGCGTGATCGACGCCGCAACGCCGTTGCAATCGGGCTGATCGTAATCGGCGGATTCGCGCTGGCATCCAACTTTGGTCTGCTGTCGTTCCTCAACTGGAGCCTGCTGTGGCCGGTCGTCATCATCGCTCTGGGCGGTTTCCTGCTTCTGGCCCGAACCCGAGGCCGATAGGGAATGGACGAGAACGCTACCCCGTCCGACGGTGACCGCCAAGACTCGCCGCTCGATCCGGAAGCTCGCAAGCCGCCGGAACAAGCCGCCATACCACCCGAGGGCGGGCGCCGAGGTCCCTCGTTCGAATCGGAAGCGAGCCAACATTCGGCGGAGAGCAGGGCTCCGTCCGATGGCGATCTCGAGGACCCTTCGCTCGATCCCGAGGAGGGTCCGCTCGAAGATAATGCCACACCATCTGAGAGCGATTCCGAAGGCCCCTCGCTCGTCCCGGAAGTCGAACCGCAAGCCGACGAGCACCTCGCTCAGTCAGAGGGTGGTGATCGCTATCCGCCTGATCAGACAGGCGACGAGGGTCGGAACGGCCGGCGTCGCCGCCGAGTGCCGTTCTTTGCGATTCTTCTCATCGTTGTCGGCGCTGTGTTCCTCATGCATACGACCGATGTGCTGCCGTGGTCGATTTGGTTGGAGATGTGGCGGTTCTGGCCTGTCTTGCTAATCGCTATAGGCGTGAACCTGATAGTTGCTTCACGCGCGCCGATTGTGGCCGCCGCCCTGGTCCTCGCGATATTCGCGGGGTCCGTGGGCGCAGCCTACGCTATGACTGAGAGCGGCGGAGGCGGCCATCTCGTCTCCACGTTCAGCGAATCGTTGTCGGATGTCGAGCGAGCCGATCTGGAAATCAGTTTCGGAGCGGGGACTTTGGAACTGACCTCGCTTCCGGCGGGATCGCCGTCTCTCGTCGAGGCCAGTTTCTTTGGCAGACGCGCGGAGACGACCGTCAGCAGGTCGGGCAATAAAGCCAACATCGGATTCGCGATGGACCGATGGGGCCTCTTCCATGGTGCAACCGACGTCCTCTGGGAAGTCGCCATGTCCGAATCGACTCGTTTGACGCTCGACGTCGAGGGCGGGGCCGCGAAAATGGTGCTTGACCTTCGACGACTCCAGGTGTCCAACCTGGATATCAACGTCGGGGCCGCCGAGGTGAGAGTCGTGCTTCCTGAAGCCGCCGGCATAGTCGACGTGGATCTTGGCGGGGGCGCCGCCTCCATAAATGTTGTGGTGCCCGACGGCGTGGCCGCGAGGATAGTGAAGTCTTCTGGGTTCAGCATCGTGGACATCGACACTTCCAGGTTCCCGAAGTTCGGAGATGTGTATGAGTCGCCCGGCTACGCCGCCGCGGAGAACCGCGTCGATCTGACCATCAACATCGGAGCCGCGCAGGTGACTGTCCGGTAGGTTACGCGAACCGCATCGGACCCAATGTCATGCCGTTCGGCCGGACCGCAACTCACGGCCACGGGGTTGTCGGGGCAGTCCCGTCCACCATACAATGCTACTCGCTTGGAGTCAGGCATCGTGGGCGGAGGAGCAGATGTTTTCGATAGACCTTTCCGGTAAGAACGCCGTCGTCTTCGGCGTCGCCAACCAGCGCAGCATCGCATGGGCGATTGCACAGGCCCTTGACCGCGCGGGCGCCAAGTTGGTGCTTGCCTACCAGAACGAACGCGTTTCGAAAAGCGTGGAGAAGTTGGCCGCCACGCTTTCGACCCCGGCGATGACCATCGAGTGCGACGTCAGCGCCGACGAGAACGTCGAATCGATGTTCGCGCGCATCCAAGGCGAGCTCGGTCACGTCGAGGCCGTGGTGCATTCGATAGCCTTCGCCAATCGAGACGACCTGGGCGGCGGCTTCGTCGATACGGGCAGGGAAGGCTTCCGACTGGCGTTGGACATCAGCGCATACTCACTGGTGCCCATAACGAGGTATGCGGCCCCTCTCATGGTGGAGAATGGCGGCGCCGTGCTGACCATGTCGTTTCTAGCGTCGGAGCGGGTCTTTCCCGGCTACAACGTGATGGGGACCGCCAAGGCGGCCCTGGAAAACGAGGTGCGGCAGCTCGCGTCGGACCTTGGCGGCGACAATATCCGCGTCAACGCTATATCGGCGGGACCGCTGGACACTCTGTCGTCCAGGGTCATCAGCGGATACCGGGACATGAAGCGAATCCACGCGGAGCGCTCGCCGATGGGGCGTAACATCACCCTCGACGAAGTAGCGAACACCGCTCTGTTTCTGTGCAGCGGCATGTCCAGCGGCATCACCGGCGAGGTCATCCACGTCGACACTGGTTATCACATAATGGGGATCTGAGCCATGAACTGGGCCGAGACGATTGCGAGCTGTCTCAAGGACGCGGGCGTGTCGCTTGTCGCCTACGTCCCTGACATCAGCATCTACCAGGTGACCCGCCTGCTGGAAAGCGACGACTACTTCCATGTCGTGTCCGCGACCAGGGAGGAAGAGGCCATCGGGATCGCCGCGGGCGCCTACTCGACAGGCAGAAATGCCGCCGTTTTCATGCAGTCCAGCGGCATGGGCAACTGTGTCAACGCCCTCGCGAGCCTGTGCATCCCCTCCCGCATCCCGATACCCATGTTCATCAACATGCGCGGCGAGGTCGGCGAGTTCAACATCGCTCAGGTCGCCATGGGGCGGGCGGTGCGGCCAGTGCTGGACTCGCTGGGCGTCACACACCATACGCTGGACACGGTGGATCGACTGGAACTGCGCGTGAGCGGCGCACTGAAGCTCTGCTATTCGTCGCGACAGCCGCTGGCTCTTTGCATGACCCCTCTGCTGCATGGAGGGAAGATTGCTTAGGTTCAACGCGACGAAGATGCTGCTCAGGCACATGGGAGATCTCCCAGTAGTCGCCAACCTGGGTCCCACGACCGATGAGCTGTGGCACGCGGGCCATCGAGATCGCAACTTCTACACCTACGGCTCGATGGGCCTTTGCTCTTCGATTGCACTCGGCATCGCGCTGTCGACGGACGAGAAAGTCGTCTCGCTTGACGGAGACGGTTCGCTGCTGATGAACATGGGAACGATCGGCACGATTGGGCGCGAGAAGCCCGGCAATCTGATCGTTATCGTCTGGGACAACGAGCAATGGGCTCAGACTGGAAATCAACCCAGCCACACGGCATACGAGACCGACCTCGAACAGGTGGCCCACGGCTGCGGCATCGCCCAGACGGCCACGGTCGACAACGAGGAAGAGCTGCAATTAGTGTTCCTCCAGGCGCTGGAAGAGGACGGTCCCTGGTTCATCGTTGCCAAGATCGAAGAAGACGAGTACCTCCCAGTCGCTCCGATCGAGCCTGAGATGACTGTGTACCGCTTCAGAAAAAGCTTCGGCGCGTAGAGCTCTCGGTTCAAGCCGGTCCCGCCGTTTGCTGGACCGCGTCGGACGCCCCGGACGTCACTGCCGCGTCAGTCGGCTCCCGCAATGCTCGCATGAGCGCCCCTGCGAGGAGAATGGCGATCACGCCCGTGCCCGACAACGCCTTGATCGCGAATGCAGGGCTGGTCGCTTCCGCGATGGCGCCGATGATCAGCGCGCCGATCGGACCCGCGCCGATTGCAAGCGACACCACGCCCAACGCACGGCCGCGCATCCCATCGCTGGCGGCCAACACCACGATCGTCCCCTGCATCGTGCCGAAGCCTGACGCGCCGAATCCCAATCCGATGAGCACCGGCAACGATATCGCGTAGGTGCTCGATGTGGCGAACACAAACGCCATAACCAGGCCGATGAACGAGCCGCCAACGAACACTCGGCCGTGATGCTTGACGGCGCCGAACGACGCAATCGCGATAGCGCCGAATATGGCGCCCAAACCGTCCGCGCCCATGAGCAGGCCGATCAATCCGTCCCCGACGCCCAGGGTCTCGCGCGCAATGACAGGGATCATCTGGACGTACGGGAACAGCAGCAGGTTCATCAAGATCGTCACGACGACCGTGGCGAGTATCAGGTTGTTCGACTTAACGTAGGCGAAGCCTTCAGCCAGATTGCGCGCGATGCCGCTGGTTTCGGAAGCGACGTGACGACGTGGAGGGAGCCGGACGATCCACACCAACGTGATCGCAACCGCGTAAAAACAGCAAGCGACGGCGTATCCGGTGGACAACCCGGATATGGCGATCAGGCCGCCTGCAAGTGTCGGGCCCGCCATTCGGCTTCCGTGCATCCCGACGGAATCCAAAGCCATGGCGTTAGTGACCCCGCCCCTTGGGAAAAGATCGTGCGTGATGGATCTCCGCGACGGCATGTCGAAAGCCCAAGCCATCCCCGTCATCATTGCTGTCGCGTAAGCGTGCCACAGAGCCACCTGGCCGGACAGCAAAAGCGCCAACATTGCCAGAGAGGCTGCCAAAGTCGCCGATTGCGTACCGAGCAAGAGACGTCGTCGGTCCACCCGATCGGCCAAGACGCCGCCGATGGCGCCGAACGCCAGCAACGGCGCCATCGCAAAAAAACCAACGAGTGCAACTCGAAACGGCGACCCGGTCAGATCGAGTACGAGCAGACTTAGAAGAGTTAACTGCATCCACCGGGTGAGGTACGCGCAGAAATTGGCTGGCCAGAGCAGCCGGAATACGCCATTGCGGAAGGCGTCGAACGTTTGCGGACCGCGGGCAGGTCTGGGACGCAATGATGAAAGGTGTGCCATGAAACGTGTGTCGTCATTCTAACGAGGAGACGGGCGCAGTTAAAGGTGTCCCAGGGACACTAGTCGGTCCGCATTCGGGTCAACGTCTACGCATCCGAAGCGTTGTGTGGACTCGACGATCGAAGGGCGCCCGTCATGCCCTGACCGTGTGGGGCGATGAACGATTCTGTCTCGCGACCCCGCTGCCATCGTTTCGTCTAGGCTGCGGGTTCGAGGCTCTAGAAATAGGGCGATGCTTGGCGCCGTCGATTTGACCTTAGCTGAGAAATCCCACCTCGGTGAGGCAACCGTCAAGGGATGGCAGAGAGCAGCACCGTTTCGAGCGTCGTGTTGGGGACCCACCCTTGAAGCTCCGGCGCAGCAATCGATATCCGAGCCCAGGCGTCTCGCACTTCGAGCAACTCGGTCTCGGCGCCGGCGTGGATCTCGAACTCGGTCGCGTATTGGACGCCGGGCCCGCTATGGACCTGCACCGATTCGTCCAGTATCACGGCCGTCGAGTCCAACTCGGCGTCGATCCGGGACCGTCCCGCCATCGTCAGCGCGGTGAACGCCAGCAGCACTGACGCGCCAACAGCGACGCTCACGGCGATGCGTCTCGACCGGCCGACGGGTCCGATCGTCGCGGCCGCTACGCCGCCCATAACCGCTGCCCACAGCGCCAGGGCCGTCGCCGCGAGCTCGTTCGCTGACAACTCGGGCAACGCTCCAGCCAGATCCGCCAGAGCCCCACGGGAACCGGTGGACTCCATTAGATCGACGGTCTGTGTCCTGACCAGATCCAGGTTGGCGGTCAGGTCTTCGTCCCGAGGCGACAGCCTTTTGGCTCGCAGGTAATTCAGAATTGCGCGGCCGATATCGCCCTGCTTGTGGTACGTGTTGCCCAAGTTGTAGTAAATCGAGGCGTCCTCGTACCCCAGGGCGGAAAGCCGCTCGTACGATCTTGCAGCCTCGGCATATGCGCCGTCGTCGTACAATCCGTTCGCGGCTGCAAATGCGTCGAGGTCTCCCGGAGCATCGGCTGCTGCCGTTGTGGCGTCGACGAATGCGACGAACAGCATGACGAGCAGCAGCGCGACAGCGGCCTTCATCGATTCAGTTCCCAGTCCAGTTCGTGGATCAGTCGCTCGGCATCGTCCAGGACGTTTCCGGCTGGATCCACGGTGATGCCGGGTGCGTAGCGACCAGCTTCGCTTTGCTCGAGCAGCGCATCCAGGTCGGATATCAGAGGGACGCTGACGTCCGCCTGTGTCAGTGACGCGGCTACAGCCTGTCGCGTCAGACCCGCCGGCGACCGGCCGAACACTGCTCCCAGATACTCGGTGAGGATCCTTCCGGATGCCTGATGCGGGTCCTCGCCGCGTTCGCGGGACATAAGCACTTCGTTCAACGCGGATTCGCTCGCGGATGCCACGTCGCCGTCAGCGGTCTGCCGAATGTGCAGTCGTCGCCGATGTCGCCAGGCCAGTGCGGCGATCATGCCCAATGCCGGCGCCGCCCACCCAGCCCAGTAAAGGTGCCGCGATGTCAGCGGCGGTTCCGGGGTGGCCAGTCGGTCTGGCGCAACCTTGACGTGCCGGATGTCGGCTGCGGTCCGAAACACCTGACTCTGAACGGATTGGGACGCCGCTCCGGCGTCCAGCGAAGCAGGGTCAGGAGACACGAAAATCGGAATCGATTGCGTTGAGACCGTCCGGTACATTTTGGCTCGTGGGTCGAAGAAGGCGTAGTCGATCGCGGAGATGGATAGACTGCCCGCGACCTTGGGCACCAGGATGCGTTCGTACGTTCGAACCCCTTTCAGCTGTCCCGACTCCACGTAGGTGGCGCTGTCGGAGCTGTTCTCAAATGCACGCCAGTCGTCCATCTCCGGCCAAACAGGGTCCGGCAGCAGGTCCAGGTTGCCCGTTCCGGAGACCTGAACGGTCAGGGTGACGGGTTCGCCGACGTTGACGGCGCTCACGTCAACAGAAGCCTCTATCGCGAAATCGCCGACTCCGCCGGCGAACGACGGAGGGGCATCCGTGGGCAGCGGTTGAACCTCCACGGTAACCGACCCTGAATTGTATTGGGGGCGGCCTCCGCTGAAGAACGTATTCGCGGCGTTCATCTCAGCCGGCTGGATCGTGATGGAGCCCAGAACTGTCGGAAACAGGATCGTTCTGAATTCAGTAACTCTGTACCTCAGGCCTTCCCTGGATTCAGAATACTCTCGGCGGCGGGCGGCTTGCGCATTCCAGAACCCCCAGAACACAGGGGGGGAATACGTCCGGCGGCCGAGAGCGAAGGATGCGGTGGATGCGTAAGACTTCACTATGTATGCGACTTGTTCGCCCAGGTACGGGTTGTCGTTGTCGACTTCAGCTTCGATGAAGAACTCCTGGCCGGCCAGGCTCGACGGTTGCTGGGGGCTGGTTCCGGGGCCGCGCAACCCCGTGCCTTGCGTAACTGTGACCTCGATGGGGTCGGTCTCGTATGGCGTGCCTCCGAGCAGCACCTGGACCGGTGGTATCGTGACCGTGCCGGGACGCAATGGACGGAGCCGAAAGCTGAAGCTGAATTCAGCGGAGAGCTGGCCGTTTCTGAGTGTCTGGGTCGAGGCCGTGGTCCGCCCAAGAAGTTGCACGCCGTCGATGATCGGCAACGTGGGCACCGGTATGTTGGTCTCGCCCGCAACCGAGATGGTGAGTGTGACGACGTCGTCCGTGGTCACGGCGTCATCGTCCACGCTGGCGGCAACGATCGGCGTCTGCGCCGAAGCTTCCCGGGCAAACGGGGACACGACGAGAAACACGACGATCATGACCACGATGGCCCTTACCAACGAATTGACGCCCACACTACCAGTCCTTCTCCGGCGGTTCGCCCTGGGTCATTGAGATCTGCTGCAAGTTGCTCTGCAACATTTCCGTGCCTTCTCCGAGTGCTTCCAGTAAGATGCGGGCTTGCTCCTCCGTGAGCTCTGTAACGACCTGCTCGGGTCGGGAGATCGCGGTGTTGATGTCCTCGGATTGGTCAGATTCGGATTGGTCGCCCGGGGCTGGTGGGGACTCTACCGGAGACCCGCTCCCCGCTTGCGGGTCGTCGGCATCGTCTTCTTCCTCTTCGTCCGGTCCCTGGGCGTCCTCATTCTCCTGGTCTCCGGGCTGTTCCGGTTCCTGTTCCTGGGCTTGCAGTCGAGACAAAGCCAACTCCAGATTGTATTTGGCATCCACGTCATCCGGGTCCAGTCGCAGGGCTTTTTTGAATGATTCGATGGCCTCTGTGTAGCGTTCCGTCATGAAGAACGTGTTTCCGAGATTGTACTCGGTTTCCTGATTAAAGGTCTGGTCTGGCTGTTGTAACGTTATCTCGTACTCATCTTGGGCGTCCTCCAATTCACCTTTGCGATACAGGGCGTTCCCGGCGTTGAGCAACGGTTCTTGACTGCTGGGCATTTCCTGCTGAGCGCGCATGTACTCGTCCAGCGCGGCGTCGTAGTTCGATTTGGCGAATTGTTCGTTCCCGAGGTTGTTCAGGAGTGGCCCCGCCCGTTCAGGGAGTGGTCCGGGTCCTCCGGCCAATGGCGCTTCGGGACCGCAGGCGACAACTCCCGCTAGTGCGACGACCACCAATACGACCTTGTAGCAGATCACGAGATGCGCCTTTCTCCGCGTCGACTGAACAGTGCATATGATCCGGTCCGGTCCGGAACCAACTCGAATGCGACGAGTGCGGTGAGCGCTATAAGGAGGAATATCTGAAACCGCTCGATCCGGGTGGTCTCGATCTCACTTTCGATAGTCCCTTTCTCTAGACTGGCGATCTCTCTGGCAATGGCGGCAGCGGCGCTGCGGTCGCCGACCGTGCGGAAGTAGAGGCCGTCACCGGCATCGGCGATCTGCCGCAAAATCTCCTCGTTGAGACTAGACAAGACGGTCTGGCCGTCGCGGTTGCTCTTGTAGCGTGTGGCGCCGTTAGATGTGCCAGGCTCCGGAATGGGCCCGCCCTGGGGCGTGCCCATTCCGACGGTGTGTACTTTGATCCCGTCAGCCGCTGCCTCGGCGGCGGCGGCGATCGGATCCCCTTCTTGATCCTCGCCATCGGTGATCACGATGACCGCCTTCTGGCCGGGACGTTGGTCGTCGAAGCCGCGGACGGCCACACGAATCGCGTCGGATAAGACAGTGCCCTGGCGCGAAATCATGCCGGGGTCGGCATCCTGGACGAATCCCCTCGCCGTGGCGAAATCGAAGGTAAGAGGGAATTGCACGAATGCGGCGCCTGAGAACACGACCAGACCGAGTTCGTCCCCATCCAGTCGCTGCATGATCTCGGCTATCTCCAACTTGGCCCTCTCAAGGCGATTGGGTTTGATATCCTCGGCCAACATACTCATCGATATGTCCAGGGCGATCATCACCTGGGAACCTTGTTGCTCCACTGTCGCAACCTGTGAGCCCCACACGGGCCGGGCCATCGCCACGACGATCAGAGCCAACGCCATCAGCCACAGCCCGACCTTGACGCGGCGACCCGTATAGTTGATCGTCGAGGACAAGCGGGCGACCAACCTCGGATTGCCGATCTTCGTCAGATCGTCACGCCGCCGGCGAGCAGCCCACAGCACCGCGATGATGGAAACAGGCAAGATTGCCGCCAGGAATAAAAGCTCCGGTCGGACAAAGCTCATCGCAAATCTCTGCTCAGATCGGTGGTCTCCGATCCGTCACAAACGGATGATTGACTCATGGAATGCTCCTGAAACGTGTGCTTCGAGCGAGCAGCTCCAATAGGAGCAGAATCGACGCGGGCAACAAGAACCATACGGCGAGTTCGCGGTATTTCGTGAATCGGCGTATGTCGATCTCTGACTTTTCCAGCTCGTTTATTTCGTCGTAGATCGAATGCAGACCCTCGGTATCGGACGCCGTATAGTACTTGCCTCCGGTGACATCTGCGATATGCCGCAAGGTCTCTTCATCCAACTCATAGCGTCCGACAACCATGCGGTTTCCGAGGAAGCCTCTCCATTGCGTCCCGCTCAACTCAGGTCGACCCATGCCAATTGTGTAGACCCTGACGCCAATGGCCTTGGCGGCTGAGGCTGCCGTCAACGGATCGACGACGCCTTTGTTGTTGACACCGTCGGTAAGAAGAATGACGACCCTTGACTCCGCCTCGGAGTCCTTGAGCATGTTGGCCGCGGCGCCCAAGCCCATGCCAATGGCGGTGCCGTCTTCAAGACCCATCTCGGCGCCGAGTTCCACGTCCTCAAGCAGATACTCCAGCACCCGGTGGTCGATGGTTGGAGGGCTGCTGACGAACGCATTAGCGGCGAAAACCACCAGGCCGACGCGGTCGTATTTACGCTCTTCGATGAAATCGGTGATAACCTCTTTCGCAGCCTCGAGCCGATCCAGGGGGACGAAGTCCTCGGCCGTCATGCTTCCCGAAATGTCCAGCGCCAAGACGATGTCCACGCCCTCGCCCGTCACGATCTCTTTTGCCTGACCGGTTTGAGGTCTCGCCACGGCGACGATCACCAGTGCGATAGCCAGCCAACGCAACACTGGCAGAAACGGCCTCAAGCCTACCTTCCAGGGCTGCTCGCCAGCCCGAGCCAGGGAGTTGTCGGAAAATCTTAGCCCAGCCGGTCGAGACAACCCTCGGTCGATTCTGGGCAAAACGGCGAAGGCGATCACTATCGGCAACAGAGCAAGCGCCCACGGTGTGGCAAAGTGCAAGTTCATGCGGAGGCCGCCTTTGCGGGTTCCAAGCCCGTCGGCTCAACGATTGGCGCCGGACGGAGGGCTTCGATGGCCGCGCGGGTCGCGTCAACGGCTTCCTCAGACGTGGCCGTCATCGGAGTCAACTCTGTAAATTTGACGATGTCGCAAGTCCGGAGTATCGAGAGTGCGCCTTGCCAGGGGCCCGATGGGACGTCCGATGAACTGACGGCCCGCGCTGTTTCAGTCGTTGTCAGGTCCGGCGCCGGCACGTCGTATTCGCCCAGCAGATACATCCGGACCGTGTCTGAGATGAGCGTGAAGTGTACCTTGAAACGCCCGTGAGTCAGGAGGTCGAGCGCCTCGATTTGGTCCAGTTGGTCCATGGCAATCTCGAACGGGGTTCGGGTGTCCACCGGACCTGATTGCAACACGGGATCCGGACCCAACCGACGCCACAGGAGGACAGCACCGAGAATCAGCAGAGCGACGGCCACGGCGCCGCCGACACCCCACGGCCAAAGGGAAGGGACCGCGATACTGGACTGAGGTTTGATGTCTCGCAACTCTTCATCGCCGGCTTGCAATACTGAATTGACGCGCACCGTAAACGGTTGAACCGTCCGCGACACTATCTGTCCGTCGGGTTGTCGAAAGCTGACGGACACCTCAGGGGTAAGGTAGTCGCCGGTCTGAAACAGGGCCATCTCGTACATCTGCGCGGTGGTCAATGTGCCGTCAAGATTGGCAACGGCAGGCAACGGGGTTTGGCTCCGGATTTCAAAAGCTTCCCATTCGTCGGGCAGGCTGGGGAACACCACGTGGTACCCGTCCGGGTGGTCTGCCGAGATCGTGAGGACGAACGGATCGCCGACCGTTAGATCGACGCTGTCGATCGTCCAGGCGACCTCCAGATTCGTCGACTGAGCGAACGCGGCGCCGGTCGACAGCACGAGCGCCGCCGCCACCGCCATAGCAGCGATGCCTGACGGCAATTCTCTTCCGCGAGCCAAGGTCGGCGTCATGGCCAGAATAGCCGAAATGTACTTCAACGAGCCATCCGTCGTGTTCTCAACGAGAAAAACCGAGTCAAACCCGGTACGTAGTCTTTCTCGGTGTTCACCTCGATTCGGTCAATGCCCTGGCTGGCGAGCATGCGACGTTTTTCTGTTTCGAGGTTGTCCATCCGGGTTTCGTATTCTTCTCTCCACGACTTGCTGCCGGTGTCGACCCAATCCAGTTCCCCTGTCTCAGCATCTTCGAGCGCGATCAGGCCGATGTCTGGGATATGCCTTTCGATCGGGTCGTGGAGGTCCACGGCAACGAGGTCATGCCGCTGATTGGTGGCTGCCAACGGACGTCTGAAGCTTTCCGGGTCGGCCAGAAAGTCGGAAATCAGGAAAACGATGCCCCTACGTTTGAGCAGCAGGTTGATCGTGTCCAGCGCCTCATTGATGGCGGTGCCTGTCCCTTTGGGCTCGAATACCAGCAGGTCCCGGACCATCCTCAGTGCGTGGCGCCGCCCTTTTCTGGGCGGAACAAGAAACTCCACCTGGTCGGTGAAAATCAGCAAACCAACTCGGTCGTTGTTGATCGTGGCCGCGAACGAGAGGACCGCGGCCAGTTCGGCGGCCAACTCGCGCTTGAACTGGCCGATCGTTCCGAACTCCGACGAGCCGCTGGCGTCGACGGCCAGCATGACGGTCAACTCTCGTTCCTCTTGGAACTGTCGCACGTGGAGCTCCGCCGTTCGTGCCGTGACGTTCCAGTCGATCCGCCGAATATCGTCTCCCGGAACGTAGGGCCGAATTTCATCGAACTCCATGCCTTGGCCTCGGAACACAGAGTGGTATTCGCCGGCGAAGCTGTGATTCGCCAGCCGCCGGGCGGTTATCTCTATGCGTTTGATCTTGTCGATCAGCTCGGTTGACAGCATTGTTGTTTAACGGCCTGGGCGGCTGGCAGACTATCTCGATGCCCCGCCCGGAATGGGATCATCGGAGAGCAATTGATTCCGCGAATTATGCGATCAAGGCGGTCGGTATTGCTTGATCGAAGCGTCCGGATTGAGATGGATCGCGCGCGCAATATGTGTGCATCCGCGGTCAGGGGACTTCGACATGATCGAGGATCTGCTGCACGATGTCCGTCGTGGTCATCGACTCAGCTTCGGCCTCGTAAGTGGGTATGACGCGGTGACGCAACACGTCCGGGGCTAGTTGTTTGACGTCCTCGGGGGTGACATAACCCCTGCCCCTCAGGAAAGCGTGGGCCCTCGCGGCCGTGACCAGATAGATGCTTGCCCTCGGCGACGCCCCATACGCGATCATTGGGCGTAGGTGGGACAGCCCGTTCGAATCCGGCGCCCTCGTCGCGAGAACGAGGTCTAGGACGTACTCTTTGACCTTGTCGTCGACGTGGATCGTCCGCACGATTTCGCGAGCCCGTAGGATGTCCTCCGGAGTGACGACCGGATTGATCTCCGGCATCTCCCCGCCTGTAACGAGGTCGACGATCTGTCGCTCCTCGGCGCGTGCCGGGTAATCGACGAGAACCTTCAGCATGAACCGGTCGACCTGTGCCTCAGGCAATGGGTAGGTGCCTTCTTGTTCAATCGGGTTTTGAGTTGCCATCACAAAAAACAGCTTTTCGAGCGGGTACGTGGCGTCTCCGAGCGTGACCTGGCGCTCTTGCATCGACTCCAGTAGAGCGCTCTGAACCTTGGCCGGGGCGCGGTTCACCTCGTCGGCCAGGACCATGTTGGCGAAAATGGGTCCCTGATGAACGGTGAATTCGGTCGTCCTGGGGTCGTACACCTGGGTGCCTATCAAGTCTGCGGGCAGCAAATCGGGCGTGAACTGGATTCTGGAGAATCGAGAGTGCAGACTCTCGGCCAGCGTCTTGACGAGCAACGTCTTGGCTAGTCCGGGAACGCCTTCCAACAGCACGTGGCCGTCGGCCAGCAGGCCGATCAAGACGCGCTCGACCAGGCCGTCCTGCCCAACCATGACTTTTCGGATCTCTCCGAGGAGACCCTGAAGAAACTGGGCTTCGCGTTCCACTCGCTGGTTGAGTTCGATCAGTCCTGAGAATTCCATGAGTGCGTCTCCGGGATCTTCCGTGACGATGCGTAGTCGTTGTCGCGTAAATCGTTAGGCTGCCGCCAACCGAGTTGCTTTCAGCCGACGCGGGTCCATCGCCTGGTCGCGCCTCCCGGCTGCCGCGCCTTGAGCGGCCAGCCTAGCGTGCATGAATATCAGTGTGCCAGGGCAAGATCACGAAACCGTTGCGTTCAAATTACGGATCCGCAACCCGATCAACGCCTGCGTCGGGACGCGCAGGCATCTCCAACTATTATAGTCCCCCTGGGCATGTAACGGCGCGGAGAGAAGATAGGTTGGCTGGTTGCCCAGCCGAGAGGAGCTTGGATCGTTGGATGAACGGGTCGAATGTGGCCGCGAAGGGCCGAAACACGAGGGATGTGCCGATCGCAAGAGGTTGCATCCATTCGTCGCTCTGGTGGAAAGCCCCAATCACGAACCGGTTGCGAAAATCGACATCCGATCACCGGATGGCTCGTTCGTCACTTGCCTTCGTACAGTTCCTCGACGAGGCGAGTGTTCTGGAACGCCAGATAGCTGTCCTTGGTCATGGTGGGCTGGCTTTCGCCCAGGACGCTCTTCGCCGCTTGGGCGTCGTCGAACAGAAGGTCGATCACCGACATCGCCATCGCTTTGGCGGGGTTGACGACGGCCTGGACGTAGTCTTCGACCACGTAGTCGGTTCCGTGGCCTGTGCCGGTGGCCGCCGTGGTGTAGGGGTGGATGACGGGCATGATCTGGCTCAGGTCGCCCATGTCGGTCGAACCGCCGCGGTTGAGGTCGGCGGGATGCGTCACGAGTTCAGACTCGCCGACGATCTCGCCCGCGTTGGCCTTGAAAAGCTCCGTCATCGCCGGGTCGTTCTTCATTGGGAGATAACCGGGGAGCGTTACGATCTCGACCTGTCCGCCCATCGTCAACGCGCCGGCGCGAAGGCAGCGGTCCATCTTGTCACTGGCGTCCGCAATCGCTTCGGCGGTCCGTCCCCGCACCCGGCCCTCGTACCGCACGTCGGCTGGTATCGAATTAACCGCGACGCCGCCTCGCGTCATGATGCCGTGGAATCTTACGTTCTGTTCGTTCAGCACCGTCTCCCGCTGCGTGTTGAGCGCATTGAGCGCCACCGTCGCCGCCTGGAGCGCATTTACGCCCAGGTGCGGTGAACCGCCGGCATGCGCGGCTTTGCCGATGAAGCGGACGTACTTTACGACGTGGCCGTTGCTCGTGCCGCCTAGGGCGAATTTCGCGGTTTCCTGATTGGACGAAGAGGTGTGGACCATCATCGCCATGTCGACGTCGTCGAACGCGCCGAGGCGGATGAACTCCTGCTTGCCCGCCATCAATCCCAGGGCGCCTTGCTGGTGGAGGCCCCATCGGAACTCCACGTCGATGAACTCCTCCGCCGGCACGGCGATCAGGGCGACGTTCCCTGCCAGCGATTCCATGACCTCCGGGGCAAGCAACCCCACGGCGGCGCCCAGCATCATCGGCGTCTGACAGTGGTGGCCGCAGGCGTGGGCAGCGCCGGTCTCCGGGTCGGCGTGTGCGTGCTCCAGGACCCGCAACGAGTCCAGCTCTCCGATGACCGCGACCGTGGGACCGGGTCTCCCGCCCTCGATGACGCCCTTCAAACCTGTCAAGGCGATGCCGCTCTGGTGAGACACACCGAGTTCGCTGAGCTTCTCGCTCACGAATCTGGAAGTCTTGACCTCGAGGAAGCCGGGTTCCGGGTTCGCCAGGATAGTTTGGGCGGCCTCGATGAGCCATTCGGCGCGCTCGTCGATTGCGGCCTGGGCGATGGATTTTAGCTGTTCGATTGTTGGCATGACCCCTCCGAGGGATAGCTAAGACGTGTGCGTCGATTCTTTCAACATGCTCCGCATCAGTTTCAGGTAGGACTGCTTCGTGAGGGGCGCCTCGTATTGGCCCACGATGCGGTTGGCGTGGCTTGCTCCGTCGGCGAGCAAGTCGATCACGGTCATCGCCATGGCCTTGGCGCCGGTTAGCACGCCCAACTCGTAGTCCTGGACCACGTAGTCATTGCCATGGCCGTTTCCGGTGGCGGCGACGACGTAGGGATGGATGACGGGCATGAGCTGCGATACGTCGCCCATGTCCGTCGAGCCCGTGCGGTGCCCGAGCCTGACCAGGTTGTCTTTGCCAACCAACGAGCAGGCATTCTCGCCGTACAGCCTCAGCATGCTTTCGTCGCTTTGGATCGGCAGGTAGCCGGGCAGGGTGGTGATCTCGACCGATCCGCCCACCGCCATGGCTCCAGCTCGCAACGCTCGGTCCACCTTCTCGGACGCGTCCTTGAACGCCTCGATGCTGGCGCCGCGAACGTAAGTCTCCATCCTGACGTCGGCGGGCACCGAGCTCACGGCGATTCCGCCTTGGGTGATGATTGGGTGGATACGCACAGTCCCGGCGTCCCTGTAAGTCTCTCGCTGTGCGTGGATGCCGGACATGGCGATCATGGCGGCATTCAGTGCGTTGACGCCCATATGAGGCGCCCCACCGGCGTGAGAAGCACGGCCGAGAAAACGAATCCTCTTGGCAACCATGCCGTTGTTGGAGCCGCCGAAGGCTATCTTGCCCTCGTTGGCGTTGGCGGACGTGTGCGTCATCATGGCGAGATCGACGTCGTCGAGGGCGCCGAGCCGGATGAATTCGGGCTTGCCGCCGATGAATTCCAGCTTGCCCTGCCGCCGCAAATCGTCTCGATACTCTATTTCGATGTACTCCTCGGCAGGGACAGCGATCAACGCCACTCTGCCGGCCAGATTCTCCATGACGCCTTGGGCCTGAAGACCGGCCGCAACGCCGAGCATCATCCCGATTTGACAGTGGTGGCCGCAGGCATGCGCCGCGCTCGTTTCCGGGTCGGCGTGGGGATGGCCGATGACCCTCAGTGAATCCAGCTCACCCATCACGGCCAGGGTCGGGCCAGGGGACCCGCCGTCCAACCCGCCTTTGACACCCGTAATGGCGATTCCGCCCTCATGCTCGATGCCCCAGTCGCAGAAGATTTCCCTGACGAGCCGAGAGGTTTTCTGCTCGCGAAAACCCGACTCAGGATTGTCGAGAATGGTCTTGGCGGTCCTGACCAACTGCTTCCCACGCGCGTCGATCTCCGCGACAGCGCGGGCTTTCAGCTCCTCGATGCTCGGCATGTGTGCGCTCCTTGTTGCTTTGGTCAGCCGGAAGAGGCTGCGGGTCGCCCAATTTGCACCATCCGGCGACGCCCGTAGCGGTGGTGACTAATCGCCTGGCGATTGTAGCATCCATGGCGGGGCGGGCCAATACGATTGCCCGCGCCAGCGAGGATGCCGCCGAAGAACGTTCAAGACACGACTCCGCCGCGTATGAAGCGTCGGGTGTTTTTCGTGTGGACGAGCCTCGCGGTGACCGCGACGATAATGATGAACCCGACCAGTTCCGGGAAATCGGTGAAGAACCGGAGAGCGTCGGAGACGTGCCTTGAGGCCCACTCACCCACCGGCGGATACGAGGCCCCGAAGTCCCAGCCTAGAAACGGCCAGAATAAGACGGATGCTGTCTGCCACGTTCGATCAAACATAATATGGCCGGCGCTGGACACCGCCGCCAAGGTTAACTTCTGACCGCGTCCCAGCGCCCAGACGGTCAGTCCCAAGCCCAGCAGCGTCACCGCGAAAACCAGGGTATGCGCGATGCTGCGGAGACTGTTGTCCACCAGGCCAGGTGCGATCCACAGACCCAGGGGTTTGTCGATCAGATCGGGGGCCATCGAGCCGACGATGACCAGCCTGAAATCCATCGATAGAGCCACGGCACGCTTCCGCCAGCTTGAAGCCGCCAAGCGGAAGGCGTACGCGGCCCCGATTGTCAGGCCGACATGGCCGAACACAAACAAACTCTCGTCCCCCCGCGCAGTTCGATGATCGCCGGGAAGCGTACCACACCGGGACCCCGCGACCTGGACTCAGACCGACACTGAGTCGACAACGCGGTGTTCGCCAGCGATGATCTTTGTGCACGGCCAAGATGGGGGAAAGCCCATGCTTGTGCACGACAGAGACTCGGTTGCAGGAGCATCAAGGCTGTGCTAAGGTCACACGCGCCGCCTTGTCAGGGGCTCGATCGACTACGCTGTCAAAGCCGACTCGGGGGGACGAGAATGCCAGGGCCGTACTCCGTCAAATTCGAATACAACGTCGCGATCATGATGCGCGATGGGACCACCACTTACGCCGACGTATTCCGGCCCGACGTGGCCGGAAAGACGCCGGCCCTCCTCAGCCGAACGCCGTACGACAAATCCGCGCCCGCCAACCGGACAGGCACGCTGGACGCCATACGCGGCGCCATGAGCGGGTACGCCGTCGTGGTGCAGGACGTTCGGGGCCGGTACAGTTCCGACGGCGTGTTCTACACGTTCGTCAACGAAATCGACGATGGCTACGACTCCGTCGAGTGGGTGGCGAGCCAGCCGTGGTGCGACGGCAATGTCGGGATGTACGGCGTCTCCTATGTGGGCGCCACCCAGTGGTTGACTGCGAAGTCGAATGCGCCGTCGCTCAAGGCGATCGTGCCCGGCGTCACCGCTTCGGACTACCACGAGGGATGGACATGGCAGGGCGGCGCATTCGAACTCGGCTTCAACCTGTCCTGGGCCATGGGGGGGCTCACCGCCGCGAACTGGACGAACATCTCCCGAAGGTTGCATCTGCACGACGATGACCTGGAGCGTCTGATCGTGGCGAAGGACAACCTCACGGACGCGTATCGCCATCTGCCCATGGCCGAGATGCCTCACCTGATGGGCGAACTCGCGCCGTACTACTACGACTGGCTGGATCATCCGGAATACGACGACTACTGGAAGACGGTCAGCATCGAGGAGTCCCACTCCGACATCACCGTGCCGGCGTTCAACTTCGGCGGATGGCACGATATTTTCCTTGGCGGCACCATCCGGAACTTCACGCGGATGCGCGAGCTCGGAGCAACGGAATCTGCCCGCAACGGTCAGCGCCTCCTGATCGGACCGTGGGTCCACGGCGGCGCTCCGACTAACGTCTCGGGAGCACACAACTTCGGGACACGAGCGGCGGCGGCGGAAATCGACCTCCAGGGCCAAATGCTCCGGTTCTACGACCACTGGCTGAAGGGCGAGGACAACGGCGTCTCCGACGACAAGCCTGTGCGCATCTTCGTCATGGGAGAGAACGTATGGCGCTCCGAAGACGAGTGGCCGCTCTCGCGGGCGAACATCGTGAACTTCTACCTCCACAGCGCCGGCAAAGCAAACTCATTGAGCGGCGACGGACGGTTGTCGCAAGAGTTGCCGAATGGCGAAGAAGAGCCGGACGTGTACGTCTACAATCCGTTGAATCCCGTTCCGACGCTCGGGGGCGGATTGTGTTGCGACGTCGGGTTCATGGCCGCTGGCGTCTACGACCAGCGTCGCGTGGAGGGCCGTGATGACGTCCTCGTATACAGCACGCCCCCGCTGGGCCGGGACGTGGAGGTGACCGGGCCGATCAGCGTCACGCTCTTCGCGTCCAGCTCGGCTTTCGACACCGATTTCACAGCCAAGCTCGTAGACGTCGATCCCGCCGGTTACGCTCGAAACCTGACAGACGGCATAGTTCGCGCTAGGTATCGTTTCACGCGGCAACCGGCGAGCCTGCTGCAGCCAGGTCAGGTCTACGAGTTCACGATCGACCTGTGGGCAACCAGCAATCTTTTCAAGCAAGGGCATAGCATCAGGCTCGAAGTTTCGAGCAGCAACTTCCCGCGGTTCGACCGGAACACCAACACCGGGGAGGCGATAGGGTCCGACGCCGAACATGTATCGGCCCTGCAGCACGTATTCCATACGAGCGAGTACCCGTCGCACGTCAAGCTCCCGCTGATTCCGAGAGACTAGGATAGCCGGATCCCGAACGAGGTCAGGCCAGGCAGCGGACAGGTTTGCCGCCGTTGTATTCGATCATGTCGGCGATCATCGGGCGAGCGTCCATCGCGACCCCGAGAGGCTCTCCCCGTATCTCGGAGTATGTCCGATGGATGTTGCCCGCCAGGCGCTCCGAGTCGTGCCACCCGCTGAACCGCCCTAGATCGGTTTGTCGCGCCAGATCAAGCGGAGATAGCCCGGCCTCGTAACCCTTCCTAGCAGTCTCCTGTAGGAAGCGCAGATACGCGGTCATGTCGTCGAGCATCTCAGGGCCGCAAAGCGCCCCGTGTCCGAGAACGATAGTTTCGACGTCCAACTCACGCAGCCGGCCCAACGCCCGAAGCGAACCCTCGACCGATCCGGCAATCACAAACGGCGTGCCGGCGTTGAAGACCAGGTCGCCGCTGAACAACAGCTTTCGTTCAGGGATCCAGTAGACGGTGTCGTTGCTGGTGTGGGCTGGACCGACGAAGATCGCCTCGATTAGCAACTCGTCGACGTAGACGTTGATCTGATCCGTGAACGTGACGAACGGCGGCGCCATCTCGATCTTACCCCAGTCGACATTGGGGAACAGGCCTCCGCCGCTTCCGCCACCGGGCGGCAGCCCCGCCTCGAACATGGCCTGTCTCGTGAGCTCATGCCCGATAATCGTGGCAGTTGGGAACAGGTAGTTTCCGTGCGTGTGGTCTCCGTGATGATGAGTGTTCACCAGCGTCCTGAGCGGCAGATCGGTGACGGTCCGGATGGCGTCGTGAAACGCCCGAGCGCGGGCCTCCGTGAAGCACGTGTCGATAACGGTCACTGCGTCCCGCCCGACCGCGAACCCGCAGTTGTTCAGCCCCCAACTCCCGTCGAGCTGCACATACGCGTAGATGCCGGGACTGACCTCTTCGATGGTCGGAGGCGGAATCTCGTCTGAGATGGGCAGGTGTGGGGCCGTCATATCATCATCACTCGGCAGGTTCGATCGCGATCGAATCTTCGCCCTGGATTGTTGATCGCCCGCGGCCTAATCGTCATCCTCCAGCGTGCTGGTGTCGCCCTCTGGGAGGCCGAGTTCGCGGGCTTTGAGTAGGCGGCGCATGATTTTGCCGCTGCGTGTCTTGGGCAGGGATGGGACGAATTCGATCTCACGAGGCGCCACCATGGTGGACAGCTTCTCGCGGGCGAATCGCATGATGTCGTTGCGAAGCGCGGTGCTCTCCTCCACGCCGTCGTTGAGCGAGACGAAAGCTTTCACGATCTCCATGGCGATAGGATCGGGCTTGCCGATGACTCCGGCTTCGGCCACGTCGGGGTGCTCGATGAGGGCGCTCTCGACCTCAAACGGCCCCACGAGGTGGCCGGCGGTGTTTATCACGTCGTCGGCGCGTCCCACGAACCAGAAATAACCGTCCTCGTCGACTCGGGCGCGATCCCCGGTTATGTACCAACCTTTTTTGAATCGGGAGTTGTACATAGTGGAGTTCTCCCAGTAAGCGTGGAACATCCCTGGCCAGTTGGGGCGGACGACCAGGTTCCCGTCTTCGCCTGCCGGGACCGCGTTGAAGTCGTCGTCGACGATGCCAAGCTCGACGCCCGGAATCGGCCTGCCCATGGAGCCCGGCTTTATCGGCATCGCGGCGTAGTTCGCGCACATGATCGCGCCGGTCTCGGTTTGCCACCAGTTGTCGTGGAATGGCATTCCGATGGCCTCTTCGCCCCACACGACTGCTTCTGGATTGAGCGGCTCGCCGACGCTGGCGGAGAACCGAAGGCTGGAGAGGTCGTACCGATGTGGAACGGCGACGCCGGCCTTCATGAGCATGCGGATCGCCGTCGGCGCCGTGTACCACACGGTGACTTTGTGCTTCTGAATCTGCTCGAACCAGGCGCTGGCACGGAATCCGCCCTCGTAGATTAGTTGCGTGACGCCGTTGGTCCACGGGGCCATCATTCCGTACGAGGTGCCGGTGACCCATCCTGGGTCGGCGGTGCACCAGTAGATGTCGTCTTCGTGCAGGTCCAGCGCCCACTTCCCAGTGGCATACTGCTGGACGCACGCCTGATGGCGGTGGACCGCGCCCTTGGGCTTGCCGGTGGTGCCCGACGTGTAGTGCATGATCGAGTAGTCGTACTGGCTCGTGTTGACTATCGAGAAATCGCTTGGCGCGGCTTCCATCTGAGCGTCGTAGTCGAGGTCGCCTGCTTCAAGAGCCGACTCGTCTCGGCCGTTTTTGTTGATTATGATCGTGTGCTCCAAGGCGGGGAGTTGGGAGAGAATTTCGGCGACCTTCCTGCGGAGGTCGGGCTGTGTGACCAGTATCTTTGCGCCACTGTCTTCGAGCCTGTCTCTCACGGGATCGGGACCGAAGGCGGAGAACAACGGGCCGACCACGGCGCCTGCTTTGAGTATTCCGAAGAACGCGATGTACAGCTCGGGTATGCGATCCAAGAACAGGAACACGCGGTCGCCGGTCTCGATCCCCAGGTTTTGCAGCGCGCCGGCAAACCTGTCGGTCAGCTCCTTCATCTGGCCGAACGTGTAGTCTTCGCGTTCGCCGTTCTTGCCCTCCCAGATCATCGCGATCTTGTCGCGACGGGGACCGTTTGCGTGCCGGTCGATGGCCTCGTGCGCCTTGTTGAGGCCTCCTCCCGGAAGCCAATCGAGTTCGGAGTACACCTGCTCCCAATCGAATTCGCCCACGTTGTCCGGATCCAAATTGGGCTTTACCTTGAACTGGTCGACCGGCGGCTTTCCTATGGTTTCGAACGTCGACGTGGTCACAGTCTTCCTCCGGCGTGCTTCTAATTGGAGTGTTCTGACGTGTCCGGTCCGATTACAGTGAGCGTCAATTGGCGGCGATCAACCCCCGGCAGGCGTCTCGGACGCCTCGTCGAGCAGGCGGCGCCTGGTTCTTTGTGACGGTCGTACACTCCAACCGCGCCCTCAGCCATTCGGATCGGCAAATTGGGGACATTATACACAAACGATTCGGGGCCGTTGAGGCGTCGCGATCACGGAAAACGCGATGCTTCGATGGAGCGCATGATCAGCCAGCGCCGTGCGCGGCGACACTGAGGGACGGCTTTGTCGAAGAGTTCCTTGACCCTTCAACCAACCCGTCAATATAATGGCCCAAACCCAACCCTTCCATCAGGAGCAATCCCGTGAGATATGAGCTGATTAAACTTGAGCGCGATGAGAGCGTTGGCATCGTTACGCTCAACCGTCCTGAGGTTCTGAACGCCCTGAGCCGTCAACACTACAATGAAATCGACCAGGCGGTGACCGAACTGGAGGAAGACGACGATATCCGAGTGGTCATCTTTACCGGCTCGGGCGACAGAGCGTTTTCCGCGGGCGCGGACATTCACGAG
>CEQE01148892.1_pt1 | contig 28259 bp, 19 predicted proteins | sample 356201 | NCBI WGS metagenome assembly CEQE01 (sample SAMEA2619970, study PRJEB7988) | marine metagenome | biome: marine biome (ENVO:00000447); feature: mesopelagic zone (ENVO:00000213) & marine oxygen minimum zone (ENVO:01000065); material: "saline water (ENVO:00002010), including plankton...
ATAGGCAGGCACCAAAATGAGGTGGTGGTTTAACTGAAATCCGGCCGGGACCAGCCATAGCTGCCGCCGCTGCCGAACCAGTCAATCCTAAAAATTTTCTTCTGGATATCATTATAACACCTCAATTATTGTGCCGAATATCGACGTTTTCTTCCTCTTGCCCAAGGCATAACATTTGCCGGAGCCTTCTGTTGTTTAAGCTGATCCAGCATGGTGCGCATGTACGGGCCAACGTAGGTAAAAAATTGCTTATAGCCTGCACACAGGTAATTCAGACCATCATCGCCAGTTGGCGTTTTGTTAAATCGATTCTTGGGGCACTCCCCATTGCATGCAAAACGAACCTCACAATCGAGGCAATATTGCGGAAGTGTTACCAGTTTATGGCGTCCAAATTGTACTTGCTGAGCTGAATTAAGCATCGCGACCAGTGGATCGTCCTCTATGTTGCCCAGCAGGTTATCGGGGTAAACATAGTGATCGCACGAATAGAGGTCACCATTGTGCTCAATTGCCAACGCTCCACCACATTCTGGTCTGAAGATACAAACGCTAGAGAGAATACCAGCCCAGGCTGCCAACGTCTCATCAAACATTTGCACAAAATATTCACCTACATCATTACGCACCCATTCGTCGAAAATAGTGCATAAAAACACTCCGAATTGTTTGGCATCGACTGACCAATCTGTGACTGCGACGTGCGATTCTTCGTATGAAGTAGCTAACTCATGATTCCCATTTGGTTGTGTTGGGATCATATGCTCTACTATGGGGATAAATTGCATGAAGCCGGAGCCGATTTCTTTGAGAAATCGATATACTTCCAACGGTTTTTGGCTATTATGCTTTTGTATAACTGTTAATGTATTGAACTCGACAGAGTGCTTTTTCATCATTTCAATACCAGCGATTACTTTTTCAAAACTTGGCTGACCACCCTTAAAGACGCGGTGATGATCATGGCATTCTAGTGGCCCATCGATGGAGAGGCCTACGAGGAAATTATTAGATTTTAGGAAATGGCACCACTCATCATCCAGTAGCACTCCGTTGGTCTGAAAGCCGTTCTCGATTATCTTCCCATCAGCGTACCGTTTTTGCAGCTGAACCACCCGCTTGAAGAAATCAATCCCCAGCAATGTTGGCTCTCCCCCTTGCCAGGCAAAACTGACCTGTGGTACCTGATGTCCCTCGATTTTCTGGCGAATGAAGTTCTCAAGTACATCGGTGCTCATTTTAAAATCGTCATTCCCAGGATAGAGTAATTCCTTTTCAAGGTAGAAGCAATAACTGCAATCAAGATTGCATATTGGTCCAATGGGTTTTGCCAGGACACTGAAAGCTGGTAGAGGGGGATTCTTTGGAAGTTCCATTGACTTTGCTACTTGGCTAGGAGTCTCATCTGGTAATTTGATTTGTTAGCGAACCCATGCCTTCAATTGAGATTGTGACAACATCACCCGCTTCGGCTACAAACGATTTTGTCGTGCCAGTCATAATTATATCACCCGGTGACAATGTCAGTATCTGGGACAAATCACTAACAATCTTAGCTGGGGTGTAGCCAAGGTTGGTTGTGTTATGGCTATACTCGATATTTTTCCCCGTATTTTTATTGGAGAGCGTCAGGGTACGATCACGATTTCGCCAGTCAATACCGGTATGGATGAAAGGACCAAATGGTGCGAAACGATCACCGACCTTCAATCCCGGGGCCAATAGGTCTTCATCCATATCGAGCGGTTCACCTTGCAAACGGTGGTAGGAATCAATATAGCCAACGATATCGTTTCCAATAGTAAAACCAAATATCGCGGCCTTGGCAGTGGCTTCATCAGCATCCTTCACAATTTCTCCGATCACTATAACCAACTCGGTTTCAACCTTAATTTGATCAAGTGCTTGGGGAATAACCACGCTATCTCCAGGTGATGCGGCGGCACCAGGCGGTTTAAGGAACCAACGCACGGCCTTTGGTGCGGTATTACTCTTCCAGGTGTCCTTATAAGAGCCACCAAGCCCAAGGATAACCTGTGGCACGCTGGGATGGAGTAATTTTACTTCCGACGTCGATACATCAATTCCAGTTTGTGCACCACCGGCCCATGGGGCTCCGTCCAATTGGTGAATAGTCTGATCATCAACCTGGCCATAGCTAATTTGGCCTTTATGTTCATAGCGGCAGTACGTCATTTGTGCCTCCAGTGGGGTGAAAAATTGGCTTATTATGGAGATTGTAACTAGAGTGTGTAGGGCTTTTCTCACTATCGTTTTTGTTGCTGAATTAAATATTATTGCCATGGTGTACCCACGGATCTGTTAGATTAGTTTGCATAATATTTCATATAAATCTGGGACCGCCTCAAAGCCAATTCCAGGCTCTTTCGGCAGGTTAACTCGACCGTCCTCGATCTGCATGCCGTTTGTAAAATGGCCAAAAGGCACGAACACATTGGGGTAGGCCTCCATGCCATATAGCCCGAGGCCAGCCGCTAGGTGCACACCAAAAAGATGACCTCCGTGTGGAATGCACCTGCCGGGCGACCAATTGTGGTCATTCAGCATCTCCAGGGTGCGTAGGTACTCAACCAGGCCGTAACTGAGTACTGGATCAAACTGCAGGTAATCCCGGTCACTCACAAGTCCACCGAAACGTATCAGATTTTGTGAGTCGATTGTCGAAAAAATGTTTTCACCGGTTGCCAGTGGGGTCTTAGTTGAGCCTGATACGATCGCCGTTGCCGAGTAGTCCAGCGGGTCTACAGGTTCTTCGTACCACTTTAACTTATAGCCTTCAATTGCTCGCCCATATTCCAGGGCTTGGGATTCGTCAAATTTGCCATTTGCATCAATAGCTAGCGCATCTCCTGATCCCACAATTTTAAGAGCTGCTTCAATACGCTTCAAATCCTCGGCCAGACTGGCACCACCTATCTTCATTTTGCAAGTGTCAAACCCCATGTCCAAATACTTGGCGAACTCGTTCTCCAAACCCTCAATGTCCTTGCCAGGATAGTAGTAGCCACCGGCGGCATATAGATAAACCGATTCGTCGCAATTATTGTTGTTAAATCGTTCCGCCAGTAATCGATATAATGGACGATCCTCCACTTTTGCTGCCAGATCCCACAAGGCCATATCGATAGTGCCCACCGCAACACTCCGGTCGCCATGGCCCCCGGGCTTCTCGTTAGTCATCATTATTTGCCAGCACTTAAACGGGTCAATGTTCGTTCTATCGTTGCTGAGTAGTGCCTTTGAAGGGGCCTGCATCAACCTGGGAATTATCCTTTCCCGTAGAATACCGCCCTGCCCATAGCGGCCGTTGGAGTTCAACCCATATCCCACTAGAGGCTTCCCATCACGTATTTCGTCCGTGATGACAGCAACCAGTGATATTGTCATGCTTGAGAAAGAGATCACCGAATTGCGAATATCAGAATTGATCGGAACCGTTATCTCGCGAATGTCAACAATCTTCATGATGCTTTGTAGATTGCTTTAGGTTTAGTGTAAAAATCACGAGCCTGCCTGCCGCTTTCTGCAATTCCCCGACCAGAAGCATTCCAGCCCGAGAGTGGTAATGCAGGATCCCGGTAGGCAGTAGGCAGATTGATATGGCAAATACCTGTGCTAACATTTTCCACGGCCTGTTCGGCCAGGCTTATGTCGTTGGTATAAATTGAAAAAGCTAATCCATACGGTGTATCACTGGCGATATCAAGGGCCTCGTCCACATTACGAGCTTTCATTGCCATGATTACAGGACCGAACATTTCTTCACTGGATACGCTCATTGACCTGGTCACATCGGCCAAAATAGTTGGAGGGAAGAAATGCCCCGGCAATTTGCTGTCAGCTTTGCCGCCACAAATAGTCCTCGCACCCGAGTTGATTGCAGTGGCCACGATATTCTCCTGTGCGGCCAACCGCTTGCTAGAGATAACCGGCCCCATCGTCGTGTTAGAATCCATTCCGTCGCCCATCTGGATATTCGCCGTCAGAGTTTGGAGTTTTTCCAACATTAGCTCGTACACCGAAGCCTCGATAATTGCTCTGCTGGTGCCAGTGCACCACTGGCCGGCGCAGGCGAATCCATTCGAAATTATACCCTGTGCGGCCAGGTCGAGGTCTGCATCTGCAAGAACCACAACCGCATTTGAGCCACCCATTTCCATTTGTAATCTAATATCTCGGCTACCGATTTGCTCGGCAAGAATACTTCCCGTTTCGCTTGATCCCGTAAAGGAAACCGCACGGAGCCCAACATGGGCAAGCATTGGTGGCACTACCAAGGGCCCGTCACCTAAGACAAGATTGGCCGCACCTGGTGGAAATTCAAGCGTATGAATTATACTGAACAGGGCCGCTGCGGTCAACGGTGTATGCTCAGATGGCTTGACCACCACAATGTTACCTGCTGCCAGAGCCGGGATCATTTTTCTGATGATAGTTGCCAGCGGAAAATTCCAGGGCGTAATCAGGAGAACTGCCCCTAACGGTTCATGCCGAACCGAATGTTTACCAACATTTTCAACAAGTCCGGCTGTCACAAATTCTAGCTGATACTGGCCCTCCGCTATGGCGCCGTCAACTTCAGTATATGATTCGGCTAAAGTCTTTCCGTTCTCAAGAGTAATCGTTTTGGCAAAATGAACGCGATTGTCAGCAAGTCCTTTAAGCAGGGACTGGAGTAATTGTTTCCGATTCTTAACTGGATATTGTGGCCATGAAGTTGCTGTACTTATTGCAGAATCCATCGCTGAATTCGCAATTGCCGAACTCCCTGGGTGGAAGCTGCCGACGATCTGCTGTGGATCAGCCGGGTTGTGAATGGGCACAGTCTTGCCTAAATCTGAACACCAGCTCCCATTGATATAATTATTACCTGTTGGAATCATGTAGCAACTACTTTTTTATTCCTCCGATTGCCAATTTCGATTGAATCAAAATTGATAGAAAGAAATCCCTTGCGTTAAAACCGAGCAATGCTCTAAATTAACAGAGCATCGCTCTGTTTACAAAAAAAATTAAACGAAACATTCTAAAGTTAATGATAGAATTTTGGATGACCAATCGCTAACGCGTAAGGGTCAGAAGCGCAGGGAGGAGATCCTTAAGGCAGCCAAGGAGCTGTTTTTTGAACAGGGATTTCGGAACACATCTGTGCGGCAGATCGCACAATCTGCTAATACGGCAATGGGGACATTGTACCATCATTTCCCCGATAAAATATCCATATTGAAGGTGATCGTCAATGAGCTGGTTGGTAACTTGCGAGGCCAAATTTTCAAAATCGCCGACCTTAATCTACGACCTGAAGTGGGTTTTGCCCTCGATTTACGAAAGGGCTACATGATGACGCTGGAAGACCAGCGTCTTTCGAGATTGTTTTTTGTAGTCAGGAGTATTCCGGAGATTCACGAATTTTCACTCGAGAATAAAAGGATTCGTCTGCGAATATTCTTCAAGGATCGGTTATCAGATCAGGAAATTGAACTGATAGCAATATCCATTCAGGGTATTGCAGATTCCTTTTTTCAGCAACGGTACGAGGATAATCTGGATTACAGTTCCAGTTTTCTAGCCGACTATATAGTTAAATCGAGCCTGAGAGTGATTGGCTTTAACGAAAAAAAAATTGATAGTGCCATTGATGAGATGCATTTGCTTTTAGGCAATTATGAATCTGAACCTAATGAGACGGAGATAGCGACATGATGAATAGATATGTAAATGATATGAGCTGGTCGCGAATGGTTAAACATGGTATTCTCATAGCAGGCTTATGCCTATTGCTGGCTTGTTCAACCGAACGGACGAATCTAAACGTGGTCTATATTCTCGCTGATGATCTTGGCTGGAATCAGGTCGGCTATCATGGAACCACGTTTTACGAAACACCGAATATTGATCAGATTGCAAGGCAGGGAATCAGTTACTCCAATGCCTATGCTGCCGCCCCGATTTGCTCGCCCACGAGGGCCAGTATTATGACGGGCAAGACACCTACCCGGCTACATCTTACCGATTATATTCCGGGAAGCCCCTATCCGTACCAAAAATTGTCAACACCCGAACAGACCCAAGGATTGCAAATGGAGGAGGTTACCCTGGCGGAAATGCTGAAGGAGAACGGTTTCGTTACCGGGCATTTTGGCAAGTGGCATTTGAACCAAGATAAGAACTATGTTGCTGGTCGACCTATGGATCCGGCTAGTCAAGGCTTTGATGAAGTATTGACTACGGTAAAACCCAAATTTGAGGCCGATCCTTTCAAAGATCCTCATCATACCATCGAGATTGTAGACCGTTCACTAAATTTCATCAGGGAGCACAAGGACGAGCAATTTTTTGCATATGTTTCCTTTCATGCGGTCCACCGCCCGATAATGGAAGTGCCGGATCTGGTAGCCAAATACGAAGCCAAACCAGGTGCTGATCTTCCTGAAAACAATCCTATTATGGGAGCGATGATTGAGCGCATGGATACAGGCATTGGCCAAATTTTGGACCTCCTCGAAGAACTGGGGCTGGCCGAAAACACGGTTGTTGTATTCTATTCAGACAATGGTGGTTTTCTGGAATTGCAGAGCCAGGCACCACTGCGCGGTGGCAAGGCAATGATTTTTGATGGTGGTCTAAGGGTACCATTGGCTATCCGGTGGCCAGGCTTAACAAAGGCAAACACTGAATCAGCTTCGTTGGTTACATCTGATGACTTTTTTCCAACGTTCGCCGAAATGCTTGATAATGCCCCTGGCGATATCGATGGTGTCAGCCTGATGCCAACCTTCAAGGGCGAGAGAATCCGGGAAAACGGGGCACTTTTCTTCCATTTTCCTCATTATCATCATCTGGGCTATAAGCCAGCAGGTGCTGTACGTTATGGCGACTATAAATTAATCGAGTGGTTCGAGGAGACACTCCTTGGTCTTGAAGGTCAAGTGAATCTTTATAATGTAGTAACCGATGTTGGTGAAACCACAGATATTGCCGCTGAGATGCCTGAGAAAGTTGACGAGATGCGTGCAATGATGAAGGCCTGGCGCCAATCAGTTGGTGCACAGGAAATGTGGATCAATGATTCCCCTGATCCCGCCCGTGAAAACAACCGCTTTGCAGAGTAAGTATGCGGCTTCTTGAGCAATATAGTCCTGGCAAATTAGTTCTCGGTCCTGAATGTGCAGGTGGCCTTGCAAGCGAAGTTCGTGGTCGGGGTGTGAAGAAAGTTTTGTTGATTACGGCACCCGTGTTGAACGATCTAGTAGTGCCAATCGTGGAGGCCATAGAGGTCGAGGGAGTGACTGTAACGGTTGAAGATTCGATCGTAAATGAGCCAAACCTTGGTACGTTGGCCGCCATGCTGGAAATAGCCGCAGAGCATTCAGTAGATGGCGTGATTGGTATTGGTGGTGGCAGTGTGTTGGATGTAGCCAAGGCGGTTGCTGGTCTACATGGTTGTTCGCAAAAAATTACAGACGTAATTGGTGACGGATTGTTGGCAACCAGAAGCACATATCTGGCTTGCTTGCCAACCACTTCCGGTACTGGTAGCGAAGTTTCACCAAACGCTATCTTCACAGATGAATCGGACAATTTGAAGAAGGCGATAATCTCCCCGTTTATCGTACCCGATGCAGTATTCGTAGATCCTACATTGACAGTATCGGTGCCACCTCACATCACGGCATCCAGTGGTATTGATGCACTTTCTCATTGCATGGAAGCTTTCACCAACAAGTTTGCACACCCGCTTATTGACGTCTACGCCCAAAAAGGGATGCAGCTGATTAGCAAAAGCCTCCGTCGCGCCGTAAAGGATGGAAACGATATCCACGCTAGGACTGATTTGGCCTTGGGCTCTATGCTGGGAGGTATGTGCCTGGGACCGGTCAACACAGCTGCCGTTCATGCTTTAGCTTATCCGCTCCAGGGCAAATTCAAAAAATCACACGGACTATCCATTGCGGTAATGTTGCCTTATGTCATGGACTTTAATCTCGTGGCAAATCGGGGAAAGTACGCACTAGTAGCCGAGGCGTTGGGCGTTGAAACAACGGACGATATCAGCGAGCTCGCAAACAAGAGCGTGGTTGCGGTTCGTCAACTGACATTGGATTGTGGAGTGCCCCAGACATTATCGGAAATTGGGATTCCAGCCCATGCAATAGATGAGTTAACTGAGCAGGCAATGACAGTATCGAGGCTGCTTGATAATAACCCCAGAGAGATGAATGCTGCTGATGCCCGGGCAATATTTGAGCAGGCGTTCTAGCAAATGCAAAAAAAATAATTAGAGAATAGGATAAATATAGATGGTAGAACGAGTTCAGAAGAAGTATCATGGCGTGGCAGTTCCAGTTGTAACACCCCTGAAACTTGATGGCAGTGTCGACATAGGGGCTTGTGTTCGCCAAAGCAAGCAGTTAGTTGCGTCGGGCATGTCGCCGTTTTTACTGGGAACCACGGGCGAAGCAAGTTCGGTGTCGACTAATGATCGTCTGCACATTGTCGAATCAATTACCAGGGAAGTTGGTAATTCCGCCACAGTTTATGCCGGGATCGCAGGCACCTCACTCCGCGATATTACTGAGACTGCCAGCAGGTACTTTGATCATGGGATCAAGGTTTTTGTTATCCACCTGCCATACTACTATCCGCTCAGTGAATCACAGATGTTGAATTTTTTCAGCACTGTGGCCGATAAAGTTCCCGCTCCATTGATGCTATATAATATGCCCTCTACTACTCATATGTCCATTCCGGTTCCCTTGCTCAATACGCTAAGTCAGCATGAAAATATTATTGGTGTAAAAGACTCTGAACGTGATTCTGAGCGGCATCTGGCCTCAATCGATATGTGGAAGGACCGTGAAGACTTTTCCTTCTTTGTTGGCTGGGGTGCAGTCATGGCAGAATATTTATTACGCGGTGCCGATGGTATCGCTCCCAGCGTTGGCAATATTGTGCCCGATCTTTGCAAGCAGCTTATGGATCACGCTACGGCTGGTAATGCTGATGAAGCAAATCGTGTTCAGGATGGTATGAATAGGGCTGCGATGATATTCCAGGAGGGCAAAACGTTGGGCGAATCATTAGCCGCCCTGAAATATATAATGCATTGCATGGGTATCTGTGAGCCGCACATGCTACCACCATTAACCAGGCTGCATGCTGAAGAAGAGGCCAATCTGGCAATCAAAGCAAAATACTTGATTGGGAAATAGCGCTTCGTAGGATGGGTAAAAAACCAATCATAGCAATTACAATGGGTGATCCCGCCGGAATCGGCGCTGAAGTGGCGATAAAGACCCTTGCTAATGAAGCTCTTTACAACGCCTGTAACCCGATTCTGGTTGGGGATAAGCGCGTTCTTCAGCAGGCCCTTGGCTTTGTAGATGAGCAAGTTTCATTGAATGCCGTTAATGATGTATCCAGTGCGCTATTCATCCCAGGTACAATAGATATCCTTGACCTGCAAAACATTGCCGTAAACGAATATGAACTGGGGCAGGTGTCGGCCCGGGCAGGCGCTGCTGCATTCGAATATGTAACAACTGCAATTGAGCTGGCCAAAACTAAAATTGTTGACGCCACTGTAACCAATCCCATCAATAAAGAATCGATTAATCTTGCCGGGCACCATTATTCGGGGCATACTGAAATTTATTCGGAATACACAGGTACTAGGGATTTCGCAATGCTTTTGGTTGGTGGTAACCTGAGAATTTCCCATGTAACCACGCATGTGCCGTTGAGCGGTGTTTCAAAGATGATCAAGCACGAACGCATTTTAAAAGTCATACGGTTAGTTAATGATGCCTGTATTCGGTTTGGAATAGATACTCCAAAAATCGGTGTTGCCGGCCTTAATCCACACGCCGGTGATGGTGGCCTGTTTGGCGATGAAGAATCCACCGAAATTGCCCCGGCCATCTCCAGTGCTAGAGAACAGGGTATTGAAGCATTTGGTCCCATTGCTCCCGATACTATCTTTGCTAAGGCCAACGGTGGTGTATATGATGGCTGTGTGGCCATGTACCACGATCAGGGGCATATTCCATTTAAGATGGCATCGTTCGTCTGGAATAGCACCAAACAGGCTGTTGAGAGCATCAGCGGTGTCAATGTGACGCTTGGTTTACCAATCATTAGAACTTCCGTGGATCACGGTACAGCCTTCGATATTGCCGGCTTGGGCATCGCAAGCGCTGACGCATTAGCTGATGCCATAAATATTGCAATCACACTGGCTAAGACACGTATGCGTAAAAGGGCCGGGCGCTAGACCCGCAATAGAGATGATTATTGTAATTGCAGATGATTTTACGGGCTCGGCAGAGATGGCGGGCATTGGACTGCGCTACGGCTATTCGATTCGACTCCAAACAGATTTTGAGATATCCCGCGACGTTGATATGGTTGTGATTGACACAGATACCCGCTCGGCGGGCGAACAACAGGCTAGAACTGTGTTGACTAAATTGTCGGAGGATTGTCGTCTTCACAAGGATGATCTGATCTACAAGAAATGTGATTCGGTTTTGAGAGGTCATGTAATAGCCGAGTTAGAAGAACTGATGAACGGCTTCGGCTACGACAAAGCCTTGTTGCTGCCTGCCAATCCCAGCCTGGGCAAAACTATCTCATCCGGCAAATATTTCATCAATGGTCACGAGCTGCCTTTAACTGAATTTGCGAACGATCCTGAGTTCCCTGCTGCAACGGCCGATGTATTAGCTATCCTGGGTCAATCTGATTCCCTGGAAGTCACTTCTGCTGCTCCCGGTGATATGATATCAGACCAAGGCATATTCGTTGCTGATGCCACCAATTTGGAGGATGTAAAATTCTGGGCAATTGAAGTTGATGGCGACACAATTCCAACTGGCGCGGCCGATTATTTTAAAGCTATTCTTGATCAGCTACGGACTATGGGCGCTCAAGCACCCGAACCGAAATATGAGTACAAGCTGACCGAAAAGACCCTGATTGTCCTTGGCAGCAGTTCGCAGATCAGTAAAAAAACGGCGGAAAACTTGCGGGATACATGTCCTGCCTTTGTACCACTAACCTGCGACGTTACCAGCCCTGATCTATTTACCAAGGCCAGCCTCATGCCCTGGATATTTGCTGCCGATGAGGCGGTGAAGCTGCACGGGTATGCCTTTGTAGCTATTGATCAGCCCGTCCATTTTGCAGATGGTGTAGCAGCTAGATTGGTTGAGCTCATGGCGTTGCTGGTGGAGTGTGTTATTGAGGCGAACGATATCGAAAATCTCGTTATCGAAGGCGGGGCAACTGCCTCGAGCGTCCTGAGGCAACTCGGATATAAACATTTTAAGCCCGTAGAAAATATTGCTAGCGGCGTAATTGCTCTGCACGAGTTGGATACATCGATTTCCATAATTACCAAGGTGGGTAGCTATCCCTGGCCGGATGGGCTACTACCAATAGCAAAACGAAATAGTTAAGGGAGAAACAATGGAGCGCACTCTACATCTAGTGGATTATTTAATTGTAATTATTACCCTCGTTGGATCGATTGGGATGGGTATTTACTTTGCCAGGCGGCAAGAGAGCACAAATCACTATTTTGCAGCCGGCGGGACTATCCCGGCTTGGGCAGTGGGAATTTCCATACTGGCAACCTTAATAAGTTCAGTTACATTCCTGGCCTACCCGGGCGAGGGTTTTTCATCAAACTGGATTCGACTGGTACAAGGCTTGATGGTACCGGTTGTATTGCTTTTCATGGTGAAATTTGTTGTGCCATTGTACCGCAATAACATCGGCCTGAGCGCATACGAATATTTCGAAAAACGTTTTGGCTTTTTTGCCCGGTTCTATGCTTCCTTCGCCTTTATTCTAGCTCACTTTTCCAAGATGGGCACGGTGTTTTTTCTGATTGCATTAGCTCTGTCAAGCATGATGGGCGTTAACACCTATGTTGTAATCTACATTCTTGGAATTTCAGTTGTAATCCTTACAATGCTTGGCGGTATTGAAGCAGTTATCTGGCTCGACGTAATTCAGGGAATGATGCTCATGATTGGTGGCTTGATCTGCCTGATGATATTACTCTTTATCCCCGAAGGCGGACCTGTTGCGGTATTGCAGTATGCCTGGGCAAATAACAAAATGGGTCTGGGGCCATTCGACCTGGACTTCACTAAACTAACCTTTATTGTGATGGCACTGAATGGTGTCTTCTATGCCATTCAGAAATATGGTACCGATCAGACGATTATTCAGCGCTACCTTACCAGCAGAACTGACAAGGAAGCTATTAAGGCTGCTCTGTTAGGTGTATTCTTGAGTGTACCGGTATGGGCTCTGTTCATGTTTATAGGTACGGCTTTGTATGCTTACTATAACATGACCGTTGCGGCCCTGCCTGCAGGTATCCGTGCAGACGCAATATTCCCCTACTTCATTGTGAACGAGCTACCTATTGGTTTGGCAGGCCTGATTGTGGCTACCCTGCTGGCGGCCGCTATCTCCAGCCTCGACTCGGATATGAATTGCCTGGCTGCCATTGGCGTGGAAGACTATTACAAACGCATACGCCCCGATAGCACCGACGCTGAGCAATTGCGCATGGGCAAAATATTGGTGGTGGTTTCGGGCATTGCGGCCATATTTGTTGCAACGCTTTACGTTCAGGCGGGTAGCAAAGGTGTGTTGGGAGTCGTATTCGCCCTGTACGCAATTTTTTCTGGCGGCATAGCCGGGCTATTTATCCTTGGGCTGGTCAGCAGACGGGCCAATAAGCAAGGGCTATACATTGGCATTGCCGCTTCAGTGTTGTTCACCGGCTACGCGCTACTGACTTCGACACCAATGGCCTTCTTTGGGGAGAAGCGCCTGTTAATTGATCTTGGTGATTACAACTTTACGCATCACAAATATATGCTGGGTGTCTACAGCCATCTCGTGTTATTTAGTGTGGCCTGGATTGCCAGCCATTTCTTCGAATCAGAAACACCCGCAGACAACCTGACGATTTACGGTTGGCTCGAAAACAGAAAACAGGCAGCCTGATCAGAAACTGGACTATACTATGAGCCCGACAAAAGCAGAATTCAGACGACAAATCGCCAGTGGCAAGGTGCTCTATTCGACCATGTTGAGTATGACCCGTAATCCCCGGTGGCTCGAAATGATGGCTACCCTGGATTTCGATTTCATTACCATTGATACGGAGCATTCCCCATATAGTTGGGGAGAAGTCTCAGATTTGATTTCTGTGCTCAATGCACATGGCATTCCGCCAGTAATTAGAATGCCAAGACCTAGCTCGGAGTATGTCTCCCGTCTTTTCGACCAGGGCGCGTACGGCATACTTGCACCCTATTGCGAAAACCTCGATGATATCAGGGATATTGTCCGTGCCGCCAGGCTACGCCCAATGAAGGGTGAGTTTGCACGGCGGGCGTTTGATGAGGATAGCTGGCCAAGCGACGACACAAAGAATCACCTGGCTGAATATAATGAGGGGCACGTAGTTATGATTGGCGTTGAGAGCGTCCCTGCCGCCGAGAATATCGAGAATATCCTCGATATTGGCGGCATTGATGCCGTGTTCATTGGGCCCGCCGATATGACTACATCAATGGGCATCCCCCGCGATTTCGACCATCCGCGCTTCGATGAAATGGTACGCCATATTGTTAGTGTGTGCAAATCCCACCAGGTCCAGGTGGCGGTCAATTTCCAAGGTTGGGAACATGCTGCGAAGTGGGGTAGCCAGGGCGTAAGCCTGCTAATACATGCATTTGATTACCGGGTGCTCCATGCAGCCTATCGTCGTGACCTCGAAAATATTGCCAATGCAATTGGTGATAAATCAAAAATTATTGCTGAAACGGATGCCCATATTTAGGCACCAAATTTGAAGGTGAGCCAATGACTACCCTTTTCGCCCTGCTGATTATCATGATACTCCTGGTGGTGGGGACTACCAAATGGGGTTTGCATCCCTTTTTGTCGCTGCTGCTGGCAGCCCTTGCAATGGGTTTTGTCAGTGGGCTGGATACTTCTGTAATTATCACTACCTTGACTCAAGGCTTTGGCAATACGCTAAAAAGTATAGGAATCGTTATCGCCTGCGGGACTATAATTGGCACATTTCTAGAACGCAATGGAGGCGCTCCTACGATTGCGGGTGCCCTATTAAGGGTCGTGGGCGATAAACATTCTCCTCTAGCCATGAGTATTACCGGCTTTATTGTGTCGATACCGGTATTCTGTGATTCAGGTTTCGTAATCCTTTCAACACTGAATAAGGCAATCAGCAAACGTACCGGATTATCGCTCGCCGTACTTGCAGTTGCTTTGGGAACGGGCTTATTGGCGACCCACGTATTTGTACCGCCCACACCGGGGCCGTTGGCTGCTGCTGTGGCTTTGGACGCTGATTTGGGGCTGGTCTTGGTGTTGGGCCTGCTTGTATCAATTCCTGTAGTGCTGGCTGGCCTGGCCTGGGCAACTTACTATTGTGCCAAATTCGATATCGCTCCCGAAGATTTGCCCGAAACAAAAGCTATTAACATCGCGCCTGCACCACTACTGGCGCTAGTGCCAATATTAATGCCCATTGTACTGATTGCCCTCAAATCAGTGGCTGAATACCCCGCGCATCCCTTTGGAATTGGTGGATTTGCCAAGTTGATAGGTTTCCTGGGCAATCCTGTAATTGCTCTCTTGTTGGGCGTATTTGCGGCATTCGTATCGGGAAGCAGAACTACCATGGAAGAGCGCTTCAATTGGGTAGGTGATGGCTTAAAAAGTGCTGGCATTATTATCCTAATTACTGGCGCCGGTGGCGCTTTCGGAAATATTTTAAGGGCCACCGATATCAGCGACACAATCAGTGGTTCGATGGTGAGTTGGGAGCTGGGAATTATCTTGCCATTCCTGATTGCGGCAGTTTTAAAAACGGCTCAAGGTTCGTCGACTGTGGCGATTATCACCACCGCTGCACTACTGGCACCATTACTCGATCCGTTGGGCCTGACAGCACCAGCTGCCCGGGCACTGGTTGTGCTGGCTATTGGTGCGGGCTCACTAACCGTATCCCATGTTAACGATAGCTACTTCTGGGTTGTGGCGCAGTTCAGCAATATGGACACGGCCACTGCGTTAAGGTGCCATTCAGCGGCAACTTTTTTCCAGGGCGCTACCGGATTGGCGACCGTAATGATCTTGAGTTTTATTCTTGTGTAATTCGAGCGATATCGTGAAAAAAATACAAATAATCGTCTTGCTAATAGGCACCTCGCTTTTTGCTCAGGGTGGAAAGGACTACGGCCAGTTTGCTCCGGATGACGCCTATATCGATAGCTCTGGTTTTGCATATTACGGTGCCGAAAATGAATGGACCAGGCGTATGTTCTCGGAGAAGGCCACCGGGCGTTTTTATAAACGTCGCGGCCAAAGACAAATGATCGAGATCATTGAGGGGCGTATAGATGAAGCGATCGGGCTTGCCAAACGCCGCCTCGCTGATGATAGGAAAGATCCTGAATCTCTCTATATTCTGACGGTAGCCTATGCTCGGCAAGGCAAGGCGAAGCTGGCCTACAAGTATATGCGCAAGGCCCTCAAGGCCGGATTACCTTTTAGCCGTTTTGTTGCTGGTCCTCGCGAGTTGCTGGAGCCGCTGATAAATTCAACAAGGTTTAAGAAATATTATGCCAACCATCCGATATCCATAGTGCATGGTCCGCTCCTGGGTGCGGTATCGGCAACCGGTGCCAATATCTGGCTGCGCACCGCCACGGCATCGGAGATCGAAGTAACTCTACGGCATCATACTGATTCCCAGGCACCAGTATCGGCAATAATTCGTACTGATGCCGCCGGGAATTATGCAGGCGTGGCAAAAATTGAAGGCCTGCTGCCTGATTCACAGTATAGCTATTCGATAAAAGTTGATGGACGGGAAATTGCGCCGGAGTACGAGCAACTGTTCGCTACCTATCCCGAACCTGGCGTTGCTAGCGATTTCAAGCTTGGTTTTGGCGGTGGTGCTGGCTATACGCCGCAGAATGAATATATGTGGTCCACGATAAGCCATCGCAATCTCGACGCGATGTTGTTATTGGGAGACAACGTTTACATCGATATGCCAACGCTGCCCGGTGCGTTCCACGACTACACATACTATCGTCTACAATCGCGTCCCGAATTTCGTGCCCTGATCAGTCACACACCAATATTTACGATTTGGGATGATCATGATTCCGGTATCGATGATGTGTGGATGGGACCATTCAAGGATAGGCCAGTGTGGAAAATGCCGCTGCTCGAGCACTTTAAATCCAACTGGGCTAATCCCGATGCGGGTAGCGCTGAATATCCAGGCTGCTGGTACAAATTCACCATTAGTGAGGTGGACTTTTTTATGCTCGATGGCCGTACGTGGCGTACCAATCCGTTTGCCCCCACTACCACCATGCTGGGGCCGGTCCAAAAAGCCTGGCTGCTCGACGCTCTCAAGACTTCAAATGCTACCTTCAAGGTGGTGATCAGTCCTGTGCCTTGGGCCCCGAATGCCAAGCCCAACAGTAAGGATACCTGGGATGGACATTCGGCAGAACGGGAAGAAATATTTTCGGCGATAAGGGACAACAGGATTGAGGGAGTGATACTGCTATCAGCTGACCGTCATCGGTCTGATGCATGGAAAATTGACGTCGAGGGATCATACCCCTTGTATGAGTTTTGCAGCAGCAAGTTGACCAACACTCACACACATGACAATATGCAGGGAACAATATTCAGCTACAACGAAAAGTGTTCATTTGGCGAAATCAGTTTCAACATGATTGAGGATGAAAAATCACTTACTTATCGAACGATCAATATTGATAATGAAGTTATTGATGTGTTCACTCTCGCCCGGGCGCAACTGGTGTTTGAGTAGAGCATGTATAGAGTTAAGGAGCAATTGGCATGATAAACAAACTACTAATTATCGCAATAACCGCAATGTTTCTGCTGGCTGGCTGCGGTTCTGGCGGAGACGTCTCAAAAATCGATGGCGCCTGGGATGCCCATGCGGATGAACCGATTAAGTATGTCGGTGAAAATCAGCCCGATAAAGACTATTACGATGGCGCTTTGCCTCATGCAGTTGGTGTACGCCATTACCAGGCCTATCGAGCCAATCGTTCCTTCCCTACGGAAGGAAACGCACCAGGCTTCACTTATAACCATCAGCCATACCTGGCATATTGGGGCGATAAGTTTGTCCTCCAGTTCCTGGAGGGTTTGTATCAGGAGCATACTCCGCCAACTCGAATCGCTTATGCAGAGTCCCAAGATGGTCGGACTTGGACCGCTCCAAGAGTATTATTCCCGGAGTACACTCTTCCAGAGGTTGCACAGGATGGCATTGTCATCCCCGCCGGCACCAAGTCGGTGATGCATCAGCGCATGGGATGGTATGTGGCCCCCAACGGTTTGCTATTGGCATCTGGTTTCTACAGCTTTGCAGCAACTCCCCGGTATGCCCCTAACAAAGGTTTGGGTATTGGTCGTGTGGTCCGTGAGGTTAAAGAAGATGGCTCATTCGGACCGATTTATTTTGTGCGCTATAACAGCCATGTTGGATGGAACGAATCAAACACCAACTACCCCCTATATACTTCAAGTGACGATGCAGATTTCGTGGCAGCCTGTGAATCTTTGCTGGCGGATAAGCTGGTTACCCTGCAATGGTGGGAAGAGGATCGGGGCGAAGATGGATTCTTCGTCATTAATCCATCAGGCAAGGTCGAACAGGATCCAACTGCCAACATTGTAGGATTCACCACCTCTGCCGGTGCTGGTAAATCCTTTGGCTACTATATCCGTCCCGATGGTATTACCGTTGGTGTATGGAAAAATGGCTGGGGCGCGCTTAGCAACGATAATGGTGCCACCTGGACTGACATCGCCAAAAATAAAAGCCTATGGACAACCGGTGCCAAAACCTGGGTCCAAAAAACTGATGACGGGAAATATTCGCTGGTACACGATCAGTCGGCCACTAAACGGAACCGTTATCCTCTAGCAATCATGACCAGCACAGATGGGCACGAGTTTGACAACCTGCTAACCGTTCAAGGGGAGGTGCCGCCGGAACGCTATCAGGGCATCCATAAGAATCCCGGTCCTCAATATGTACGGGGCATTTTCCCTGGCAACGGGAATCCTCCCGGCGACGAGCAGTGGGTTGCCTACAGTATGAATAAAGAAGATATCTGGGTGACAAGCATTCCGACACCGGTAACAGGTTCGGTGGCAGAACATGTAGCAGACGACTTCAACAACGCCGCCAGCGAAGCGGATGTAAAAATGTGGAATTTTTACATGCCGCAATGGGCACCGATTTCGCTAGCAAATGATCCTGCCGATTTCGACAATACAGTGCTCGAACTATTAGATGAAGAGCCTTATGATTATGCCCTGGCCGAACGCATTTTTCCTCGATCAGATCGAGTTGCTATCGGCTTCCGGTTGTGGATAGACGAGCTGAAGCGAGGCAGTTTTTTCGCCATGGAAGTTCAAAACGAGCATGGCGTAAGGCCTCTTAAACTACGTTTCGACGAGGCTTGGCTGAGTTTCAGCCACTTCAAGACGCGGGGTCCTAACCCGGTAAAACTTGAATTAGGACAGTGGTATGAGGTCAGATTGCTGATCAATTGCAGCACCCAGACATATGCAATTACCGTAAACGGTGAGGCGGCTCATGAGGCAATTGCGTTTGGGCAGCAGGTTGATTCGGTGAGCCGCCTGGTTTTCCGCACCGGTCCTTATCGTGGTGGGGCCCGCAAGTGGTTGGCCGATTCCGGAGAGCCAAGAGCCGGTGGTATGTATCGCGAAGATTTACCCGGAAGCGAGGCAAAATTCGGAACCAACCGCTTCTATTTGGATGATGTGAATACCAGTGCGGTACAATAATTCGAGCACGATAGCTGACCATAAAAGAAACAGTTTACAAGAGCGGAAAATGATAAAAATAGTACAACGATTCTCACTTATACTCGCCATTGGGCTACCGGTGTTTTATGCCTGCACCAACCGTGGTAGTGCCGATGAAATCACAGTGGCGCTCTGGCTTTTTGATGAGCCACTGGGCCTGTACCCCAGTTCCAGTATTGATGACCAGTCTGACAATGATAACATACTGACGATAGGCCCAGGAGGCAAAATTGTCGACGGCAAATTTGGGCATGGCCTTGAGCCAATTGAACAACCTGAGCTGCAGTTGCCAGTGCCGGAGGATTTACAGGGTTTGCCGGATGAAAGTACCAAGGGTGCTGAATTATTCGGGCTGGCACCGGTTGCTGTTCCCGATGGCAGAAGCATTGAGCCAATGAACTGGAGGAATGCCAATTTTGCCGCCCTTATGACAATGGGGGAGAATCATTTACGCAAGGAATCGGGCCATAAGAATCCCACCGATTCGAATTTGAACCTTGGCGATTTTGACTGGACTGTCGAGTTTTGGTATCAAGCAACACGTAATACTGGTGAAGTTGGCGTTGTGTTTGAAATTGGGGCTGGTCCACGTGGAGAGAATGACCAAGTCACTAGTTTGTTACTGAATGCTACGAATACTGGTTTCATATTCAAAAATCAGCCTACTGGTATTGAGGTCGCGATCCCATCGAATGCAGCAGCACTAGATCCTGCTGTTGGTGAGTGGCATCACCTAGCATTTGTGTATGAAATGCAACAAGATCAATTGAAACACTATGTTGATGGTGTACTTCAGCCCCTGGGAGACAAGGCTGTGTTCAAGATACTTCCACATGGTGATGAGGCCTATATGAGTATTGGCCGAAGTGGTACATGGGACAATCCTCTTCAGGGCAAGATGGATGAATTACGTTTTTCGTCTGATGATATTTATTCTACAAATTTTGATGTACCAGGTAGTTTGTCTCCCTATCACGGAACTGATCGTTTAGCAGATGAACTTGTAAAAGGCTTACCTCTGCTATTTGCGGATGACAAGAGTAGTGCACCGCTTCAATTAGGTGGCAGGAAGCATCTATTCATTGATAATGCAATTCTTGCTGAACAAGGCGACATTAGTTTTGTAGTAAATCCACCGAAACGGGCAGAGCGGGTTATTGATAATATTGAGGGATCATTCCGGAAGCACTTGACAGTTGTAGAGGATGAAGAAGGCTTGATCCGCATCTATAACAGCACAAATAAAGATTATCTTCAAGTTCATACTTCGCGCGATGGTATCCATTTTGAGAAGCCCAATGTGGGGCATGGTATAATCGAAGGTAAGACTAATATTGTTCTACCTGAAAATGTAGGTGGTCTTGGTAATCCCTTCATTGATCCTAATGGTCCTGATTATGAGCGTTGGAAGTATATTTCAGGTTATAACCGACGCGGTATTTACGTATATACTTCACCAGATGGCTATACCTGGAACAGAAATCACACTAGCCTGCTACCGTTTAGGTCAGGCACTCAATCCTGCTCATTCTATGATGAACAGCTCCAACAATATACAACATATCACAGATCAGGCATTTTTCATACTCCCGGCGATGAAACTATGCGTAGTTCCGTAGTTGTGGGTGTGACGGATCTTTTTAGTCCCGTTGAATTTGACCAGTTAACGCAAGCCGAATATCAGGAACTGGATAAGAGTTACCCACTGCGTGAGCCGTTACCATGGTATTTGGATAATGGCCCACTAACAGGTGGTGGTTTCGGAATGGAATTTGAGCACAAGTTTGATCCAATTCCTGAAGATCCCATCGGAGTAGATTTTTATATTACCAAGGCGCAGAAATATGAATGGGCACCCGATACTTATTTGGCATTCCCGATTGCTTATTTCCATTATGATGGTGATGGTCCTGCAACTAGGGCCATCCTTGGTACAGAGGAACGTGGTCGTGGATCAGGTCCACTGGAAAGCCAACTCGAAGTTAGCCGTAATGGTCTCGACTGGGAACGGTTCGCTCGTCCAGCATATGTCGGTATAGGACGACATCATGGCCGCAATGTTGTGACTGCATATATTGCACAGGGTATGGTTCGCAGAGGTGAGGAGATTTGGCAGTACTATTTTGGCGAAACCCAATATCATTCGGCTCATATCAAAGATTCAGCTGGTCGTGGTGTTTATCGCCTGGTACAGCGGTTGGATGGCTTTGTCTCGGCCGACAGCCCATATGAAAAAGAAGCCATAATGGTTACTAAACCATTCGTTTTCGAAGGCAACAGACTACAACTGAATATTGATACTGATGGAATGGGCTATGCTCAAGTTGGATTCATTGATGAAAGTGGTAGTCCGATTGAAGGATTTAGCGTGGACGATTGTATCTACATCAACGGAGATTTTATTGCAGAAAATGTGGAGTGGCTCAATAAAGGCGTTGATGTTGGTGAACTAGCTGGTCAAACGGTGCAGTTGGTCTTCCGTATGCGTGGATCAAAACTGTTTGCCATGCAATTTGTGAATAACTAGAATTTTTTGAGAGTCAAGTGATGAAAATAAATCTAATGAAAATAGCCAGTATTTGTATTGCAGTGCTATTCCTATCGTGCTGTTCTAATAAGGTTGATGGCGACCGGGCACAAATTGGCCCAATTACAGGTTCGGTCAAGTTATCGGATTATTCTGCGGTTTATTATGTTTCTCTCAATGGATCTGATGGGAATGATGGCAGCAAAACAGCCCCATGGAGATCGATACATCGTGCACTGATATCGATATCCAGCAACAGTGCTGTATTGGTTGGTGCCGGTAATTACACCGAAGGCACAATAGCTCTGGTTGCAGATGTTGACCTATATGGTGGTTATGCACAAGATTGGACAAGAGATATTGCTGCCAATCGCACCGTTCTTGATGGTAAGGGCAGAGAACGCATAATGATTGGTGCCAACAATAGCAAGGTAGACGGCTTTGTAATTGCCAATGGACTTGTGCGTGGTAAGGGTGCTGCGATTAACTGTGATGGCACCTCACCAATCATCAGCAATAATGTATTTGTGAATAATAAATCACTTAGCCCTGAAGATTGGTATCCAGAATATCGCCACGAAATTTCAAATGATGGTGGTGCGATTTATGCGGAGAACGGTGCCAATCTAATCGTTACGAATAATTTATTTGCCGAAAACCTAACAGAAAATGGTCGTGGTGCGGGTATTGCATTGCACAGTCGCTGTAACGGTGTTATCTCCAACAATGTTTTTTATGCAAATGTGGCTGGTCTTGATGATCTGATGCGTAGTAGCGACGGTGGTGCCATTTCAATCTTCGATTGGTCAAGTCCTCTTATCGAAAACAACATCATACTCAGCAATAAAGCATTAGCCAATAATGATGCCGGTGGTGTATTCATTGCCCTCTGGTCTTCGCCAGAATTCAAGCACAATATCTTGGTAGATAACGAATGTACCGACGATGCAGGTGCGTTGTTCATTGGTGGACAGGAACATCGCTATGATGCCCCTCTTGACACAATACCGAGGAAGGAAGATTTCTACGTTCAGGTGATTGGCAATGAATTCTACGGCAATCGCAATCCAATTGGGAATTCTGGTGTAATGCGCATGACCATGGAGAGCCGTGGTATCATCGCTAACAATATCATGTCCTTCAACAACGGTTTTTATATTCAACGCAGTGAAGCGACGGTAGTTAACAATACTATCCTCGAAAACTTCCTCTTTATAGAGACTAAAGAGGGACTATTACCAAGTTATGCTGCCAATAATCTTGTTTGGGGCAAATTCGATTTTGAGACTTCCGCAACAGTTGAATATAACAATTTCCGTGATGGTTATGAGGGTACCGGTAATTTTAGTGCGAATCCTATGCTCCAAGATGAGATAGAGAAATTGAATGTGGCCTCCTGTCAGTATTCCGCTGATCGATTTACAACCGTAATTGAACTGAATACAGACCCATCTCGAGAATATACATCGGACTATCTCGCTAACCGCACTGTGCGATCCGGCGACAAGTGGGGCGTTATCAAGGAAAACACTGGGAACTCAATTATCATTTGGGGAGATATGTCGGGTGTTGAGAGTCTGGATCTGATCCCCACCTACCAGTTGAAAGATGGTTCACCCAATATTGATAAGGGTACCGAGGTTCGTTTGTATGCCGTAGACATTGACGGTGATGTCCGTCCACAGGGCGCAGGGGTTGATGTTGGTGCAGACGAGGCCCGTCGTTAAATCTGGCCCAATAAATATTTAGATGAAGGAGAAGAAATGAGATTGAGAAATACAATGTTAACCTTTCTAGCAGTGATGGTTTTTGCGATGACCGGCTGTGAGAAGGCAACACCAGAGAGCACTTGGCAACCTACCCGCATCAACAAATGCATTGAGCTCTTCGTGCAAGGGCAGCCAGTATATTATAAAGGCGCTTATGGTGGGTATGAGAAGGGGCTGGAATTATCCCAAACATGGGCTGACTACATAGTCTACAATATGGAGCACAAACCGCTTAATTTTTCATTACTAAATGATTTTATGCGTGGATTAGTTGATGGCGGTTCAACACCCAGCGGGCACCGCACACCAACGGTTATTGTTGTTTTGCCCTTATTGGGTCTAGATGCTGGAACGGTCCAGGCAGGTGGTTGGATGGTTGAGCAGGCTCTTGCACAAGGCGTACATGGAGTACATTTAGCCAGGGCGAGAAATCCTGAGGCAGTGAAGAAATTTGTGCAAGCTGCTCGGTATCCGATTCATAAGCAGGCAATTGATGTTGTTGGCGAAGGACTAAGAGGATGGGGTAGTCACAAATTTGCAGCATGGGTGTGGGGTATTGACGAAGAAGAATACCTTTTAAGAGCAGATACCTGGCCTTTGAATCCAAATGGTGAGTTACTGCTTGGAATTAAAATCGAAGATCAGGTTGCACTAGCCAATACTGAAGTAACAGTTGCTGTACCTGGGCTGGCTTTTGCCGAGCATGGTCCACGGGATATGGGATTTTCCTTTGGGCATCTTGAAGGCCGTGCCGATCCACCAATACCACCTGAAGTAAATGCTGCTGGCGAACGAGTGCTTGCTGCCTGTAAAGCAAATGGATTGCAGTATCTCGATAATGTTCTGCCCGATAACGTAGCGCAAAAAGTTGATTGGGGAGTAGGCATTGGTGCTGGCAGTAATCACGCAGCTGCACTCGCCGGACGCGCTCACACGACTAGGAAAATGCCCTGGTAGATCCAAAAGAAATATTGAGAACCGTGGAGTTCGGTAGATATTGCGTTGTCAGGTCAAAATTATTTACATGATTTTTCTCTATCCCGGTATAAAGACGTGATTAAAGGAATATTTGTAGGTCATGGACACATGTGGGTGTATGATAAATTATTTGATTCAATAGATGTTTACGAAACGGATTCATTCGGTGATAATGGATGTTCGCCTGTCGAAAGGGTTTTCAGTCAATTTTTGGGGACAGTATTTTGCTCTTAATAATCAATTGAGCCTACCAAAGAGCGAGGTCAGCGTTGAGGATTTACTTCTCCAGCAACGTGCGATACTCACCAACTATCAGTACAACGGTGGCATAGAAATTTCGTACACCTTTGGGTCGATATTTAATCATGTGGTGAATTTTAGAACGTGATAGAATATTTATCAATTTGTCATAAAATATTACGATCATAGTTATGCTTTAGAACCAAATTTGGTTCCTGTGGGTGACGCTGTATAAGTGTCTAATAATACATGACTTGTCATAGTAATTATTGAAGAATAAATGTGCGAAGAAAAAAAGTTCTTGCATTAAAACCGAGCAATGCTCTAAATTTAAACTGAACAATGCTCTAAAGGTTCGGGAAAAATAGGAAAAAGCATTCTTTAACATAGCATAGAAAGGAGATCAACATGATTCAAATAGGTATGAAACAAGTGGCAGTAACAATGATGGCACTCGCATTGATCACAGGATCCGTCTTTGCTCAGGACAAAGGGATAGTATCAGGGCGTGTAACGGATTCACGTACTGGATTCTACCTTAGAGGTGCAAACGTTATTGTGGAAGGTAGCAATATTGGAACGGCCACTGACCGTTCGGGATACTTTCGCATAGCCAACGTTGCAACTGGTGAGCAGACGATTAACGTAACATATATTGGTTACGAGGCTACATTAGTTAATGTAACAGTTGAAAGTGGTGTAGATGTGAGTGTGGATCTATCATTAACTCCAAGTATCCTAGTGGGCGAAGGCGTGAGCGTTACTGGATTACTCCAAGGACAGAGAAAAGCCTTAAGCCAACAAAAAACTGCAACAAATATCAGCAGTGTTGTATCTTCAGAATTAATGAATACATTTCCTGACCTCAATACCGCAGATGTATTGCAGCGTGTATCAGGTGTAAACGTTCAAAAAAGCCATGGTGAAGGTCGTTTCATCTTTATTCGTGGTACAGAGCCTCGCATGACTTCAGTTACTGTGAATGGCGAAAAAATTGCAACACCTGAAGATGAAGAACGTTACGTTGCTCTTGATGTAATTTCATCGAATCAACTTTCCTCAATAACTGTTTCAAAAACATTGCTTCCTGATATGGATGGTGATGCTATCGGCGGTACAGTGAATCTTGAGACTCTCTCAGCATTCGACGTTCCAGGTACAGTTACTAACGTTATGTTCTCAGGTGGTTATAACACCCTTTCTGCAGCACCAAATTATAAGAGCGGTGTTAATTTCTCCAAGCGCTACGGGAAATTGGGTCTTGCTCTCAGCACAAACTATCAGCGTGCCGTTCGTCAAACTCAAGATAACGAAGCTCGCTGGGATGCTGATGAAGATGATGTTACCGGTGAATTATCCAATTTCAGGCTAGATGATATGGAATTGATGGATTATGCCAATGACCGTACTCGCTACGGTTTCACTGGTCGCATCGATTTTGTTCAAGATGATAATAATCGCTACAACTTTGGCGTGATGTACAACAAACGTAATGATTACCAAAATCGTAACGTATTTCGTGTGCGCATTGGCAAAGGTGACTACGTCAACGATACTGATATCGAAGACGCAAGAGCTGTACGTTACATGAAAGAGCGTATGGAAGAGCAGACTATAACTGTGCTAAACGGTGGTGGTAAAAATGCAATTGGTAACATGAATATTGATTACAATTTCGCATATAGTTTTGGTATGCAGGACAAAGCAGCTCCCAAGGGTCAGATTGCCCCAGAGTTTGAACTTCGAGGAGTCAATTTAACTGTTGGCGATATCCATTCAGACTCACCAACACTTGAATTTACGAACCTTGATGTTGCTGATGTTTATGATCCTTCAAATTATAAACTTGATGCATGGGATTGGCGTTCAGAAAATACGACAAACACAGATGTGATTGCCGGAGTAAACATTAGTATGCCTGTTGATATCGGTAATATTTCCACTACAATGAAGGTTGGTGGTAAATACCATTTAGTCACAAAAGACCGCGAAGATGATCGCGTCAAATTCAAATGGAAAGGCGACGATGATCTAATGATGACTGATTTCGCTGGCGATGATCTTGGTGATGACTGGCAAGGTGGTAATTATAAATTTGGTCCTGGATTTGATGTGGATGCATTACGTGACTTCTTTAACGATAATCAAGCTGAAGGAAAACTTGAAGGGTCGATTCGTTACGACGAGAAATTTGGTGAATTGTACGATGCTACAGAAAATATCACTGCTGCCTACGGTATGACTACTGTTAACATGGGTGCCTTGATGTTCATTGGTGGGGTACGTTATGAAGGTACTGCAACAAATTATACAGGTACTCTTTTAAATTACGATGCTGATGGCGATTATCTGGATCATAGTCAGGTTACTGAAGAAAAAGACTATAGCCATGTGTTGCCCAATATTCAGGCACGTTACGCTTTTGATAGCAACACAAACATTCGTTTCGCATTCACAACAGGTGTTGCTCGCGCTAACTACTTCAACCTGATTCCTTATGTGTGGCAATATCCTGAGGATAACGAAATGATTCGCGGAAATTCCGATCTTGTTGCTACCACCGCTTCCAATATCGATTTCTTATTCGAGCATTATCTTGGTGGAGTTGGTATCATTTCAGGTGGGTACTTCTCGAAGGCACTTGACGATATTATCTACACAAGCACTTTTGAAGAAGATATAGCAGGCGAGACCTGGGAGGTTGAGCAACCAGTGAATGGCGGTAGCGCATCGTTGGTGGGATATGAACTTAACTGGATGCAGCAGTTTACCTTCTTACCTGGAGTGTTGGGCAACTTTGGTGTATATGCTAACTACACCCATACCATTGCAAAAGATGTTGAATTAACATCGCGTGATCGTACTGATCAATTGCCTGGGCAAGCAGCGGATGCTGGTAACTTGGCAATCGTGTTCCAGAATGAGAAAATTAACACTCGTTTGGCTTGGAACTACAATGGTGAATATATCGATGAAGTTGGCAAAACAGCCGATTGGGATGAGTGGAGAGGTAGCGAGTTGCAACTAGACTTCTCATCTGCATATAATTTGACTCCAACATTAACAGTCAATTTTGAGGCTAATAATCTTACTGATGAACGCCGTCGTGATTACTACGGTGTTTCGACTCGCATTAAACAGCATGATATGTACGGACGTACAATCTACTGTGGCTTGAACTGGAATCTATAGAATGAATTGAAATCAGTTTATCTGATTAATCTATTTGTATGAAAACCGCAGCGGTTTTAAGGAGTATTCTCCTTAAAGTAACTGCGGTTTTTTCTTTGCATGAATTCATTTAAAGTTAATAATTCCTTAATTTCCGGTTTAACACACGATAACATTGCTTACTGAAAAGTATATTTCTACCAAATCATCGTTCTTGGCGATTATTTGTGGGTCAATTAAATTTAACCTATCAGCAGGGCTAATATTTATAATTATACACTATTAAAAAAGAAATTTAGCATGCGCAAATCACAATTTTACCCAGTAGCGATTATTGCATCGATACTATTCTTTTCTGTCAACTGTTCCAGCGCAAATAAGGCGCCAAAGTCAATAATATTAATTGTTGCCGATGGTGCCGGGATTGGGCATCAGACGGCGCTATATTACCTAACAGATGATTATGCTCCAGCTAGGTTCGAGAACGTCGGTCTCGTTACTACTTACATGCTAGGTAAAGATAAAGTAACCGATTCAGCTGCAGGAGCCACGGCGATGGCTCCAAGGATCTACTTCTAGCGGGAAACTTCCATGGG
>CEQE01093158.1_pt1 | contig 28161 bp, 15 predicted proteins | sample 356201 | NCBI WGS metagenome assembly CEQE01 (sample SAMEA2619970, study PRJEB7988) | marine metagenome | biome: marine biome (ENVO:00000447); feature: mesopelagic zone (ENVO:00000213) & marine oxygen minimum zone (ENVO:01000065); material: "saline water (ENVO:00002010), including plankton...
CTGTCAAAAACAGAGCAGTTTGAAGTCATTCGACTCAGAAAAGGGGCACTGTCTGGTGCCAAGTTAGTAGATGTGGCTGACTTTTGGCGAAAGTATGAAGATGCTGCCCGCTCAGCCAGTGCGCTTAACCTGGCTTTTAGTAATGCCATGGCCAAAATAGAAGGAATGAAATTGGCATTGGCAAACTCTACTGCCGATGCCGGAGATATTGACAAGCGTATCCATGATCTCCGTATGGAAATTCTGGAACTGGAAGGCAAAGTATCCGGTAACCAATCCAAAAATGAACCCGGTGAAAAAACAAAACCAACAATCAGTGATCGCCTGTTCTCCGTCTCTCGTGGCGTAGGTCAGTCAACTTACGGCCCTACTGAGACTAACAGAAAGAGCCTGGAGATCGCTATGGATCAGTTGGCAGAAGCCAAGAGAGACTTGGAGTCAGCACAGAAGAAAATGTACGAACTGGCACAAGACTTGCTTGAAGCGGGCGCACCCTGGATAGAGGGGGAACCTCTTCCTCGGCGTTAGAGTCAACTTTGAATAGATCGGGTTGACTTTCACCAAATACTTTGAAACAGTAAAGTCAGCATCTGAAAGTTGAAAAAGACACAACTGTTATAACTGCATATTTGGCAGCACCCTGATTTGGATGTACGACTTTTCAGAAACAGACAGAAGATTCCAACAAGATCTTATTGAACCATTAAATTGAATACTACCCTGTATATTCTTTTATTTATTCTCGGTTTTTTCGCCGGATGCCTTTTCGTTTTCATCTACAGCCTCAAGACTATCAACCAGATACATCGCGACTACCGTGAGGGGAGGTATGACATTGAAGGTGAGGAAGAACTAGAAGAAACAGATAAGGCACTGTCATAAAACTAGCATTCACCCATTCACTTCTTTATGGGAACAATCCTATAGAGTATGCCCGGCTCCTCAACAGCCACGTAAATGTATCCGTCTGGCCCCTGCTTTACATTTCGTACTCTACCGATGTTTTTCAGCAAGACCAATTCGGACAGAACTTTTTCATCCTCAATCTTGCAGAGGTTGAGATACTCAAACCTGAGTGAGCCTACAAGCAGGTGCCCATCCCATCCGGGGTAACGGTCGCCGATAACAAAGGTCATTCCCGACGGACCGATAGAAGGTATCCAATAGTGAAAAGGGTCTCGCATACCTTCCTTTTTTGTCAACGTTGTAAATACAGTCCCGTTATAATTAATACCGTAGGAAACCAAGGGCCATCCGTAGTTCTCACCTTTCCTTACGATATTGATTTCGTCGCCGCCGCGTGGACCGTGTTCATGGGACCAGATAGTGCCTGTGACAGGATGAATGAAAAATCCTTGCGGATTCCGGTGCCCGAATGAATAGATGCTCTTCACGGCCCCGGGTGTATCGACAAAAGGGTTGTCAGAAGGAATCGAACCGTCATCGTGTGTCCTGTGAACTTTGCCTGGGAAACGGGTGAGATCCTGCGGATTCGTATCTCTTGAGCCCCTATCTCCCACAGTCAAAAAAAGGTAGCCCTCCTTGTCAAATTCAAGGCGCGATCCGTAGTGTATTTCTGTATCACCATAAGGAAAAGCCTCAATAATCAGTTTTTCTTTCGTAAGCCTGTTTCTCTTCAGCTTATATCGCCGGACAGAGGTAGAGCTGACGGTCTCGCCGTCCTCCATTTTATGGCTGGAATACGAAAGATAAACCCATCCGTTCTTCTCGAAATTCGGATGCAACTCAACATCGAGAAGGCCGCCCTGCCCCTCCGCATAAACTGAAGGCCCTCCACGAATTATAACTTTCTTACCATCCTTCATAACCCGATAGATCGCTCCATCTCTATCAGTTACGAGGATATCACCATTCGGTAGAAATGCCATGCCCCACGGAATTCCCAGATCTGAAGCAATGACTTCCAAAGTATAGTCAAACTTCTCGGCGTTATAAACTTCAGTAGGTGAAAATGCTTGCTCGAAGTCGTACACCTTCCCCTCCTCAATCCCACTGAGGATATAGTCTACAAGTTCATTAATCTGGGATTCCTTGAGCATAACGCCGAACGCCGGCATAGCTGCATCCGATCCGCCCCGTCCTTTATGGATTGACTCGAAAATTGTTGAAGCCGAGTTGCCGTACTTCCATTTTCTATCTACGAAAGTCTGCATGGTAGACCCGTGGCAGCTTGCGCAATAGTTAGTATAAATCGAACGGGAACGGTCCTCGGCCGAATCGGCTTCGGCCGAATAATGATTGCGGCCCAAACTTCCTTCCCAAGACAAACTTACTCCTGTGGTGGACAGCACCAACAACACAATACTAATTGATCTAATCATATTTACCTCTCGTATAAAGTTAGATTCAAAACTTCACAATCTTTGCGGCACCGAACTTCTTGGAATCAACATAGAGTACGGCAATATAAACCCCACTGGAAGCGATCCTTCCATTGCGATTGTAGCCGTGCCAGCTTGTTTCATAAACCCCCGATGGCCGATGACCTCTTGCAATACTTGTAACGTAGTGCCCAAGAATATTATATATCTTCACCTCTACCATGCCGTCTTCTTCAGTATAGAACTGAACATTCGCGGAGCCAAGAAAAGGATTTGGGTAAACAAATAGATTAGATTCGTTTGACGTATCAATAAGTGCGAAGGACGGAGCAGTTATACGTTGAAATTGAGAATTTCTATCTCCTGGTGTACCATATTCCTTAGAAAGAGACCAGTTCTCACCGACCGAGTTGTCGAGGTCAGGATTGACCAGTTCGATAGTCTGACCAGAATCATCTTGCTTCCTGGGCCAAGGATCATTCGTCTCATAATAAACTTCATCAATCACGACTCTCTCCTGATTATACAGTGTGAGACTGTCTCCTTTCGCGCTGAAACCGAAGTTGAGATCACAAACCAGTGAAATATCTGAACCAAAAACCGAATTGAACTGATCACATTCCCTGCATATTACAAGATACTCTCCACTCCCAATTTGGGTGTTTTCCGGAAAATGGAACTCCTCTCCGCGGCCATTGGATACATACCAGTTCTCTAGCTGAATTGTACTAACACTTCCGTTGTAAAACTCTAACCAGTCACCTGGATCGGCCACGTTCAAAGAACTATAATTGATCTCATTAATAACAAGAGAACCTTCGATTGAATCAGGAGCAAAGACCGCGGTTAGGCTTTTTCCGGCGCTGGGAAGAACAGAAATCACGTCGTTGATGGAACCGTTGCCTCCTTCCCAGTGGGAGAAGTTGAAACCGGGATTCGGTATAGGCGCCAGCTTAATGGGAACTTCACCAAAGTACTTCCCCGTCCATTCCTCCTGTTCAATAAACAGTGTATTCAGATTGACTAAACCGCCTTCGGGTGGTTGAACACCCACAGTAATTTCCACCTCAGAAGGATATTGAAAATACTCCTTTAAATGCTTTCTTATTATTTCAGGCCTGAAGTTCACAAAAATTTGGAGTTTGCTGAGTTCATAACGATAGTCTCCTTGAGACCTGTCCCATCTGTCAAGATGCCTAGGCAAGGAAAGCTCAATTACACTGTGAAGTTCTTCGATGACACGGAGTGTGTTTTCCGGAGCAAGTGTTGTATTCAATAGATCAAGATACCTGTTCACGAATTGAGTCTTGAACCCTTCGTTTTCCAGAAGTTTCCTAAATATAAATGTCGACCATGCCGGATTTGGCCATGCATTTCCCTCCGCTTCGGTCGTATTGGTTGCATGATGGATGTGATTTACATAATATCCTGTCGTCCCGTCTTCCCACCAATCGTCCCACAAACCGTAACCGGTATCGGTATCGTAGATAATCCATCTCCACTTGCCTCCTTCATTTCTGGAGCGCCAGAATTTGTTGTTATTGGCTGGCCAATCAATATTACCAGCAAAGGTTTCCATTACCTGATAATCAATGAAATTATCTATGTCAATCAGAGAAGAGATGTGTTGGTAATTCAAATCTGATGCCAGATCGTAGTTCTCCAAAAATCCTATAATCTCATTGTAATTATCCAAATCACCGTGCTTGATTATTGGAATCGGCACTTCCTTGTACTCAAGCAGGTCCAGTTCTTCTTCAGCTACAAAATGATGGTGCTCTATGAAATGTTCACTTATCTTTTCCCGAATGTTGTGAATTCCCCAATACTCACCATTGAGATAAACAACTGATGGACGATATGCCTGAAAATCTAGGTTCTTATTTCCCTTCACCAAGCTGTAAGTGATCGCATCACGAATCATAGTCGACCACCAATCATTCCCACTGTTCCTGAGTATAAAGGATTCAAACTCCATAAGTGGTATTTTGGGAAAAAGTTTATAACTCAATTCACCAATATCGTACCGACTGCGAAAAAGAATTGCCAGTGACTTTTGTTCGAATCCAGTCGACCCTCCTCCAAAAATTTCTGCCCCAGCTCTATGGTTGAAAGCGACTGAGCCATCATTTTCAAACATTTCTATATTAACGGGCACCTCGATGTCAATAAGACTCTCACCCTCCCACTCGATTTCTTCATATATCCCGTTTTCTCCCCAAAGATTGTCCGGAGCGGTAGATATTGAAAAAACCGGTAAACCGTGATCTGAATCATTGATGAAAAATGTTCTGGTAGAAGTCTTGCTTTTCACTCCGGTGGAGGCATCAAGCACTCTGGCTCTCAGAACCGTTGTTTCGGTGAACTGAAGAGGTTCTGTGTAGAGCCTTGATGTAGAATCGGGCTCAGAACCGTCTGTTGTAAACCGTACATCACCACCCTCAAAGTCCGAAGAAACATGAACCTCAACCCGATTGGTGTAGAATCCCCCGTCTTGCTCAATGTTAGGAAGGGCGATTTCGATGATGGTTTTAGAACCTTCCGAAGTGTTCGGAGCACCAGGGGTTGGTGTCTTGAAAAACAACCAGTGTGCACTCCCGTCCGGTTGCCTTCCACGGGAATAATCAGGGGGAATGTTCCCTGTGAAGACAGAGTCTATTAACTCACCATCAGGATTGGAAAGCAGCAGTGGTTCACCGGCCGATTTAATCTTGAAATCCGTATGGGGATTGTCAGTCCCATCTTTTCTGTCTTTGCCCGAGGCGAAGACCAATAGGAAACTTTTCCCCAAAATCTCGATGTTCCCGAACTTCCAGCGGGCCGGTAAATCCACGTTGTCCGACAGGCTGTACCCCTCCAAGCTCACAGCATTAGAATCGCTGTTATAGATTTCGAGCCAGTCGGAGAACTCGCCATCAATATCGGCGATTGTAGTATCGTTTTTTGACATGACTTCATTGATATAAAGCTGTTGAGCTTGGACAAATGTTTTCGTAAGCATCATAACAATGAGCGTCACAAATGCTTTTTTGTAGCTCAATGGCTCGATCTCTTAAGGTTGACTAAGGGGTTGGATAAAATATAGGGACAGCTAGAGAGAAACAGCTCCACTCTGGAGGAATCTTTGTTTCAGGACCTTTACAACCTCGGGGAACTCTTCGTAAACATCATTTGTCTCGTAAGAATCATCTTTAAGATTAAACAGATCTCCTCGATTGAGCTAATCATCCCCATCCGAGAGGAACTCTTCTTTTTCCAGCCTGCCCGTAAGGAGACTTCTCTTCAATCTCAAACCCATGATGTTATTCTATCCTCAATTTCTTCCTGAGTATTGTCTTGTCAATTTGAACAACTCAGGGAAGGCTTCATCCGAATCACCATAATAATCCTTTAGTTCGAAGAGTTCACTTATCAAACGCTCACGAATTGATAAGAATTTTGGGTTGTCATAGATGTTGTTTAACTCATTGGGGTCGTTCTTGAGATCATACATCTCCCAATACGGTTCTCCATCCCTAATAATATTCCCTTCATAGCTCCAATGTACGGTAGGATAATATTCATCATAAGAATAACCTAACCCCTTGCTGTAAAAATAGATGAGCTTATAATCCTTGGTCCGTATACCATAATGTCCAGGGATGTTAAAGTGAGCTCCGTGCATCCAGTATCGGTAATACATGGACTGGCGCCAATCCTCTGGCGTGTTTCCTTCAACAAGATCACGAAGGCTTTCACCTTGAATATCCTCAGGAATTCCTACATTTGCATAATCGAGGAACGTACTTGCAAAATCTATATTGGTCACTATGTCATTATTGACAATACCGGACTGCACAGCCTTGGGATATCGGATCAGTAGGGGAATTCGTAGCGACTCCTCGTACATAAAGCGTTTATCGTACATACCATGTTCACCGAGGTAAAACCCTTGGTCTGAAGTATATACGACAATAGTATTATCAGTCAGATCGTTATCATCAAGATACCTGAGAACTCGGCCAATATTCTCATCGATGGATGCTACGCAGCGAAGATACCTCTTGATATAGGATTGGTATTGCGCGGCTTTACGTGCTTTCCCCGATAAGTGGCCGGTTTCATTTTCGTAAAAAGTGTGATTTTCGCCAATCTTTTGAGTCTGGAGTTTTATACCATATCCGCGCGTGCCATAGTCATCGTAGAGGGTTGATGGCTCTGGAACGTCTATATCGGCCAAGAAATCTTCATACTTTTCGTTGTATTCCCACTCGTCATGCGGAGCTTTGTAGTGGAGAAGCAGGCTGAACGGTTTATTCTTGGGTCGGTTTTCAAGAAAATCCAGAGCAAAGTCCGTATTTATGTCCGTGACATGACCGCTGTAACTGGTCCCCACGCCACCTTCAGGATCACGCGACCACCCTTTTCCCATTTCGCAATAGATAGGGTCATGATAACGACCTTGTCCCACCATCACTTTCCAGTAATCAAAACCCTTAGGCTCCGTATGCAAATGCCATTTCCCTATCATCCCGGTGTAATAGCCCGCTTGCCGAAGTAATTTGGGAAATGTTGTTTGATCATCAGAAATCTTCTCTTCTAAAGTATAGACACCGTTCATGTGGCTGTACTTGCCAGTCAGGATTGACGCCCGACTGGGTGTACATATGGAATTAGTACAGAAAGCGTTATTGAATCGCATTCCTTCATCAGCCAAACGGTCCAAGTTTGGTGTCTTAAAAATCTCAGCAAGAAAACCTCCGTACGCGCTGACAGCTGGCACCGCATGATCATCCGACATAATAAAAATGATGTTCGGTCTAGATCTGGCTGAGTTATCAACTGAACTACACCCCACTATGAGTGACGTAAAACCGGCAGTAAATAAAAGCTCCAAAATAGATTTACTCATGCCATTATATCCTCAATCTTTGCTATGAAAAAGAGCCTTGGCAGGGATAGCTGTCTTTTCAATAGTCGGGCCTGAATAACTTACTTCAAGACCCTTCCCGCCTTCACCCTGAAAAAATATAACTGTTATAGGATGGTTACCTTTATTAAGAGCGATCTGACCTGACTGTTCAGTCATTCCGTGAGTATAATCGTTATTTACAACAAGCTTGTCGTGAATAAAAAGTTTGCTACCGTCATCAGAATCAGAATAGAAAGTGTATATTCCATTCGCTGGAACACGAACAAAACCAATGAACTTCAGCCCAAAATAATCATCGGATTCTCTACTCTTCAGATCCAAAACGGATGTCACACCAACACTTTTTGGAGTTAAAAGCGAAAAATCGGGCAGTTTTCTAAAACCCTGTGGCCCCTGGGAACTATTATCGAAGGAGTTCTTATCGTAGTATTCATATTTGATACCTTTGGAAATTTCATTATTAACACCGGAAATCGTTTTCACTTTTGTGAATGTTTTCTCATTCACATCACTAAAATTTCCGTTCCCCCAGTACGTAAGCGCCTTTATTTTGGTGGTGCGATCTATCTTGATAGTGTCATCAAATAAGAAAGAAGATTCATCGGGATCACTACCATCAGTAGTATAGTATATCTTACCTTTCTTTTGCTCATTTAAAATATTGACCTCCATATTTTTCAAAAACATCTCCCCATCTGACAAAAAATATGGTGGCAAATAACCCGTATTGATCTTTATAACTTCTTCTGGTTTCATTTTGATGATAGCTCTGTCATAAGTCATTAGGCCATTTACTTCGATTTCTACATCAGTTGTCTGGGTATATACAGCAGCCGATAAACCAGCCTTAATCATCCACTGAAGCTCACGGTAAAGATTAGCATAAGCCTGAGTTAATTCTTCTGCTGTGGTAAAATTTCTGTAACCCCAATTGTCTTTTTCTAACCAAGTATGATTCTCTACCGGCAGGCCTAGACCTCCAAACTCACCAAGAACTATGGCTCTTTTTTCCTCTACTTCAGGCATATCAGGTCCCGGATAAGAGTGGATATCATTAATATCTCCAACTTTTCGATCAGCCCACCCACTAGCCGGATTTACCAGGCGTGTCGGATCAAGTTTTTTTACCATATTTGTAATGGCTCTTGTTTCAAACTGCCCCCAACCTTCGTTAAAGGGGACCCAAACAATAATGGATGTGTAATTTCTTAATTGGTTTATCATCTCCGTGATTTCAAGCTTGAAACGATCTGATGATTCATCTGATCTAATGGCATCCGGTTCATTTCGATCTATATATTCTCCGCCGCTGGGCATATCCTGCCAAACTAGAATTCCCAGTTTGTCACACCAGTAATACCAACGCTCAGGCTCAATTTTCACATGCTTCCGAATCATATTAAAACCGAGCTGTTTAGTTACCTCAATATCGTAACGAAGAGCTTCGTCAGTAGGTGCGGTATAGAGCCCGTCAGGCCACCACCCCTGATCAAGAGGACCGAGCTGGAAAGTGAACTTGTTGTTCAGCAGGAGTTTGGTAATTCCGTCCTCTGCTTTTCCGATGGAGATTTTACGCATTCCAAAGTAAGAGTTGACTTTGTCAGCAATATTGTTGTTTTCCAGAAGATGCACCTCTAAATCATAGAGAAAGGGATCTTCAGGTGACCACAATCTTGGGTGTGTGACAGATACAATTGCCTCCCTATTAGCGGGACCGGAATAGTTAACAATTTCAGTTTCTCCATTTTTTATCGCAATATTGATTGAATGCTCTGGCCCGATTCCCCACACATCGGTATTTATTGCAACCGTTCCTTCGTCTACATTGGAAATCACTTCTAATGATTCTATAAATCCTCCTGAATTTCCTACCGGTTCAATCCATACTGTTTGCCAGATTCCGGTGAGAGCTGTGTACCAGATTCCACGTGGCTTCAAAACTTGCTTTCCACGGGGAATCTCTTCAGTATCTGCGGGATCCCAAACTGCAAGTGTTAATGTTTGATTTGATCCTGGTTTAATGTAATCAGTGATATCAAAGCTGAATGCATCATAGCCACCACGGTGTATTCCAATTTCATTTCCGTTGACCCAGACTTTTGCCTCCCAATCCACCGCACCAAAATGAAGAATTACTCGCCTATTCTCCCATGAAGAGGGAAGTTGGAATGTTTTTCTATACCATAATTTCTGATCAGGAGTAACTTTCCTCTTAACACCCGAAAGTGCCGATTCAATGGGAAACGGTACCAGGATCTTACCTTGGCCTTTCTCAAAAGTTGATGAGTTCTTCGGTAAAACCGCGTAATCCCAAAGGCCATTTAGATTCATCCACTCATCCCGGGACATTTGCGGCCTTGGATATTCAGGGAGAGGGTTGTCGGTATCAACATCCTTTGCAAACTTACTTAGGAGACCATCTGAGGGTATCTCCCACGAAGCAGATTCGGAACCGGCACAACCTAGAAATAACTGGAGTAATGTGGTGACGACAAGATTCCTTTTCATGAATTTATTCTCCATCATGTGGTGGCCTAGTCAATCCTGCAGGCAAACTTGTTTCAAAGGCAAATTCGGTCAGTTTGTAAGTCTTGGATGTGACAACTGGCCAATTATCATTCCAAACCAACTCTCGAAGTCCGAGTTTAGCCCGGCCATCATCTTCACTATCATAATAATGAAATGAAAAGCAATACTTTCCCGCTTCATCCTGAAATATCCCGGCGTGGCCCGGCCCAATGAATCTGCCTTCACTTTCAAGAACCAAACTTCCACCACCATCGAACATGCTCTTCCCTGTTTTGTCCATATAGGGCCCGATGGGTGATTTCGACCTGCCTACAAGAATCCGGTAGTCACTGTCAACACCATTACAACACCGATCCCAGTTCACAAAAAGATAATAGAAACCGTTATTCTTGTAAATGAAGGGTGCTTCAACATTGTTTTCTGTGTATTCCGTATCCCCATAATTCGCCAAGTGTGTGTACGCGGGGTTTTTAGGCGTCCAAACCGGATCTGCTGACACCGGAATATGCCCTGTCTCCGGATCAAGCTCAACAATCCATATTCCTCCATAGCCGGGAGCGCCTTCCAATCCGTGAGACCCAAAAGAAAGCCAGAGATGGCCAACATAATCTTCAAAAACCGACGGGTCAATTGCACAGGGCCCACCATTATCGTATGTATATTTATCAGTGCTAACAACCGGCTTGCCATCATCAACCCAGTCAATATTGGGGGTAGTGCCCGTCCCCACAGCTCGCCCGATGGAGGCAACACCATCTTGTCCTGAGAATGACCAAGTGGAGAAATACATAATCTTACGATCTGGAAAAGGAAGATCCGGTGCCCAGAATTTCTCCCGGTTATCTGGGTAGAGTGATTTCAGCCACTCTGGCGTATTCTTCTCTGACAGCACATCGTTTGCTGCAAGCCATATGCCCTTTTCAGCTGAATAGTACCGGGCCTTAATTCCCTTGTCATCAGAACCCCCGGTCGTGCTGAAAAGCATATACTTCCCATCAAAGTTTCTGATGGTGGTAGGATCGTGAACTCTAATATAGTTATCCGATTTATTGGCGCCGCATCCAGAAGTCAAGAGAATACATAGTATTAAAATAAAAAATCGTTTCTTAGACATAAACATCGCCATGAATATTAATCCCGACAATTGATTTACTTTGTTGAAAAACGATAAATAGTAGTTTGTTCATATGTCTCCCCGGGTCCGAGAGTCACAGGAGGGAAATCAGGCTGATTTGGTGAATCAGGGAAATGATCGGCTTCCAGACAGAGAGCAGATCGATGGTGATAAATCTTGCCCTCCTTTCCCGTGATGGAACCATCGAGGAAATTCCCTGAGTAGAACTGCATACCCGGCTCAGTTGTAAACACTTCCATAAATCGGCCCGATCTTAAATCATAAAGTGTAACTGCCAGATTTAAAGAGCTATCCCAATTATTGAGGACCCAATTATGGTCGTATCCCAGTCCAAGCGTAATCTGTTCATCATTAGCATTAATACGTTCACCTATAGCCTTGGGATTTCGAAAATCTAATGGAGTTCCAGTGACATCCCTTATTTCGCCTATAGGAATCAAACCTTCCCGAACTGGTGTAAAAGTATCCGCATTTATTGTCAACACATGATCAAGAATCTCACCATTTCCTGCACCAGCAAGATTGAAATAAGAATGATGGGTCGGATTTAATATGGTCAGCTTATCTGTCTCTGCCGCATAATCAATCTTGAGACCATTATCATTAGTCAATGAATAGGATACTGAGATACGCAAATTACCTGGATATCCTTCTTCTCCATCCTTACTCAGGTAGGTCATTTTCAAAGTGGGAACCCCCCGGTGATCAATTATCTCTGGGGCCCATATTCTCTTGTTGAAACCCTTAATGCCACCATGAAGATGATTCTCCCCATCATTTCGGGCTAGTTCGTATTCAACACCATCCAATACAAACTTTCCATCAGCAACACGGTTCCCTATTCTGCCAACTGTTGCCCCAAAGTAAGAACGATCCTCCACATATTCCTTAAGAGTTTCATATCCCAAAACAATATCCGCTAGCACACCTTCCTTGTCAGGGACAAAAAGTGAGGTAACAATGGCACCATAGTTTATGATAGTTACAATCATCCCATCCTTATGGCTGATTTTGAAAAGGTCAACTTGTTTGCCTTCATTTGTAAGGCCGAAAGGTTCTTTCTCAATCATAATGGAATTTGTTTTTAAATCAGCACATGTAGTGAATAAAAACAGAGCTACCAGATATGATATCCAGGAGGTCATATGCTTCATCTGTTTCTCCTTTATAACGAATCACGCAATAATAGCACTCTAAAAAGGTTCTATTATTCATCAGACCTAAAGATTAATGAATGATAAAGGAATCTAAGTTAATTTTTCTAGTTCCACTGAAATTTATTTCGGACAAATATTGAATAAAATGAAGCTTCAATATTAAATTCCAATTATGAAATGCAACTTCTACAGACTCGGTTTCCCTTGCTTAATTATCTCTTTGTTGATTATCTCATGCGAAGAAGAGTTAACCTACGATCGTACTCTGACCGGTTCATGGAAGAAAGGAGGAAACGACCTGGTCATTTCTGCGGATTCCACTTTTTATGCATTTTGCCAAGGATATTGTTGGGCTAAGGATGGAAAAGAAGACACTTATGCAATTATAAAAGATTCGTTAATAACGTTTGATTATGATGGGATATACAAATTTAAAATATCGGGAAACGGTGCAACACTCAGATTCGCCATTTACACTTCTCTGTTAACTGGGAGGGATGATTTTATTGTAGGTGATTGGGATAGAATAGAATAAGAAAACTTTCTAACAAAACATTCAACTTTGAATTTAGGCAATGAATTTTATTTTATAATCCTAGTATAGCATACGCCTTGCTTGTGGGTTATTTTAGTTCCAAAAATAACTCTTTGAAAAAGAACGAATAAGTTTGGGTTTTAATTCGCTGAACCAAGATCTGAGGTATGAATAGATTTAAAATGCTCCCAAATAGCTTCAAATTGCTTTTGAGCATCTCCCCCATAGTGATTTGTAAGAAAAGTTTTCCCTGAGTCATCAGTGTATCGGGGCATCATTGTGTCCTCAATTATTCGCTGGGGATTCATCATAAACCGGTGATAGTATTCGTTTCTTAACCTATCTGTTACTTTATTAAAATTGATAGATTCTATGAGTACACCCCCCTTTGCAGGTTGATTCCCAATCCCATGGCAAGTGACGCAGGCAAAGCCTCCTTCCGTTTTGATTAGCTTATCTCCTATCTGAACAGCTTCAGGGGAAATTATAGTAGCTTTAATTACAGCCTCAGGGTCAATTCCATGCATCATTGCTAGCCCTCTGGAAACAGATCTAGCATGCGCTGAAAAAGCTGGCATTTTTGCAATAAGTCCGCCCCTTGGCTTGTCAGGTATTCGTCCGGCAATAAAATCATGCATCCATTCAATATTAAGTTTACCCCCTAACCAAGTTAAATCGGGGCGACCCTGATAATCCCAAATCTGTTCGATTCCTAACGCGCGTCCCAATTCATCATTTGAAATAAGTTTTTCGCTTTCCGCCATTACTTTTGACCATGTATCCTCCACATTATCAATAGTATGGCAAGCTATACAGCGCAGAGATATTAACTGCCGTTCTGCCGCCAATGATGAAACTTTCCGATAAAGATTGTTAAAACCCACTTTGCCAAAGGCTTGAAGAGATTCCCTTTCCTTGTTTGTGAAATTAAATCTCGGAGCTTGTCCAAAAGCCTCTTCAGAAACAGAAAGACATCCCTTACTCCAGTCACCCTTTTCAAGATATTGGAGCGAGGGAGCTTTATAGCTATTGGAAAACTCTACATTCATAGAATGACAGTTAAGACAACCTGAAGAAACTAACAATTCCTTACCTAAATCAACATCACCACCTAAGAATGAAGATTTGTAATCAAGAGAAACACGGTTTTCAGAAATTATGTATGCGGTTAAATCTTTGGCTTGGTTTTCATCGAGTTGGAAATTGGGCATTTTTGATGATGAGTGATAGCGTGCGGGATTAATAATAAAATCTTTTAGAGCCTCAGGTTGCCATTTTGCATGAGCATAATCAAGGGAAACTCTTTGAAATTGATCATTTGTTTTTTCACCGGGATTTGAATGACAACCTATACAGCCGAGTGCTTGAAATATTAAACTACCTCTAACTGGATCACCTCTGATCATTCGGTTCATAGCACCACTACTATCAGAAAGAGATAAGAGATAGGACGAAATATGTTTGATTGTTCCTTCAGGAAAATCTCCGTGAATAACCGCTGGCATTTTTGAGTCCGGACTAATCAAAGCAGGGTTTTCGATCCACTTTGAAAGCCATTCTGGTTTTACTCTATTACCAATGTCATCAAGGGAAGGAGCTTTCCAAAGGAGCTCAGGCATTATTTCTCTAGATAATAGTTGTTCAGAAGGCAAATGGCAGCTTATACATTTATGCGAGGCAAATAACTCTCTTCCTTCATGTATCTTAGAAAAACGATCTATACCCGCGCTAATAGGACTGAACCATAAAGCATTTGGAGGTATAGGCTCTCGAGAAAAAGTACTACTTTCCCAAAACAGTCTCAATCCTACATCAATAGGATCAATTGGATCCCCCATATAGGTTATATTCTCAGGAGATGCTAGTGTGATCTTTATAGGATTGAGTCCCGACACCAGTTTAATTGGTTCACTCTTTATGCTAACAAGTTTCTTATGTCCAGCCTTCCGATATGATCCACCAGATAAAATCTCCAGACCGTTAATTGCAACGTCCAAGAATCCTCTATAATCTGCTACGATGGTAACTTCTCTTGTGAAATCAGAATAAAGAAATCCCTCCCACACTAAATTGAAAGCACCTGATTCCATAAAGGGAGAAGGAGTTTCAACCATTGGGATATATAAAGAAGCAAGGCGTGACCTCCGGACATCTACAATTTTCTCGCCAGACTTAAGAGAGTTTACTGTCAATGCAAGACCAGGTTCCAACCCTTGATCCCTGAATTCCATTTCAAATCGACCTAGTCCCATATTCGACGGAAGATTAGGAATCGAGGTGAGGTCATCCTTACTAAAGCCACGGTCCGATAGAGCCGAGGCATCCCCCAGTACATGCACAGTGTGATGTATAAACTGCGATATCCATTCTCCGTCTCGAGATTTCAGGTTATACTTAATCTCCATCTGCATCACTGGTTTCATATCTGGAATCTTCAGAAATACTGACTTCCCATCATCCGAAAGCAGAACCTCGGAGGCGTAGAGTTTATCGTGACCCTTTCTCCCATCGCTGACCCTATAATCCTGTGAGCCATAGTTTGGCGTGCGTCGATAGTTCCACCGCTCCACACTATAGCTCTGAGGGTTTGTGGCGGTCTCACGATCCAGTGCATTACTGAAACCGATCAACACTCCAGTTTCTGTAGCATTGAGTTTTGTTGGTATATGTAACGGTTTTCCTGTATAACGGATGCGATAAAATCCTCCGGGAAATGTCTTATTGCTGGACCAGCCAAAAAGACCGCACATGTACAATCCGTTGTCCTCGGGATTGAGACGACCCCGCATTACCCCTGTTGGGAACTCATCCATTGGCACCTCAACAATGCCACCCTGTTTAACACCCCCCACCTCTTCATATAGGACGTTAAAAACTTTTCCGTAACCGTATGATATGCTTAAAAGGCTTCCGCTGAGGGGACCCCAATTATCACTGTTTACCCATAGTTGTTCTGAAGGGGAGCGATCGACTTTGTTGTGTATCCAACATAGAGGCTGTTCGTAATCACTGGCTTTCTGGTCCGGGCTATGGTAAGCACCCATCGCTCCATAGAATTCATATCGCTTTATCCAGTTGATTTTATTTTTTGGAATCCAGTGGCCTTCCTGATCACTGGACACAAAAGAACCATCATCGTTTAAGAGGACCCCATTTGGTGCTCGAAAACCGCTAGCTACAATTTCACTCTCTTCACCATCTTTAGATACCCTGATGATCGTTCCATGGTGTGGGACCAGAGCCTCTTTTGCATGTCGCGCACCTTTAGCATAATACAAGCTCCCCTCTTCATCGACTTGTAAATCCATTGCAAATTCGTGAAAATGCTCTGTCACCTGGTGATCATTATTAAAGTTTTCATAGAAATCAGTTTCACCATCGTTATTCAAATCCCTCAAGATGGTAATTTGATCTCGGCAAGTAACATAAATGTCTTCGTCGATGATTTTCAAACCTAAGGGCTGGAAGAGGCCTGTGGCAATCCGTTTCCAAGTAAGACTGCCGAGTGAATTGCCCAATCCTTCCACGATCCACACATCACCCTGCCAAGTGCAGATAGCCGCCTTGGAAGGGTCTTCAAAGTAATCGAATCCGCCAAATCGGAGATAAGAATTCCACGGATTCTGCATCGGCGCGGTTATGTAATCCCAAGTAACAGGGTGCTCATCTGAACCAAGTTTGGCAACAGTTGTCAGTTCCTGATTCCAGTTCGCGGGTCCGCCGCTTGTGAATTGTGAGAGGTCAACGGGATCAGATACCCGCAACCCTGCTCCGGCAAGCTTCTTAAGCTGAGTATCAGTTGATCTAAACAAAACCAACTTGATATTGGTGTCTGAAGATGACGCCGGAATCCTCAACCGTATGTGTGACCCTTCCAAAGCCCATTCAACACCAGTTGCATCCGTAGTACAACCGACAGCTAGAGAGCCGTCGCCACTTTCTGTTTTAAGAACTGCCAGAGAACCTGTTGCCGGGCTATTGGTTGAGACTGAATTGAAGTTGTATTCTTCAGCAATCGCGTTATCGACAGATGCAAGTTCAAGAATGAGATCTTGCTCAGAAGGTGAAATATTCAAGGTCCTTACAACCGCTAAATGCTGGCCAATATTCTCCAAACTGGGCATTTCCAGAACAGTGGCCTCACCAACGGTATAGGAAACAATTACATTGTCTCCATGGACATACAAACCTTTCCAGTGCGCCCAATCTCGGGGAAGGGGACCGTATGGTTTCTTGTCAAGCCCCAACATTCGAGGATCTTCAAAACTTTCAGCCAAATTCGCCCAACCGGGGCCTTTGGGTGTAGTAAAAATCAAATCTCCTACAATGGACATATGTGTTGTGTGTGATCCATCAAAGGCGATGTTTGTCCAGTTTACGAAGCCTTCTCCACCCCAAGAGGCGGCCACCCGAAGAAGATCTGTGTCATAAACGATAAACCTGTTTCCTTTGGCCAAGCCACCATCACCTTCATCCAAGCGAATGGCGACTCCCTTATAGGCGAAATTGCCCGGAGCCACTTCATAGGTCGCGGTCAGGTAGGGTCCGTAGTTCATTTTTTCGTACCACTCCTCACCCTTGTTTTCTCCATCACCGCGGGAAGCGGACTCAAGTCCAGAGCTACATCCCCAAATAGTGAGCATCACCGTTACAAACAAACTGAGAATGAGTGCCTTTTTTTGGTAAGCATTCATAGCGATAAGAAAAGTTCTATTCTGTTTCATAATTTCCTCTATCAAGCTTTTAAGTCCTTTGTCAATATTGAAAGGATCAGGGTTTAGAACGGACTAGGGTTAAAGTTGATAAGTCAGCTCCCATCGCCAACTATCTCGCTGAGGGGAAAGCCTTTTCAACGAACAATACGTTGTCGATTATTAACCCCATTCGTGAAAGAATCAATCCCGACAAACTGTTTTAAAGCTATGCTATAATAGGGTCAAAACAAACTGTCAATTTATCTACTCCCCCAAGCAGAGATAAAGCCTCTACATTATCAGCAAACTATTAGACTAAAAAGCTATCTAAGGAATTGACCTTTGAGAGCTTCTAGCTGTATCTTCCGCAATATTATGCTGATAAATTCACTCGACTTGGTCATCGTTGTGGGGTATATGCTTGGTATTCTTGTCATTGGTGTCATGGCCGGGCGCAACCGCCTCACAACAAGTAATGACTACTTCTTGGCGGGCCGGTCACTAAACTGGCTGATGGTGGGTGCCGCTCTTTTTGCCACAAATATTTCAACAATTCATCTGGTGGGCCTCGCCTCGGACGGATACCGGATAGGGCTGGTGGTCGGAAACTTTGAATGGATGGCCGCCTTCACGCTGATTTTGCTCGGGCTCGTCTTCGCCCCGTTCTATTTCAAGAGTAAGATTACGACACTCCCGGAGTATCTTGAGAAGCGCTACAGCCCTCATTCTAGAACATTCCTCGCTTTTATTTCTGTGATGTCGGCTCTTCTGGTACATATAGGTATCAGTCTTTATGCTGGCGCAAAAGTGTTCGAATATTTCTTTAATATTGACGTGATTTATTCCATAACCCTAATTTCAGTTGTCACTGCTGTATACACTGTCATGGGCGGACTTAGGGCGGTCGTGGTTACAGAGACCATCCAGACCTTTATTTTACTCATCGGAGCACTTTCTGTCACCGTTGCAGCATTTATGGCTTTACCATCCGTTGGGATTCATAGTTTAGCTGAATTAAAAGCCGCGGTGAAACCTGATCAAGTGAATATGCTTCACTCCTTTCGGAACGCTCAAGGTGGACTGAATGAGTATTCAGCGTACTCTATGATTCTCGGATATCCTATTCTCGGCATATGGTACTGGTGTACAGATCAGACAATAGTACAGAGGGTTCTCGGTGCTAAAACTCAACGCGATGCCCAACTGGGCCCGCTCTTTGCCGGGTTCCTAAAACTTTTACCTGTTTTTTTCATGGTTCTTCCCGGAGTACTCGGTTATGTTCTTTTTAAGGACATTATCGGTGCCGATAATGATCTCACCTTGCCAGTTATGATTCAGCAACTTTTACCAACAGGCCTCATCGGACTTGTAACAGCCGGACTTCTCGCAGCTCTCATGAGCACTATTGCAGGTGCCCTTAACAGCAGTGCGACTCTGGTCTCTTTCGATATTGTTAAAAGGGTTTGGCCAGATACGCGGGATCAAACTCAGATTTTAATCGGACGCATCACCGCCGTCGTTGTTATGCTTCTTGCAATGGCTTGGTCCACACAGGGCGGAAAATTTGGAAGCATTTTCGTAGCTATAAACAAGATTCCCATGATGTTTGCGCCGGCGATTTCCTGCGTGTTTCTTTGGGGCGTTTTCTGGCGGAGAGGGACAAAAGAAGCGAGTTTAGCAACGTTAGCCGCGGGCTCCGTGGTAGGGACAATATATCTTATCGTTGATCTTCCGCTCATTGGCGATGTGAGCATAATTACCCAACGCTGGGGAATCCCGTTTATGCAGGTTGGCATTTATCTATTCATCTTTTGCAGTCTCGTTTACTATACCATCAGTAAAATGACACCTGAACCTGATGTCGAAGACCTGGGGAACCTCTGCTGGGAGAACCCTCTGAGTGCCGTGATGTACGGGAGAATATCAGGTTGGAGTGACCCCCGCGCTTGGGCGATCACTCTCTTTTCCATCGTGATTATTTTCTATCTGATCCTTGGATAAGACACCAGTTAATTCTTCCCTTACCTGATTTAGACCTCATGAGTCACAATTCCATGAGACAGGCGGTCATGACTGGACCCGGCAAGATAGAAATGAGACAAGTACCAACCCCTGAAACGAAAAGTAATGAAGTCCTGCTGAGGATAAAACATATCGGAATATGTGGTTCCGATATTCATGTAAACCATGGTCTACATCCATTTACTTCATATCCTGTAGTTCAGGGACATGAATTCTCTGGTATTATTGAGCAGGTTGGATCTGAGATAAATGAGCTATACCCGGGAATGAATGTTACTGGAAGACCACAAATTGTCTGTGGGGAGTGTAGACCATGTAAGCGAGGCGATTACAACATATGTGACGTACTTAGGGTTGAAGGATTTCAAGCCCCTGGTGTGGCACAGGATTTATTTGCTACTTCACCTCAAAAAATTGTGGCTCTACCCGATTCACTAAGTCTCGAAGAAGGTGCACTTGTAGAACCTGTTTCAGTAGCTGTGCATGCTTCACAAAAGGCTGGTGATGTTAAAGAAAAACGTATTGCTATTTTTGGAGCTGGACCTATTGGAAACTTGATTGGTCAGGTCTGTCAAAGTTTAGGGGCCGAAAAGGTTCTTATTCGGGACGTAAGTGATTTTCGACTCAATATCGCTAGATCGTGTGGCTTAGAAAACACTTCAAACGCTACAAATGAATCTATGTCCGATGCTCAATTGAGAGTTTTCGGCAATGATGGTTACTCTGTAGCTTTTGAGGCTGTGGGCATTGAGTCAACACTGGCTGATGGGATTCATACCATAGAAAAGGGCGGTACTTTAATAATTGTCGGTGTATTTGGGGAAAAACCCAAAATAGATATGGCCCTAGTTGGTGATCGCGAACTTAATCTTATTGGTTCACTTATGTACAAACACCCGGATTTTGAAGAGGCCGTGAGACTGATAGAATTGGGTAAAATTGTTTTAGCTCCCCTCATTACCAAACATTTTCCTCTGGAACAATACGAGGACGCTTATTCATTCATTGAGGAACAGGGCGACAAAAGCTTAAAGGTCATTATTGATCTATGAGCAAATAGGAGGTTTTCATGACTGAATTTAATTATTACCAACCGACCGAAATTCGATTCGGTCCGGGCCGTCTTAATGAAGTTGGAGAAGCTGTCGCTGGTTATGGGAAAAATTGCCTGTTAGTTACAGGGTCAAACATTCCATCGCTTGAACCGATGTTTACACAACTCTTGAGCTCACTAAGAGAAGCGGATGTGACCGTTGTTCATTTTGATGGTGTTATCCCTAACCCCACTACCAATACCATTAAGGACGGGGCAATGATGGCTAAAACCAATAACGTTGATGTGGTCCTCGGAGTAGGTGGAGGTTCTAGCATGGATTCAGCTAAAGCAATAGCTGTAGAGGCAAGTCACGATGGCAGTGCTTGGGACTACCTATTTTATAAAAACACGCAACCTACAGAAAAAACTCTACCGATTATTACAGTCTCTACAACTTCAGGTACAGGCTCTCAGGTAACTCAAGTTGCTGTTATCACAAATTCCCAAAAAAGAGACAAGTCAGCCATATATCATCCAAATGTCTACCCTCGGATCTCGATTGTCGACCCAGAATTGATGATTTCCGTACCTCCTAAAATTACAGCCGCTACAGGTTTTGATGTCTTTTGCCATGCCTTTGAAAGCATGCTTCATCCCGCAGCCTCTCTATATACTGATCTTATGGCTAAAGAAGCGATTACACTTGTGTTTTGCCATTTGAAAGTGGCTATGGAGAAACCGACAGATATAGTTTCGCGATCAGCTCTAGCCTGGGCTGACACCTTGGCCGGCTTGTGTATTGCTAATGCAGGTGTCACACTTCCGCATGGTATCGGTATGGCCATCGGAGGTATGTATCCACATGTGATGCACGGAGAGACACTTGCTTTGAATTATCCCGCCTTTACCCGATTTACCTATGAAGATGCCGTTAGCCAGTTCTCATTTCTTGGGCGGATTTTGAACGGTACCCTGGGTAACGATCCGGATGAGAAGGCTGCTGAAAACGCGTGCGATGAATTGGATAACTTTCTCCAAAGGATAGAAATGTGGTACGGCCTTTCTGATTTTGATATTCCGGAAGACGAACTAGATGACTTAGCCGAGCAGTCTCTTGTTCTTCCGGATTATAAAAATAATCCAAAAATTCCGACACTCGACGAAACAAAAGCTTTGTTGCTTAGCTGTGTCAGTAGATAGGACTTCGAGACTGGTGACAGAGTAAAATATCTACTCTACATTCCTAATCGAAAACTCGTTCATTCCAGAGTAGCTCCTTTTTCAACTGGCGGACATTTGTTTCTTCATCAATTACGATGAGTTCTACTCCAGCCATCTCTGCAAAGTCTTCAATATGTGATATATCCAAACTAAGACTGTAGCAGGTGTGATGGGAACCTCCCGATAGAATCCAAGCAGACGCCGCATTTTTTAAATCCGGAAGTGGCTTCCAAAAAACACGGGCAACAGGAAGTTTTGGAAGTTTTTGTTCTATTTCTACTGATTCAACCTTGTTAACCAATAAACGGAATCTTGATCCAAGATCAATAAGAGAAATATTCAATGCATGCCCTGCTTTTGAATCAAATACCAATCTTACTGGATCACTCTTTCCACCTATAGAAAGAGGATGAATCTCACAGAACGGTTTTCCCTTTGACAAAGACGGACAGATTTCAAGCATATGCGATCCCATTACAAGTTCGCTCTTGGGACCAAAATGATATGTATAGTCTTCCATAAAGGAAGTACCACCATCAAGGCCAGCAGACATCACTTTAATTACACGTACAAGAGCAGCGGCCTTCCAATCGCCTTCGGCACCGAAGCCGTACCCCTCATTCATAAGGCGTTGAACGGCAATCCCCGGTAACTGTTTTAAACCTTTGAGATTCTCGAATGTATCCGTAAAAGCGGAAAATTTTCCCTCATTCAAAAAATTCCGCAACCCAACCTCAATGCTTGCCGCATCTCTCAATTCCTGATACCGTTCTCCTTCGGGTCTCAATTCAGATACAATATCGTAGAGGATCAAATACTGTTGAATTAAGCTGTCAATTTCTTTTTCCGTTGCGCTTTTGACGCACGCCACCAAATCCCCCATACCGTATCCATTAACTTCGAAACCGAACCTGATCTGTGCCTCAACTTTGTCTCCTTCGGTGACAGCTACATCTCTCATATTATCCCCAAACCTGGCGATACGCATTGACTGCATTTCGCTCCAGCCACAGGCTGCTCTTGTCCAGACACCTATCTTATACTGAACTTCATCCTCCGACCAGTGGCCAACCACAACTTTTCGACGAATGTCTAATCGACTCCCGATGAAACCAAACTCTCGTCCGCCATGGGCCGACTGATGAAGATTCATATAATCCATATCAATAGATTCCCAAGGGATATCCTGATTGAACTGAGTATGTAGGTGAAGGATCGGCTTGGTTATTCTTTTCAAGCCATTTATCCACATTTTCGCCGGAGAAAAAGTATGCATCCAACAGATGAGACCGACGACGCGGTCATCCGAACTGGCTTCTTTGCAGAGCTTCGTTATTTCACCGGAAGTAGTCAGAATACCCTTAAAACAGATCCTTACCGGGATAGCTGAGGCGTTAGCTAGTTCAGAAGTAACTTTGGCGGCGTTCTGTTCAATCTTCCGTAACGCCTCATCGCCATATAACTCTTGACTTCCCACAACGAACCATAATTCCAGCTTCTTCAGGTCAATCACTGTATAAACTTCTAACCGGTGAAATAGAGATATGCAATAACAATGAGCACAAGAACTACCCCTGACATCATTATATCCCCAACTGATCTAGTAGCGCGGTCTACCGCTTTTTCCTCATTGCTCAAAGTGGCAAAAGTGAGTCCCCGAATCTGCTCATAGGATGGTTCGGCGGTGGCATAGCTAACTGCGATCATTGTAAAGGCGGAGACGAGAAAGATTAAAAGGCTGTAATACTGAAAGAATATGTTATTGATGATCCAAAAGAACGAACCTTCTGTGTAACTGAACCCTTCCATAAGTGCAACGGGCGTATCAACGGCAAGTCGGAAAAGACCCATCAGGAATCCAACGGTCAGGGCGGAAAGGCATCCCTGGGCATTCAATCGTTTATTGAAAATACCGAAAAAGAAGACCGTAAAGATAGGTGGTGCCAGATAGCCTTGAACAGACTGAAGATAGTCATACAATCCTCGACCACCTTGGATTACCGGAATCCACAATAGACCGATAAGAACCATGGCAAGGGTGGCCATCCGACCAATTTTAACCAGTTGCGCCTGCGAAGCATGGGGTCTCATCTTGGAATAGAAATCCATGGTAAACAATGTTGATGATGCATTAAAAACCCCAGCGAGGGAACTCATTAGGGCTGCCAGAAGGCCCGCAACAACAATCCCCCGAATCCCGGGAGGAAGCACAGCTGCTACAAGAAGCGGGAATGCCTGCTGTGCATTTTCGTTCACAAGGTTGCCGCTGCTATCCATAAGTGCGCTGGAAATCATCTCAACTCTTCCGGTCGTAGCAAGAGCAAAACAAATCATACCTGGAATAATGAAAATGAATACAGGGAGAAGTTTCAAAAAGGCCGCTGCAATGGTGCCTCTACGGGCTTCCTTTAGATTAGCCGAACCCAGGAGTCGCTGAACAATGTACTGATCAGTACACCAGTACCACAGACCAATGATGGGGGCACAAAAGAGCATCCCAAGCCAGGGATAATTCGAATTGAAATACCACGCCATTCTGGTCTCCGTTGCGACGGGTGCCCATGTCCCGTCAACACCTTCAGGTATAAGCGGTTTCCACAGATTGAACATATCAGAACCGAGTACACTCCTCAACTCGCTCCAACCGCCCAGAGCATCCAGACCATAGAAAGTCACGAGCAAGGAGCCCAAGATGAGGATAACTGTCTGAATGGCTTCAGTATACGCAACCGCCCTGAGTCCCCCAGAAATGGTATAAACCCCAGTTAAAACAATTACCAAAATCGATCCGATCCAAAAACTATCGAGACCAAAAATGTGCAAATCGGAAAGTAGCACACCGAAAACAATACCCCCTGCAAAAATACCCACAGCAACCTTGGTCAGAACATATGCTACGAGCGAAATCAGAGATAGTACCCACCGTGCAGTCGCTGAGAATCTCTTTTCCAGAAACTCGGGCATAGTAAAAACCTGGGAACGCATATAGAATGGTGCCATCACCCAGCCGAGGACAAGAAGACACCATGCATGCAATTCATAATGAGCCATGGCAACACCGTCGGTAGCACCAGACCCGGCGAGACCCACTAAATGTTCTGAACCGATATTAGATGCAAAAATACTTGCACCTACGATCAGCCAGCTGAGATTCCGGCCAGCCAAAAAGTAGTCATTCGAAGTATCTTTCTGTCGCGTCGATACTCTCCAAGCAACACCAAGAATAAGTGCAAAATATGTGGCAATTATCCACCAGTCCAATGCCGCGAGTGTACTATTCATTTCTTATCCATATCCTATTCATGTTCTTACACAGAATTCGCTAACGGCAAGCAAATCCACAGAATGGAGATGTTATCTTGCTCCATTTAACCCCGTTAGACGGCAACCACCACCAAATATAGTTTGAATTGTCCTATCGATCCATTAAAGTCTTGGCAGTTCCCGATGGTATAGGTCTTCTTCAGTTTTGCTTCCTAAATGTGGAGAGCATGCCTTGAAGAAAGGTTTAGAACTTGATCCAAAAAGTAGGTCTCAAATCATGATCTCAAAATCTATCAAACCAATTTGGGCTTTGATTCTTATCTCACTCTTATGTCACTGCGGTGCCGATGACGATAGAGAATACGAGGAATTCGTAAACAGATTGAAGGCCGATGAGGCATATATCGGATTTTTCGCTACTGAAAGTGCCTGCATTTCCGACATACATGATGAATACCTAAACTCTCGTAAGAAATTCTTTCTGGCTGTCAACCGCGCACAAGAAGAGCCTGATGGCGCTATTGAAAGATTTATCGAGTACTGCCGCAAGAGATCGATTATCGATGAAACTTGTGAATCTGAATGGGAAAGGGTTTTAACTGTACTGTCGTATGAGCTTTATGCCAATATGCCAATATTTGACTATTCTGCTTCGAACATCACTGAACACCGCAATATCACCTATGCCGAGTATCCCAACAAAAAGCTCGCTCTAGATCTCTTTTTGCCTAAAGAACCGGTGGATCAACCAGTCCCCTGCATTGTTGCAATTCATGGAGGAGGGTGGAGAGTAAACCGGCGTCTTTGGTTTGAACCATTCGCTAAGTACTTTGCTTCGAACGGGTTGGCAGCTCTCACCATTGACTACCGTAAGCTTCCCGGTGTGAAGATTATGAATATCGTGCACGATGCCAAAGCGGCTGTAAGATGGGCCAGGGCAAATGCGGAAAGCTATGGTATCGATCCCGAGCGTATAGGCGCTATTGGCGCATCCGCCGGTGCTCATCTGGTTGCTTTGCTGGGAACGACCGCCAATGTCCCAGAACTTGAAGGCCAGGGAGGAAATGGCCATGTTTCAAGTGCTGTTCAGGCTGTTGTGGGCATTGCCACACCTGCGTTCAATCTTGAGAAGGAATCGTTGCTATATGAAATGCTTGGGATTTCGGAGAATGAAATGAAGCTAATTTCACCCATTGAAAATATCACCTCTAAATCGGCGCCACTCTACCTGATTCATGGTACAGTTGATAAGGTAGTGACGCCTGACAACAGTCAGGACCTGTATGATAAATACTTGGCGTTAGGAGTTCATGCCGAGTTGACCTGGATTGAGGGAGAAGGACACGGTTTTTATGAAGGAAATGACAGAGCAATCAGAATGGCTACAGAATTCTTTCTAAAACAATTTTCTAATGAGAATTAGAAAGCTTTAGGAAACCAAAATTATTGGGTGCCGGAGGAGTTTCAGAGTCGGTATCAACAAAAACAATTACCCCGCTATCGGACGTTAAAGCCATATACTCTCCTGCATTGTTGCCGACACTTTCTTCGGGATAAACGGCGTCCCACAGTTTCTTGCCATCGCTGTCAGTTTTTACGAGATAAACTTTCCACTCATCTGACGGACCAGCAGAGTGACTGTTATCACTGTAGGCGTGTTCATCTCCAGAACCACCAACTATAATAAAACCGCCATCCATAGTTTGCCTGACACCGTAAGCTTCGTCATGAATATATTGCGGGTTATATCCTCTGGGTTGACCAAATGTCTTGTGCCACAGTTCGTTTCCGTCTCTATCAACTCTCATGAGCAGATAGTCCCAGTTTTCGACCCCGTATGAAAGTGTATGTCCCCCCAGAATGAAGCCGCCATCGACTGTCACATCGAAATCATACAGATGATCGTTTCCTGGGCCGCCCAGATGTTTTTCCCAGACAAGGTTACCATTCGAGTCAAGTTTGATCAACGTGAACTGTTGGTTTTCAACGCCTGCCAATGACGTTTGCCAGCTGCAAGAAATGATAGCATAACCATCATCAATCTGCCTCACTTTGGTCCCCTGAGGCACCGGTAATGATTCTTCCCAGATTGTATTCCCCTCCGGATCAACTTTAATTACAAAACCTTCACTCTCTTCCGAAATAAAAATAAAGCCACGGTTCTCTTCAAGATCGAGTGCATTTAAGTATCCGGTTAAGACCAAATTACCATCAGAAGTCTTGTCAATGCCTCTAATTCCTCCTATACCTTCAGATTGAAGATATCTTTCCCACATCAAACTCCCGGAAAGACTGAGTTTAGCTAAGAAGCGCTGAGTTCTTTCCACCGTTGAATCATAGAGTGCACCGCCAAGTACATAACCGTCGTCGACCTCTATAATACAGTATCCTGCACCCTTGAAACCGGAAATTCCGAAACTCTTTTTCCAGTTAAGGCTCCCCTGAGAACTAACTTTTATGACTAAAACATCATCGGTGTTGTCAGGATTTAATCCGTGCCCAATAGCTATAAAGCTTCCATCTGTGGTTTCTATCCCTTCATGCACGTGTTCCTCAGAGTCTGTCCCCTGGGCTGTAAACCACTCTACTTCATACTTGGTTTCTACGGCTTCATCGGGGGACTCTTCAGAGTCCTTCGCTTCAGGATTTTCTGTAGGATCAGAACAACCAACCCAAGATAGGGCCGCCAGAATGAGCGTGAGTCTTCCCGTCGTCAATTATCGAGGATTACGCCGCCAGCCACCGTTAGGTCCACCATAGGCCCCAATATCGTTCCTGTCGGTGTTAGTCTCAAGAAAAACCTCCCGCTCACCTTCAGTCGCATCGGGATCACCACCTTCAGCACGCCAAACCATCCACCATAAACACCACTTCTCAGGACCTTGAGGAATATCGTTATAAGTAGAGAAGGGGTTCCCGGCATCAACACAAATGGACTTGGGAAAAAACCCCAGAAAGGTCCTGTCCACCTCCCAAATGCAGCCCTCACCAGCATCTGAAAACCCAGGCTCACCATCAACATTACCTTCCATCCAATTAACCTCACCAGCATTGTTCATCTCAATGCCTTCAACACCACCCGCCAGTAGGGAATAACTTGATTTGACCAGATTCCCTGATGAACTTGAGTACACCTCTTGAGGGCTGCCGCCATGGGATATAGTATTCATTAATTCAATAGTACCGCCTTGCAAAAAGTATGAACCACCCTGATCATTAGCTGTATTATCCCTCAAGACAACATTAAGCAACTTCACCTTTGAACCTGCCAAATAAAAACCACCGCCTTCTGAACTTGCTGTATTGTCCCCAAC